>Ga0302322_100005537_pt1 | contig 11081 bp, 9 predicted proteins | sample Fen_T0_2_FD_203757 | JGI IMG/M metagenome (GOLD analysis project Ga0302322, IMG submission 203757) | Peat permafrost microbial communities from Stordalen Mire near Abisko, Sweden - Fen_T0_2 | ecosystem: Environmental > Terrestrial > Soil > Wetlands > Permafrost | place: Sweden: Abisko... | reverse complement strand
CAGGAGGCGGGGGCCAGATTGGCTGATCGGTGCAGTCCTCGGGGAGAATGGATGGTCATGGCAGTCGAGTCCCGGGATTCCGTTTCCCTGAAGCCGGCCGAGCTCGATGAGCTCGGCCAACTCGTGCACTCGGTGGGGTTGCCGCTCGCAGACGAGCAGCTCGACCATCACGTGGAGCGCTTCCCCCTCGTGGTCCTCGCGAACCACGACGAGGTCCTCTCCGGCTTCCTGTTCGGCTCCCTCGAACGCATCGGCGGTACGCCGTGCATCCTCTGGGGCCTCGGTGCGATCCGGAAGGGCAAGAACGCCCGTCCGGCGCTCGAGGAGCTCGTCGGCGAGCTGTACCGCCGCGCGGCGATCTCCTTCCCCGACGAGGACGTGCTCGTGGCCGGGCGCATGGCCCAGCCCGCGGCGTACTCGCTGCTCGGGGGCCTGGCCGACGTCTGTCCCCGCCCGAAGTACAACCCCAACGGCGAGGAGCGGGCCTGGGGCCGGCGCCTGGCCCGGCGCTTCGGCTGCGACGCCCGCTACGACGACCGCACCTTCCGGGTCGGCGTCGGTGGTGGTCCCGAGCCGGTGTTCGACACCCGCGCGGTGAAGATGGGCGGCAAGTCGGCGACCGAGATCATCGGCACGGTCGACCCCGCGTCGGGCGAGGCCGTGATCGCCTACGGGTGGGCGATGGCCGAAGCCCTCGCCGGCGGCTTCGGTCGCTGAGCGTTCACACAACCGCCGCACAACCGCCGCTTCCGGCTCGGTAGGTTCACCTCCATGCGGGCTACCCAAGGCTTTCGGGTTTCGACGCGCCTTCCCGAGGCGCTCGCACCCCTCTCCCGGCTGGCGTGGAACCTGGCGGCGATCGCCGACGAGCGGGTCCAGGACCTGTTCCGCCGGATCGATCCGCCCCTGTGGGACGCCGACGGGGCCGACGCCCTGGGCCTCCTCGGGCGGGTGCCCCAGGAGCGGCTCGACGCCGTCGCGGCCGACGCCGCGTTCGTGGCGTCCGCCACCGAGCTCGCCGACGAGTTCGACCGGCGCCTGAGCGCCCCCCGTTGGTTCCAGCGCGAGCGGGCCGACGCCCTGGGCCTGGTGGCCTACTTCAGCCCCGAGTTCGGTCTGGCCGAGGCGCTGCCCCAGTACTCGGGTGGCCTCGGGATCCTCGCCGGCGACCACCTCAAGGCGGCCAACGACCTCGGCGTGCCGCTGGTGGGCCTCGGGCTCTTCTACCAGCACGGCTACTTCCAGCAGCACCTCGACCGCGGTGGCTGGCAGCACGAGCACTTCCGGCGCCTGAACCCGGCGGCGATGGCGCTCGCGCTGGTCCCCGACGTGCGGGTGACCGTCGACCTCGCCGGCGTGAGGGTGGGCGCCCAGGTCTGGCGGGCCCAGGTCGGGCGGGTCGACCTCTACCTGCTCGACACCGACGTCGAGGAGAACACCGACGTCGACCGGGCGGTCACCGACCGTCTCTACAGCGGCGGCGAGGAGCAGCGCATCCGTCAGGAGATCCTGCTCGGCATCGGGGGGGTGCGCCTGCTCGACGCCCTCGGCCTCACGCCCGACGTCTTCCACATGAACGAGGGACACGCGGGCTTCCTCGCGCTCGAGCGCATCCGGCGCTGCGTGGTCGACGACGGCCTCTCCTTCGAGGAGGCGATCGAAGCCACCCGACCCGCCCAGCTGTTCACGACCCACACGCCGGTCCCGGCCGGGATCGACCGGTTCCCGCGCGAGCTCGTCGAGCGGTACTTCTCCGGGTGGGCGGGGGAGTGCGGCGTCACCGTCGACACCCTGATGAGCCTCGGCCACGAGCCCGGCACCCCCGAGGGGGTGACCCTGAACCTCGCGGCGATGAGCCTGCGCCTCGCCGGCGGCGCCAACGGCGTGTCGAAGCTGCACGGTGAGGTCAGTCGCGAGATGTTCAAGGGCCTGTGGCCCGACACGCCGGTCGACGAGATCCCGATCGGCTCGGTCACCAACGGCGTGCACGCGCTCGGCTGGGTGTCGCGCGAGATGGGCGACCTGCTCGAGCGCACCGTCGGTTCCGACTGGCCCGAGGCGCCACCGGAGCGCTGGGCCCCGGTCGAGGAGATCGCCGACGAAGAGCTGTGGGCCATCCGCCGCACCCAGCGCGAGCGCCTGGTCTCCTTTGCCCGCCGCCGGGTCCGGTCCGGTCTCCTCGCCCGGGGCATGTCCGAGCAGGAGACCGCCTGGTGCGAGGAGATCCTCGATCCCGGGATCCTCACCATCGGCTTCGCCCGCCGGTTCGCGCCCTACAAGCGGGCCACGCTCGCGCTGCGCGACCGTGACCGCCTCCTCGACCTGCTGACCTCGAAGAAGAAGCCGGTGCAGTTCATCTTCGCCGGCAAGGCCCACCCGGCCGACGAGCCGGGCAAGGAGTTCCTCCGCACCGTCGCTCAGCTGGCGATGGACGTCGAGTGGCGCAACCGTCTGGTCTTCATCGAGGACTACGACATCGGCGTGGGCCGGATGCTGGTGCGCGGCGTCGACCTCTGGCTCAACACGCCCCGGCGCCCGCTCGAAGCCTGCGGGACGAGCGGGATGAAGGTCACGCTCAACGGGGCGCTGAACTGCTCGATCCTCGACGGGTGGTGGGCCGAGCTCTACGACAACGAGGTCGGCTGGTCGCTGCCGTCGCAGCAGTGGATCGACGACCTCGACGCGCGCGACGCAGCCGAGGCCACCGCGCTGATGAGCATCCTGGAGGACGAGGTGGTCCCCGAGTTCTACGACCGGGACCCGTCGGGGATCCCCCGGGAGTGGATGCGCAAGTCAAAGGCGTCCCTCGCGCGGCTCGGTCCCGAGATCTGTGCGACGCGCATGCTGCGCGAGTACGTCGACGAGTGGTACGTCCCCGCGCGCAACCGGGCGCACGCGGTGGCGGCCGACGGCTTCCAGCGGGCCCGCGAGCTCGTCGGTTGGCGGGAGCGGATCGACGCGCACTGGCCCGGGGTCGTGGTCAACGCGCTGCGCCACGAGGAGCACGTCACCGCCAGCGCCGCCCACCGGGTGATCGCCGAGGTCGACCTCGGCGGCCTCGGCCCCGACGAGGTCGAGGTCGTGCTCTGGTGCGGGACGGTCGGACCCGACGACAAGCTCGTCGACCCGGTCCAGGTCCCGATGACGCTGGAGCCCGAGCCGCCGGAGGGGTCCTGGCGGCGCTTCGGGACCTCGCTCGCCAACGAGGAGCCGGGCGACTACGGGCTCGCCGTTGCGGTCACCCCGCGGTTCCCGGCCGCGCCGGACCTCGTGACCGGACCCCGCCCCACCTGGGTCCCGCCCAGCACGCTTCCGCTCGGCTGAACGCTCCTCAACCAATTGGTTGACAACAAGGGCGGCCTTCGGTAGGTTGTGCTCAACGATCCGGTTGAATGCAATCCACGAACCCGGGAGGTGTGATGGGTGCCGCCGACCCCTTGTCCCGCACGTTCTCGGCCCTGGCCGACCCGACCCGGCGCGACATCGTGGCCCGCCTCGCCGACGGTGACGCCACGTTGAGCGAGCTGGCCGAGGGGTACCCGGTGAGCGTGCAGGCGGTGGCCAAGCACCTCAAGGTGCTCGAGGACGCGGGTCTGGTGACACGCGGGCGCGACGCCCAACGCCGGCCGGCGCACCTCGAAGCGGAGGTCTTCGACCTGATGACGAAGTGGATCGAGCGGTACCGACGTCAGGCCGAAGAGCGCTACCGGCGCCTCGACGCCGTCCTCGCCGGGATGCCCGACAACCCCGTGTCGGTCACCTCCGACCCGACCGAACCCAGCCCCACCGCCCCCGAATCAGGAGGAGCCCGATGACCACATCCACCCACGAGACCACGATCGAGGTCGATCCCCGCGTGCCCTTGGTCCGCATCACCCGCGAGTTCGACGCCCCGGTCGACCGCGTGCTGCGCGCCCACACCGATCCCGAGCTCGTCGTGCAGTGGCTCGGGCCCCGCGACCTGGTCATGGAGATCCACAACTGGGACTGCCGCACCGGGGGCTCGTACCGCTACGAGCACGTCCGGGGCGACGACCGGTTCGGCTTCCACGGGTCCTTCCACGAGGTGCGCCCCGACGGCCTCATCGTGCAGACCTTCACCTTCGAGGGTGCGCCCGACCAGGTCGCACTCGAGAAGCTGGCGCTCTCCGACCTCGGCGACGGCCGCACCCGGCTCGTGGCGACGTCGCTCGTCGACTCGTTCGAGGACCGGGACGCGTTCGTCGCGAGCGGGATGGAGCACGGGGTGCGCGAGGGCTACGAGCGCCTCGACGAGGTGCTGGCGGGCGGCGCCCGATGAGCGCGGCGACGCAGTGGCAGGTCGTGGCCGACGGCTTCTCGGCCCGGGTCGACGGTGTCGGGCCCGACGGCTGGGACGCGCCCGCGCCGTGCGCGGGGTGGACGGCACGCGACATCGTGGGGCACCTCGTCGAGTGGGTGCCGCCGTTCCTCGACGCCGGCGCCGGGATGGAGATCGCCGAGCCCCCGCCCGTCACCGACGACCCCGCGGCATCGTGGTGGGCGTTGCGCGCGGCGATCGACGCGCTCCTCGCCGATCCCGGCGTGGGGGAGGCCCGGTTCGAGCACCCGCAGGCCGGGAGTCACCCGCTCGACGGCGCCATCGAGATGTTCATCGTCGGCGACGTGGTGATCCACACCTGGGACCTGGCCCGGGCCACCGGCCAGGACGAGGACCTCGACCCCGAGGTCGTGCACGGGATGCTGCTCGGCATGGAGGCGCTCCCGCCGGGGATGTTGGAGGCGAGCGGTCAGTACGGCCCCGCCGTGGAGGTCGGCCCCGACGCCGACGAGCTCACCCGGCTGCTGGCGCTCACCGGTCGCGATCGTCGAGCAGGCTGAGCAGCTTCGTCGTCGTCGCCCAGTTGCGGATCGTCATGTTCGCGTATTCGGGCGTGCCCATGATGCGCGACATCCGGCTCTCGGTCCGACGGGCACTCAGGCGAGCGAAGTAGACGACGCCGGCGCCCGGCCAGGCCTGGTCGACGCCGTCGCGCGTGAAGACCACCCGCATCGCCGCGGTACTCGTGAGCGGCTGCTTCAGGAACACGACGTCGGAGTGGTACGTGTCGGGCGCGGTGCCGAATCCCGCGGGGGCCTTCGTCACCACCGCCCGCAGCTGTCGGTGCGAGCGGACCACCACGACGATGGGGTAGCCGAAGCGCCGTTCGAGGACGGCTTCGATGTCGGCCTCGAGTGCGGCGGCCGGCGCGTCGGTCGCGAAGCACACGTTCCCCGACTGGATGTAGGTGGTGACCGCGTCGTAGCCGGCGCCCTCGAGTGCGGCCCGCAGGTCGGCCATCGGCACCTTGTTGCGTCCGCCCACGTTGATCCCGCGCAACAGCGCGATGTACCTCGTCGTGCTCACGGGCCGACCGTACCGCGCGGGCTGTGTGGCTCCGCGCCCGGAGCCCAGCCGCGAGAATGGCTCGATGGTGGACGGGCCGGAGGTCGAGGACGTGAAGGCCGTCGTGGCCGATGGGTACGACCAGTGTGCGGAGACCTACCTGGCCGCGCGTCCCGACGATGGTGCCGATGTCGCCGAGCTCGCGCCGCTGCTCCGCGCGCTCGGTCCGGGCGCCGCGGTGCTCGATGCCGGGTGCGGTGCGGGGGTTCCGGTCACCGAGCGCCTCGTCGCCGCCGGCCATCGCGTCACCGCGCTCGACCGGTCGGCCGGACAGCTCGGGTTGGCTCGCGCGCACGTGCCCAGCGCGGCCGTCGTCCTCGGCGACCTCGCGGCGTTGCCGTTCGGTTCCGGCACGTTCGACGCCGTGGTCTCGTACTACGCGATCATCCACGTCCCGCGGGTCGAGCACCATCGAGTGTTCGCGGAGATCCACCGCGTGCTGCGACCCGGCGGGTACGCGCTGCTCTGTCTCGGATGGGGTGACCTGCCCGAGGACCTCGACCCCGACAGCTGGCTCGGAGTGCCGATGTACTGGAGCCACTTCGACGCCGACACCAACGCCCGGTTGCTGGGCGACGCCGGGCTGGTGGTGCGCACGAGCACCGAGGTGACCGACCCGATGGACCACCACTCGCACCAGTTCGTCCTCGCGAGCCGGCCGTGAGCGGACGGTGACCGAGGAGGACCGGGCCCACTGGGACGACCGGTACGCGCGGCTCGATCCCGTAGCGGCCGACGCCGTGGCACTGCCGACGCGGTTCGCGCCCTGGGCCGATCGGCTCCCGACGTCCGGCGCGGCGCTCGACCTGGCGTGTGGGCGAGGTGGCGCCGCGGTGTGGCTGGCCCGGCGGGGGCTCGACGTCCTCGGGGTCGACGTGTCCGCCGTCGCCGTCGAGCAGGCCACCGAGCTCGCCACCCGCGAGGGTGTCGACGACCGCTGCCGGTTCGTGGCCTGGGACCTCGACGCCGGGCTGCCCGCCGGAGCGCCGGCCGCGGTGATCCTGTGCCACCGGTTCCGCGACGCCCGCCTCGACGACGCGGTGATCGCGCGCCTCGCACCCGGGGGCCTGCTCGCGATCACCGCGCTGAGCGAGGTCGGCGCCACCCCCGGCCGATTCCGCGTGACCGCCGGCGAGCTCCCACGGGCCTTCGCCGCCCTCGACGTGATCGCCACCGGCGAGGCCGACGGCGAAGCCTGGCTGGTCGCCGTTCGGCCCGAGACGCATGACGTGCGTATCTGAGCCTGCTCATCGGTGAGCGCTGATGCGACGTTCAGCGGCGCATCGAACGCAGAGGATGAGCAGGCTCAGATACGCACGTCGGGGGTGACGCCGAGGGCGGCGGCGGTGTCGAGGAACGCCGTGCACCAGGCGAGGGCTTCGGGGTCGGGGCGGGACTGCATCGTGGGCAGCACGTGGTCGCGCGCGGCGAGGACCGCGTTCTGGGCGGTCCAGCGGACCCGGGCGGGGAGCGAGCCGTGGGTGGCGGCGACGAGGAAGGCGAGGTCGTCCATCCCCGCGGCCGGGTCCTCGGCCGCGCGATGGACGATGGCCGGCGCGGCGCGTAGCAGCGCGGTCTCGGCCCGATCGGGGTCGGGCACCTCGCCGGCCGCCGTGGTCGCGGCGACCAGGGCCCGGAGCTCGGCCGCGGTGGGCGGTGCCTCGCGGTCGGCGAGCCCGTGCCACCACACGGTGAGCACCGTGACGCGGGCGTCGCGGGGCAGATCGGCCAAGGTGAACGATCGCCCCGCGTCGACGACCAGGTCGGTGCCGAGGAGCCGGGCGCGGATCGGCACCGCCGCCGTCGCGCCGGTCGCCTCATCGACCACGCTGACGACGGCCGTCAACGCAGACGGTTCGTCGGCGAACACGACGTCCTCGGCCTGGATCCGCAGCGCGCCGAGCCGGTGCAGGGGCGTGCCGACGAGCGCGGTCGCGGCCCAGGCGGCGGCGACCGCGTCGGGTCCGATCGCCGCAGCGCGCGCGGCACGCCACAGGGCCATGCCGTCACCCGCGTCCGGGTCGTTCGACTGCATCGGTGCGAGCGCCCCGGCGATCGCCGAGTCGAGATCGACGCCGCAGAGGTCACCCACCAGCTCGACGCTGCGGGCCGCGTGGTGCAACGTGATCGCGGTCTCGATGCCCGCGCAGTCGGCGAAGAACCAGGCGCAGCTGCTCTGGGCGAAGAGCAGGTGGCGCTGCATCTCCAGGAGCCCCAGCATCCGGAGCACGGCGGCAGACTCGGCGTCGTCGTCCTGGGCGGGTGTCCGCAGGCGCGCGCGCACGAACGCCTCCCGTTCGTCGAGGCCGGCGTCGACCACCTCGCCGTACGCGTCCCGTACCGCCCACGGGTCGGCGACGAGCTCGACCGCGGCAGCCTCGAAGGCAGCCCCGGCCCGGTCGACGAGGACGTCGATGGCCTCGCGCAGCGGTGCCCGCCAGCGCTGGTTCCAGTGCGGTTCCCCGCCGGTCACATCGCCGCAGTCGGCCCGCCACCGCTCCACGCCGTGCGCGCAGCTCCATGCGCTCGGCGACGCGACCTCCACCTCCGGGAGGGCATCGCCCGCCTCGGCCAGGGCCGCGCCCAGGCCCCCGACGGTGACGCCCGGCTCCTCGGCGAGGTCGTGCAACGCGCGGGCGAGGGCCATCTCCCCGAAGCGGTGGTGGTGCCCGAACGTCTCGCCGTCGGTGGCGAGCACGATGCACGCGGGACCCTCGGTGGCGCGCACCCGCGCCGCGACGGCCTCGGCGAGGCGGGCGCCGTCGTCGAGCAGCGTCCGATCGAACGCGATCGCGTGCGACAGCGCGCCGTCGTAGAAGCAGATCGTGATCGAACGGCCCGACGGCAGCTGCGCCACGTGGGGCCGCGTGGGGTCGATCACCCCGGTCGCGTGCACCCACTCGCCGTGGTCGTCGCGCACGCGGGCGGCCTGGTGCTGCCCGAGGATGGTGTACGCCACGCCCTCCGCCGCGAGGACCTCGAGCGTGTCGAGGTCGACGGCGGCCTCCGGGAGCCAGATCCCCTCGGGGTCGCGCCCGAAGCGGTTGCGGAAGTCGCTGATGCCCCACCGGACCAGCGTCACCTTGTCGCGTGCGTTCGCCAGCGGGAGGATCGCGTGCACATACGGTTGGGCCACCGCGGCGCCGTGCCCACCATGGAGCGCGAGCGCGTCGCGGTCGGCGTCGCGGATCGCCGCGTCGACGTCGCGCGCGTGCTGCGCGACCCACCGGTGCAGCGTCGCACCGATGTCGACGCTGATGTCGCGGTAGAGGTTCACGGCGTCGACGACCATGCCGCGCGCGTCGAGGAGCCGCGCGGCCCGGAGCGGCCGGTAGCACTCGTCGGTGACGCGCTGGTTCCAGTCGTGCGCGGGTGCGGCCGACGGCTCGACCGGCACCGCCCCCGTCCAGGGGTCCTCGCGCGGGGGCTGGTAGCAGTGCAGGTGGAAGACGACCCTCACCATGGTTCGCTCGCTCACGTCATGAACGGCGGAGGAAGAGGATGGACAGCGGGGGCAGCCGCAGCGCGAGCGAGTGGGGCCGACCGTGGGCGCCGACGTCGCGGGCGACGAGGTCGGGCCAGCCGGGACCGTCGGGGGCCGGGTCGCCGCGGTGGCCGCTGCCCCAGAACTGACGGGCGTCGCTGTCGGTCAGCACCGTCCACGTCCCGCCGAACGGCGTGCCCACGACGTAGTCGTCACGGGGGACCGGGGTGAGGTTGGCGACCACGAGGACCGGGTCGTCGCGGTCGTGGCCGTAGCGCAGCCAGCTGAGCACGGCGCGCTCGTGGTCGGTGCAGTCGACCCACTCGAAGCCGCCGCCACCGCAGTCGCGTTCGTGGAGCGCGGGGACCGTCCGGTGCAGCTCGTTGCACTGCGCGACCCAGCGCAGCATGCCGGCGTGCGACTCGGCGTCGAGGACGTGCCACGGGAGCGACGACTCGTGGTCCCACTCCTCGCGTGCGGCGAGCTCACCGCCCATGAACAGCAGCTTCTTGCCCGTCATCGCGTGCTGGTAGCCGAACAGCAGCCGCAGGTTCGCGAACTGCTGCCAGTCGTCACCCGGCATCTTCGCGAGCAGCGAGCCCTTCCCGTGCACGACCTCGTCGTGTGACAAGGGCAGCAGGTACTGCTCGCTCTCGGCGTACAGCATGCGGAAGGTGAGGTCGTCGAGGTGGAACCCGCGGTGGATGGTGTCGCGCTCGAAGTGCCGCAGCGAGTCGTGCATCCAGCCCATGTCCCACTTGAACCAGAAGCCGAGCCCGCCGGCGTCGCTCGGGCGGGTGACGCCGGGCCACGCGGTGGACTCCTCGGCGAACGTCAGCGCGTCGGGGACGTGCGCGCCGACCGCGGCGTTGACCGCGCGCAGCAGGTCGATGGCCTCGAGATGCTCGCGACCGCCGTAGCGATTGGGCACCCACTCGCCCTCATCGCGCGAGTAGTCGAGGTAGAGCATCGACGCGACCGCGTCGGTGCGGAGGCCGTCGCCGTGGTAGCGCTCCAGCCAGAACAGCGCGTTGCTGACGAGGAAGCTCTGCACCTCGTTGCGCCCGTAGTTGAACTGGTAGCTGTCCCAATCGGGCTGGATGCGCTGGCGGGGGTCGGCGTGCTCGTAGAGGTGGGTGCCGTCGAAGAAGGCGAGACCGTGCGCGTCGCTCGGGAAGTGCGACGGCACCCAGTCGAAGATGACGCCGATGCCGCGTTGGTGCAGGTGGTTCACGAGGTACATGAAGTCCTGGGGCGAGCCGTAGCGCGCGGTCGGCGCGTAGTACCCGGTGATCTGATATCCCCACGAGCCGTAGAACGGGTGCTCCATCACCGGCATGAGCTCGACGTGGGTGAAGCCGAGCCGCTCGACGTGGTCGGCGAGGCGGGGCGCGATCTCGCGGTAGGTCAGGTGGCGGTTCCCCTCCTCCGGAACGCGGGCCCACGAGCCCAGGTGCACCTCGTAGATCGAGATCGGGCGGTCGATCCGCGCGGTGTCGGGCCGTCGGGCCATCCACGAGGCGTCGCGCCACTCGTAGTCGAGGTCCCAGACGACCGAGGCCGTCCGCGGCGGGATCTCGGTGTGGAACGCGAACGGGTCGGCCTTCTCGTAGCGGTGGCCACCGAACCGGGAGGTGACGAGGTACTTGTAGATCGTCCCCCGCCCGACCCCGACAAGGAAGCCCTCCCAGATGCCGGACTCACCGACCGGCCGCAGTGGGTGGCGCTCTCCCTGCCAGCCGTTGAAGTCGCCGATCACCGACACCGACGCGGCGTCGGGGGCCCACACCGCGAAGTAGGTGCCCCGCTCGCCGTCGGCATCGATCGGATGGGCGCCGAGCTTCGTGTGCAATGCCGCGTGGCGACCCTCGTTGAAGAGGTACAGGTCCAGGTCGCCGAGGAGGCTGAACTCCGACGACGAGCCGGCCGGGACGGTGGTCGGCGGCGGTGCGGAGCGACCCCGGCGGTCGGCCAGGATGCGCAGCGACCCGACCCGGGCCGGGTCCGCGTCGAGCTGGTCGAGGCGCACGGCGGCCGGCACCCGCCAGCTCTGACCGCCGACGCTGCCGGGCACGTTCTGGGCGACCGGATCGAGCGCGAGGTCGTCGAGCCCCACCATCACCACGTCGGCGGCGCTGTCGGCGAGCGCGCGGAGGAACCCGTCGAACCGGG
>Ga0302322_100005534_pt1 | contig 11082 bp, 9 predicted proteins | sample Fen_T0_2_FD_203757 | JGI IMG/M metagenome (GOLD analysis project Ga0302322, IMG submission 203757) | Peat permafrost microbial communities from Stordalen Mire near Abisko, Sweden - Fen_T0_2 | ecosystem: Environmental > Terrestrial > Soil > Wetlands > Permafrost | place: Sweden: Abisko... | reverse complement strand
CAGCGGAACGAGGCGACACGCGCCTCGGTGTCGTCGATGTGGTAGGCGGTGGCCGCCTCGTAGGCGAGGCCGTCGGCCAGCCCGGAGTCGAGCGCGACGCGATACAGGTCCTTCGCGGCGGCGAGCGCGCCTGCGCTGTTCCCGATGAGCGTCGCCGCGAGTTCGGCCACTGCGTCGTCGAGTTCGGCGAGCGGGACGGCACGCGCGGCCAGGCCCCACGCCGCGGCCTCCGCACCGGTGAAGGTGCGCGCGGTGTATGACAACTCGCGGGCCCGCGCCACCCCGACCATGCCGATCAGGCGCTGGCTCATTCCCCACGACGGGCGCAGGCCGAACTTGGCGTGAGTGTCGGCGAGCTTCGCCTCTTCGGCGACCACCACGAGGTCACACGCGAGCACCAGCTCGAGCGCGCCGGTGAAGCAGAACCCGTTCACCTTCGCGATCGAGATCTGCGGCATCGTGGTGAGCAACGTGGTCACACGCCGCGCAGGGAGATCGAGCAGGTCGCCCACCGCTCCGCCATCGAGCGGCACCTGACCCAGCGCCTTGAGGTCGACCCCGGCGCTGAAGGCCCGCCCCGCTCCGGTGAGCACGACGACGCGTGCCCCCGCATCTGCAGCGATCGCATCGAGCGCGTCACCCAGCGCGTGGAGCATCACAGGCGTGAGGGCGTTGAGCGCGTCGGGTCGATCGAGTGTCACGGTGACGACGGCCCCGTCGTGCTCCCGGTCGACCCGGATCCCCTTTGTGTCGTTGCTCATCGGCGCAGCATTGCACGCCCGGCGGAACTCCCGCGGAACGTCAGAGTGACCAGACGCGTGTGGCGTTGTCGCAGGTCATGAGCCGGCGTTCTTCGCCCGGGATGCCTGCGAACTGCGCGTCGATGGAGTCGAGCGAGTGCGGCCACGTCGACGGCGGGTGGGGGTAGTCGCTCGACCACAGCAGGTTCTCGACGCCCAGCGTGTGGCGCAGCAACTGCACGCTCTCGGGCTCCTCGATGAACGTCAACGAGATGTTGCGGTGGAAGTAGTGGCTCGGGAGCTCGGTGATCGCCGGGAAGTCGTAGTCCTGCTTCGTCACCATGTGGTCGGCGAACTGCAGCCACCACGCGACCCAACCGAGTCCGGGTTCGACGAACACGACCCGCAAGCCGGGGTGGCGCTCGAACACGCCGCCCATGATCCACATGCCGAACGCCTCGGCTGCGGCCATGGCCATCATCGGCACGATGATCCCCCGCTGGGGAGTGGGATCGCGCCGGCCGACCTCGTTCAGGCTCGTGTTGAGGCCGGTGTGACAGCAGATCGGCAGACCGGTGTCGACGATCGTCGACCACAACGGGTCGTAGACGGGGTCGAAGTAGTCGGGCGCGCCGAGTTCCGCCGGGAACACCGGGAGTTGCAGCGACTTCGCTCCCGCCGCGGCGAGCCGCTCCACTTCGCGCACCGCCATCGGGACGTCGTGCACGGGAATCTGGTAGGTGACGACGAGTCGGTCGGGTGCCACCGACCCGTACGCCGCGAGCGCGTCGTTGAACGCGCGGGTCGCCGGCTCCATGGCGTCGCCGAGTTGGTAGAGGTAGCGGAACGCGCTCACCTCGCAGTACACGACCTCCGCGTCGACACCGTCGACGTCCATGTCGGTCACGTGCGCGGCGGCGTCGAAGTGGCCGGCCCGATCCCACCCCTTCATGTTGAACCGGGCAACCGTCTCCGTGGCGGGGCCCCGCGTCGCCGCCAGAAACGCGGCGACACCCTCGTCGTACGCGTCGTGGTACCGGGACGCGAGGTGCTGCTTCACCGTGTCGTGCTCGAGCACGACGTGGGAATCCGCCGAGATGATGCGCTCACCAGTCCCGTTCACCTCAGGCCTTCCGGCCCCGCTGCATGAGGGTGACGTTGAAGCCGAACCACTGCTCCGGGTCGAGGACCAGTTGGTACACCGCGGAGGCTGCCTCCGCCGCGTTGCCCTTCGAGGAGTCGTACTCGAAGCGGATGCGGTAGCCGAGGCCGGTCACGTACTCGCGCGCTTCGTCGATGTCGGCGACCTCGAAGACGAGCGGCCCGATCTGGCCCGGGCCGTGCTGCGCGAGTCGTTGCCCGAACGCGCCCTCACCGTTCACCGGTGCCACGAACTCCACCCCGCCACCGAAGTCGGTGGCCGAGAGCACCGGCGCGCCCTGGATCGCGTGGGGTTCGGGCAGGTTGCGCCCGAGCACCTCGTTGAACTGCTTCACCGCGTCGTGGATCTGGTCCTCCGCGACGATCAGCTCCACCCGGTTGAACCCGATGATCTCCATCACTGCTCCTCCCGTGTCCTGCTGCCGTGTCCTTCGGTCACCAGGCGAGGGCGCGAGCGCCGCCGCCGTTGACCACGACCGTCTGCCCGTTCACGTAGCGCGCCGCGTCGGACGCGAGGAACACCACCACGTCGGCCACGTCTTCCGGTGTGCAAGAACGGCCGGCCGCGGCACCGGCCGCGAACTGCGCGAGGCGCTCGTCGTCGAAGAGTTCGCGCGTCCCTTCGGTCAGCACGAACCCGGGCGCCACCGCGTTGCAGCGGATGCCCTGCGCGCCGTGGATCGTCGCGGTGTACTGCGTGAACGTCTCGAGCGCGGCCTTGCACGAGCCGTAGGCGATCCGGCTCCCGGTCGCGTGGCGCGCGGCACCCGACGACGTGTTCACGATCGCCCCGCCGCCGCGTTCGAGCATCGCGGGGATTGCGTGACGGCAGCCGTAGGCCGCAGCCATGACGATCACTCGATAGGTGTCGAGCCACACGTCGTCGGGCGTGCCGACCGCGTCGGTGTCGGCCGGCGAGGTCGTGACCGCGTTGTTGTGCAGCACGTCGAGCCCACCGAAGCGGGAGACCGCCTTGGCCACCAGCGCGGCGACGTCGCGCTCCACGGCCACATCGGCCCGCTGCGCCACAGCACGGTCGCCCAAGTCGGCCGCGACCCGTGCAGCCCCCGCCTCGTCGAGATCGCCGAGCACCACCGCCGCGCCTTCGGCCACCATCAGTCGGGCGGTGGCGGCGCCGATCCCCTGCGCCGCGCCGGTGACGATCGCGACCTTGCCTGCCAGCCGCCCGCTCATGCGGATGCAGTGACGCCGAGCGTCGCCGGGTTGATCGGCGTGTCCATCTCGTGGACCGCGGGCAGCACCTTCTCGGCGAACAGCCGCAGGCTCTTCTCCGCCTTCTCCGGGGGCATGCCGCCGTAGAAGAAGTGGAGCACGAGCTTGCCGAGACTCGCGGTCCACTGCACGCGCTGGATGCACTCGATGATCTGCTCGGGCGTGCCGATCGGCTGGGTGGTGCGGTGCCGGTCGACGATGCCGTCGCCCACCTCGATGTCGGCCGACTGCATGGTGAGGTAGTGCTCCATGCCGTTGACACCTTCGAAGCCGGGGTTGTTCCACTCGAAGTAGTGGTGCTGCACCGCGCGCATCTGGTTGCCGTACCAGGTCCAGCCCTCCTCGGCCTCCTCCTCCGTCTCCGCGCAGTACATCCACAGCAGAGTCGTCGGCTGGTCGGGTGGGAGCCCCTGTTCGGCGCGGATGCCGTTGAAGCGCGCGACCTTGGCCGACATGCGTTCGGCGTCGTCGTCGGCCACGAACATCTGGCCGAACCCGTGCTCCGCGGCGAGCCGCGACGACACGTCACTCGAACCCGCGACCCGGATCTCGCGTGTCAGCTCACCCTTGTGCCGCGCTTGGGGGCGGATGGTCGTGGGCGGCACCGTGAACACGTCGCCCGCATACTCGAAACGCTCGGCGCCGTCGGCGGCCTGCAGGATGTCGACGATCTCGTAGAAGTACTGGTGCGACTGCTCCTGGGGCACCCCGAGCGACGCGTACTCGTGGGGTGCGATCCCGCGCCCGAGGCCGAGGTGCAAGCGGCGGCCCTGCAGCAACACGTCGAGCATCGACAGCTCGCTGGCCAGGCGAACGGGGTTCCACCACGGCACCACCACGACGGCGGTGCCCACGTCGACCCGTTGCGTGCGCCCCGCCCAGTAGGCGAGGTACTGCAACGGGTTCGGCTGCATCGAGTACGCCGAGCCGTAGTGCTCGGTCGCCCAGATCGAGTCGAACCCGAGCGGCTCGACCAACTCACCGAGCCGCAACGTGTGGTCGAACTGCACCGGGTCCGGAATATCCGGTCCGCGGCTGTAGTCCTCGGCCAGTAGGCGGGGCCAGTCGGCCTGGTTGTAGCCGGTCACCATGACACCGCAGTGCATGACGTCGCTCCCGTGGTCGTCGGCGGACGGACGCCGCAGCATTGCACCCGCTATGAGAGCGCGCCACTGAGAGGGGTCGGAGTGCCCTGCCCTGCAGGGGGCCGGCGATGCACACTGGGGGTGCCACCAGTACGGGGGGCAGCCGCCAGCGTGGCCGAACGAAGACAACCGAAAACGACGGAGCCCCTTGTGGACGAGCGGCCTTCGGCCCTGAGTGCGGAGACGTGGAGCGCCTTCGCGCGCGCGCTCGACGTGCCCATGCTGGTCCTCGAGCCGCGTCGAGACGACGCCGGTCACCTCCTCGAGATGATCGTGGTCGACGCGAACCCTGCCGCACTCGGCCGCGTGCACCGGACCCACGACGACATGATCGGCCAGACGGTCGGCGACGCGCTCCGGATCCCGAGCGACGACCGTCTGCAACAGTTCGTCACCTCGGTCGACGACGACACCGTCATCCGGCGCGCTTCGTACCGGGTCGACGACGTCGAGGGCGTCACCCGGGAGTTCGACACCCTCCGTGTCTCGTTCGACGGGCTGGTGGGGCTCGCGTGGATCGACATCACCGAGGTCGAGACGGCTCGCCAGGCGTCCGCCGAGAGCCAGACTCGCTACCGCCTGCTCGCCGAGCGGTCGTCGGAGCTCGTGTTCGAACTCGACCTCGGCGAGCGGTGCATGTGGATCTCGCCGTCGGTCGAAGGCATCCTGGGGTGGGCGCCCGCCGACCTGATCGGCACCCGGATCCTCGACCTCTTCCACACGGAAGATCGCACGGCCGTCGAGACCCGTCGCCGCAGCGTGTTCGTCGAGAGCGCGGACTCGCAGCTCGAGGCGCGAGTGCAGGCGAAGGACGGATCCTTCCGCTGGATGCTCGGGCGGGCCCGGCCCCACCGGGACGAGACGGGACAGGTGGTCGGCGGCTACGTGCACATGACCGACGTCGACGAGCGCCACCGCGCGACCGACGCGCTCCGGCAGAGCGAAGCGCACTTCCGCCTGCTCGCCGAGCATGCGTCGGACATCGTGTACCAGATCGACCCGAACGCCGCCATCGAGTGGATCTCGCCGTCGGTCGAGCGCAAGCTCGGGTACTCCCCCGCCGAGCTCGTCGGCCGACCCTCGATCGAGATCATCGCCACCGACGACCAGCCGCTCGCGCTCGCCGCTCGCGAACAACGCATTGCCGGCATGCCGCCCGACACCATCGAGGTGCGCTACCTCACCCGCCACGGCGACACCCGGTGGATGTCGGTCCAGGCCCAGGTCGTCACCGATGCCGACGGCGCCACGAAGGCCGTTGTCATCTCGCTGCGCGACATCGACGCCGAGCGCCGCGCCCGCGACGCCCAGGCCCACAGCGAGGCCAGCTTCCGGATGCTGGCCGAGCACTCCTCCGACATCGTGTTCCGGCTCGGTACCGACGGTCGCTGCGTATGGATCTCGCCGTCGGTCGAGTGGATCCTCGGCTGGCTCCCCGAGGAGCTCGTGGGCACCGAGATGGCGCAGCTCGCTCACCCCGACGACCTACCGACCCTGCTCGACGGAAGCGAGCAGATGATGATGCGAGGTGAACCCTTCGAACTGGAGGCGCGCGCCCTCACCAAGGACGGCAACTGGCGCTGGGTCCTCGGTCGCGGCCGCGCCGAATTCGACGCGACCGGCGCGGTCATCGGCGCCGTCGTCAACTTCACCGACGTCGACGACCTGCACCGCGCCCGCGACGAACTGGCTGTGAGCGAAGCGCGGTTCCGCGCGGTCGCCGAGAACGTGTCCGACGTGATCGTCGAGTTCGACCGCGACCAGGTGTGCCAGTGGATCTCGCCGTCGGTGGAGTGGATCCTCGGGTGGCACCCTGCCGACCTCCGCGGTTCCACGCTGCTCCCCCTCGCCCACCCCGCCGAGCAGGCGGAGAGCATGGAGAAGTGGGTGCGGCTCCTCGAAACGGGCACGCCCCAGGAGGTGCAGGTGCGCGTCCGGGCGAGCGACGGCACCTACCGCTGGATGGTGGGCCGATCGCGCCCCCGGTTCGACGACGCCGGTGCGGTGATCGGCGCCTTCTCCAGCTTCACCGACATCGACGAGGCAGTGCGCTCGGGCGAGGCGTTCGCCCACGCCGCGCACCACGATTCCCTGACCGGGCTCGCCAACCGCGCCGACCTGCTCGACGAGATCGACCGCGCCCTCGCGGGCGACCGGCGCGCCGGCGTCGCGACCGCCGTGCTCGTGATCGACCTCGACCACTTCAAGGACGTCAACGACAGCCTCGGCCACCCGGTCGGTGACCGCCTCCTCTCGTCGGCAGCGCAGCGTCTCCGGGAATGCGTGCGCGCCGGCGAGTACCTCGCACGAATGGGAGGCGACGAGTTCACGGTCGTGATCCGCGGCGTGAGCGAGCCAGCGTCGGTGACGCAGGTGGCACAGCGCATCGTCGACGCCTTCCGCACGCCGTTCGTACTCGCCGACAGCGAACTGTTCACCACTGCGAGTGTGGGCGTGGTGATCGCCGACCCCACCGACACCACCGTCACCCCCGACACGCTGATGCGTGACGGCGACAGCGCGCTGTACCACGCAAAGGAACAGGGTCGCGACCGGTGGTCGATGTTCAACAATGAACTGCGCGAGTCGCTCGAGGAGCGGCTGTGCCTCGAGCGCGAGTTGCGCGGCGCGCTGGAGCGCGACGAGTTCGAGCTCTACTACCAACCGGAGGTCGACCTCGCGACCGGCGAACTGACCGGCGTCGAAGCACTCTTGCGCTGGCACCACCCGTCAGGCGAGCTCTACCCAGCGGGCCGGTTCATCAAGGTCGCGGAAGGGACCGGCCTGATCCTCCAAGTCGGCGCATGGGCGCTGCGCGCCGCGTGCGGGCAGGCCGCCGACTGGGCCACCCGCTTCCCCGACCACCCCCTCGTGGTGCGGTTCAACATCTCGACGCTCCAGCTCTCGGAAACGCGGCTGCTGTCCGAGCTCGACGCGGTGCTGCGCGAGACGGCGATGCCGCCGGGCCGCTTGTGTGTGGAGATCACCGAGACCGCGCTGCTGCGTTCCACGCACGTCGTCGCGGAGAACCTCGAGGGGCTGCGCCGCCGCGGATTGTCGCTCGCGTTCGACGAGTTCGGCGCGCGCGCGTCGTCGCTCGCGTCGCTGCGCGACTTCCCGGTCGATCGCCTCACCCTCGATCGCGGTTTCGTCGCCGACATCACCACCGACGAGCTCGACCGCAACATCGTCGCCGGGGTGCTCGCGCTCGCGCAGCGGCTCTCGCTGCCGGTCACGGCCGGCGGTATCGAACATGTCGAACAGGCCGAGATGCTCGCGGCCTTCGGCTGCCAACGCGCCCAGGGCTTCCTCTACGCGCCGGCGCTGCCCGCCGTGCAGATCGACAAGCTGCTCAGCAGCCAGTGATCAGAGCCGGTGATCAGCAGCCAGTGAAAGCGGGCGGCTCGCCCGTCATCATCGCCCGGATCGCCGCGTTGCTGTCGGCCGAGCCGAGGGCCGCGACGACCAGCTCGTTCTCCAGGTCGAGGTGGGCGGCGAGGTCGAGCGGCTGGTCGGCACGGGCCATCAGTCGCTTCGTCTGCCGGGCGGCGATGGGCGCCGCGCCCGCGAGCATCGTGCCGTACTCCAGGAGACGGGCATCGAGATCGGCGTCGTCGGCCACCACCTCGCTGACGATCCCGAGCGCGAGCGCCTCGGGTGCAAGCACCGGGCGACCTTCGAGCATGAACCGCATCGCCCGCTCGTAGCCGATCGCGCGCGGCAGGGTCAGGGTCAAGCCGAGGTCGGGCGACACGGCGATGCGCGTGTACCCGGGGTGGAAGCGGGCCGACGGCGCGGCGATGCGGATGTCGGCGTTGAGTGCGATCGACATACCGCCGCCCACGGCGACACCATTCACTCCGGCCACGATCGGCTTCTCGCACTCCACCCGCATGAGCACCGTGAGATGGCCGCGAGGCGCGCCGCCGGTGGGCGGGTCGGTGAAGTCGAGCCCGGCGCAGAACGCGTCGCCGTTGGCAGTGAGCGCGATGGCCCATACGTCGTCGTCGTCGGCCGCGGCGCGCAACTCCCGGTGCAATGCCTCGATGAGCGCGCCGTTGAGCGCGTTCTTGCGGTCAGGCCGGTTCATGCGCAGCACGCGCAGCCGGCCTTCGTCCTGCACTTCGAGCACGTCGGTCATGGCCCTGTGCCTCCCTCAGATCGGTCGGGTGCTCGCCGAGCGGATGTTGGACCGCACGCAGATGCCAGTGACGTTCGACGCCTCGTCGGATGCGAGCCACAACACGGTGTTCGCCACCTCCTCCGGCTCGCTGAGGCGACGCAGGTCGAGATCGCGAACGTGCCCCTCGATGCCGCCCGGTTGCTGCGCGAGATACTCACGGAGCGGCGCGGTGGCAGTGGGCCCCGGAGTGACGGAGTTGGCCCGGATGCCGAGCGGCCCGTATTCGAGCGCCACGGTCTCCATGAGGTTGATCACCCCGGCCTTCGCCGCCGCGTAGCCGCCCAGTGCGTACTGCCCGCCGATGCCCGCTCCTGACGACATGCTCACGATGGCACCGCGGCCGGCCTCCACCATCGGCGCGAGCGCCGCGCGAGTGGCGTAGAACACCGAGTCGAGCGTGAGCCGTTGTTGGAAGTGCCAGTCGTCGTCGCTGAGGTCACCGATGCGGCCGGTGCGCGACACGCCCACGTTGTTCGACAACACGTCGACGCGCCCATGACGAGCGACGACGCCCGCGACCCAGTCGTCCACCACCACACGGTCGGTGGCATCGCCGACCACCACGTCGACGGTGGCGCCGGCGGCCCGCAGTTCGTCGCCCACGGCGGTGAGCGCGTCGGCCGCGATGTCGAACAGCGACAACGCCGCACCCTCCGCCGCCATGCGCCGGGCGACGGCGAGCCCGATGCCGTTGGCCGCTGCACTCACCAGCGCGACCTTGCCGTCGAGTCGTCCCGTCACTGATCCCCCGTTCTGATGGCCTCGCGAGTGAGGTGAACTCGATCGACCCCTGCCCGGAGTGGCTCAGCTACCGGCCGTAGGCCTGGTGTCGCGGAGCTCGAAGCCGGTGACCTCGACGCCGATGCCGAAGCGACCCTCGGCGATCCAGCTGCGGTGGCGCACGGTGCCACGGACCTCGACGGGCTCCGCGGCCGCGTCGGCCTCGTCGGCCGGGAAGCGGATCAGGACGTCGCCACTCACCCGGTGCAGGTCACCGCGTGACTCCACGGGTTCGAGCGTGACGCACCGGTCACCGGCGCACACCACGTGGAACTCCCGCCACTCCGGATCGGCGCCCAGACGGCACACGACCGGCGACTGCACCGGCGAAACGATCGGCGCCGCCGTCAGCGGTGTCTCGATTGCTGTCATCCCGCCGCCCCTCGTCGACCCCTGGGTGCTCTCCACCCGGTCGTTCCCGATCGGCAACCGTAGACACGACGGTGAGGCCGAGTCCCGCTGGGGTGTCACAGGTCACGTTGACCCGCGCCCACCTCGCGGCCATCCCTCCGGTCGAGTTCGGTGCGGCGGCGGGGGCCGTCCGCCGTGGCCTCGGTTGCGATGGCTGGCGACACCGACGAGACTACGGCACCGACTGGAGGCCCCCATGTTCGCCACACCGACCACGGCAAGTGCAACCGCCGCTCCGAGTGGACCGCAGTCCGCCGGCAGGCGAGGTGTGGGGGGCAGGCCCGGCAGGCGTCTCGCGGTCGCCGGCGCAGCCATCGCGCTCGTGATCGTCGTGAGCGGCTGCTCCTCGGGCAGCGACAGCACCGCCAAGAAGGCGACGACGACAACCGCCGCAGCCGCGACCACGACGACCGCGGCGGCCGGCAACAACAGCTCCGGCAGCAGCAATTCCGGCGGCAGCGGTCAGAGTTCCTCGGGCAACACACCTTCGGGTCCCGCGCCCGCGATCGCCACCTTCGTGACCCCGGACAACATCGACTGTCACAACGGCAACCAGCAGAACTTCAGTGCGAGCTGGACCACCACCGACGCGGTGAAGACGACCATCTCGATCGACGGCCCCGGGGTCTACAAGACCTATGGCGCCAACGGGTCCGACAGCCTGCCGTTCAATTGCTCTTCGTCGCACAGCTTCCTGCTGACGGCCTACGGAGCGGACGGCCGGACCGCGACGCGGACCATCACCCTGCAGCCCCGTAACGTGCAGACCCCGACCACCGACACCACCCCCGGCTCGCCCACGACGACGACCTAGCGGACGGCGACCTGGTGCTGCGGACCGATTGCGATTCGATCAGGGCTGGTAGTTGCGGTCGACCCTGACGCTGAGCCCGGTCGACTTCTCCCCTCCGGGACCGAACAGCACGAACTGCACGACCGCTCGCGGATTGGCGAGTGGGCCGTGGTTGGCGTCGCACTTCGCCTGCATGAATTCCTCGTGGCCGAACGCCGGGACCGTGTTGCTGTGGTCGCCGTTGATCTGGATGTAGTCCGTGTTCACGGTGGCCCAGGTCACCATCACGGTGGTGAAGTGATTCGGACCCCGGCACACGCCGTACTGGATCCCGTTCACCGTGATGGGGCTGGCGGACACGGCGTAGGTGCCGCTGTAGTCGAAGTCGGGCGGCCCGGGTCGGCCCGGCAACGGCTTGATCGTGTTGAGGATCGTGGTGGTCGGGGCCGCCGCCGACGTCGTCGTCGTGCTGTGCGGACTCGTCGTCGTCGTCTGCGGTTTCGTCGTCACGGGACGGTGCGCGGTCGACCCGGCAGTCGTGTCGCCGGTCGTTCCACCGCTGTTGCTCCCCGGCTGGCCGGTGGGAGCGATGGTGGAGCCGGCGGCGTTCGCCTTGGCCGACGAGTCGTTCCCGCC
>Ga0302322_100005533_pt1 | contig 11083 bp, 10 predicted proteins | sample Fen_T0_2_FD_203757 | JGI IMG/M metagenome (GOLD analysis project Ga0302322, IMG submission 203757) | Peat permafrost microbial communities from Stordalen Mire near Abisko, Sweden - Fen_T0_2 | ecosystem: Environmental > Terrestrial > Soil > Wetlands > Permafrost | place: Sweden: Abisko... | reverse complement strand
GGAGGAGGAGGATCCTGCCGTTCGCCAGCCCGACGGTCGAGAACACCAGGTCGCTCCCGCTGGAGGCAATGAGTCTCAGCTGCTGTTGGGGAGCGATCGGCGCCCTCGAGAGGTCGATCTTCCGGAGAGCATCCGCGGCCGGGTGATATGCGAGGAGCGTGGGCGAGCACGACGACAGGTGCCGCGCGCAGACGGAGCCCATCACCCACACTTCATGCCCGTCCCACACGACGCCGGGAGAGGGCATGAGGCCGGTGAACTTCTCGAGAGCCGGCAGCGGGCGCCACGAGCCTGTCTTCGGATCGAGCGCAGCTGCCACGGGCTTGGCGAGCGAGTCCCCGAGGGAGCCGCCGACGACGATCAGCTCCTTCCCTGTCCAGGCCGACGAGTACCCCTCGCGCCAGCCAAGCGGCCCGGCCGGCAGGCGGCGCCAGGTGTCGGTCGAGGCGTCGTACGCCCCCGTCCCGAAGGGTCCGTCGGGAGAGCTAGAGGCCCAGACCACCATCTCGCGGCCGGTCCACACGACCCCGGCCCCACCGTCGCCCTGGAGTCCTGCAGGCGCCTGCGCGATCGTGCGCCACGTGCGTGTCGCCGGGTCGTACGCGGCTCCGTCTGACGCGGCCCTGACCATCCCGCTACGCGCCACGCCGCCCCACACGATCATCTCCTTACCGGTCCACACGGCACCCGGCGAGAGGCGTCCCGCGATAGCGGCCTTCGGCAGCGCGCGCCACGACGCCGCGGAGCGCGTCCCGCCTCCGGACCTCAACGCCCGGCCGGCGAACACGCCGGCTGCGGCGGCGAGCAGAGCGACAATCACGACGGCAGCGATCCACCAGGTACGCCGATTCCCGCTCTTCCGATGCGTGATGGGCGAGGCCGAGTGCGAGGGAAGTGGTGAGCTCCTAGCCACAAACTCCTCCTGCGGAGCCACCGTCAGAGTGCCCGAGCGGCGCGCAAGCGGCATCGAGGCATGTGCTGATCCGCGCTGCCGCAATCTACTGAGGCGCGCGCGCTCGAGGGACATTCCCCGCACGCTCGCCCATGCGACCGGCTTCGCACCGGAGCGGACTGAAGGGTTGATTCCCGTTGCCGGGTTGGCTTGCTCGACGAGGAAGTTGCCCTAGTCTCCAGGCGGGAAGTCCGGGTGCTGCGGCGCGTCACCGCTGATCTCGTCCCAGGGAGCCTTGTAGGCGACCATCATGTGGTACTGGGGCTGCAGCTTCACATCGTGGAGCGTTCCCGCGCACACGTAGTATTTCCCCTCGCCGAAGGCGTACAGGCTCGAGCCGCAGTTGCTGCAGAAGCCAAAACCCGAGAACCCTTCCTGGGTGAAGTGCTTGACCAGCTCCTGGCCTCCCGTGACCTCGAAGTTCGATCCCTCGACCTCGATCTCGGCGAGGCCCGCGCCGCCGCTCCAACGCTGGCAGCGCGTGCAGTGGCAGAAACCCATCGCCTCGGGCTCGTGCACGTCGAACGTGACCTGTTCACATAGGCATGCTCCATGGATCGTCTCGCTCATCGGGACTCCTTCCCAGCGCTCTCGCAGGTTGGCGACACGACCGACTATCTCACGGCGAGAGTGCCGTTGAACGGCCACAAGCGCCATCCCCATCCTCGCGCAGGCAGGCAACGCGCCCTTGACGCGCCTCCGCGCGCCGAGCAGGCGGCACTTGGTGGGGCGGGATGCAGGTCTAGCTGGGCACCGTGAGCTCTAGGATGCGTGACCGTTGATCGGCATTTTCACCCCAGACGACCCGGTTCCCGAGCACCGTCAGTCCGACGACATGGCCCCTGCTCGTGGCGAACAGTTGCTGCTTCCCTGAGTGCAACACCGGCGCAGCCGAGGGGACTCGGCCGGGAACCTGTTGTCTGCTTGCTCGCCTGGCTACGCCATGAAGTCCTGAAGCTGATACACGCGGGTCTCGGGTGGACGGCCACCTTGCTCCATCAGGGGCCGGACGATCGGCATCAGACGGTCGTTCAAGAAGGCATCCCACGCTTCCCGGGACTCCCACACGTCAAAGATGCGGAAGACCCCGGCTTCCTCGTCGAACCCTGCGGTGTGAACGAGCCCGCCCGCGGGTGGGTCGGCACGCACGCCAAGTGCCTCCTGGACGCGGTCGTAGTTCGTGGTCGACCGGTCGTCGCCCTCGATCGGGAACTCCTGGATGACTGCGACTGCCATGTTTTCCTCCTCGCGTTGGATGCCCCGACATACGACACGAGCCACGTCTCGGAGTCAAGAGTCACGCGCGCGTGCGATGCCTGTGAGTGACGGGAGCGTCAGTCTCCACCGTCGCGCCGACCGGCCTGCTCGCCCTTCCCGCGGGCGTCGCCGTCGAGCGCCCTCAGCGCCTCTGCCGCCTCGCGTCGCAACGGCCCGATCGAGATGCGGTAGTCCTCGTCGTTGACCCGGCCGGCCCGGTGGTCGGCCTCGAGCTCCTTCAGCGCGGCGAGCGCCCGATCGCGCTCCTCGGAGAGCGCGAGCCGGCGCCGTCGCTCCGGGGTCAAGGCGTCGAGCTCGTCCGAGAGAGGATCGGGCTCGCGCAGGAACGGCAGGGCGACGAGCACGACGCAGACGACGGCCAGGACAGCCCCCAGGATCAGGGCGGTGCTCAACGGCCGCGAACGGGGCTGCCGGCCTCGTCGTAGCGAACGGCGAGGCGGCGCTGCTCACGCGCGTCGGGCCACAGCGCGATCACCGAGCCGAGCAGGAACACGATGCCGGCGAGCCAGATGAGGTTGACGAGCGGCTTGACGAAGATGCGGAAGTAGACGCTGCCGTCGTCGTTGATCTGCTCCGGGATGACGAAGAGATCCTCGCCAGTGAGGTAGTTCGTCCGGATCCCCACCTCGGACGAGACCTGGGGATCGGGGCCGGCGATCTTGTACGAGTTCTTCCCGGCCTCCATCGTGCCGAGGCTCTTCCCGTTCCGGCTCACGAGCAGGTGGGCGCGTACCTCGGCCGCGTGTGGCGTGTCGCGCTCCGTCAGCCCCTGGTAGGTGACCCGGTACCCGGAGAGAGCGAGCGACTGCCCTACGGCGAGCTTGCCCTCGACGACCGAGTCGTACGAGTTCGAGCCGGCGATCCCGATCGCGAGCAGGACGATCGCGACGTGCACGACGTAGCCGCCGTAGCGACGGCGGTTGCGGCCGATCAGCGAGAAGAACGCTCCCGGCCAGGACTCGCTCGAGAGCGCCCGTCTCGCCCGGGTGCCGCGCACGAACTCGAGCGCGATCGCGGCGAGCACGAAGGCCGAGAAGGTGTAGGCAATCAGGCCGGGGATCGACGAGCCGGCCCCGAGCAGGAGGAGCACGATGCCCGTCACGACCGCGACGATCGCAGGCCCGGTGAACGTCCGACCGAGGCCGCGCAGGGACGCCCGGCGCCAGGCGATCAGAGGGCCGATGCCCATCAGGAGGAGCAACGGGAGCCCGAAGATCCGGAGGAAGAAGTCGTAGTACGGCCGTCCGACGACGACGGAGGTGCCGCGGACCGCCTCCGACAGGATCGGCCACGCGACGCCCCAGAGGATCGTCAGGCAGAGGGCGACGAGCAGCAGGTTGTTGTAGAGGAACACGGCCTCGCGGGAGACGAGCGACTCGAGGCGTGTCGTTGAGCGGAGCAGCGGTAGCCGCCAGATGATCAGCGTCGTCGAGAACACGACGGCGATCACGATCAGCGCGAGGAACCAGGGGCCGATGTCGCTCTCCGAGAACGAGTGGATCGAGTTGACGACGCCGGAGCGCGTCAGGAACGTCCCGAAGATCGAGAGACAGAACGCGAGCGCGACGAGCACGACGTTCCACACCTTCAGCATCCCGCGCTTCTCCTGGATCATCACCGAATGGAGGAAGGCAGTCGCGGCGAGAAACGGCATCAGGGCGGCGTTCTCGACCGGGTCCCAGGCGTAGTAGCCGCCCCAGCCGACCTCGACGTAGGCCCAGTGGGCGCCGAGCAGCTGGCCGATGCCGAGCGCCGTCCAGGCGATCAATGTCCAGCGGCGCGTGGCCACGATCCAGCGCTCGTCCGTCCGGCCCGAGAGCAGCGCCCCCATCGCGAAGGCGAACGGCACGGCGAGCCCGACGTAGCCCAGGTAGAGGAACGGCGGGTGCGCCATCATGTAGGGGTTCTGCAGGCTCGGATTGAGCCCGGCGCCGTCGAGCGGCGCCGCCTGCACGGCGAACGGGCTCGCCACGACGACGAGCAGGAACGAGAAGCAGACGGCGATCCCGGCGAGGACGGGCGTCACCCAGACGACGAGATCGCGTGCCCGATTGCGGTTCACCCAGACTGCGAGCGCCGCGTAGCCCGTCAGGATCAGGAGCCAGAGGAGCAGCGAGCCCTCCTGGCCGCCCCAGAACGCGGAGAGCTTGTAGACGCCACCGAGCGTGCGGTTCGAGTGGTTGGCGACGTAGGTGAGCGAGAAGTCGCTGCGGAGGAAGCCGGCCGCGAGGACGCCGGCCGCGACGAGCGTCGACCCGAAGGCTGCGATGAGCGCGTTCCGGGCCGAGCCCGCGAGCCGGCGGCGCCTGCGCGCGGCAGCGTACGACCCGGCGACGACCGCGTACAGGCACAGGCCCAGCGTGACGACGAGCGCCGCCCGGCCGAGCTCAGCCACTTACTGGGCGGCCGGCTTCGTGGCCGAGTACTTCGAGGGGCACTTGGTCACCATCGAGCCGGGTGCCGCGACGAAGGTGCCGCGCTGCAGCTTGCCGTCGATCACGATGTCGCGGCCGGTCGCGAACAGATCGGGAACGTCCCCCGTGTAGACGACAGGGACCGTCTTGCCACCCGGATCCTTCACGTCGCGGAGCCGGAACCGCAGGCCGCCCGCGTGTGAGTCTCCCGTCGGCTTGCCGACGACGCGCCCGACGAGCGAGACCGTTCCCGTTCGGCCCGCGAGCTGGCTCGGCCTCAGGGAGGGGGTGCCGCCACCTGCGATCGAGGTGTAGAGAAGAAAGACTGCGAGCACCGCCGCAATCGAGAGGGCGATGACGAGACGCGCCGGAGAGCGCTTCCTGGCCACGGTGAGAGGATACCCTCGCCGGCGGCCCGGGCGCCGATGAGACCTCTACGCGGCGCGGACGGAACGCTGGCGGCCCGGGATCTCGTACCCGTGATCGTGACAGAGCGAGCCCGGCGAGTCCTCGGTGAAGGCGTCGCAGTAGCCCTTGCCGTACGCGGCCCGCATGAAGGCGGAGACGACCTCGAGGTTCCACTCGGTGACGTCGGCCGCTTCCCGCCAGAGGTCGGCGAGGCGGAGGTCGATGTCGAGCTCGAGCAGGTCGATGCGCGTGGGCTGTTCCATGCCTCAAGGGTACGAGGGCTGTCGGACGACATCAGACTCCCCGCAAATCGGCCCTTTCCGGCGCCGCACACGGCGACCGCGTCGGACGGCGACCGGTAGCCTCCCTGGATGGCTCGGATCCGCGTCGGACTGCCGGGCATCCCTGCCCGGGACGACCCGCAGCGCGCCGTCGAGCTCCTGCTCGAGCGTGGCTATGACGCATGCGAGATCGACTTCGAGGGCGGGTTCTGGATGGACTACCCGTGGGCCGAGCAGCTCGGCGAAGCGACGCGGCGGGCCGACGTGGCGCTTTCGGTGCACGCGCCGCTCTTCGGCTTCATGGGGCACCTCGAGGCGAGTGGCCGGAAGTTCTCCTCCTCCGTGGGAGCGCTCGACCGCAGCGCCGGCATCGCCGCCGCCTGCGGCGCCGAGGTCGTCGTCTTCCACCCCGGCTTCCTGCTCGGCCGTTCGCGTGAGGACGCGATCGCGTCCGTCGTGGAGCAGCTCGGCACGCTGCGCGAGCGGCTCGAGGGCAAGGGCCGGGCGGTCCCGTTCGGCGTCGAAGTGATGGGCCGGGTGCGCGATCTCGGCTCGCTCGACGACGTGATCGAGATCTCCGAGCGGACGGGGTGGGTGCGGCCCGTGCTCGACTTCGCCCACATGCACGCGACGAGCGACGGCGCGTACCTCGAGGCGGGCCCGTTCGCGGAGGCGCTCGAGGCGGTGGACGCCGTCCTGCCGGCCGGGGTGCCGTTCCACATCCACTTCTCGGACATCGCCTACGCGAACCGGAACGAGAAGCACCACCTGCCCTACGGCGAGGGGACCCTGCGCGCCGAGCCGCTGCGGGAGGCCCTCGAGCAGTTCGACCGCCCGGCGACGGTCATCTCCGAGTCCCCGGACGAGGCGTCGAGCCAGGCGATCAGGGCCATCCTCGCCCGGGCCTAGCCGCTAGGTCGGCTGGGAGACGGCCGAGCCGGCGAGGAGCGCGGCGAGCGCCTCCTCCACCTCGAGCGCCTCGTCGTCACGATCGCGTGCCCGCAGGAAGCCGGCGAGCGCCTCGAGCGGCGCGATCTGATGGCGCCGGAACCCGGTCGGCCGCAGGATCTCCTCCGCCTCGCGGAGCAGCCGCTCGGCCTCGTCGTCCTTGCCCTGCGCTGCGCGCACGAGACCGAGGGCGAGGCGCGTCGTCGATCGCGACGACACATCGCCCGCGCCGACCGTCTCGCGGGACTCGAGGGCGAAGCGCTCGGCCTCCTCGAGCCGGCCCTGCTCGAGCAGCACCTGCGCGAGAAGGCGTTGGCTCTCGACGACGGTCCCCCGGTCCTGGATCGGCTTGAGAAGGCGAATCGCCTCGCGCAGGTACTCCTCGGCGCGCTGGAGGTCGCGCTTCTCCCAGAGGACGACCCCGAGCCAGTTCAGCGTCCTCGCCAGCGTCAGAGCGGCGCCGCTCTCGGCGAAGATCGCCCGCGCCTCCTCGAGCGCTGCCTCGGCGTCGGCGAGACGTCCCTCGAGCGCGGCCTGACGCCCTGACGCGCGGAGTATCCAGCCGCGCGTGGTCGGGCTCCCGCTCGCGCCCGCGAGCTCGATCGCCAGAGCGAGCGGCTCGTGGGCGCGCTCGGTTTCGAGGCGGGCGTTGTAGACGTCGTTCAGCTCGAGCAGCACGCCGCTCTGGAGATCGGCGCGCCCGATGCGCTCCGCGATCGCGAGCCGCTCGGTCGCGAGCCGCACGACCTCCTCCAGCTCTCCCTCCCAGTAGCTGACCGTGCCGATCACCTCGAGGGCGTCGAACCGCCCGACGTCGTCCGCCTCCTCGACCACACCGAGCGCGCGGCCGGCGAGCTCGCGCGCGCACGCGTTGTCGGCATCGCGGAACAGTGCCACTCGCGCAAGCGCGGTCAGCGCGCGAACCTCGACCCTGTGATCGCCGGCAGCGCTCGCCGCCTCGCTCACGTCGTGCATCTCGGCCGAGACGGTCGGGAAGTCGGACATGCGCCAGGCGGCGTGCGCCGCGAGGTACCGCCGCTCGAGGTTCGGCCCGAGCTCGGCGGCACGCGAGAACAGCCTGCGGGCAACGTTGTTCGCCTCCCGCGCGAGCGCCCGGCGGCCCGCCTGCTCCAGAGCCCCGGCCGCCTCTGCCGCGAGCTCCCGGGAAACGCTTCCCTCGAGCTCCTCGGCCAGCTGGGCGGCGACATCGAGGTGGTACGCGCGGATCTCCACGAGCTCGTCCGCCGCGGGGCGGGCGGCGAGCCAGCGAGCCATCTGGCGATGGAGAAGGGCCCGAGACGACTTCGACAGCCCCGCGTACGCCACGTCACGAATCAGCACGTGCTTGAAGCGATACGCCTCCTCACCGCGGATCGTCGAGCGAGGCTCGCGAACGAGGAAGTCACGTTCGACGAGCTCGTGGAGCTCGCGACCGTCGATGGCAGTGTCACCGAGCTCGTCGATCGCTCCCGACCAGAAGACGCGTCCTGCGACGGCGGCTCTCCGCAGCACCGTCCGCTCGGCCACCGGCAGCCGGTCGATCCTGGCGGAGATCATCGCCTGGACGGTGTGGGGAATCCCGTCGGACCGACCGCCGGATTCGAGCAGCATCCTCACCGTCTCCTCGATGAACAGCGGGTTGCCCTCGGTGGTGGCGAGCACGGCGTTGCGCTCCTCGTCCGACAGCTCGGCCGACTCTCCCGCCACGAGCGCCGCGACGAGGTGGGCGCTGTCCTCGAGCGGCAGCGCCTCGAGCTCGACTGAGGTCGCGCGCACGTTGCCCCCGCCCCACGTCGGGCGTTCGTCGAGCAGGTCCTTGCGGGCAAGGCAGAGGATCAGCAGCGGCACGTCCTTCACCCCGCTCGCGAGGTGCTCGATCAGGTCGAGCATCGGCTCCTCGGCCAGGTGGATGTCCTCGAACACGAGCACGAGCGGCTGTAGATCGGCGAGCTCCGTCGCCCAGGTCTGTGCCGCCCAGGCAATCTCGGATGCGGACTGCTCGCCCCCGACCGCGTCGAGCACTCCCGCCGCCAACGCGAGGAGATCGGCCACCGCCTCGTCGCCACAGCAGTTCCTGAGCTTCTCGTTGGCAGCTTCGACGGAGTCGTCGTCGGTGATGCCGGCGGCGACCTTCACCATCTCGGCAACGGCCCAGTACGTGACGCCCTCCCCGTAGGGCAGGCAACGACCGGTGAGGATCGTGGAGCGCTCGACGCCGTCGATGAACTCCCGCGCGAGGCGCGACTTGCCGACCCCCGGTGCCCCGTACACGGTCACGAGGTGCACGCGGTCGTCCCGGACGACACGGGCGAACGTGTTGTGGAGCAGCTCGATCTCCTCCTCGCGTCCGACGAGTGGCACCGAGACGACGAGCCGGCGCCCGACGTCGTCGGCGACCGAGACGACGCGCCACGCCTCGACTCCGTCGGGAAAGCCGCGCGCTTCCTGGGCTCCCAGGGGCGTCGTGACCACCATCCGGCGGGTGAGCCGCTCGACGGCGGGGCCGAGCATGATCTCGCCCGGCTGGGCCGCCTGCTGGAGGCGGGCTGCGGCGTTGATCGCGAGGCCGGTCGCGAACGTCGTCTCGGTCTCGTCGGAGAGGATCTCGCCCGACTCGATCCCGATGCGCACCTCGAGCCCGAGCTCGCTCACGGCGGCGACGATGCCGAGGGCCGCCCGGACCGCCCGCTCGGGGTCGTCCTCGTGGGCGAACGGCACGCCGAACGCGGCCATCACCGCGTCTCCCGCGAACTTCTGGACGATGCCGCCGTGGGAGGTGATGCAATGCGCGACCTGCTCGAAGAAGCGCGTCAGCCGCGAGCGCACGACCTCCGGATCGGCGCTCGCGACGAGCTCCGTCGAGCCGACCAGGTCGACGAAGAGGACGGTTGCGAGCTTGCGTTCCATCCCCGAAGGATAGGCGTACGGCCCTGGCAGCCGAAGCGGGCGAGGTCGCATACGATGAGGACGTGCTCGACCCCGGGATCTTCAAGGCATACGACGTTCGCGGCCTCTACGGCCCGGAGCTCGACGAGGAGGGCGCCTACGCGATCGGGCGTGCCTATGTCGAGCACTTCGAGCCCCGCTCGATCGCGGTGGGACGCGACATGCGCGTGTCTGCGCCCTCGATGGCCGCCGCCGTGATGGAGGGCGCCGCAGACGGCGGCGCCGACGTTCGCGACCTCGGGATGGTCGGTACCGAGATGGTCTACTACGCCGTCGGCGAGCTCGGCCTCGACGGCGGGATCTGCGTCACGGCCTCGCACAACCCCAAGCAGTACACGGGCATGAAGATCGTCCGGAGCGGGGCGCTGCCCGTCGGCGGCGACTCGGGGCTCGAGGACGTGCGCGCGGGTGCGCAGGCGGGCTTCGGGCCGGTTATGGGGCGCGGAGAGATCACGCCGCTCGACGTCTGGCCGGGGTTCGTCGACAAAGTGTTCTCCTTCGTCGACGTCGCCGCGATCGCGCCCCTCCGGATCGTCGTCGATGCGGCGAACGGCATGGCCGGTGCGATGCTCCCGCCGGTGCTGGAGCGGCTCCCTCAGGTCGAGGTCGTGCGCTGTTACTTCGAGCCCGACGGGACGTTCCCCAATCACGAGCCGAATCCGCTGCTCGAGGAGAACCGGGCGTTCATCGTCGCCAAGACGCGGGAAGAGGGCGCGGCGCTCGGTGTCGCGTACGACGGGGATGCCGATCGATGCTTCTTCGTCGACGACACCGGCGAGTTCGTGCCGGGCGACTTCGTCACGGCGCTTCTCGCCGAGGTCATGCTCGGCAAGAGCCCCGGCGGCACCGTGCTCTACGACGTGCGTGCGAGCTGGGCGGTGCCGCGCACCATCGCGGCGGCCGGCGGCACGGCGCTCGTCAACCGCGTCGGGCACGCGTTCATCAAGCACCGGATGCGGGAGGAGAACGCCGTCTTCGCGGGCGAGGTCTCGGCGCACTACTACTTCCGTGACTTCACCCAGGCCGACACGGGCGTCGTCCCGTTCCTGCTCATGCTCGAGCTGATCTCGCAGCGAGGCATCGTGCTGTCGGAGATCCTGCGGCCGTTCCGGGAGCAGTACTTCATCACGGGCGAGATCAACACTCCCGTCTCGGACGTACCCCTGAAGCTGCAAGAGATCGAGGAGCGCTACGCGGCCGAGGGAGGTCGGGTCTCGCACCTGGACGGCGTCTCGGTCGACTTCGACACGTGGCACTTCAACGTGCGTCCCTCGAACACCGAGCCCCTGCTGCGCCTCAACCTCGAGGCGATGTCCGAGCCCGACATGGTGGCGCGCCGCGACGAGCTCGTCACCCTGATCCAGAGCTGATCCTCGTGCAGGATCCCCTCGAGCTCGGCCGCGTCACCGACCGACACCCTCCGTTTCGGTATGCCGCACTGACCCGCGTCTGGTTCTCGGACACCGATGCCCAGGGCGTCGTCTACTACGGCCGCTACCTGCCCTACTTCGATCACGCCCGAACCGAGTACCACCGGCATCTGGGCTCGCTCGGGATCGAGGGCGCCGAGTTCGTCATGCGCGCCTCGCATGTCGAATACCACGCACCCGCCCGCTTCGACGACCTCCTGGAGTGCTTCGTCCGGATCAGCCGCCTGGGTCGCACGAGCGTCACGTACGAGGTGGCCGCCCACAGGCTGCCGGACGACGAGCTCATGGTGACGGGCACCCAGACGGTGGTGCTGATCGACCGGGTCACGCGCACGCCCGTGCCGGTCCCGGAGAGCGCGCTCGCGATGGTGAGGGAGTTCGAAGGCGCAGAGCTGGGCGGATGAAGTGCCGCTGTGGCCGCCCGGT
>Ga0302322_100005532_pt1 | contig 11083 bp, 7 predicted proteins | sample Fen_T0_2_FD_203757 | JGI IMG/M metagenome (GOLD analysis project Ga0302322, IMG submission 203757) | Peat permafrost microbial communities from Stordalen Mire near Abisko, Sweden - Fen_T0_2 | ecosystem: Environmental > Terrestrial > Soil > Wetlands > Permafrost | place: Sweden: Abisko... | reverse complement strand
ACTTTCAGAGGAAGAACGACGCCGATCCGAGCGACTCGGGCGCGTGCTGTAGTAGGAATAATTGCGCGTGTAGTAGCCGTAATCCTCGCCGGAGTTTTGCGGCACCCGGTTAAGCACCACGCCGACGATGTGTTTGTTGTTGAGGTTTTCGATAATCTGCTGGGCGCGCAGCACCATGCTCTGCGGATTGCGGCGATGCTGGATAAGCAACACGGTGTCATCGACCACACTCGCTAGCACCGACGCATCGCTCACACCGATGACCGGCGGCGCATCGAATACGATGCGATCGTAGCGACCGCGCAGTTCCTTGAGCAGCGTTTTCAGGCGGTCGACGTAGAGCAGGCTGAGCGTGAAACCGTTGCAGGCACCGGACGGAATAAAATCGAGATTCGGCGCGACCGCACTTTGGGTGACAGCTTTGAGGTCTGCTTTGCCCTGAAGCAGCTCCGCCAACCCTGGCTCTTTGCGCAGTCCGGCGAGCTGATGCTGCGTCGGGCGTCGCAGATCGGAATCGATGAGCAAAACCCGTTCGCCCGCCGCCGCCATCGCGCGCACCAACCGCAAAATCGTCGTGGACTTACCTTCGCCCGGACCCGCGCTCAGCATGACCAGACTGCGACCGCGGTCATTAGTCTTTAACGCAAGGTTGATGTTGGTGTGCAGCACGCGAAACGGTTCCAGATCGGCCGGGTCTTCTTCGTCGGGCGCGGTCTTTTTGAGCGGATCTTCCTTGAACGGAATCACGCCCAGAACCGGACGCTGAATACGATTTTCCACCTCGGCGACATTGCGGAAACTGGTGTCGAAATACTCAACCAACACAGCCGTACCAACGCCGAGCACCGTGCCAAAGAGCACGGCGAAAAGCAGATTGAGCCTCCAGCTCGGTTTCGTCGCATGACGGGCTGGTTCGGCGTGATTGAGGATTTCGATCGTGCGCTTCGGCACCTGAAAATCGATTTCGCGCTGGCGCAACGTGACCTTGAGCGTGGAAAACAAACGCGTTTCGTCCTCGAGTTTTTGCGCGGCTTCTTCGAACGGACGCATGCGGTCGCGCGCGGACAAAATCTGGTCAACCTTGGCCTGCGTGAGTTGAGCTTTCAGCTCGTTCACCCGGGCGTCGGCTTCCTTGTAGGCCATTTCAAGCGCGCTCTCGTAACCGCGCAGTTGCGCGTCGAGTTGTTCACGAATTTTGGCACGACTTTCAACCGCAGCAACCAGATCGGGATGCGCTTCGCCGAGCCGGGGACGCAGTTTGGTCACGTTTTGATCGGCCAGCAAATAAGCTTGGAGAAGATTTTGGATGTTTGGGTCCTGGATCAACTCGGAGTTCACCAACCCGACACGATCCTCGGGCGGAATGCTCTTGAAACGTTCGTAGCGAGTCTTGCGGCCGATCGCATCGACGCTCAGCGCAATGAGCGAATTTTGCATCTGGCGAAGGGTTTCGATATCGATGTCGCTGTAGCGCGCGTTGAGATCGACGCCCGAGATGTTGAGGTCCTTGCGGAGTTTCTCCACGAGATCGCGCTGGGCGAAAACCGTGCGTTCCTGCGACTCCAACTCCTTGCGCAGTTGCACCAGCCCTTCGCGCTGGGATGCGGTCGCGAAGTTGATGCGATCATCGGAGTAAACGCGCGCAATCTCGTTGGCGATGTCGGCCGCGAGCTGCGAATCCTGCGCGGACACTGAGATCTCGATCACCGAAGAACCACGAGGCGACTCGATGCTGAGCATCTTTTTGCGCAGGTAGTCCAAGGTGATATCCAACGGCAACGTTGAACCGGCCGCGCCATAAGGAGCCGCAAGCTTTTCGTTGAGACCGAGCTTTTCGATAACGGGCAGAAGGATATTCGCCTCCTGCATGATCTTGAACTGATCCTGCAGAAAATATGGGTCGTAATAACCACTCTGTTGCGCCTGAAAAAGTTTTACTTCGCCCTCGGGTTTTTTCACGAGCACCGCCGTTGTCGATTCGAACCATTTCGGCAAAAAAGCCGTCACGATCAAGGTCGTGGTGAGCACGAGGCCAAGGATCAAAAAGATCAGAGCTTTGCGCAGGCGCAGCAGCGAAAAGAATTCGGCGAGGGAAGCGCCATCTTTGCCAACGTGGTGGGTGTGAACCATGAAACGAGTCTAGGGAACTTCCGACTGCCGGGATCGGCAAGCTCTTTGTACCGGGGCGGATCGCGAATGCCTTGTGCAAATCATACGCCTTCTTCGGACCGCAAGTTTCTGAGGCAAGCGACGTCCAGCGCCGGTCACTCTTCAGAAAACGTACTTCGCATTCAGCCCGGTGCGTGCGCGTTTCAACTGGCGCGATGCATCGTCGGAATCGATGTGATCATAGTCAAAGTTGACCGAGAGCGACCAGACCTTGCCCGGGCGATACGTGAGCGCCAGCCCGAGCTTCGTGTTCGTTTCGTTCGCATCGGAACGCACGCCAAGCCTTCCGTGCAAACGCGACGGTTCCCAGGTAACAGATCCGGTGGCAATCACGCGCGGCCTGACGACTTGCTGCAGGTTCACAAAAAAACGGTTCACGCTCGTATCGGAGTACAGTTCGATATTGGACGTTTCCTCGACCGAGTAGCCGTATCCAACGGAAACGTACGAGCCCTGGCTGTAATCATACTTCAAGCCGAGTTCCGCGTACGGCAGCGTATCGCTGCTTCCGCCCGACCGACGGCGCCGCTCGACACCGAACCGACTGCTAAGCGCCAACCGCGCATTGACCACGCGATCGGCGCCGATGAGCAGGAAATCCGACCGCTTGTCCTTCGCGTCGCCAGCGGTGTCGTAGTTGATGATCAGATGCCGATATTCGAGCACCGTCTGCAACTCCGGCAAAACTGCGTGGCTCGCGGCCACTCCGACCAGATATTCGTCGTGGTTAAGACTCTGACCGAGGCCGGCGTTTTCGTAATCGTAGCGCGTACTGCGGCCTTTGAACGTGAGCCCGGTGCGTTTGGTCAGCCCGGTGGCAAAACGCGCGTCGAGCTGATTGCGCCGGTATGATTGGTCGGTGTTCACCACCGTCGCGAGTCCGGGCAGCAACGACTCGGGATTTTTTGCGATCTGGTATGTATCGCTGAGATCGAGCTCCATCAGCGGCGTAAACGTGTGTGCGATGCGCGCCGTGAAATCATGACTGTCGAGGGCTTTCTTGCCGGGCCGGTCGGGCACATAATCAAGCGACAGGCGATAAGAAGCCGAGACAAACGTCTTGGCGTCGAGCGACGCATTGAACACGACGCTGGGATTTAGCTCGTAAACCAGGCTGCTGATTTCGCCAGTCGAACCACCAAAAATGTTCGTGTCGTAGTACGCGCCCGAAGCCAGATAAACCGTCAGCGCCCTGCCCTGCTCGATTTCCGGAATCGGCGCATAGACCGCACTCAACCGAGGTACAACCATCAGACAGAGAGTCAATATCAGTGTGCGCAAAGCTCTCATGTCATGGGCGGTGGATGTTCGCGGACGGTACGCAGGAATCAGTGAGCGGCAATTATTTTCCCGCCCGCTGCACCACCTGCGGGTCGAACAGCACGTAAAGATTGTCCGAGATCTTTTGAGGGAACACCAAAGAAAAACCCGGAGGAAACCGGTTCGTCAGCAAACCTGAATACACCTGCGACCACTCGCCGAGGCGGCCGGGATTATTGCCGACGCGCGATAGTTCGGTGAAAAACGGGCGATCCAGCGTATGCGGCGTCAACACCAGCGCGTACAACGGTTGATCAATGCCAATCGCATAAAAATCCCGCAGCTGCGTCGGTTGCGACCACACGTGTTGCCCACTGTACCACGCCGCGCCCGTCGGCACGTCGGCCATCCAGACTGCACCACCACGCTGCGTCGCATCCTCGCGCATGCCGCTAAACAATACCGGATAATAAGGCGGAAAGTTGAAGTGCATGCGCCGCGGCTCCAGCGCGTCGTGCAACAACGGCAACGCCTGCATTGCCAACAACGCCGCTGCCAGCCAGCTGAGGTGCGGCGCGAAGCGTTCGTTGCTCGCCACCAGAACCGTGAAAAAACCGGCGCCGAATACCGCAATCAGCGGCACGGCATAGAGGGCTGGCAAGCGCTCGCCTTCGCCTGAATCCATGAAGGACTGCGCAGTTATGAGCACAGCTAGAACCGCGAGAAAGAACCAACGTAGCTGATTCGCACTCGTGCCGCGAAAATTATAAAGCAAGCCGACGACAAACAACGCGGAGAACAACAAGCCGCCCGACCAAAGCTGGTCGCGCAGCGCCACCTGCAAGCCCGTGAGTCCCTTGTTGCCAATCTTGTTGAGGTCGATGACTGGCGCCACCGCGGCCAGCGTATTGCGCACGATCTCCGGCTCTGCCGTGGGATCGCCCGCCTTGAGCGCGATATTTTGCGCGGCCAGAGCCAACGGATTTCCGGTCAAACCGACGTTTCGGATCATCCACGGAGCCACTACGATTACAAAACCAATAACCACGCCCAACAACACCAACACCTGCGCCCGGCGCCTGTACCGAAAACCCAAATACACCAGCACGGGAAGAATGACGAAGCCAGCCGCGTAGTCGCCAAGGAACATCAGTCCGCAAACAACCCCTGCAACCAACGCCCACCGCCACGGTGATTTCTCCGCTGTCGGGTCTGCATTTCCCCGCGCCAGTGCGTGAAAAAGTCCAAGCAGCAACACCATCATCAGCGGCGTTCCGTTCACCGCCACCGTCTGCGTCCAGATCGAAACGCTCGCCAGCAAGCCAAGCGAAGCAATCAGGCCCACCGTCGGATCGAACAATTTGCGGCCAAGCAGAAAAGTCATCCACGCCGCGAGCCAAAGCAGCGCGATATTGAGCCCGAGCAAAAGATAGTCGCCGCCAAAACCGTCGGGCGGAATCGGTGTTCGTTCGAACAACCGGTGGCTCAATTTCGCGGGCAAAACCGCAATCGTTCCCCCGATCAGCGCGGAGTAAAGCGGTGCCTGGTGCAGTTCCGGCCACGCGCGTGAAAAATCCGGTTTTCCTCCGTGCGCGCGAAGCGTTGCCAGCGTCTGCGGATAGCGCACCGCGGTCGTGAAACCCTCGCCCGCCGCCAACTGACGTCCAACCACCGCTTGCGCCAGCGTCGTCTCGGTCATCGGACCGTGAAACTGGGTGTATCCAATCCGCAGTGACAAAAGAACAATACCCAGCAACAAGGCACAGCGCCTGATCCAACGTGCGCCCGGGCCGATCTCCAGCCAGTGCACCCATTCCTGAATCGAACGCGGCAGAGTCATGATTGCACCGCGACGGTCGCTCCAAGCTGAGCAAAGAAACCAGCCCCCGCGAAGAGCATGCGCTCGCCCGCAACGGCCTCTTTATGCGGATTGGTGGCAGTTTTTTTCACCGGTCAGTCACGTCGAGTTCAGGCCATTGCGAGAGCTTCCGGTGCAACGTGCGCCGGCTGATGCCCATGAGCTTGGCCGCAAGCGTACGGTTGCCACGAGATTTCAGCAAAGCCTCCTGCAACAGACGTTTTTCATTATCCTCAACCAAAAGCGAAGAACCAGACACAGAACCTCCAGACACCGGTGAAGCGGAATCACCCGTCGCGGTCGAACCAGCCCCACCCGCCATACTTCCCGCGGGCAACGCAGGCGTTTGACCGCGGAATTTCGGTTCGAGGTCAAACTCCGTGAACTTGCCGCCACGGCGCAGCACCACGGCGTTTTCCATGAAATTGCGCAGTTCACGGATGTTGCCGGGCCACGGATACGCCTGAAGATAGCGCATGGCGCCTGGTTCGATCGTCAGCTGCTCCACTCCGTTCTCCTCGCTGAAGGATTTGTTGAAATGCGCCAGCAGCAGCGGAATATCCTCGGTGCGTTCGCGCAGCGGCGGCATGTCGATGCGCACGACGTTGAGGCGGAAAAATAAATCTTCCCGGAATTTCCCTGCGCGCACCAACCCTTCCAGCCCTCGATTGGTTGCGGCCACGAGGCGCACATCCAGCGCCAGCGGTTTCGAGCCACCGACTCGCTCGATCGACTTAGTCTCCAGAAAACGCAAAAGTTTTACCTGCGTGGAAGCGGAAATTTCTCCGATTTCGTCGAGGAAAAGCGTGCCGCCATCAGCCGACTCGAAGCGCCCGATACGCCGTTCAGTCGCGCCAGTGAACGAGCCGCGTTCGTGGCCGAAGATTTCGCTTTCCAACAAACTTTCCGAAAGCGCGGCACAATGCACGGCGACGAAAGCCGCACGCGCACGCGGGCTGGCCTGGTGAATGGCTTGCGCGATCAGCTCCTTGCCCGTGCCCGATTCACCCTCGATCAGGATCGTCGCCTTGGAGGGGGCAACTAGTTTTACCCGGCCGAGCACGTCTTGCAACCGGGACGAATGGCCAACGATGCCATTGAAGCTGAATTTTTCGTCGAGCCGCTCGTGCAGCTGTTTCACTTCGACCTCGAGTGTCTTCGATTTCAGCGCGCGCTGGATCAGCATTTCGAGCCGCTCGATATTCACCGGCTTGGTCAGGAAATCCACCGCACCGCGTTTCATCGCTTCAACCGCGGTTTCGATGCTGCCGTAAGCGGTCATCATTAGAACCGCCGGATGGTTCGGGAGCGCCAGCGCCTTGTCGATGACCTTCAGACCGGATTTGCCCGGCATGCGCAGATCGGTCACGACGACATCAAATTCCTGCGCGTCGAAAAGGTTGAACGCTTCGTCGGCACTGCTGGCGACGCTGACGTCGTAGTTGTCTTCCAACGCTTGCTGCAACCCTTCGCGGGTATGCTTCTCGTCATCAACAATGAGAACACTCGGAACCATGGCGCCATTCACGCGCGGTCGGCGGTAGCGGTCAAGCCTCGGGACATTCTGGCACAGTCATTCATCCCGCCCTGCCACGACCTCTGGTTTCATGGACGAACGCGGCTCAGACTCGGATCTCGGTTCTTCCAACCGGTCGTATCGCTCGCAGCCCGCGCGGTCAGGGGTTGCAAGCGGAAATCGCCAGCGCCTCTGGCGAAACCAACGCTCAGAGTTTCAGGATATTGAGCCCAACCACCAAAGAGCCGATGGGCTTGCCGGCGTCGAGCACCGGGACAGACACCTGCAGTTGCTGTACGCCGGAAGACTCGTCCACTTCAACCGCGCCCTGCCAGTTTTTTCCCGTCATCGGCACGTCGTGCTTGGCCTTGCCCTTGTGACACCAGTTACTCGGCTTGGCCATGAAGGCGACTTTGCAGCCAGCCGCATCAGAGATAAACGCCTCGGTCACCGCCTCGCTTTTCTTGCTTTTAAGGAAAAGCCCTGCGGGATTTTTGGTGAACTCGCGGACCTGCGGATCGAGCACGTTCAACGCTTTCCACTTTTCTTGCGTTAACGCGGCCTGCTCCGCCGGAAGAGAGGCGTTGTGAGCTTTGACCGCTTCGACCACCACCGGCTCGGCGGCCCACGCGGTGATGACTTTGATTTGCTCATCGATCTTAGCTTGAAAAGCCGGGGACAAGCCGTCGGCTCGTAGAAACAGGCCGCTCAAAAGCAGGCCGACCACAACAGTAGTTTTTCCGAATACATTTTTCATGGGCGTATTAAAAACCGTTAATCGTCACAGACTGCCCGCGCTTTAGGAATGCGCTATCGCTGAAGCGCCGCCGGGTGAAAATGCTGATTCTTCAACTCTTCCGTCTCCCTTTCCTCCAATAATCTCCACGCGAACGCCAACGGTCAGTGCGCTTGGCCAAACCAGGCCATCTGACCAATTTTTCTACGCTTACTGCAGCATTCGCACGCGGCGGTTCTTTTGAGGGAATTGCAACGTCACCAGCGTGCCGATGCCTTCCTTGCTCTCGATGCCGACCTGGCCGCCGTGTTCCCGCATGATGCGCTGCACGATCATGAGGCCGAGGCCGTGACCGCCTGGCTTGGTGGTGTGGTAAGGTTGGAAAAGCCGTACCAGATCATCCTGCTTGATACCCGAGCCGGTGTCGCCAAAGAGCAAATAAACGTTGTCGTCGTCAACCCGCGTCCGGATGCGCAGGACGCCACCCGTATGCATCGCTTCCAGCGCGTTCTTGATCAGGTTAAAAAATACTTGTTTCACCTGGTTTCGGTCGGCTTTCACGACCGGCAGATCCGCCGGCGTCTCGGCCTCCACGGTGATGCCGCGGTCCTCAATTTCCTGCTGCTGAAAACGCAGCACGTCGTCGAGCACGTCGGCCAGGTTGGTATCGGCAAGATCGGGCGGTTGCGGGCGGATGGCGTTGAGGAAGTTCGAGATGATGCCGTCCAAGCGTCGCACTTCTTCCTGGCAGACGCGGATCGAGTCGTCCATCGCGGTCGACTCTTTGGTTTTCGCCGTCTTCAGTTTTTTCAGTCGCCGCTCGATCAGCTGCAGGTGAATCGTAAGGGAGTTGAGTGGATTGCCCAGTTCGTGAGCCACACCGGCCGCCAGAAGCAAGATCGAGGACGTGCGCTCGTTTTCAATGCGCTCTTCGGTCGTCTGCTTGTCGCGGGTGATGTCGCTCAGGATCACGGCAAACCGCCGTTTCGCGCCCGCGCCTTCGTGCTGAAACGGCACCATGTAGAGCCGCACCGAGCGCGGTTCCGGGTAGGTAAGCTCGATTTCGCGCGCTACCACCGGCAGCGTCGGCGCCGTGTCGTCCAGCGAGGCTTCCAGTGACGGTCGGAGCCCCGGAACCAGCCGCCAGAGCGTCGCGCCGCTTAATTCGTCCTCGCGCAAGCCGATAATAAGGTGAGCCGCATGATTGGCATACTCGATTTCTCCGTTCGCGCTGATGACCAGCACACCCTCCTGAAGCGTGTTGAAAATGTTTTCGAACAGCCCGCGTTCCCGCGCGAGCCTTTGCACGAGGTTGGTCAAATTAACCGTATCCAGCGTGTCGAGACGACCGAGCACGCGATCGAGCGAGGAGTGTTTCTTGACAGCCATGCGAAAAGGAAAAGCAAACCCGCGCTGCGTTGCAACCCGTCGCCTTCTCCAAACGTACGCCCACCCTCCCGCGACAAATCTTGTGAGCGGATTGAACGTCCTCTATTTTAAAAACTATGAAGCCTGAACGCATCGGAATCCTCACGGGCGGCGGCGATTGCCCCGGCCTCAACGCTGTCATCCGCGCCGTGGTCAAATCAGCCACGCGCCTCGGTTGGGAAACCCTCGGTTTTCACGGCGGCTACGAAGGCCTGCTCGCGCCTGTCACCTACAAGACGCTCGATCACCGGGAAATGGGCGCGCTGCTCACCGCCGGCGGCACCGTGCTCGGCACGAGCAATCGCGGGCGTTTCTCCGCCAAGGCCGGCCACGGCGAAAAAGCGGTGATCCCGAACGAGATTCTCGACGAAGCGAAGCGCAACTTCGACGCGCTCAATTTGCGCGGCCTGATCTGCGTCGGCGGCGACGGCTCGCTCACCATCGCCCAGGCGCTCTTCGAACACGGCATCCCCGTCGTCGGCGTGCCCAAGACCATCGACAACGACCTAGAGGCCACGACCATCACCTTCGGTTTCGATTCCGCCGTGGCCTGCGCGACCGACGCCCTCGACCGCTTGCACACGACCGCCGCCAGTCACGACCGCGTGATGGTGCTCGAAGTCATGGGCCGCTACGCCGGCTGGATCGCCTCGCACGCCGGCATTGCTGGTGGCGGCGACATCATTTTGATTCCGGAAATTCCGTTCAACTACGACTCGATCTGCCGCAAAATCGCCGAACGCGAAGCGATGGGCCGACTTTTCACCTTGATCGTGGTTGCGGAAGGTGCGCGCGAAAGAGGCGGTGATTTTGTGTCCCAGGAAAAAGCCGCCAAAGATCACGAAGTGCGGCTTGGCGGCATCGGCGCCGTTGTTGCGACCGAAGTCGGTAAACGCACCGGCAAGGAAACGCGCATCGTCGTCCTCGGCCATCTGCAACGCGGCGGCGGCCCCACCACCTTCGACCGCCTGCTCTGCACCCGCTTCGGCGTGAAGGCCGTGCAACTCATCGAAGAAGGAAAATTTGGCCACATGGTCGCCTCGCGTCCACCCGACACCGTCGCGGTCCCGATCACTGAAGCGATTGGTCGATTACGCACGGTTCCCCCTGAAGGCGACATCGTCCGCACCGCCCGCGCCCTCGGCATCAGCTTCGGCGCCGACTGAGCAACGGCATCTTTCTTCGTTCTCGTTCTCTTTATCTTTCTTTGTCCAAAACCCGACGTCCGTGATCGCTGGATCGTAACTTTGCGACTTGGCGTCTTTGCGTGAAACTTTTCCGAACCTTGCTCACGCAAAGTAGCGAAGGCGCAAAAAAACCATTCCGGTCCCCCGCTCTTTCCTCCTGTCTTCCGGGTCTTTCCGGCCTGCCCCCGCTCCGGCGGCTTCATCGCCGGCACTTTTCGCCCATGCGCCAAGAGTTTTTGCTCGTGCACCGAACCATTTTGGTTGTGCGCCAGGACTATTTGCTTCGGAGCTGAGGTCCCTGGGCCGGAGCTGAAGCTTTTTGCTTCGGAGCCAAAGGTTTTCGGCCCGGAGCTGATACCCTTCGCCCGTGCAACGAGGGTTTTCGGACGTGCGCCAACACTTTTCGGTTCGGCGCCATCTTCCCCGGCATCGGAGCCAACACTTTTCGGCGCGGAGCTGAACGTTTTCGGTCTGGAGCCAACCGTTTTCGCTTCGGAGCCAAGGCTTTTTGCTCTGGAGCCGACACTTTTCGGAACGGAGCTAAGGCTCTTCGGTCATGCGCCAGCACTTTTCGACTGTGCCAAGCGCCTTTCACTGCTGTCCAAAACCGCGAATAATACCATTTCTCTATCCAACGCATAATCCTAAAATACGCAGCACCCGGAATGGTTACACAGAGCACACAGAGGGAATCACAGAGCGGAGAGAGGCGTTCAGGTTGGTTTGGCACCCCACGGTCTGTCTTCACCCGCCCGATGAAGCAGATTGGATAAAGGGTCATTCCAAAACTCTCTGTGATCTCTGGGTTTTCCTCTGTGCACTCTGTGTAACAACGGCTGAATTTAGGATAATAACTGATGTTCGGCTGGTAGGGACGGACCGCCGAGCCGTCCGGTTAGATGTGGGCTGGTGGTAGGCAACGTTCGCAG
>Ga0302322_100005530_pt1 | contig 11086 bp, 11 predicted proteins | sample Fen_T0_2_FD_203757 | JGI IMG/M metagenome (GOLD analysis project Ga0302322, IMG submission 203757) | Peat permafrost microbial communities from Stordalen Mire near Abisko, Sweden - Fen_T0_2 | ecosystem: Environmental > Terrestrial > Soil > Wetlands > Permafrost | place: Sweden: Abisko... | reverse complement strand
CCTCTACAGATGAAATTTACGTTACGGTACACGGTAAAGGCGGGCACGGCGCACAACCCCAGCAAAATATCGATCCTGTTATTATTACAGCACACATACTAACCGCTTTGCAAACCATTATAAGCCGCTCTGCCGATCCCAAAAGCCCGTCTGTACTTTCCTTCGGGAAGGTGATTGCCAACGGCGCCACCAATGTGATCCCGAACGAGGTTTACCTGGAAGGCACTTTCCGGACGATGGATGAAAAATGGCGGAACGACGCCCACATCAAAATGAAAAAAATGGCTGAAGGCATCGCCGAAAGTATGGGCGGCAGCTGCGATTTTAATATTATGCGCGGCTATCCCTTCCTGATCAACGAAGAAAAACTAACCGCTTCGGCCCGCGGCTTTGCCGAAGATTACCTGGGCAAGGAAAATGTGCTCGACCTGGATATCTGGATGGCGGCCGAAGATTTTGCCTATTACTCGCAGGTGGCCGATTCCTGCTTTTACCGTTTGGGCACCCGCAACGAAAGCCGGGGAATTACCTCATCCGTTCACACCCCAACTTTTGATGTTGAGGAAGATGCGTTTAAGATCAGCACAGGCTTAATGGCCTACATGGCTATCAGGCAATTAGGGAATTGAATCTTTGCGTAAAGTTACTTGTTTTCCTGACCGTTGTCATTTTTTGCTACCGTACCAATGGCTATCTTAGCAGCCAGACCTTTTTGAGATGAAAAAAATATACGTAATTTTTTTAGTGGTAATAGCATTCCGCTCAGTCGCCTGTGCACAGCAGATCAAACGCTTTAACCCCGACTCTATCCGTACCATTACCATTGATTCCGCCATTAATATCCGCTCCCATCATTTAAATGCGCAGGATTTTATTGATGCCGTACTGGCAGATACCGGCTTTTACCAGGCTTTCCGCAATATGAAAAAATATGATTTCATTGCCGAAAACCGGATTTACACTTACAATAAAAAGAACAAAGTAGATGGCCGCATTTACCGCAAAATAAGGCACAGCAATGTGAACGGAAAACATAAGATGGAGTTCCTGGTGAAACAGGATACCGGGAGTGTATATAAATCAAACGGAAAATACCAGTTGTACACGGTGGAAATGTTCGATTTTATATTTATGAATGCTTATAACTCCGATTTTGTAAAAGGGCCCGCATTGCCGGGATCGGGCGGTAAAAACGAATCGTATAAAGATAAATTAAAAACCCTGATATTTTCGCCGGGCCATAAAGTAAGCGGCCTGCCTTTCATCAGCGGCAAAACAGAACTATTTTCGAAGAGCATGCGGGGCTTTTATTATTACCAGTTCTCGCGAGGAAAATACCTCGACTCGATACCTGTCTACCGTTTCAGGGTAGTGCGGAAACCCAGCGAGGCCGATAACGACGTGGTGATAAAAGAGATGACCACCATATTTGATACCCGCAACTTCCAGATCCTGGGCCGGTATATCGACCTGAAGTACGACAACTGGCTGTTCAGCTTTGACGTGCAGATGAACATTGAACTCCGTAAATTTAACGGCGACTTATTGCCGGTAAAAATCACCTACCAGGGTAATTGGGACGTGCCGTTCCATAAAGTAGAACGGGCAAGTTTTTTAATCATTCATAAAGATTTTTCTGTTAGTAAATGATTACGCTGATTTTATTTAGGATCGTTTAAACCAGGGTACGAACGCGCTTGTTTTTTGCTGATATTTTTTAAAAGCATCGCCCTTTGAGCGGATGGATTGCTCCTCGGTTGCCGGGATTCCGGTTACTTTTAACAATAGATAGAGGATGATAGCCGGGCTGATGATAGCCAGATATCCGTAAGGTGAGCCGAGCGCGAATACAAAATAGGATACCCACATCAGCCATTCGAAAAAATAATTGGGATGCCGTGAATAGCCCCACAAGCCGGTATCGCAAACTTTTCCCTTGTTGGACGGATCTTTTTTAAACCCAGCCAATTGTGCGTCAGCAAGGGCTTCGCCGATGACGCTGACCAACCAGAGGGCTATCCCGGCATATTCAAATGGTGACAATTCGTTTTTTGTGTTGATGGCGGCGATAAAAAACGGCGTGGCGAGCAGTACATTGGATATGGCCTGGAACTGGAAGAAAAAGAAAAATTTCCTTTCGGCATTGGGTTCCCACTCGCTCCTTAATTGCTTATATCGGGGTTCTTCCTGGCGTAAATGCTTTAAAACCCGCACGGCAAGATGCGTGCCCAGGCGCACACCGGCGACGATAACCATGCCGCAGATGAGCAGCTTGCGGGTTTCGAAACCGGGCGCAAAAAGAAAGAGAACGATTGCAATCACCGGGAAGTTGTACGACCAGAAAATATCCACCACCCCGCCATTTTTGATCCTGTACGACCAGAGCCAAACCAAAACCATAATACCGCAGCAGGCGATGAGCGAATAGCCCGCCAATGCGTAAATTGAACTGTTATCCATTTTGTTTACCAAAAAATTCTTTTAAACCGTCGTCTTTTTTGAGCCTGAAAAGCTGGATAAGTACATATGCGCAGGAGGCGATGCTGCCCAATGCCACTAATAATATCAGCCATAAGGCCCTTAAAAAAACATTATTTTCTTTATAGCAAACCCAGAAAAAGATGACGGCTACATTGGCGTAAAAATCCCACAGGGTAGCGCGCATCCATGGAATGGCGGCTAAAAAGTGCCACTGCGCAAATAAATTGCTATGGATGCTGGTGTTGATAACGGTATAACACATCGTTAAAAACAGCACACTGAAAAGTACTTTTAAAGTAGTGATCATGGAATATGTATTACGTTTTATAACACGCTGCCAGCGCAACAGTTTGATGGATGATGCTAACAACCTGAATCAACCACTCACTTAATCAACCTGATCAACTACTTCAGCCCGTGTGCCTTTATAAACGCCAGTGCATCATCTGCATGTTTTTTGCCCTGCATCATGGCTTCGTAAACGAAAACGATCTTACCGTGCCGGTCTACAATAAACGTTTCCCTGCCGGTCATGAACATTTTATTTTGTACGCCGAACAGGTGATACACCTTATTGTCAGGGTCGCTTAATAAGGTAAAGGGCAATTTATAATGTTCGGTAAATGCTTTGTGGCTGGCAACTGTTCCGCCATTGATACCGATAACCTTTGCCCCGGCTTTTGTAAAATCGTTAAAACTATCCCTGAACGAACAGGCTTCCTTTGTGCAAACCATGCTTTCGTCCTTAGGGTAAAAATAAATAACAAGGATATTTTTGCCAACATAACCGGTGCTGTTAAACACTTTTCCGTTTTGATCGGTGAGCGAAAAGGAGGGCATTTGATCGCCTGCGGCGAGTGTGTTCGGCCTTGATTGGGCGATGGCCGTTGTGCTTACGCCTACTAAAAGCAGTACCGCCATAAAAAAAACGTGCAGAATATTTTTCATCATCATATAAGGTACGATAAATAATGGTCCAGCGATTTATGAATTGAAAATATTTTTAAATCAGATGACAAAGCCGGCACTTATAAAGGAAAAACCAGCATTGCAGTCGGCGGCGCCAGGTATGGCGGTGACCTGGATCAAAAAACATACACGGTCAAATCGCCGCTTGGTTGTAAGTTACTGATTTTCAAAGGAAAATAAATTTATAAATATATTTTCCGACCATTATCAGAAAATATATTTATTAATTTATTTTCCTGTTTGCTGTTGGAAAATTATATTTGAATTATATTTTCCACAAATGAAAGAGCAAATCGTTCAAACTTCCTTAAAACAGTTCCTTACGTATGGCATTAAAAGCATGAAAATGCAAAAACTTGCCGCGGATATCGGCATATCAACCAAAACCTTGTATAAACATTTTTCCGATAAAGAGGCCCTGTTGCAGGAATGCCTGAAAGTTCATTACGGCGCAACCGACAGGGAAATACAAAACATGCTGAACGACGATGCCAGCCCGGTTGTTTTACTGTTCAGGTGCTATGCCAAATCAATGGAGCTGGATTTCGGAACCAGTCATCTTTTTTATCACGACCTGAATTATTATTACCCTTTACTGCAGGATAAAGCCATTCGCCTTTACGGCGGAAAAGCCTTTACGGTTTTAAATGATACTATAAAAAAAGGAATTGCCGACGGCTATTTTTTGCCGTACCTGCAACCGGCTGTGGTAATGCAGGCCATAACGGTTTTGTACACTTCGGTAACCAGGCAGGATACGTATAAAAAATTCAAACTAAAGCCGACAGACCTGGCAAAACATACCATCAACATTTATTTGCGGGGTATCTGCACCGAAAAAGGCTTAGAAATTATGGACGAATTAACCAATTAAACCCAACGAAACGTTTACCATTCACCACCCCGCTGACCGGCGCCTGCATTTTTGAAAAGCCGGACATTCGACCGAAGCCGGGGCGGAGTTGAACGATTAAGATTTTAAACCAGGTTGGTTTTGATATAATTATAGCTTTTGGTAATACTGTCGAAAGGATCGCCGGGGCAAATATCCTGTTCAACAAAGAAATATTTCAGGCCGGCTTTATTAGCGTGTTTAAATATCTTTTTAAAGTCGATAATCCCACTGCCAACTTCGGTAAACATTTGCTTAGGGGTATTGTCCATATCCTTTAAATGCCATAGCGGGAAACGACCCGGATACTGGTTAAATAACATCATCGGGTCTTGGTTGGCCTTGGTCATCCAGTACAGGTCCATCTCCATTTTTACCAGGCCGGGGTCACTGTTCAACAGCAACATTTCATAAGGATATTTACCATCCTGCTTGATGAATTCAAAGTCGTGGTTGTGGTAACAAAGCTGTATGCCGGCCTTTTTACATATTTCGCCCGCAGTGTTCAGGTCGCCGGAAATTTTCTTGTAGTGATCAAGATAACCACGCTCGGCTGGTGAGAGCCATGCACAAACCATATATTTAAGGCCGATTTGCGCTGCATCATCTACTGCTTTCTGCCAGTCATTTAAGATGGTGCCTTTGCTTCCGGGGATATCTTCGCCCAAACGATAATGGCTGCTGATTAAATCCAGGCCGTTGTCTTTTAATACTTTGGCGAAGGATACGCCATCCATTCCGTAAAACTTTTCGCTGCCGGTATAAGTCGCCGCTTCGACTGAATTGAAGCCAACTTTTGCAACCTTGGCCAGGGTTCCCACCGGGTCCTTATCCATTGCATCGCGAACGGTATATAATTGCAGCCCGATATACTTTTTATTGTAAGCGAATAATTCAGGTGCCATTAACATTCCGGCAGAAAGCACAGCCGAAGTTTTGAGAAATGATCGTCTGGAAATCATAATTTATGAATTGGTACTGTAAATATAGTGTTATATCGACGCAATCAAAATATGCAACCGATTTGATACATTAAATTTGAGAGCACTCTGCCGGCACTAAAAACGTCGAAGTAATGCGCGAAACGAGCTTTGCATCCGCATAATCAGGGATAGCGCTGATCGTTTTCCATTCAGGGTCGCTGCCAAAAGCTTTCCAGTGGCTGTCGTGGGCAGCCATATCGTCGAAAGTAATCATGTAAATCAGGTTCGGTCTTAATTCGCCGATCAGCGTCTCGCCAAAAAATACAGGGTTAAATCCAAGACGTTTAAAAATATCAATTTCGCCGGCATCATTAAACATTTCGAGTTTCTTTTTCCCGGCGCTTTCGCTGGCATGTTCGTAACGGCGCAACTCAAAAATGCGGGGTTTGCGTTCAGGCGCCTGCATTTTGGGCATGTGGGCAAAAGCTTTTAACAACGAACTTTTAATCCTGTCGTAAGCCGGGTTGCTTGCCGGAGCGTTTAAGTATGCCGCGCCGGCCTGCAAATATTGCTCATCTACAGCCAGGTTGTCGTGTATATTGATAAAATCGCCCCAGGAATTATAAGGGATCAGCGCATAAACTTTGGTTTGCCCGTCGGGTTTCAGTTCGGTAAAAACACCGACGGCTTTACTGCCGAGCCGGTTTAAAGCAGGGATAAGGGCATCCTTAAAAAACGCTTCCACAAGTTTTTGCTGCTGTTCTGTTTTCAGGCTGTAAACCCTTAATTCATAAAATTCCATGCCGCCTTTTAAGTTTGAGGCGGCGCTGCCCAATTTTGGGCTTACTGCGCCGGCAGCTGTTGCCAGTAATGATGATTTCACAAATGAGCGTCGTTGCATGGGGGTTAGTGATAGTTGATAGAGATTAGTTGATTGGTGATTAGGAGAAAGCATCAGTTTGTAAATAACCGTTGATCTCCGGTCACTAATCACTAAACTACTTCTTTTTACAAACAAACAACAATATTTTATATAAACTTGTACTTTTAGTCTCAGGTCTTAAGTCTATCGTTCCCAGTCAGAAAATTTGACGTGCAATCTTGGATTTCTGACTTCTGACTAAAAACAATTCGAACTTTAAACTTAAAATGGACGAACAATTTTACCGGGAAATTTATAACAAACACCAGCAGGTTGACGCTGTGCCCTCCAATAAGGAAATTACGGCATGGGCGCTGCAGGTGATCCGCCTATTGTTCCCCGAGCAATCCAAACAGGATTATATCGACTTTAAGCAGGTAAAAAATGAGTTCATCCGGCTGGAGAATGAGCTCGCTTATATTTTAAATGCCACAAGAGCCTGCCGCGACTGCGATAATGAATTGCTGTCCAAATTATTTTTTGAGCAAATGCCTGAACTGTACCGGTTATTAAATTCGGATATCCAGGCCATTTTTAACGGCGACCCAGCCGCACAAAGTGAATTTGAAGTGGTGCGCACCTATCCCGGGTTTTTCGCCATTTCTTTTTACCGCCTTGCGCATAGTTTATACAAACATGAGGTACCGCTGCTGCCCCGGATCCTTACGGAATGGGCGCATTCAAAAACGGGTATTGATATTCATCCGGCCGCACGGATTGATGAATATTTTTATATCGACCACGGCACCGGCATTGTTATCGGCGAAAGCTGTATCATCGGCAAAAACGTAAAGCTGTACCAGGGCGTTACCTTGGGCGCGCTCAGCGTAGCCAAAAGCATGGCTTTCAGCAAACGCCACCCTACGGTGGAAGATAACGTGGTGATTTATGCCGGCGCGACCATATTGGGCGGCGAAACGATCATCGGGCACGACAGCATTATCGGCGGCAATGTTTGGCTTACCAAAAGCGTTCCGCCGCATTCAACGGTGTACCATAAGTCGGAGATCAGCGTATTTAAAAAGAGTAACGTATAAATTATGGCAGGCATTATTGATCTGATAGGCAATACGCCTATGGCGGAGATAAAAAAACTCAACCCGAATCCTAACGTGCGTATTTTTGGCAAACTGGAAGGCAACAACCCCGGGGGAAGCGTTAAGGACCGTGCAGCCAAAAACATGATCAAAAGCGCACTGGAGCGGGGCGATATTAAAGCCGGCACCAAACTCATCGAGGCTACCAGCGGCAATACCGGCATCGCTTTGGCCATGATCGCCTGCCTGTATGGCCTGGAGATCGAGCTGGTAATGCCCGACAACTCCACCCGCGAGCGTACCCTTACCATGGAGGCTTTTGGCGCTAAGGTTACCCTGCTGGAAGGCATTGAACTTTGCCGCGATTATGCCGAAGAAAAAGGCGCCTCCGGCGAATATTTTTTATTGAACCAGTTTGCCAACCCCGATAATTACCTGGCCCATTACCATACCACGGGGCCGGAAATATGGCAGGATACCGAAGGGCAGATCACGCATTTTGTAAGTTCCATGGGCACTACCGGCACCATTATGGGCTGCTCCAGGTATTTTAAAGAAATGAATCCGCTGATACAAATCGTAGGCTGTCAGCCTACTGAAGGTTCTTCCATTCCGGGTATCCGCCGCTGGCCTGTTGAATACCTGCCCAAAATATTTGAGCCGGAGCGGGTTGACCGGGTGATGGATATTTCGGAGACCGAAGCTACCCTGATGGCGCGCCGACTGGCAAAAGAGGAAGCCATTTTTGCCGGTATGAGCAGCGGCGGCGCCATGGCTGCGGCCCTTAAACTGGCCGAAGAACTGACTTCAGGCACCATCGTTTTCATTTGCTGCGACCGGGGCGACCGGTATTTGAGCAGCGATTTGTTTGGGTAAAACATGGCATTTTACATATTACAAGATGAAACGCTAATGGGGCAATAATTACGGGCGACTACAAGGATCGCCCCTACCGGCGGCCGGTTGCGTTAACCTTTAAAAAAACGACGACGCGCTGTATAACTTATATAATTTGTTTAAATTTCGCCTATGGCAGATCATGAGTCCCGGTTGGACGTTCCCTCGCGAAAAAAATTCTTTTACCCGGTTAAAGATGAACTGAAAGCCTACCTGGCAAAATACAACAGGTACTGTAAGTTGAGCGTGCAATACAGTGATCTGCTGAGGTTTCAGATGAGTGTCCCCCTGCTGGATAAAAACGGTAACGACACCCTTTGGCAAACCGTTTATTATGACGCCGCCGAAATGCAGGAACTTTTCCCGAACCTGACCGCTATTTATGCGATCATGAACATGTCGGGCTACATGGAAGTAGTTGAACAATTGCAGATAGCCCAGATAGACTATTGCACATTCGGTAACTCCAAACCCTTCAGGATCCGGGTCATCAATAAATTTAACGACAACTACGATTATTTTTATGTAAAAATAGCCGATGCCTCGCGGGTGTACGGCCTGGAACTGGAGCATATCCTTTCGCCAAACCGGATTGGTTATTTAACCGACGGCACTACCATAATTGAAGACCATATTATTGGCCTGCCGGGTGATATCTTCATCAAAAACCGGCTGAGTACATCGAAGTTTAACCAGGTGAGGATCTGCAAGGAGTTTGTAAAGTTTAATGAGCGGTGTTTTATCCGTTTGCTGGGCGATATGCGGTCGTACAACTTTGTGGTCCATATAACGCCCGATATCGAAGGCAACCAGTACCGCATCAGGGCTATTGATTTCGACCAGCAATCATACGAGGGCCGCCGCCAGTTTTACCTGCCGCATTATTTTAAAGAGAATAACGCCCTGGTAATGCTGGGCATGCGACACATGGATAAAAATGCCATGCGGCAGTACCAGGAAGAAGAGCGCAGCCTGATCAATAACCGGATAAAGCTGGTGCGATACCGGCTCGTCGACCTGCTTACCTGTATGCAAAAGGACGAAGTTTCGCCCCAAAAAAAGGTACAACAACTGGCTGCCGACCTGGCCGATTACCATAGGGAACCGGCCTTTAAATTGTGCAAAACCATGGGCGAACTGGTTACGGAGCAGTTGAACGTTTATACGTTTTTGTAAGGGATTTTCAAAGCACATGTTTGAACGCTTCGCTTCAATTAAAAATAGTAGATGGTAATCTTAAAGCTAAATACTCATATTTATTTCTTGTCTTCCAAAACCCTATCCGAAACGGTTTAATTTGTCGATTGTCAGTATAAAGGCACCCGGAACAAAGAAGCGGAAAATCATTTCCCGCTCATGATTTCTTGTACCAGATAATGGACCATCGTACAGGGGTTGCGCAAATGAAAGGGTACATGTACATCGAACTGCTTTTCCAAAAGAATAGCATTAGCGATGGCTGTTTCGGTAAGTGGGTGCAATAGGGGGATGACTTGGTTAATAAACCTCTCCCTTCTTTTCATATTAACTTTGTAATTGAAGGTATCGTTGGCGGTCAGTTCAACCATTTCGGCATCATGTGGTACATTGTTTTTAAAGATGTAAGTTAGGCGATCATAGATGTACGTTCGGTGGAGAATGCTTCCCTGCGGTATTGATTCGAAATGCAAGAGCAACCACATTTCAAAAACATCGTTACTCCAAGCCACTTTCAAGCCCGCGCCTTCGGCAGTAATGATAGCAGTATCGAAATCGACATGATTATGTTCAGGGATCATAGCCCAGTCAAGGAATTCCATATCTCGGTCGTATACGCACCAAAGATGCTCGGTCACGCCATCAAGTATGCGATAACTTCCATTTTCAAATCCAATGAGCCCTTTCTGTACACCAATCTGGATGGTAGCGATGAGATTGAGTTTTTTGGCACGCAAGTTGGAAATAGCATTTATTTTTATGTTAGGAACACGGTCCTCAAAAGACTGGAAGTACAGTTTTTCATGGTGTTCGTCCTCGCAAAAAATGATAAAGGTATTTAGGGAATCTGCAATGCGTGCGTCTCCGGCTTTCAGGTCCCAAGGTTCTCGTGCTTTGGTTGCTTCTTCCATTACTTGTTTTGTTCGATTTCGCCACCTGCCTCTTCTAAAAAGTCACCCAGCACGGGCAATGCACCGTAAAGTCCAGCTAGATACTGACGTGCAAAATCGGCATTGTTCCTAATCCCTTTAAGATCGGACAATGAGTATAATTTTGTTGCATCGTAGAAGTTTTTTTCAGAAAAATAGAACTGGTCGCGCCGCATGATACAAGGGTCCATCAAATTAGTATCATGACTGGTAAAAAGCAATTGTGCGTTCGCTTTATTAATTTCCGGGTTCTGGAAAAGCTTGATGATTTTTTGAAGTAGCGATGGATGAAAGTTACTATCAATCTCGTCGCACACGTAAAGCCCACCGAGCTGAAACTTGCGATAAAGTTTACCTATATAGTTATAAAACTTCTTTGTGCCTTCCGATTCATCGAGGACCAGGTCCATTTCCGTCTGCCCTACAATATTACCAATCTCATCGAAAACATTTTTGGACAGGTACACTGAATTAGAAAAGCCAGCCTCTTCATTGGGCAAGCGGATACTATTGTAAATGAGTCCCACCTCTTTTAACCAAGTTAGAATCATCTCTTCATTTCCCGTTTCCAGTAGGCGGTTGGTCATGCCGTACGAACCGCCCGGATTAACAATTAGACCAAGGTTCCTACTGCCTCTGCGGCTAATCTTGGCATCTACGGTGACTTCTCGGAATAAAAAATTCCTAATGGCCTTGGAAATAGAGCCGTTATAGGACGAACAGAAACTTAGGAAAAGGGCATCTGCTCGCAAGTTATCTTCAGGTAAAGAAGTGCCTTCTTCAAACCATTCGGTATTGGTTTGAATTTGATTTTTGGTCCGTTTGAAATAAAAGGTCTC
>Ga0302322_100005529_pt1 | contig 11088 bp, 7 predicted proteins | sample Fen_T0_2_FD_203757 | JGI IMG/M metagenome (GOLD analysis project Ga0302322, IMG submission 203757) | Peat permafrost microbial communities from Stordalen Mire near Abisko, Sweden - Fen_T0_2 | ecosystem: Environmental > Terrestrial > Soil > Wetlands > Permafrost | place: Sweden: Abisko... | reverse complement strand
TCGCCTCGTCAACCTGAAAAAGCCAGCGCTGTGCTCTTGATTGTCCCCTTGACTCGGACACCACCCTCACGGCATACCTTTGCCTCCTCGCAAGGGGACGTCTGGTGGGTGTAGCTCAATGGTAGAGCATCGGATTGTGGATCCGAGGGTTGGGGGTTCGACACCCCTCACTCACCCCAGAAATGACCGTGCTAGGGCAGATCTAAAGTGGCCAGTTTCTTCGGATTGACCCTCCCCGACGGGGTCGAGGTTAGGTTGCGCGCTGGCGCGCCCGTCCTGCCGCTGGATGGCTTGCCCGGCGCAAGCGGCTGCGAGCCAGGGCGTCAGGTCAAGTTGCTCGATGCACACGGGGATCTGGTCGCCTGCGGTATCGCCGATCCGGAAAACGGTGTCATCCAGATCATGGCCCTGGAGGCCGTGCGCGGTTTCGACGCGAAGTTCTTTGCCGAGCGCCTCACGCGCGCCCTCGGTTTGCGGCACGCCCTGGGTTTCGTCGGCGCGGAATCCGCCTACCGGCTGGTCAACGCCGAGGGCGACGAATTACCTGGGTTCTCGGTCGACCGCTTGGGTGAGTACGCCGTCGTCTGCGCACCCAGCCGGCCCCTGCTGCCCTTCGCGCGCCTGCTGGCCGAAGCGACGTTGGCGGCGTCGGCTGCGATGGGCGAGCCCAACCTGCGCGGGGTCATAATCAAGGTGCGTGGCAAGGATCCCCAGGATCGCTCGCACAAGGACGAGATCATTGGCGCCGCACCGCCGGAGAAGTACATTGTCCACGAACTTGGCGTGCCCTACGAGGTTCACCTGCTGGGCTCGCTGAATGTGGGGTTGTTTCCGGACATGCGCGAGCAGCGCCGCCACATCGCCCGCTTCGTGACCGGCCGCCGCGTGCTCAACACCTTCGCGTACACCGGCGCCCTATCCCTCGCCGCCGCGCGCGCTGGCGCCGATAGCGTGACCAGCGTGGACCTTTCGTCGGGAGTGCTGGCCTGGGCGCGCGAGAATTTCCGGCTGTCCGGTTTCGCCGCGGGCGATGCGCGCTTTCGTTTCGAGGTTTCCGACGTCAAACGCTTCCTGCAGAAGGAAGTGGAGCGCGGCAACCTCTACGACACCATCCTGCTCGATCCGCCCACGGTGTCGGCCGCGCGCGCTTCACAGTGGTCGATGAAGAAGGACTACCCGCAGCTTCTCGCCTTGGCCACCAAGCTGCTACCACCGTCCGGGGGAATCTTATGGGTTTCGGCCAACACCCGCCGAGGTCCGTCGGTGCTCCGCCACGTCGAGGAAGGTATCCGACTATCCGGCCGCCACGGCGCCCTGCTGGAGGTCGGCGGATTGCCGCCCGACTTCCCCACCCCGCCAGGCTGGCCCGAGTCGCGCTACCTGGAAATCTGCCAAGTCTTCGTCACAAGCGGGTAACATGCGTCTCGGGATGAAATGCATCCTGGCAATCACGCTCACCACCCTCGCCTGCAGCAAGGCGACCCTGCCCACGCGCGACGCGGGTGCGGATAGGCCTGCGCCCGACACCGCGCCACCCGCCAGCGATGTGGCGATCTCGCTCGCGGTCGATTTTTCCGTCGAGAACTGCCCTGCGTTCGATGCGCAGGCGATGACGTGCACGGGCTCGGCGCCCTTGTCGGTTCGCTTCGCGCCCCTGGCCACCACGACGGTGACCCAATACTTCTGGGATTTTGGCGACGCCACCCCTTTCGACGGCGAGCTCGCGCCCAATCACGTCTACACCACGCCCGGCGTGTATTCGGTCAGTGTAGTGGCAACCGGGGTAGGCGGCGGCGTCGTCACCAAGGTCCATAGCGATCTCATCATCGTGCAAGCCAACCTCATCGGCGATGCCTGCGATGCGACCGCGCAGTGCGACCAGAGCCTCTATTGCCTTTGCCCCGCCAACGCCCCGTGCAGCACGGGTCCGACCCATGGACTGTGCGCGGCCTCATGCGAGACCGGCGTCTGTGGCGACGGCGGGGTTTGCGCGAAACTTCTCACGGCCGCCCCCCCATCGGGCAAGGCGTCGGACTGGCAAGGGTCGATGTGCCTGCGCGAGTGCGAGAAGGATACGGATTGCGAGGTGGGCTTGCGGTGCCGGACCTTGCCCCCAGGCCGATTGGGTAGCGCATGGATCCATGGCTGCTTCGCTAGCGTGCCCGGCGATGTGGGGGATCCCTGCCGGGATGCCGAGGGGAATCTGCGCGACGACTTGTGCGCCAGCGGGCTGTGCGCCGATCTGGGGGCCAACGGCTTGTGCAGCGCGAACTGCGGCACCGCCTCGTGTCCACCTGGCTCGGATTGTGCCGTGCTTGGCGACGGCAGAAGGCTCTGTCTGCGCCCATGCACGAACTTCGCTTGTTCCCAAGATCCCTTGCTCACCTGCATCACTCCGAACACCGGCGACCTCGGCTACCAGCTGGCCAGCCCCGCCAGCCCAAGCGCGGCATCGGTCTACTGCGCTCCCATCCGCTGCCTCGAAGACAAGCCCTGTCTGCCGGCTGGATCGTGCCAGTCCGTAACTGGCCCCGGCCACTGCGTGCGCAGGACCAACTAGCCCTCGATAAAGCGCTTCAGGTTCACGCTGCGCGACGGTTGCCGCAGCCGTTTCAAGGCCTTGGCTTCGATCTGGCGGATGCGTTCACGCGTCACATCGAAGCCCTGGCCCACCTCCTCCAAGGTGTGTTCCGACTTCTCGTCGATGCCGAAGCGCATGCGCAGCACCTTCTCCTCGCGCGGGGTGAGCGTGGCCAGCACCTTGCGTGTGGCGGCGGCCAGGTCCATGGAAATCACAGCCTCGTCTGCCGAGACAAGGCTCTTGTCCTCGATGAAGTCGCCCAGGTGAGAGTCCCCTTCGACGCCCATGGGGGTCTCCAGCGAGATGGGCTCCTTCACCGTCTCAAGCACACTGCGCACCTTGGCGAGCGACATCTCCATTTTTTCGGCCAGCTCCTCTGGCGTGGCCTCGCGTCCCAGCTTCTTGACCAGATGGCGGCGGGTCCACAGGAGCTTGTTGGTGGCCTCGACCATGTGTACCGGGATCCTAATGGTGCGGGATTGGTCCGCGATGGCACGCGTAATCGCCTGCCGAATCCACCACATGGCGTAGGTCGAGAACTTGAAACCGCGCCTGTACTCGAACTTGTCCACGGCCTTCATCAGGCCGATATTGCCCTCCTGGATTAGATCCAAAACATGCAGGTTCCGGTTCGTGTACTTCTTCGCGATGGAAAACACGAGCCGCAGGTTGCGCTCGACCATCTCGGTCTTGGCGAGTTCCGCTTGCCGTTCGCCGTCCCGGATCTCCCGCACCGTCTCGCGCAGGACCTTCTCGGTCATCGAGGCCTCCTGCTCCACCTTCCGGATCTTCCTCCTTGCGGCTTCGAGCACTGTCGCGAGCTCCGCGATCTCGTCGGGATGCAGGCCCAATCGCTTGGCCACCGCGCGCCCGCGCAGGGGGGACGAACGAATCTCGTGCAGCGTCTTGCGAAAGACCTGCTGAGGCATTCGGGCGCGCTGCTCGCACGCGACAATCTCGCGTTGGGCGGCATCGATGCGCGAAACCAGGCCCTTGAGCCGAGCGACGATGCGATCAATCTGCTTCTTGCTCAGGCGCATGGCAAGCACGGCGTCGATCATGGCCTGCTTCATCCCACTGACCTGGTCTTTGGCATCTTTGCGCGTGGATGCGGTCGCAGCCTTTTTCTCCCCCGCCTTTATCACCTCCCGATGCAGTCGTTGCAGATTCTCGATGGCCTTGCAAACACGCTCGACGTGCCAGCTCTCGTCGAATTCGGCGTCATCCTCGTCTGCGTCCTTGACCACGTCCTGGACCCGAATCTTCTGTTCACGCAGATGTTTACCGAGATCCAGGATCTCCTGGATGGCCACGGTGGAATTGAACACGACCCGCAACACGCGGCACTCACCGTCTTCGATGCGTTTGGCGAGCTCAACCTCCCCTTCGCGGGTCAGGAGGGCAGCCCTCCCCATCTTGCGCAGGTACGTGCTGAGTGGGTCCGTGGTCTTGGCGTCGTTGTCGTACGCTTCCGTCACCTCTGAGACCTGCACGGTCGCCGTCTCGCGTTCTTCCTCCGGCTCGGCTTCATGTGCTTCACTTGGGGTCGACTTGCCGATCCCCTTCATGCGGAATGTAGCGTCCTCGCGCTCGATGCCCTTGCTGCCCAGGCTTGGAACCCAGTCGTCGCTTTCATCGGGCGAGACAAGACTCAGCGGAATCTGATCGTCGATCTCCTGATTGTCATTGTCCAACTGCACGTCTCCATCTTCGATCATATTTGTTCGAGTCCTCACGCACTTCGTCGTCGCTTTCGCGACGGCACGGATCTCCGTTCTAGCCGAACCGGAGGCGAACCGTGTTCGAATCGCTTGAGGAAGTCGATGAATGGATGCTGTTCTTCGTCGACAAAATCGGCCAACGCGCCGTGCAACGCAACGCTTATTTGAACGTGTGCCTGGCGGATCGCCTTCCAGGCCGTAGGTGACTGCTAACAGCAGCGCGTCGGGCTATCGGGGTTGTCGTACTTGTCGGCTAGGGTTTGGGCCAGGGCCTCGCTGGGGGGGAGCTGCGAGCGTGCGGCGGCGGCCTCGCCGGAAAGCTCACGCGCCAGTGCACCCAAAATGACCACCGCTGGGCCCAGCTGCCACCAGTGGCGCTGTTGCTCGGATTCGATGACGGTCTTGGGCAGCCACACGGGCGGGGTTTCGTGCAAGACAGCCGGCTTCCGCCGCAAGAGCACCAGCACCCATTCGCACACCGACACCGCCAGAATGGCTACCACCAAAACCAGGAAGATACCGGCCACCGCGGCGTCGAGCCGACTGTTGAAGATGAGGGCCTTGGTCGCCGCGATCTTCCCAGCCGGCACGCTACCCGACGCCAGCTCCGCCGACAGCTTGCTGGCCATGGCCAGAAATCCGATACGCGGATGGGGGTGAGCGATCTTCTCGATGGCGGCGGTGAAGGTCACCGTGCCAAGGCAAAGGAGAGGCAGAAGCACCACCAAGGACAGGCGCGCCCTGCCCGCCTTCACTAGGATGGTCGTGCCCAGGCAAAGCGCGACCACGGCCAGTAGCTGGTTGGCGATGCCGAAGAGCGGCCACAGTGAATTCACGCCGCCTAGGGGATCCTTGACCCCAGCGTAGAGGAAGTAGCCCCAGGCGCCAGCAAACAGCAGACTGGCGCCAATGTTGGCGGGATAGAACTTCGTGTCGCCCGCGCGCTTCCAGATTCGGCCGCCCAGTTCTTGGATGAGAAAGCGGCCGATGCGCGTGGCTACGTCGACCGTGGTCAGGATGAAGAGCGCCTCGAACATGAGGGCGAAGTGGTACCAGAGCTTCATGGCCGCATCGCCACCGATGATGGCGCGGAAGATGCTGGCCATGCCGATAGCCAGCGTCGGTGCGCCGCCGGTGCGGGCGAGCACGCTCTTCTCGCCGATGGCGGCGGCCAGGGCATTGATCTGGTCAGCCCCGACCGGGAACCCCCACGCCGAAACCGCTTGGGCCACCGCGCCCGGCGTGCTGCCGACCAGGCCAGCCGGAGCATTCACTGCAAAGTAGACGCCCGGATCGAGAACGCAGGCCGCGATCATGGCCATGATGGCGACGAAGCTCTCCAGGCACATGGCGCCGTAGCCGACATGGCGAATGGTGCGCTCGCGCGTGATCATCTTGGGACTGGTACCGCTCGACACCAGTGAATGGAATCCGCTGATGGCGCCACAGGCGATGGTGATGAAGCAGAAGGGGAAGAGGCTACCCGCGACCACGGGCCGCATGCCGCCGGTGAAGCTGCCCGGATGGGTCAGCCACGGCATCTTGATGGGCGGCAAAACCAGGACGATGCCGGCCGCGAGCAGAATGACCACGCCGATTTTCAAGAAGGTGACCAGGTAGTCGCGCGGCGCCAATAGCAGCCACACCGGCAGCACGCTGGCGGCGAACCCGTAGACGATGAGGCAGATGGCCAGCTTCTCTTTGCTGAAGGTGAACATGGGTGCCAGGGTCGGATGGTGATTCACGGCGAACCCGGCCAGCAGTGCGACGGCAAGACACACCACGCCGATGGCGGTCATCTCCATCACCTTGCCCACGCGCAGATAGCGCAGGTACAGCCCCATGATCATGGCAAAGGGCATGGTCATGGCGGTGGTCACCAATCCCCACGGGCTTTCCGCCAGCGCGTTGTCCACCACCAGCCCCAGGTTGGCCACCAAGATCACCAGAATACCCAGGATGGCGAACATGGCGATGGTGCCGGCCAAGCCGCCGACCTCTTCGCGCACCATTTCGGCCAGGGATTTTCCGTCGCGGCGAACCGAGGCGAACAGGATCACGAAGTCCTGCACGGCACCGCCCAGCAGCGCGCCAATGAGGATCCACAGCGTGCCGGGCAAATAGCCGAACTGCGCGGCCAGCACCGGACCCACCAGCGGCCCTGGCCCGCTGATCGAAGCAAAGTGATGGCCGAACAGAACGAACTTGTTGGTCTTGACGAAATCGCGGCCGTCGTCGTGAACCTCGGCGGGCGGGGCGCGCAGATCGTCGAGCATCAGCACCTTGGCCGCGATCCACTTGGAATAGAAGCGAATGCCGATGGCGTAGGTGCACAGAGCGGCGACGATGAGCCAGGCGGCGTTGAGCGGCTCGCCCCGGCGCGAAGCAATGACCGCGTAGGCGGCCGCGCCGAGAATAGAAACCAGGGTCCACAGCACGATGCGCGCCACATTCCTCATGCAAAGATCGACCTCGGCCGATGGCGCAACATTACTCCTTGCCCGGGCCCAGCGGATCCGCCCCGGCCTTGATGGCCTTGCACACGGCCAGGGAAAGATCCTCGGAATCGAAGGGTTTCTGCAGAAAATGCTCGATCACCACGGGCTGCTTGCGGCTGGCCAAGGTCGACCTGTCGTAGCCCGACATGAAAAGCACGGACAGCGCCGGTCGCATGACATGGACGCGTTCGATGAGCTCCTTGCCGCTCATCTCCGGCATGACCACGTCGGTAATCAAGAGATCCACACGCCGGGCAGGATCGCGGACAATCTCCAGACAGCGCTCGCCGCTTTCGACGGCCAGCACCCGATACCCCATGCCCCGCAGGGTGTTCTCGATGGATCTGCGCACCATCGCGTTGTCCTCGACCAAGAGCAGGGTCGCTTCGGTGACCATCGGCGCCGGCGTTGCATCGGCCGCGCGCGTGGCGAGTGCATGCTGGCGCCCCGAACCAGGCAAGCCATCGCTCGGCAGGTAGATAGAGAAGATCGACCCCTTGCCAGGTCGCGATTCCGCCTCGATCAAACCGCCGTGATGGCGGATGATGGAAGACACGGTCGCGAGGCCAAGTCCCACGCCACACCCCGGAACCTTGGTGGACACGAAAAGGTCAAAGGCGTGGTCCAGCAGCGACGGCTCCATGCCGCGGCCAGTGTCCTGAACGCGCAAACGCACCCAGGGGCCCGCGGTCCCGCTCCCGACCGCTTTCTCGACCATGTCCAGGGTCAGCGAGAGCTTGCCTCCGGCCGGCATGGCGTCTTGCGCGTTGAGCGCGAGCTGGAGCAGGGCGTGCTCAAGCTGCTTGCGATTCACGCGCACGCTATCGACGGGCGCATCCAAATGGTCTTCGATGGCGATCTCGGCGCGCAACGCCGCCCGCAGGGCAGGCAGGCAATCGCGCACGACCGGGCCCGGGTTGGCGGATTCGAGTGCGAACTTGCGCCGGGGATCGACTGTCATTAGCCGCTGCGCAAAGCTGCGCGCCGCCTCGGTCGCTTCACGAATGCCGTTCAAGCGCTGGATCAAGTGATCGCCACGCGAAGACTCCTCTTCGAGCAGGATGACGTTGCCAAGCACAGGCGCCAGTAGGCTGTTGAAGTCGTGGGCGACCCGGGTGGCGATGGCGGCCGCGGCGTCCGCGCCCAATCCCGGCTTCGCGGCAAGATCCGCCGACGGTTTCTGCGCGGGCCACACCAGATGCAGGAACAGTCGATCTCCGCACGCGCACGGCAAGGGGAGGATGGTCCGCAGGAAAGTCCTGGCCGCACCGGCACCATCGACCACCGTCCACGTCACCGGCGGTGAAAATTCGGCCGCTGCTGCGCCCGGCATCGCATCGGTCATATCCGTGGCAAACAGCTTGCCTATGCTCTTGCCAATCGCCCCGCTGGATGAAAAGCCCAAAAGCCGCTCGGCGGCCAGGCTCCACGAGCGAACCATGCCGCCCTCATCGCACACGAAATGCGCCACCGAGTCTGGCCAGGTCGCCAGCCCCGGCGCACTGTCGCGCGCAGAGCCCTCGCTATCTCCTCCGACTGGAATCACTGGGCGGCAAGAATAGCATTCACGGATAGCTTCATCATCACATACCGTGGACAAACGGGGGGCTGGCACCGTAGCCTTCCAACGTGACGACCACCCATGACGTTGCGGTCCTCGGCGCTGGCATCAGCGGCCTGAGCGCCGCGCACCAGTGCGCTCGCGCGGGATTGAGTTGCCTTGTCCTCGAAGAGGCCGCCTCGCCAGGCGGTTGCCTGCACACTGCGCGGACGGCCGATGGTTTCTGGTTCGAGCTTGGGGCGCACACGCTCTACAACTCGTATGGTTCGCTCCTCGATATCCTTGGGGCGCTCCAACTGACAAGTGCCGTCGAGCGGCGCCAGAAAGCTCCGTACCGGCTGCTGGTCGAGGGCAAGGTGCGCTCGGTGCCCTCGCAACTCGCCATGGGTGAGCTGTTCGCCTCGGCCTGGCGGGCCTTCACCGAAAAGAAAGCCGGTCGCTCCGTGGGCGACTACTACGGCCGCTTGGTGGGCAAGGGCAATTGGCGGCGCGTCTTCGCCCCGCTGCTGGCCGCCGTGCCTTCCCAACGCGCCGACGATTTTCCGGCCGAGATGCTGTTCAAGAGCCGTCCCCGCCGCAAGGATTTCCCGCGCACCTTCACCTTGAAAGGTGGGCTTTCCACCCTGGTCGACAAGCTGGCCGCCAGCGATCGCGTCACCTTGCGAGTGAACACGTGCGTGCGTGCCTTGGCGCGAACCGACCAGGGCCACGCCATCACCACCGCCGACGGCGGCACCACGGTGGTCCGCAACCTGCTACTTGCACTACCGCCCGACGTCGCCGCCCGCTTACTGACACCGCTACTGCCCGAGGCTGCCGCCGCGCTGGCAAAAATTCGCACCGCCGCCATCGTTTCGACCGGCGTGGTGTTTGCGAAGAAGGATCTGGTATTCCCGCGTGTCGCCGGGCTGGTGCCCATCGACGATGTCTTCTTTTCGGCGGTCAGCCGCGACGTCGTCCCCGACGAGAAGTTTCGCGCCCTCGCCTTCCACTTCCGCGCCGGGCTCAGTCTTGATGAGCGCCTCGACCGCATCGCCGCGGTCACCGGCGTTGGCCGCCAGACCTTCGCCCACGTCGCCGAGCATGAGACCTCCCTGCCCTCGCCCGGCCTTGGACACGAGGACATCGTGCAAGCCATCGACAAGGGTGTCGCCGGCTCGGGCGTCTACCTCACTGGCAATTTCTTCGGTGGGCTGGCCATCGAAGATTGCGTGCTGCGCTCGGTGTCCGAGGCCACGCGCCTGATTGGCGAGAACCGTCAGCGAGAATAAATGAGGATCTCGCGGTTGCCGTCCGCGGTCTTGCGCTGAACCGCGATCTTGTTGCCGCCCGCCGACCATGGGTAGGGCTGTTTGTTCGGCAGGCCCACCTCGCCGAGCACGGTCACCTTGCCGCTGGCGGGATCCAGGCTGAAGAAGTCGAGCGCGAAGCGCGTCTCTTCGTTCATGTCGCCTTTCTTGCGACCTGGCCGATCGGCCAGCAGCGAGAACACGACCTTGTTTCCGATCTGGTGCTGCTGCAACGTCGAGGGGTCGTAGTCCTGCACTGGCACTGTCAGGTTGATGGGCCGCACCTTCTCGCCAGGTCCCACCAGTTCGTAGCCCTTCTGTCCCTCCGCAAGCACGATGACGGCCGGCAGGTCGGGCTTCTCGCCGCGCTTGTGAACGTAGTCGAGAAAGTTGGTGAGCTTGGGCGGCGTCTTGCCCGGGCCAACCTTGTTGCTTTTGACGTCCAAGATGGCGAATTGGGGAGGCTGGCGCACGTCGGTCTTGCGGTTGTAGGCGCCGGGCCGTTCGACCATGGCGGAGAAATGGCTGTTGGTGAACCCCAGGAAGGTCACGCCCCCGGCCCCGGCTACATTGCCGCTGCCCTCGATGACCACGTCGGCAAGCATGAGCGTGCCGCCGTCGGGCTTGTAGGCCTGGATAGTAAAGCGCCGGTTGCCGCCGGGTTCGTTCTTTTCCGTGTACGCCACAAAAGCCTTGGGCGACATGGACACCTCGCAGTCGTCGAAGGACTGGGTGGTTCGCTTGACGTGGCCGCTGGCATCGATGATGGCGGCGCGACGGCGGCCTTCATTCGACACCACGAACCAGTGCCCGGAGAGCCCCATCAGCTTTTCCGGCGTGGCGGTGAAACTGGAAATGTCCGAGATGCGCGGCTTGCCCCCCGGCGGGCCCACCAGCAGTTGGACGGTTCCCTTGGCCGTAAACTGGATGCTGGCCAGCTTGCTGCCGGTTTCGTCGAAGGCAAAGGCATCGTGAAGCAAGCCTTCGCTGGCCGTGACCTTGCCAGATGGCTTGAGAAGCTTGGGCGCGGCGAAGACGGGAGCGCCGAACAGGCACGCCAACAGCAATACGGAGGCCATGCTGCGTTTCATGGGGCGCATCTTACGTCCTACCCGCAAGCCTTGGTCAACCGATTCGTAAAGACATGATCGGCAAGGACAAGTGCCCTGTGGGCGCCGGGGCCGAGCGCGGTTACAATGTCGGAAGTGCACGCGAGCATCATGGCCGTTCTCGTCCAGGCGGCGCTGGTCACGGTGGCCCCTGGCGCGGAGGACACTTGTCCCTCATCCGCGCAAGTCCAGGCGCCGCTGGCAAACCACGCGCCCAGGCTGGTGGCCGTGCGCCAGGAAGCCCCCTCCGCCAATCCGCTTGTTCTGACCCTGTCCCCCCCCCTGGCCACCGGCGAGATGAGTCTCACGCTCGTCGACAAGGCTGGATT
>Ga0302322_100005528_pt1 | contig 11089 bp, 8 predicted proteins | sample Fen_T0_2_FD_203757 | JGI IMG/M metagenome (GOLD analysis project Ga0302322, IMG submission 203757) | Peat permafrost microbial communities from Stordalen Mire near Abisko, Sweden - Fen_T0_2 | ecosystem: Environmental > Terrestrial > Soil > Wetlands > Permafrost | place: Sweden: Abisko... | reverse complement strand
GCGGGCTCGCCAGCTTGACCGAGCCGCTGTCGCCGCCAAAAACCTTGGCATAGCCGATCGGCTGGTCGGCGGCGAACAAGGTCCGGGTCTCGAAATTGCGAAACCCCCATTCCAACATCTTCTTGGCCTCGGTGGCGCGGTCCTCGATATCCTCGAGCCCGTTAACCACGACGATCAGCCGGGTGCCGTTCTGCACGGCCGAGCCGACCATGCCGTAACCGCCCTCCTTGGTGTAGCCGGTCTTGAGCCCGTCGGCGCCTTCCATGGCGTTCAAGAGCGGGTTGCGATTCTGCTGCCGGATCTTGTTCCAGGTGAATTCCTTCTCGCCGAACAGCTTGTAGAATTCGGGATAGGTCAGGATGATGTGCCGCGCCAGCATGCCGAGTTCGCGCACCGTCATCTTGTTGCCGGGATCGGGCAGCCCGTTGGAATTGGCGAAGGTCGATCGGGTCAAGCCGAGCTCGCGGGCCCGCTTGGTCATGAAATCGGCGGCAAAGATCTTCTCGTTGCCGGCGATGCCTTCGGCGAGTGCAATGCAGGAATCATTGCCGCTCTGGATGATCGCGCCATGCAGGAGGTCGTCGACCGAGACCTTGCTGTTAAGTGCGGCGAACATGGTCGAGCCGCCCGCCGGCGCGCCGCCCCGCCGCCAGGCGTTCTCGCTGATGCGGTATTCGTCGGTCAGCTTGACGGTGCCTTCCTTGAGCGCATGGAACACCACCTCCGCCGTCACCAGCTTCATCATGCTCGAGGGCGCGCGCAACTCGTCGGCATTCTTCTCGAACAGCACGCTGCCGCTGGAGGCTTCGATCAGGATCGCGGTCGGCGCGTCACCCTCGAAGCCACCGTCCTCCTTCCTGGCGCCCTGCACGCTCTGATTGGCGGCTGAGAGCATCCCGCTCCAGCCGATCATCAGGATGGCGGCGATTGCAATCAACACGCGCAACGGCCGCCCGTGGCTGAAAATGAACGGGCGGGACGGTCGATTCGTGAATGCCATTGGCGAAGCCCTGGAACGGGCATCCTTCTAACAGGCAGGCCAGGGACAAACAACATCGCAGACCGCACTGACGACGGCTGCAATGTCGAGACTGCATCGGCGGTGAAGTCAGGACGGCCGCGCCCGACTCTGCCGGCTCAGTAGAGCCCGCGGCCGCTCATGATATTTCGGGCCTCGTCCGCGCCGTCAGGCGCTGCAGAGGCCGAAGCCGGATTGCTCCGCTGCGCTTGATTGCCGCCCTGGTCGTAGGTGACGGCGCGCGGATTCTCCAGCATGCGCCCGCGGTTGCGGCTCGATGCCGACATTTCCGAGGTCGCCCCGATCGATGCCAGATCCGCCGAGGTGTTGCCGAGCGTATAGGGCCGATCCTGCGGCATCGGGACGTCACCGCGGATCGCGCGGCCCGACGAGCCCGCGTCCGGCACGAACGGCCGGGCCGAAGCCACCCGCACCAGCGAGGGCGCCGGTGCTGGCGCGCCGGTCCGCAACGTTGCCATCAGCTGCAGGTCGTCGGAGCCTTCGATCGGCGCGCGGCCGACATATTCGACGCGAACCTGGGCCACGCCGTTGCCCTTGAACGCCAGAAGCTCAGCCGCCTTGTTCGACACGTCGATCAAGCGATTGCCGTGATACGGGCCGCGGTCGTTGACGCGGACGATCAGCGACTTGCCGTTCGCCATGTTGGTGACACGGGCGTAGCAGGGCATCGGCAGCGTCGGATGGGCGGCCGTCAGTGCCTCCATGTCGAAGACTTCGCCATTGGCCGTCAGCCGACCGTGGAAGTCGTCGCCATACCAGGATGCCAGTCCCTCGGCCCGGTAATTCACGTCCTCTTCGGGCACGTAGACGCGGCCAGCGACCGTATAGGGCTTACCAACCCGGTAAGTCCCGCCGCCCTTTGGCACGGGTTCGCCGAACCCGACCACGCGCGGGCTGGAAGAGACCCCGTATTTGGGGTCGAGCCGGCTTGCGAACTTGCCGGACGAGGCGCAGTTGGCGACCGTCAGGCACGCGACCACAATCGCAGCCGCGCGCACTGTTCTCTCGATCGGATCTGTCCGCCGAATCCCCATCGCCCCAAAATACCATCTCGCCGGCAGCACCCCAAATCGGGCACCACCGGAGCTTCCCCGAGGTCGCGTCCCGCCGCGACCGAACTGACAGGATAACGCAACCCGAAGACGGCGGAAATGGGGTGCGCTCGGGCGTGGTTAACGGATGCTTGTGCCCATGCGCTGCCCGGGATGCAGCCTGCGCTGCGCGGACGACGCGTTGTCTGGCTGGGCCCCGCGTTTCAGCTGGTACTATCCGGGCACACCTGTTGCGGCGAATCCTCAGTCGATTCTGATCTGAAGTCCGGGCGCCTGAATCCTTTTGACTGTGCGGGGTGGCAGGGCGTTTTGTTCTCGCGGGGCGCAAAAGGACGTTTTGCGATGATCGAAGCAGTTACAGCAGTCATGGGTTTGGTGGGCGCCGGGATCTTCCTGGCACATGCATTCGAAGGCGTGCGGTCACGAGCCTGATGGCCTGCCAGCCGCATCACTTGCATCTGTTGGCAGGTTGCGACCTCGATAGCGACATTGCTTCAAGCATCGCTTGAAGCCTGGGTTCTTACGGATCAGCTTTTCCGAAAATCTTAACGATTTCGGACCAGCATCAGGCGTGGAGGTGATCCATGCGACATCAAGACGAAATGGTCTCGGGCGGGTTCCTCGCCCTGACGGCGGTCAGCTTTGCGGTTCTGTGCTCGAGCCTGATCGCATTTGCTTTCGCGTGAGGCGGACGCCTTCATCTTATGTGAAGAAGGGCTCGGTCGCGAAGGCCCATCCCATTTTTGTCAGCCCCGTCGTGCCGCTGGAATGGTTTGACCTCAATGGGCCGGCGAAAGTTGTTTGACGCTCAGCGTCTGTTGAGCGACCTGCGCGCGCAGAACGCTGGTCTCGTACTTTTCTCTTGCCGCGAGATACAGAGCGATATCGACTTTGTTCAATCCACGAATGAGATCAATCTCATCGGATGATGCGGGCGGCGTCAGGATAGCCTCGCTGACATTGAGTTTCTTGATCGCCAGTCCGACCCCGATCGCGTCCGACAATGCTCTGACGCTCGCGTCGAAATACTCGACGATTCCAACGAAATCAAAAGTCGAGAGATTTTCCTTGGCCATACGGTGCAGATCGGTGATCGCGCTCTGGTACTCCGGCCTGAAATCATGAGCCAATGTCTTGGCCTGAAAATTCTGGGTGACCATTCGCACGCCAGGATGCTCGCAGAGCAGAAAGTCTCTCAGCGACAGCGCCTTCGCAGCCTCAATCGCCACCTTGCTGTAATCCGAGACGGGAGAGTCCGTCTTCAGAAAGCGGTAATTCGAAATCACTCGTGCCACGGGATCGCGCAGGAACGTCACCATGAAGCGCTTTTCTCGCAGCTTGACCACGTGCTGATACGCAAAATGCCCGATCACGAGATCATTGATTGCGATTTCCGCAGGTGAAGCTCGGTCAAAGTTGGGAAGCGACTCATGAAAGATCGTGCCGTCGCTCATCGCCTCGAACAGTGCGTGCTGGAGCGAGGTCCCTGCGGTCTTTCCGATATGCATGAAGCAGATCTGGCGTTCCTCGCCCAAGGGGGAAAGCAGGAGCTTATTCCTGGCCACCAGCTTTTCTAGACTGCGCAGAATCCTGTCCCGGTCATCTTGCGCCAACGCCAGCGACTTGCAGGCCGTTTCATAGGCGCCCCGATAACCGTCTACGTCCCATCGTAGCTGGATGGCTTCCGCTTGCAGGGTTTCGAGGGCGGCGCGATAGCCGCCATATCTTCCCCGAACCTCGCCAATATCTTCGCTCGAGTCCGTTTGATCCGCTGCGCGTAGCACTTTTGCCCGCAACCCTTGCTTGATCGTTTGCAGTATTCCCATCGCCTCGAACTTACCCAACGTTAAAGCACAATCAGAAGTCATGCTGCTCATACACATTTTGACGGCAGCATTTTTATTCGCGTACCGACGCAAATCAAATTAAGGATCGGCAATCCCGACGCCATCGATACTTGGTTTGCTCAGCCCGCATCGGCATGCGCCCGTTACAAATTATTTCTTCTCGTTTCGGGGTTCTTCGACGGTGAACCCGCGAACCTGCCCAAGCCACAGGCCAGGCTCGATGTCGAACGACAACGGCGCATGTGATGCGATTGGTGCATGTGCGAGTCGAGGTTGCTACCAGCGTTGTTTGTGCGAGCAATCACTCTCGCTGACCGGCGTTCCTGCACTGGACAATGCCGGACGCCGGGCTTGTGAAAAGCTGCGCCAACCGTTTCGCGCGGGATCGCTGGAGGCTTGGTCGTCTCATTCATAGAAACCGACAGACACGTGCGCGATTCAAGCGAAGGAGACCAGGAAGCGCCCTGCCACGAACGGTCGCCTCGTTCGCCAGCGGAGAACGGCGCCGCTGGCGCATTGTTCAGGTTTCAGACTGCGGCGGTCCGGGGCTCCCGTGAGGTCTTGGGAGCGGGCTCACCGCTCCTGCCCCGTCACCCCCACGCACGCCATATCCGGCTTGCTCAAGTAATGGTGTCCTCACCCTGCACGGGTTACGGCACAGCCCGCGCCTCTTACCCTATGCCGGCGGCCAACAGTCACCCCCGAAGTCGTCCGCGAGCGCTTAGGACGTTGCTCAATCGCGATCAGGCTTGGATCTTACAGCCATCTGATACCGCACACCGAGGCCTCGGGTTGCAGTTGACGTGGTGATGCGCTCCGCCATAAAGAAGCCGACCGAGGAGGCTGGGTAGCACAGGACTTGATTTGTTCTCCGCAGCAAGCCGAAACGTAAGCGATTTCAAAGTTCGGAAGGGTGGCCGAGTGGTTTAAGGCACCGGTCTTGAAAACCGGCGTGCCCGCAAGGGTACCGTGGGTTCGAATCCCACCCCTTCCGCCAGTATCCTGTTCGTCTTTGTTAGGAATCCACAATAAATTCAATGGTTTGCCTGGAAACGCTGTACTTCGGCGTTCGTTGGCGTTCTCTGTAATCAGAGCGCAAACCGTAGTTTTAGAAGGTCCGACCTTCTGTCCAATTCGAGCAGCTTAACTTTCGAGCAAAGGGCCGGATAGGTTGCTCACAATATCCAAGCTAATTCTGAGCGCTGACCATTGGATCATTGCGACGACGAGGAGAACCACTTCCCTACTAGTGGGGAAGTAGTTCCCCCCGTAGAGGGGAGTGGTTCCCCCTCTGTAGTGAACCGGTTCTCCACCCGAGGACAACCACTTCCGGTCAAGTAGGTAACTCCTATTATCTACAGCTAAAGTCCCCAGACCACTTGAATGCATCAACGTTCTCTGCTGTTCCTTCGAACAACCAAAACAGAGGAAGGCGTGCGATGCCGATCATTGGAGCAGAAGTAACAAGCCGAGGGTTCTCCGAAAGGCACCCGATCGTCGCGGGCGTGAACGAGACCATGGCTACGCTGAAGATTGAGCGCGAAAAAATCTATCAGCTTCTGAATTCTGGGGAGCTGGAGAGCTATCGCGAGGGAGGCTCACGTAAGATCCTGTGGCGGAGCATCGACGCGTACGTAGAACGCCGGCTTATACAGGAGGCCGATTGCAGAGGTCGTGTTGCATAGAGGCTACATGCAGTTGATTCTGATTCATGCGCTCATCTCAGCCGAGCACCACTCGCACAGCGGCCTCTCCAGCTATCGATCCAGTTATCGTTCGTGAGGAGCGCGCCGAGGCCATCGCGATGCTGGCCGCTAATGGGGTCATTTCACGAAGATGCCCTCGATGGTGTTTCGCGCTTCGCCGATAATGGGCTCATCGATGCGATCGGTACTGAGCAGGTGCAGTCTGAGGGCGCCGATGACTATGGCGCCCTGCTCCTCAAGAAATGGGAGATGCAGGATCCGCCTGATCGGTGGAAGCACACGGGCGCGCCACCGCCAGCAATAAGTTTAGAGGAATATGGCCCAAATGGGTCTGGTGTGGTCCCCGATCCCATTAAGCCGCTCACCTTGGTATCATCACCTGCTTGGCAGGCCGCCCCGCTCGAGCCCATGCGTTGGCTGGCGACGAACCGGATCCCCGCCGGCGATGCTACGATCCTGTCAGGCGACGGCGGCGGCGGCAAAACCACGGTGGTGCTGCAGCTCGCCGTTGCGGTGGTGCGGGGCCTAGGCGATTGGTTGGGCACCACCTGCGAAAGCGGGTCAGTGATCTTTTTCAGCGGCGAGGAGCCGGAACAGGAAATGCGCCGCCGCCTCGCTCGCGTAGCGGGCAGGCGCGGCATCGATCCGACCGAACTCGAGCGCCTGCATTTTCATTTTGCCGATCCTGACCGCCGTCTGCTCAGCGCGGCGCGGCAAAATGGTCCGATCGCCGCAACTCCACTATTTGAATCCCTCGCGGCTGCGGTCCTCGACATCCGGCTGGCGCTGGTCGTAGTGGACAGCATCGCTGCAGTGTTCGGAGGCAATCAGAACGACAGGACGCACGCCCGATCCTTTGTCGGATTGTTCCGTAAGCTGGCGCGCCAGGCCGATTGTGCCATGCTGTTGCTCGATCACCCCAGCCTCTCAGGCATCACCAGTGGCACCGGTCGGGGCGGTAGCATGGACTGGCAGAACGCCACGCGTGCGCGCCTGCACCTCGAAACCGTCTAATGCGGAGGGTAGTGCTGGCCGCATCCTGGAGGTCAAGAACTCCAATTACAGACCATGCGGCGAGAAATTGAAGCTGCGCTGGGAGGACGGGTGTTTCGTGCTGGAGAGCGAAACATTGTCGCCAACGCTGGCAGCAGCCGCAAAAGCCGCCGACCGCGCTTACCTCGCGTGCCTGGACGTCGTCATCGAGCGGGGCCGCAACGTGTTCGCGTCGACCGGTCGCGGCTACGCCCCGAACGTCTTCGCTGAGATGCCCCAAGCCAATGGAATCACCGCCCGAGCCCTGAAGTCGGCTCAGGAGCGCCTGTTCAGCACGGGCATCATACACAACGAGCCATTCGGGCCACCGTCCCGCAATAGCCGCCGCATCGCTAGGAAACACCAATCATAGGGGCTACGACCGCCCTACAATCGGTTGCCAGCTGGTAGCGCCTCACACGAGTTTCCGGCACCAGCAGGCAGGCGTGGCATGCAGCGCCCTGCAGTGGATCCTCCTCACGGCCGTCGCTGTGCTCAGCGCAGATCGGGACGCTGGAGCACAGCGTGGGTTGCCCGGGTGAGCAGCTCACCCACCCGCTCGGCCATGTGGCTGAGGCCGCCGAGCGTGCCCTGCCCTCCGGCCGTCGAGGTTTAGATGAGGATGCCGAAGCTAGCTAAATCGCGCCAAACCATTTGCTGCGATGGCGAGAAGAGGCCATCTTGGCTAGTCCACGCCTTGAAGAACCGACGACACAGCGTTCAGCAGTTCGTGTTTTTCAAAGGGCTTCATCAGGACCTGGTCGGCGCCGAAATCCCGCTGACGCAGCGCATTGTGCGGGCCGCGATTATTCGGATCACCACCGGTGATGGCCAGGAAGCGCGTTCTCGGCGAGCGCGTCCTGCCCTCTTGGATCACCTCGGTCCCGTTCGATGCGGGCATCCAGATGTCTGTGATCACGAGGTCGAAAGACGTATCCGTGAGCAGCTTCAGTCCCTGCTCACCGTTCTGCGCGCTTGTGACCTCGTGACCGTCACCTTCCAGGACGATCTTCAGCGACATCAACACCGCCGGAACGTCTTCAACTACCAGTATGGCTGCCATTTTCGAATTCTCCGTTGTGTCCAGGTATCAAGATCGTCACGGTCGTTCCACAGCCCAACTCGCTGGCGAGTTCAATCGTGGCGCCCATATCGCGGACGAGCCCGTGGACGACCGAGAGCCCAAGTCCCGTCCCCTGTCCAACCGGCTTGGTGGTAAAAAACGGTTCGAAGACGCGATCCAACGTCGCCTTGTCCATGCCACAGCCGCGATCGATCACATGCAATCGCACCAAACTTATTTGCTGCCCCATCTCACCGTCTCCACGTCCGTGTGCATCCTCTTCCAGCGCGATCGCGAGCTCACCTTGGCCGTTCATAGCCGCTGCTGCATTGATTGCGAGATTCAGAAGTATCTGGACGAATGTGGTCCGGTTGATTTTGACTAGCGGTAGGCAGCCCTCAATTCGGGTCGAGATAACAACGCCGGGCGGAACGGCGTGCCGCACAATCGGGAGGCTGTCGCGCAATAGTACGACCGGATCGTGAATTTCGGTGCTTGGCGTCATCGGCCTGGAAAACGCCAGCATATCTCTAATGATCTGCCGCGCCTTCCTGTTGCAGTCGAGCACGATGCCGAGATGTTGTTTGGCGTCGCCCACGACAAGTTCCTGGTCGATGACATCCTGGATCAGAAGCGCGGCCGGCTGGAGCATGTTGTTGATCTCGTGCGCGACTCCGCCCATCATCTGCCCGAGTTTCTCCATTTTCAACCGTTGAGCGCCCGCCCTCTGTTTAGCTCCAATCATGATGATCGCATCTTGCAACGCAAGAGCTGCCGCACTGGGGGGATCGAGCATGCGAGATTGATCCAAAAGCGAGATGCCGATGCCGCACGATATATGGAACGAACTGCCATAGATCTTGAACGGCGCCTCGATTGCGCGTCGGATCTCTTCACCGAGTTCGGTTGCGGCGTCAGGTTGCAGCCCGCGGCTGAGCACGACAAATTCGGCGCCACCGAGTCGCGCCAAAAAAGTTTCCTGGCCAGCGGCGACGACCAATCGCCGCGCAGCCTCGATCAGAAGTTCGTCGCCGGCGGCGTACCCGAGCGCTTCATTGACCAGTTTTGTTTCTTCGAGACTGATGAACAGCAGATTTACTGCTTGGTCCGTCGTTTTTTCGGGTTCCAAGAGGCGTTTCTGCAGCAGTGTGCGATTGGGCAGTCCGGTCAACGGATCGTAGTGGCGGAGTTCAAATAGCTCTGCCTTGGTGCGCGCGGCCACCTCCGTTGCGATCGTGCTCCGCAATTCGCGTGCAAGCGCCAGATCGGCCTCCATCCAGGGCGGGGAATGACCGGTCACGATCTCCCTCCATGCGGCGAAAGAGGCGCGCGGCGAGCGACGTCCGGTGGCGAGATCGAAAGTAGCGTGCTCGGCCGGGTTGCCTCCCCAGACAATCGTCCGGACCAGCTCGGGGCGGAACCACAGAATCGCGTCGTCGGCGCTGCCGGTAAGCGGCAGCAGCAGCGCGCCGCTACCTTCGCTGGCGCAGCCGGCGAGATCTGGATAGCGAAGGCTCAGATCATCCACTGCCAGCAGCTCGCCGCAGGCTTCTGGCTGCAGAAGCGCAAGAGCGCGCTCTGCCTCGGGCGGCGACGGCGTGCGCCCAAGACAGAAGACTTTGCCAGAAAGACGCAGCACTGCACCGGTCGCGCCCACCAGGTCCAGCAGCTCTGTCTCTGCTGCAGCGAAAGCGTCCACCAGCGGAACGAGGACAGCTAGCCGCTCGGCCAATGCGCGCAAGGTAGACCTGCCTCGTAACCGGGCCGCCAAGGCTTCCCTCTCGCCCAGACTGCCCAGCAGCAGCGACACCACCCGCCCTGTGGTGTCCGCCACCGCCCGTAGCTTATGGTCTGGGGCCCGTGGCGTTGCGTGATGGCATACCAGCATGCCCCAGAGCTTCTGGCCCAATGCGAGCCCGACCGTCATGCTCGCAGCAATGTTCATATTGCGCATATATTCGCGGTGGACCGGTGAGACACTGCGCAGAGCGCTGTGGGTGAGGTCGAGCGGCGCGTGGTCATCCAACGCCGGATCCTCTAGCAGAAGTACCGGTTGGTAGCTGCAATCGACGATCGTACCGACGCGCTGGCGCAAGAGTTGCTGCCGGGCCTGCGGCGGCATGTCGGCTGCAGGATAGTGAAGTCCAATGAAGGGATCGAGGTACGATTCGCAGGATTCGGCGATGACTTCGCCGTGGCCGTCCTCCGCGAAGCGATAGGCTATAACCCGGTCATAACTGGTGATCGCCTTGAGTCCCTTAACCGCAAGCTGGCACAGTTTAAGGGGATCCGTGGCGTGCTCGAATGTCTCCATGATAGACTGCTGCAGAGAAACGTGCTGTCCGTGCGTGACATCCTCGTGCGTCGGCTCGATATCTATGCAGAGGTGCCGGTCGGATCGAAAGGCGCGAAGATGCAGGGCTTCACCGCCCGGTCCGCGCAGAACACACAGCCGCCGGAACAGCACGAACGCGTTGTGGAACTCTTCATCCTGCAATGCCTGGCAAGCCACTTCGCCAATCGCCAGTTCCAGCGGCTGCCCAAGCACCGCTTCAGCCGAACGGCCCAGGATCGCGGAGAGATTAGCGCTGGCGTGCGTCACCAGCCCGCTATCGACCAACACGGCGAGCAGCGCGCCATGCGGCTGTATCGCGCCTGGAATATGAATCGGCTCTTGCGCACAGCCCGAAGTATCAAAGCTCGGCGAAACGTCAAGAGGATGAGGCTCCGGTCGAATATTCATGTTTGACCCGCCGCTCCAGCGCAAAACGGCGCGAACCAGACCAGCATGGCCCGAAAGGTTCGCTCGGCACCGGCCCCTACATCGGCGCAAAGCTGCGGTTGTTTGAGGCCAAAATCATCCAGGGCAGTCCGAAAACTCTGCCACATCGGACCGACCGTCTCGCCGCGTCCACCGAAGAACCGCGTTGCGCCGGCTATCGCAACGCCGATCCGCGGCTCGAGGTCGCGCAAAATCAGGCGACCGCCAAGTGTAGCTCCCTCGATCACATAAAATGCACCAAGTGCGTGCGCAAAGGTCGGAAGAGCGGGCAGCCATTCCCGCGACGTCCGCGGTAGTTCGCGGTGATCAATGCCCAGCGCGACGAGGTCGTCGACCAGGCAGCCGGTGTGGTCGCGCGCCGACATCATGAGGCCGAGCGATTCCCACTCGGAAAACGTCACCAGCACGCGCTGAAGCGGATCGTAGAGCCCGAGGAAATGGCCGAGCCAGTCCTGATAGTCGGCACGGCTGCAAATGGCACCAGGCAGTCGAAGCAGGCTTTCGATCTCACGGTGCAGAGGCGCAGTACGCTCCCGAAGCTGTGCCGAAAGCAACAGCGGCGAGCCCG
>Ga0302322_100005527_pt1 | contig 11089 bp, 8 predicted proteins | sample Fen_T0_2_FD_203757 | JGI IMG/M metagenome (GOLD analysis project Ga0302322, IMG submission 203757) | Peat permafrost microbial communities from Stordalen Mire near Abisko, Sweden - Fen_T0_2 | ecosystem: Environmental > Terrestrial > Soil > Wetlands > Permafrost | place: Sweden: Abisko... | reverse complement strand
AATACAAGTTTAATTAATAAGGAGATAATTGATAGAAACAGTTCGGAGAAGAATATATGAACCCGTTAAATATGGTCAGAAATAAAATCTGTTATTATGTCTTTCTTCTGATCATAGTACTCATGGTAAGATGTGATGGCGATCATACCTCTCCGACAGCTGAATTTCAAAACCCCCTGGCAAATCCACAGGATGGACCTGCAGCTGGTAATCCTGATGGCAATTCTGCTGTTCCTTTGGAGGCAGGACCTGTGGATGTTTCAATTCCCGATCATATCATAGGTAATGGTACCCCGGAAAGTTGCACTGCTGATGCCTTTGTAAAAGCGGTTGCTCAAGGCGGGAAAATAGTATTTAATTGTGGTCCTGATCCTGTAGAAATAACACTCAAAGAGCCTGCAAAAGTCTTTAATGATGCTAATCCGGATATTGTTATTGATGGTGATGGATTAATTACACTCAGCGGAGGTGGGAAAACCCGGATTCTTTATATGAATACATGTGATAAGAACCAGCACTGGACTACATCACATTGTCAGGATCAGGATTCCCCGAGACTTACAGTTCAAAATATCACCTTTGCTGACGGAAACTCAAGGAGTGAAACGGAATTCGATGGGGGCGGAGCTATCTGGGTAAGAGGGGGCCGTTTCAAGGCTGTCAATTGCCGGTTTTTCAATAATACCTGTGATAGTCTTGGTCCTGACGTAGGTGGAGCAGCGATAAGGGTATTTAGCCAATACAATAATCTTCCCGTATATATTGTAAATTGTACCTTCGGTGGAGCACCCGGATATGGTAATTTTGGCTCAAACGGAGGCGGTATAAGCAGTATTGGAGTTTCATGGACCATTATCAACAGTCTTTTTTCCTATAACCGGGCAATTGGTAATGGAGGCAATCCTTCGCAGGCAGGTACAAGCGGAGGAGGTAGTGGCGGGGCCATTTATAATGACGGAAACACCATGACCCTAACAATTCTTGGGACACTAATAGAAAAGAATAAGGTAAACGCTTATGGATCTGCAATCTTCTTTGTAACAAACGACCACACCGGGAATATCCGGATAGACAACTCAGTTATCCGTAATAATACAGGAGGTTCATGGTATCCTTTGTTTCCTGCAATTTCCATGCATAGCGACACAAAATGTGTGGTAACAAATTCCATTATTGAATGAAAATTAATTCGGGGAGTTTATATATTTGTAAAAATATTGGATAATTCAGGTTAATTCAAGGACTTTCAGGGAGATAATTTAATTCCTGATTTTTGGTTTCTATAATACTATTTTGTAATGAACCTCAGTACAAACGGAACAACAGAGCGATCTCCTTTTATAACTGTCGCGGCATTAATAATAATTGTTGCCGGAGTGATTTATGCCAAATCTATTATCACTCCCTTTTTGCTTGCGCTTTTCATCAGTATCATTTGTGAACAACCCATATCATGGTTGGAGAAAAGGAGAATCCCAAGATGGCTAGCTCTCCTCATTGTGATCTTTGGAATGATATTTATTTTTCTAGGATTTGGTTTCCTGATCGGGGGAACGATATCTTCTTTTTCAGGTAATCTTTCACAATATACATCTTCACTAACAACCATAAGCAACTCTTTCATACAGTTTCTAAATGACAAGGGTTTTAAAATTCCTCAGGATCAACTACTTAATCTTGTTCAACCTGCCAAGATTTTTGAATATACGGCGAGCATACTTAATACACTTGTTGGTATGGTAGGGAATACTTTCCTGATTTTCCTTATAGTCTTATTTACGCTAATGGAATTCGGGAGTTTTTCAATAAAAACAAAAGCAATTCTTTTCGGCTCAGATAGATCGGTTTCTTATTTTTCAACCATACTACAGAATATCCGTCATTATCTGGGTATAAAAACGCTGATATGTCTGTTGACCGGGATATTTGTATTTATTGCCTTGTTGATTATCGGTGTAGACTATCCTCTTCTGTGGGCATTGATAGCCGCCCTGATGAATTATATTCCTAATATCGGATCAATTATTGCAGCGGTTCCGGCTGTTCTCTTCGCACTGGTCCAGGTCGGACCGGGTGGCGCAGTCTGGACGCTGGTCTCGTTTATGCTTGTAAATAATATTCTTGGGAACTTTGTGGAACCAAGGATCATGGGAAAAGGACTTGGTTTGTCGACACTTGTTGTATTCCTCTCACTTCTCTTCTGGGGATTTATACTTGGACCGGTGGGAATGTTTCTTTCGGTTCCATTCACCATGACGATTAAAATCATCCTGGAACAGAATTTTAGAACAAAATGGATCGCAATACTTTTAGGATCACCTGCTGAAGCTAAAATCTATCTGGAGCAGAAAGAAGGGATTGAAAAACAATAAAATAAAGAGTCAGACTATATAGGCTAAATATTAAAACTTAAATTTCCGGGATAATGGTAACACTTACACGTGAGATGAAAAACATGATTGCAACACAGCAGTGTTTTGTTGGAACTGTTAGTTTTGATGGGACACCAAATGTTGCGCCGAAGCGATCAACACGTGTATTATCCGAAAATTCTCTTATTTTCACTGAATCGACCGGTGGTGCAACATATGAAAATATTAAAAGAGGGTCCAAGATTTCTGTATCTGTTGTAAACAGGGATATCTTAGAAGGATTCAGATTTATTGGAAATGCGACAATACATGAAAACGGAGAGTTATTCGATCAGGCCGTTGCCACATCTATGAAAGTAGGAACGCAAAAACCCTATGCAGTTGTCGTAATAATTATTTCAGAGATTCATTCGCTCAAACCCGGTCCGACAGCGGGTAAAAAAGTTGTATAAAAAGAAACCTGATTTCAGGTCGGAGGGTGGAGCCGTTTATGGAACCACTGCCGTACTGAACGCATTGTTTCCAACTGATTTGGTGGTACGTGACGGCGGCAAGTAGCACGTTCTTCGCTTTTCTCCGGAGCCCCCCAGCGGATCTCAATACCATCATTCGGATTATAGGCCATCTCAAAAGCATCCCTTCTTTTAAGTATTTCACCGAGAGTCAGTTTTTGTGAAGAACCATTTGAACGTGTATAGTTTATTGAAAGTTCAGAGACCTTTTCCTCGAGAGTTGATTGAAGCTTTTTCTTAACCTGCTCAATTGTGGTGAGTCTTGAGATATCATAATCATCAGGGGAATTAACAACTGTCTCAGGGAAATCGAGTACTGCATCCATCGCTATAAGAAGTCTTAGATCGCGGTTAGGAGTCGAAAAGTCTTCCCACTGTCCGCCTGCCTGAAAAATTCCGGCAGAACCTGAAGGCATAGAAATTATGGCGCCGGGATGTGCTTTAAGATAAGTTTCTCCATTTGCAACTGAGGTAACCCTGACTAAAAGCTGCTCGTGAAGAGCCTCTATAAGGTTGAGTAAGGCAGCTTCAGGGTCAAGTGGTTTGGGGTTGATTAACCTTTCCAATGTGTGATAAAAAACTTCGGTTTTCATCTTTTTCTGTTGAAGAGAATAGGGGATGAATCCTTCTGATACTGTTAGTCCTTTGTTACGGATAAGGGAAGGTTCCCCTTTATGCAACTGTATGGGGCGAAAAGCTTTAAACCCTGGCTCTCCAATAACCCCGGAGGTATTAAACAGAAAATTCCCTTTCCAGAACCTTTTTATACCTACAGTACCATCAGGCTGGGCATCTACCGAAAGAAGCATGCCAGGATGGTTATTGGTTTGTGGTATCCAACTTACAATTATTAAAGTATGTCCGTAAGGGTCTGCAAAAACAGTACCAGGCCTCAAGGCTCCCCGTTCAAGCGAGACTGGGTAATAGTCAGAATTCTCATCATCCAGTGATGTACGGGCAGTGCCTGAATGAACGCCATTCATTACACTCCTTAGGAAGGAGTTGAAGGCGAGAACAACATTGGTTTTTGAACCGGGTGTTTCATTCGTGATCCATTGCCCTGTTCTGGGATTATGCACAAGACTTCCTCTGTCGCACAGATGAAAACCAAAGGGTAATCCCAGTTTCCAGGCAAAGTATGCCCTCAGGTAAAAAGGATTATCGGCGCAATCCGGCTGCATGATTATCCTGTTTTTTCCTTCCGGATCATCTTCCCCCAACGAGAGGTAATTGTATAGAAAATTCTGATTTTTGTTTTGTGTCACTTCATTGAGTGCTTTCCATGATGAGTTTTCGTCACAGTCATGAAACAGAGCATTTATCCAGACAGAATATAGAACTTCAGTGCTGCTATCCCAGCCTCGCAGATTCTTCCATACTACACCGGGTGACGGAATCAACTCTTTTGAAGCGATTTTGAATTCAATGCTGCTTACCTCCTTATTATCAACAACCAATGTGACCGTATATTTGCCAGCCTGACTTCCTGTAAAATCATCTATTCGCCAAAAAGGCAATTCATTTCCGGACTTACTTTTCCGAGATTCTGATTTACCTGAAGGACCATTTAAGATTATTTCTGCTTTACGGATATTTGGTCCTCCTGTTGACAGAATCCGGAACGCTTCCCCCGGAGCAGGATTTTTTGGTAAGACAAGAAGAGTATAAACGGAATTATATTCATCAGCATGTATATTATCTCTGGATGAATCGGGTAATCCATATGAAGTTAAAGATTTTTTCAAGGCAGGGTGTTTGCCGGAAGATCCGTTACAATTGATCAATAATGGGATAATCAGGACTATGATCAGCAAACGTATTTTTATTCCGGACATGGTTTGTATGATTGATAATTTTGATTTAAAGATAACCTAAATACGAGATGTGTAATTCAATGAATCTAAAAAGGTAAATTTGTAAAAAAAACAATTACAAATGAAAGCAATTATAATTGGAGGTACAGGATTAGTTGGTAATTTAATACTGCAGGAAGTTTTAACTGATAACGATTTCTCAGAAGTGAGAATTTTTGTAAGAAAAGCTACCGGGATAATTAACCCTAAAATGAGAGAATTTGTGACGCCTATGAAAGATATTGACAGCCTGTATTCTGATATTCAGGGTGATGTTCTGTTTAATGCATTAGGAACAACTATAAAGGCGGCAGGAAGCCAGGCAGAACAGCAACGTATAGACAGAGATCTGCCAATAGCATTTGCCAGAATTGCCTCATCAAACGGGGTTAAGTATATGTTTAATGTTTCAAGTGTCGGAGCAAATCTGAAAGGTGGATTTTATCTGAAGACAAAGGCTGAAATGGAAAGCGGAACTGAGAAATTTTTCCATGAAAAAGTTTTTCATTTCCGGCCGGGTTTCCTGGCAGGAAAGAGGAAGGAGTTCAGACTGTTCGAGAAAATTGCATCGGTCGGGATAAAAATTATTGACCCGATATTAATCGGTTCATACAAAAAATTCAGGAGCATGCCAGTTGATAAACTGGCCAGAGCGATGGTCAGTTTGAGTAAAAATCCTGCTGGAAAGCGTATATTACATTTCCAGGAAATAATGGAATGTATTTAAAAACGCACTCATTTATTGAAATATCCGCCCCGGGTATTTTTCAGCATTATTAAATTACGATCATTCCCTGGTCATTTTATCAGTTTTCTCATCTGCAAAATCATGGTTTCTTAATTTCAGCAGTATAGTCTTTTTGTAATAGATATGTTAAGGGAAAATCGAACAAAAACAATTAAAAAGTGTTGATACTTCAGAGATTTTAGATAGTTGTATACAAAATGGCAAGCATAATACCGGGTTATGAATACGATATATTCATCAGCTACCGTCAAAACGATAACACTTCAGGTTGGGTTACTGAGTTTGTTGCAGCATTAAAGGAGGAGCTTGCTGCTACCGTAAAGGAAACGGTCTCTGTTTACTTCGACACCAATCCCCATGATGGGTTACTGGAAACGCACAACGTAGAAAAAAGTCTTGAGGGAAAGCTTAAATGTTTGATTTTCATTCCTGTTATTTCACAAACCTACTGTGATCAAGGTTGTTTTGCATGGAACAATGAGTTTCTTGTCTTTATTAATTTGGCTAAGGGAGATCATGTTGGCCTAGATATAAGACTTCCCGGCGGAAATGTAACCAGCAGAATTTTGCCAATTAAAATTCATAACCTTGATCCGGATGATAAAGCACTTCTCGAAGATAAACTGGGAGGTGTTCTTCGATCGATCGATTTTATTTACACTGAAGCAGGTGTAAACCGACCGCTCAGACTAAATGATGATGCAAAAGAAAACCTTAATAAGACACAATACAGAAACCAGGTTAATAAGCTTGCCAATGCAGTGAAGGAAATCATTATCGGAATGAGAAAAGTTGGTGTTGAAAAAAAAGAAATTCACCCGGATATTAACTTTAGGTTAGAAAAGACAAAACGGGGAGGTCTAAGAATAGTTTTATGGTCATTCATTATCATCAGCCTTTTGATTTCGGGATATTTCTTTATTCCATCGCTTTTTAAAACATCATCCGGGGATTCAGACAGGTCAATAGCGGTGTTGCCTATGGAAAACATGAGCAAGGACCCGGGACAGGAATACTTCAGTGACGGAATGATGCAGGAAATCCTTAATAATCTGTTCATGATTGGAGGCATTAAGATACCATCCGGAACGTCAAGTATGAGATTTAAAGGATCGAAACTTTCAGTCAGTGAAATTGCCAGAGAATTACATGTTTCCTATATTCTTGAGGGGAATGTAAGTATTTCAGGAAATTCTATCAGGATAATAGTTAGACTGATTAACGGGAAGAATGAACAACTTTTATGGACAGAAGATTATAAAAGAACATTGACCGCCATCAATTTACTCGATATCCAGAGCGATGTGGCAAAAAAGGTTGCAGAGAACTTAAAAGTAGTTCTGAATCCGGAAGTTAAAAAACGGATTGAGTCGAGGCCAACAGAAAATACTGAAGCTTACCTCATGTTTTTACAGGCAACACAAGGTATGGGACAGCATGACAATGTTCAGCAGCTTCTGGAAAAGGCTATTGAATTAGATCCGCGATTCGCTGATGCTTATGCCAATCTTGCTTTTTTCTGGCTTATACAGGGGAATGACCTTTACGGGAAATTAAACCGGAAAGCAGTACTCGAAAAGACTGAACCGCTTTTGGAAAAAGCTCTGCAGCTTGATAGTAGTTCCGTAATGGCTCATTCTTACTTAGCATCTGTAAGACTATGGTACAATTGGGATTTTAAAACAGTTGAAAAGGAGTATCAGATCGTTCGACGTCTGAATCCCTCTTCATCTGATGCATATCTTGAATTTGTACAATACCTGTTAATCATTGGAAAATTTAATGATGCACTTGATATCAGCAAAAAAATGTTTAATGATTACGACATTACAGGACATAAATATGTTGCCATGGCACTGGCATATTGTTTTAGCGGACAACGGGAAAAAGCATTAGAAACAGTTGACACATATCTGAATATATTTCCGGTAGACAACTACATGTTATATAATTCAATGAGGATTTATGTAAGCCTTGGGAAATATGAAAAGGTAATTGAACTATTCAATAAATATAATGCAAATAAAGACATTAATGACTTAAGCGACTGTTTTTTAGGATATTTGGGAATTGCTCATTATAAGACAGGAAATAAAAATCAATCTCAAATTTTCCTGAAAGAGTTATCTTCCAAGAGCTTAAAGCCGTCCTCCGGTAGTCCTTCTTACTTTGCAGCATCCGTGTATGCAGCCATGGAAGAAAAAGAAAAAGCACTTCAATCGCTGCATAAAGCATATGCTGATCATGAGGTCGATATGGTATGGCTGAAAGTGGATCCTCTTTTTGAGAAGTTGAAGGGAGATCCACAGTTTGAAAGCCTTCTGCATAAGATTGGTTTTGAATCTGAGCTAGGAAGTAATTGAGCTTAAAATTGTTTCCATAAGCTACTTTATATAAGATTCCCCTTTCATGAAATATTATGATTCTTAAGTGATGAATGGAATTAAAACCAAAACCAAAAGAATCTCTGCATTTTTCTACTTCCATGAACCGGAGTCAATTGGTAATGTGGTAATTATTCATACTTTATCATTTATAGCAAGTCGTTTCAAACTTACCATTTATACAAACCAGGCTGATTTTTTAAGACGGCAACTTTCGGATGTTCAGATAATTTCCCTGAATCATCTGAAAGTGATGAGAATTCCGATTTTCATGAACTTGTACAACTACAGAAAAATTGCAAAAATTCTTAATACTGACAAATCAGATGCAGTTTTAATCGGACATAATTCTGCACCAATAGCCTTGTGGCTTACCAAAACATGTTTTCAATATGTGTATCAGATGCACGAAATGCTGGGATTAGACAAGAAGACAGGTTTTGGTAAGATACTGCAAAGAATAGATGAGTATCTTATTCTCCGGGGTATCAGGGCAAGCAAGGCCAGCTTCGTTGTTTCAGCACCAATTATGCAATATCTTGAATTGCATAATGGACAGAACCTTTATCTGACTCCTCACTGTGTCGATTTGAAAAAGTTTACGAAACCCTCTTTTTCCGATATTCATAAGGGAATAATCAGGAAAAAGGAACAAGGGTATTTTATTGTATGTTACACAGGATGGATCTCTGAAGAACGAGGTATTCAGCTGATGCTTGAAAGCCTGTATTTTGCACTTCTGAAAGACCATAAGATATTATTTGTAATTGCAGGAAGCGATATTCTGCGTACCAGGGAAATCAACAGTTATTTCAGGGAGAGAAATCTGGAGGATAATATTATATGTCTCGGTAAAATTGACTCAGAATTTATACCTGGAGTTATTTCTTTATCGGATGTATGTTTAAGCATCCTTGAAGACAACCCGGTTTATCAGATGTCACCCCCTCAGAAAGTCATTGAATATATGGCCTCAGGCAAACCAGTTATAGCCAATAAAATTCAGACCCACACAACGCTGATAACAAATGACTATGACGGATTTGTTACCGAGAATAATCCTGTGATGATATCTGACAGGATCTTATTTCTTAAAGCAAATCCTGAGATCTATAAACAAATGAGTGAAAATGTTTTAAAAAGCGCCTCAAAATATGATACTTCAGAAGTATATAAAGAACTGGAAGAGGTGATAGATAAAATTTTAAATAACTGACTCTTTCCATAGGTGGAGACAATGATAATTCAGTGTTTAGGATTTATCTGAAAAGCAAGGGTGCAAATTCTGAAAGATAAATCCTCCAGTTAGACCAGGTATGGCCACCTGTGCTTTCACGATATGTATACTTAAAGTTGTGTTTGTCAAGAGTGCTCCTGAGTGTAATAACACTCTGATATACAAAATCATCCTTACCGACACCTATCCAGTAAAGTTTATATCCGCTTTTTTTGAGTGCTTCGATCTTGGTATCCCTTTCCTGGTCAAGTTTTACTATGTCCTGGTTCTGCTGACCGAAGTTCATTATACCCATGCTGAAGACACCTATATAACTGAACATACCGGGATTATCGTTAGTGATTGTCTGAGTATGCATACCGCCCATTGATAATCCGGCAATAGCTCTGTTGTTTTTATCTTTAAGAACATTATAGTTCTTTTCGATAAAAGGAATAAGATCCTTTACGAGGTGTGCTTCGAATTTCCCGGCAAGCTTCTGGTATGCAGCCATCATATCTCCCTGTAATGGAACGTCTGTTACAACGTTTGGAGCGCCTTCCTGGTTGGCATTTCCATTTGTCATTACAACTATCATTGGCTTTGCCTTTCCCTGTGCAATAAGGTTATCCATTATCTGTGCAGCACGACCCATGTCAGTCCACGCATCTTCATCACCTCCTGCTCCGTGCAGCAGGTAGAATACCGGGTATTTCTGATTGTTTTTCTCATAACCTGCAGGCGTATAAACATAAACCCTGCGATCCATTCCAAGTGAAGGAGAATTGTACCATACTTTTGACACATTGCCATGGGGAACTCCGTTTTTCTGAATATAGAGATCAGATTCTGTACCAGGAATAATAAAATAGCTTCCGTAACGGGTGCCGTCACGTCGGACCATAATATTATTCGGGTCGATAGTGCTGACACCATCTACTGTGAAAGTGTAACCATAAAGCTCTGGCTTCAGGGGACCGACAGTAAGTAAAAACATACCTGTATCACCCTTTACCAGGTTTTCAGAAGCATTAAAACCAGCCTGCCATTCACCTGACACGGTGACTTTTGTAGCATCTTTTGCATAGACCCTGAAAGTAACCTTGTTCTCGGGAAGGATCTCAGGTGATACAATTCTTGGCGGCATTCTGAACTGAGGCCTTGGGGCGGGTGTTGCTGCCGGTACGGCAGGTTTTTGAGTTTCCTGTGCAGAAGTAATTTGAATACCTGAAAAAAGCAGGCTTAATGTTGTTAATACTAATATTCTTTTAATGTATTTCATGATTATATCTGTTTTAGTATATGAGATAATTTTTTAATTTCAATTCCGAGAGAGCCTTGTGAACCTTCCTGTCCAATTTTTTTACCAACACAAGTTTGAACGGGATCCTCCTTTTCATCGTTATGCCGGCTGATCCTGGTTTCAAAGCAAAGTTATTCATTCAGACTGAGAACACGTTTTAAATTTATCACTTTCTGTGGCAATCTGAAAATGATCTTTCATTCTGATATCCATATGTTACATCGCACAAGATATGTCAGTGGGTTTTGCCGTTTTTGAGACATCTTAACATTGCATTATTACTCTCTCAACTGGAATGATTAACTTAGCTATAGATTTATAAATATTTGTGAAAAAAGTGTATAATTCGTGTGTAAGAAATATTGTCAACTAAAAATGTAAAAAATGAAATCACCAGTGAACAACCTGATTCTTGTTTTCCTTGCAATATTGGTTTTTAGCACTCCGGCAATTTCGCAGACAGACCAACAGAAAAATAAGTCAACCAGTGGTCCATTACCCGACAGTCTCTTTTTTAACTCTCTGGTTAATGTATATGTGCACTCAATCGATCAGGCAGATACTATACTCGCTTCGAAAATATGGTCTCCAACGTCTGAAATCTCTTTTATTAATCCTGCCGGAACCGAATATGGCTGGAAAGAAATAAAGAATATTTATAAAATGTTTCATGATAATTTCTCCGCAAGAAAGCTATCTTT
>Ga0302322_100005526_pt1 | contig 11090 bp, 8 predicted proteins | sample Fen_T0_2_FD_203757 | JGI IMG/M metagenome (GOLD analysis project Ga0302322, IMG submission 203757) | Peat permafrost microbial communities from Stordalen Mire near Abisko, Sweden - Fen_T0_2 | ecosystem: Environmental > Terrestrial > Soil > Wetlands > Permafrost | place: Sweden: Abisko... | reverse complement strand
AATTTCACTGAAATATTTTGCACCTTCATCAGCCCAGATACCTTTTGTCTCATTTCCGTAAAATTCATCGAGTACTTCATCAGCAGGAAAAACAGCATTTTTGGCACCCATCTCAGAAGCAAGATTTGCGATTGTCATCCGGTCAGAAATATTAAGGGTCTTAACACCCTCCCCATGGTACTCAATCGACATATAGTTTGCACCGTCAGATCCTATCATTCCGATAATCCACAATGCAAGATCCTTTGCCGAGACATTTTCATTCAGCCTGTTCAGAAGAGAAATTTTAATGGATTCGGGTATCCTGAACCAGGTCTCTCCCCTCTTCCATATGCCTGCCGATTCGGTCCGGTCTATACCTGCAGCCAGGGAATTGAATGCCCCTGCAGTTGAGGTATGACTGTCACTACCTACAATAAGCATACCCGGCTTTGCATGGTATGACATTATCTGATGACAGATTCCTTTTCCGGCATCATAAAACTTTTTAATGCCCTGATGCGACACTATATCTCTTATTTCCTGATATTGTGTAGCCAGTTTTGCGTCAGCCGGAGGAGCGTTATGGTCGAGTACCACAAGCATCTGATCAGGGTCCGCCACCCTGCTCCCTCCCATTTTCTGGAATGTCTTATAAATGCTTGAGGTATTGTCGTGAGTAAGAATGATATCCGGCCTTGCAAATACTATTGCACCGGCCGGAGCTTTAAATATCTTTTCTGCAAATGTTTGTGGATTCATAATTATATAATTGAAAAGTAAAATGCAAAATTCCTAACTGGCTGAAAAACACAAAGGTGTAAAGGCATAACGAGAAATTCCAATTTATATTTGAGTACTATTTGCCTAATAAACCGCCTTTCTGGTATATTTCATACTGGACATCTGAAAATCGTTCTGCTACTGAAGCTTTTTTATTTCTCAGGTTCTTAATTTCTCCGGTCCTCAAATTGACATTAATGGAATCACCATTTATTAAATCCAGTCCGGCAAGATCTTTACATATAAGAACAGGAAAAGCTGCATTTATAGCGTTCCTTTCATAGATAGCCCCAAAAGACTCTGCAATTATAGCCTGTATTCCCAGTGCAGAGAAACAGTCAACAGCTTGCTGTCTGGAACTTCCGCAACCAAAGTTTTTGCCTGTAATAATAATATCTCCGGGTTTTGCATTTTTTGAAAAGTCTTCATATCCTTTCAGATTATCAAAGGTATACTGACCCATTTCTTTAATGTCGGTAATTGCCAGATACCTGTTATGAAAAATCATATCAGTATCAATATTATCCTTGATTATGAGCCAGCTTCTACCTTCAATTATTGTATTTCTTTCGGATCTGGTTTCATGAATGGGTTCATTTATCCTGACATTTGCAGCAGTTTCCGGTTTTTCAAACAGGCATGGTGTCTCAGGTATATTATCGGGTGTTGCAATACATCCGGCTACAGCAGATGCTGCTACTATTTCAGGAGATGCAAGATATACACTGCCTTTCCCCTGCTTTCCTGGAAAATTCCTGTTACCAGTACTCAGGGTTACCTCTCCCTGTCCATTCTGTCCTACCTGCCCGGCAGCACAACCGGCGCAACCGGCATTGGATACAAGAGCACCGGCTTTTTTAAATATTTCAATCAGACCTTCATCAAGACATTGTTTCCAGATCTCATCAGTAGCCGGAACAATTTTCAGTACAACTCCCGGTGCTACTTTCCTGTTCTTCAGAACGGCTGCCACCTTATTCATATCATTCATCCTTCCGTTTGTACAACTTCCTATGAAAGCGGAATCGATCTTCTTTCCAAGGACTTCAGAAACATTTACGGTATCATGTGGTTGACCCGGAAGAGAAACCATTGGTTTAAAACCTGTTACATCTATTGTGAAGGTTTTATCATAATGTGCATCTTGATCAGCAAAAAATGATTCAAATTTTGTTTTTGACCTTTCTGAACAATAATCAACAATTTCTTTAGTTGGTGGAAAGAGAATAATTATGGCTCCCATTTCAGTTGCCATAGAGGAAATTGTGATTCGGTCATCCAGGTCCAGTTTTTCAACTGAGGTACCATAGATCTCAATTGAATAACCAAGAAGAGAATTTGCACCGAATATTTTGAGAAGATTAAGCACTATATCTTTTGAACTTACATTGTCCGGGATTTTTCCTTCAAAAGTAATTTTTACTGAAGGCGGTATTTTAAACCAGACTTTTCCATTATGCCATGCTGCTGCAATATCCATATCACCCATACCTTGTCCGAAAGCACCGATGGCGCCCAGAATATTCGCATGTGAATCAGTAGATACAACAGTTGAACCGGGATAAACATATCCCTCTTCAATCAGGATATGTGTTCCGATCCCGGCATTTATATCGTAAACTTTAATTCCATGCTCACGTGCATAGAGCCGGCAGGTTTGTTGATTAACAGCGTACTTCTGATCAGATCCTGTCGGATTGCAATCAAATGTAAAAAATGTTTTTTCAGGATCTTTTATAGTTAATCCAAAATCATTAAGGTTCTTGACCACGTTTGCGCCACCGAAATCACGGGCAACCCTTGAGTCAATTTCAATATCTACAATTTCACCGGGATGAACTACGTCATATTTTGAATGTGCCGCAAGAATTTTCTCAAGCAATGTCATTGCCATATATTTTTTTTTCAAAGTTAACAGAATTGTTTAGTAACAAAATCAGGCTGCTATTTGAATTGCGCCCTGAAATCTCTGGGGGATATACCTTCAGCCTTACGGAATTGCTTATTAAAATTGGATATACTTGCAAAGCCGCATTCCATTGCAATATCATGAACAGGGTATTCAGTTTCCCTCAGCAGATAACATGCCTTATTTGTCCTGACCCGGTTAAGATATTCAATAAAACCTGCACCACAGTTTTTCTTGAAATATCTGCTGAAAGCAAAAGGACTCATCTTTGCAATTTTTGCAATCCTTTCAAGAGGAATAGATTTAAAGTAATTTTCCCTGATATATGTATAAACGTCAGACATCCTTTTATTTCCTCTCTCGTCAAAGGCCAGTTTGTAGTTTTCTGAGCAAAGGGAGGCTCTTTTGTCGGAGGAACACAGAATTTTAATGATATTGAAAAAGTCAATAATTTTATCAATACCTTTATTATTAATCATCTGAACAAAGTACTTTTCAGCTTTTCTGGAATCTTCAACTGAAAAAACTATCCCTCTGTCAGCCTCACTCAGTAACTCTTTAAGACAATGCAGCTCGTGTTGCGACAGTAATGCCTCACCTATAGACTCAAGTTTAAAATTAACTATAATACCATGATTATCAGGAAGAGTGTTATTTTGCCTATAATAGTTCCAGCAATGCGGAATATTACCTGCAATAAGGACCATATCATACTGATCGAATAGTTCAACGCTGTCTCCTACAATCCGTGTTCCGTTGCTTTTAATATTCAGAACAAGTTCATATTCAGGATGAAAGTGCCATAAGCCACTTATATCGTTGATGTACGCGGCTCTGAATCCGCCACCATCATCATATAATATTTTCTCCAGTTCAGCTACCATGACTAAAGGTATCAGTTTCGATCAGATACTATAAAAATAGGCAATATTTTGTCAACTTTCAACATGCAGATTAGATAATTTTTATAAAGATTTATTTGATTTAATCATTTTATTATATAAATTTGTGGCAAGCTCATGCTATTGGTATTAAGAGGAGATGAGCAAGGGTTGGGAGTGAGAATCAACAGGATTGTATTGCAGACATTGACTTTCACATCAGGAACCTGAGGAATAGCGCCAGCTAACCATGGTTCCATCCTTTTATCAGACAGTAGACACGGGAATTATCTCATTAATAAAGCCCGCTCCTGATTCTCACTACCACCCTTCCTCCTCTTATTTTTTTGCACCTCCATAGATTTTTATTTATGACCTCTTAAAACTTATTAAGATTTTTCCCGCAGATTACGCTGATCTGCGCAGATCAATTTGCAGCGATCTGCGAAAATCTGCGATATCTCGGTAAACTGATCGAAAATAGCCTATCTTTGCATACTTTCAGTAAATAGGGGAATCACTTAAAAATTTTACAAATAAGCCGTATAGAGTATAATGAAGACCTATATCAGAAGGCGGGAAAAGAATAATCAGCTTGTTGTGTTATATGGTGGTTGGGGGACGGACGAAAATGTGTTCACACCTCTATGCAATGATGAATTTGACTTTATTCTTTTTTATGACTATTCAGCCGATGAAGCTCTCGTTCTTCCGGAAATGAAGATCTATAAAAAGATTACACTTATCGGATGGTCACTGGGAGTTTGGGCAGCCGAATATCTCTCAACCAAAACAGGCATAAAACCCGATGTTACAATTGCTGTAAACGGGACTCCGATTCCGGCAGATGATATGTATGGAATACCTTTAAATGTATTTGAAGGGACACTTAACAACATCACAGAGGAGAATATCGGTAAATTCTATTTCAGGATGTTTGGTGATAAAAGATCATACCAGTCTAATATTGAAAGGGTGCCTCACAGATCGCTGAAATCGCTCCATGATGAACTCCGTTGGCTTTATAATCGTATAATGGAGCAGAAAGAATCAGGTTTCAGATGGGACTATGCTGTAACAAGTGAAATAGACCGGGTTTTTCCTTCAAAAAATCTCGGGGGATATTGGGGAAAAGAGAAGAATACGAAAAATATAGTCTTGCAACTTCCACATTACCTGTTCAATGAGTGGAAATCATTTACTGATTTTATAAGCTTTGTCGAGAACTATCCCGAAAAAAGCACTTTGTAGAGAGGCCCAATTTGGGCGTCTCTATTTGAAATAATGACTAGAGATCTTTGATCAGAATGTTGGAATCTGATTTAGCAACAAGCCTGTCGAATTTTTCGAGCATTGATATTACTTTCTCATAATCTTTATTCCTGATCACCATAATCTGTTCAACACCTTTTTTATCGAGACGTGAGAAAACGAAACTCACTGTCAGTCTGTTAATGTCAATCGCCGGCTGATATAAACGCTCCTTCTCTTCATTTTCATGAATAATTGAAACAATGTTGACACTGCTGAGATCCTGAAGTATATCTCGTGCCAGGCGTACCGGTATTTTAAGATTCGCTGCTATGTATGATGCACTGATAGGTTTTTCACCCAGCGAAAAATTACGTATAATCATGTGCAATATCATCACTATAAGTGCCCTTTTCTGATAGTTGCTGATATTCAGCGCCTCAGACTCCATCTCATAACGTGACAGATTCTGATTTGCAAATGATATTTCAGCTCCCAATAGTACTACAATCCAGCTGCTCTGTAACCAGATTATAAATAATGGTACGGCTACAAAACTTCCATAAATAGCGCCAAGTTTTGATATCCCGAATTGAAGATCAATATATAACCATTGGATTATCTGAAGCAACGTACCCACAATAATACCTGAGATTAGGGCAGGAACAAACTTTACTTTAGCGTTGGGCATTACAATAAATAGAACAGTAAGGCCAACCCAGCTGAGTAAATATGGTGCAAACTTGACAAGAAAACTGATAACAGGTTTGAAGAAGTCAAGAATGGGCGCATTGACCATATAGTCAGGAAGGTTTATGGTTATAAACAGGGTTATGCTTATTGAAAGAATAATAAAAACAGGTGCTATAAGCATTATCGTAAGGTAGTCAGTAATTTTCCTGTGCCATGGTCTTGAAGTTCTGATCTGCCAGATATGATTAAATGAGCTTTCTATATTAGTAAGAAGCGACATCACTGACCAGAAAAGGATTATTATACCAATCCCTGCCATATAACCTCCGCTGGTTTTTGCAATAGCAGTTTCGGCTTCTGCCAACAACCAATCAAAATTTTTCTGTTGAGACACGAATTTTTCGTGTATTATTATTTTAATATTATTATCAACATCGAAACCCTTCGCTATAGCAAATACAATAGCTGCTATTGGTACGATAGAAAGAAGGGAATAGAAAGTCAATGCAGAGGCCCTGAGCTGAACTTTGTCATTATAAAAACCCCTTGCAGCCAGAACAATAATTCTTAACTGCTTAAATATGAATGTTTTTCCTCTAGACAGTTCTGAAAGCGGAGTGCGCCAGATTACCTCATTAAGTTTCTTTATCAAGTCAAGTGTCCATGAAACAGGATTTACCATATACTCGCATTAATATCAGTAAGTTATTTATAAAAACGCTTTCAGGGCCAAATATACGAAATACCTGAAGGTACAAACCTGGATAAAGTAAAAAAATACTATTTTCACACCAAAAACAGAATACAAAATGAGGGTTGAGATACTGGAATTTGTTGAAGGTGCCAGAAAAGCAAAAGGAGTTGTAGTTATAATAGATGTATTCAGGGCATTTACTGTCGCCTGTTACGCATTTGATGCCGGTGCAGTGCGTATCATTGCCACATCTGAAGTATCAAATGCTCTTCAGCTAAAACTGAAATACAAGAACTCGGTTCTTGTCGGTGAGCGTGATGAAAAGAAAATTGAAGGTTTTGACTTTGGTAACAGCCCGACAGAAATAATTAAAGCTGATCTTTCAGGAAAAACTGTTATCCACACGACAACTGCAGGTACACAGGGACTTATAAATGCCAGAAATGCTGGTTCAATTCTGACTGGCAGCTTTGTCAATGTATCATCAATTGTGAAATATATAAAATCCATTGATCCTGAATATGTTTCATTGGTGGCAATGGGATATCGCGCGACACTTTCATCTGAAGAGGACCTGATTTGCGCCGAAATGATATCGGCGGAACTTAGAAACAAAAGGTTTATTTCTGAAAGGAAAATTGCAAATCTTCAGAATACATCAGGTAAGCGATTCTTTGATCCAGCTAACATTGATTTTTCCCCTCCCACCGATTTCTTTCTTTGTACAATGATAAACAGGTTTGATTTTGTGTTAAAGGCAACAAGAAGATTTGACGGCAATGTTGATCTGATGAAAATTGAATTGTAATCAATTTATAATCAATTAAAAACATAATTGGTACTCAAATTCTTAATATTTGCGAACTGTTGTTGATAACCTTTTCATCTGTATCATTCGCTGCCAGAATAATTATACACTTTCGAAAATTACTAAAGAACAGGGAGTATATTTTTCCTTATATGAATCTCCCGGTATGTACAAAACATGCTCATTTTATAGAAGCCAAATAATAAAAGGGAAATGTCGCTGGAATCTAGTCTGATTTCCATACGGTCGCGGTATCTGATAAAAATTGCAGCAAGTATTCGTGTTAATCCAAAATATTTAAGTTTATTATAAATCTTGAGCAGCGGTACAGTTTCAGAAAAGGCTCTCTTATCAGTTACTTTATCGTAGAGCATACTCAGATTTTCAATTCCAAGTTTAGTCTTATTCAGGAAATCCCTGTTTGATTCCAATCCCTCATGCATGAGACCATTATCAATATGAAGTATATTGATGCCTGCTTTTCTCAATTGGTAACCCAGAAGGGTGTCTTCGTGGCCATACTGTTTTAACTCTTCATCGAAACGGATTTTTGAAAAGACAGATCTTTCAATCATAACATTAAATGTCGAAAAACCTGCATGCGGGTGTTTATTCCTTTCAGCTGCCCTTTTTTGTTCTCTCCATTTTCCGTACTTCCATCTTAGAATTTTGTCAGGATCACCAGGTGCACTTTCATGATACAGCGTGCCACCACAGATTACTCTCGACATACTCAAAAAAGGAAGCCACTTCAGTATATATGCTTCAGCAGTTCCCGGAAGCATTACATCAGCATCAATAAAAAGTAAAAAATCACCTTTTGCCTCAAGGGCCAACCTGTTCCGTATCGCAGCTCTTCCAATGTTTCTCTCAGAAAAAATAACCTTTACATTCTCTGTTTCAAGTGAAAGATATTTTTCGTGGAATTCAGATGAGGATCCATCGTCACCAATAACAATTTCACAGAATTCAGGAACCTTGCCCATTGCATTTTTCATTATATGGACAAGCGCAACAATATCATAATCGAATACAGGAATCAGCAATGAAATTTTCATTTTGTCGATGGTTATCATATCAAATGTACAATATATTTTCTTAATATTTGCCTGACAAACTTTGGCAAAGAAATTGCATTACCTAATTTTGCTGATGTTATAAAAAAAATTATAATAGATGAAAAACTTTTTTTTCTTTATTTTCATATTATTGGTCCCTGCATTTTCGTTTGGCCAATTAAAAAATGGTTATGAAATTGATATATCGATTAAGGACCTTCAGGATTCCACGGTTTTTATGGCTTATCATCTCGGCAATAAACAATACATAAAAGATACTATTAAACTTGACGGGAAAGGTCATGGAATTGTACATGGTCAGGAGACTCTTCCGCAGGGCATATATATGATAGTATTGCCCGGCCGGAAATATTTTGAATTTCTGATATCTGATAATCAGCGCTTTTCTGTCAATTGTACTTTTAGTGATTACTTCAATACCCTGAAATTTACCGGTTCAGAAGAGAATTCTGCATTTGTAGAGTACCAGAAGAGATGGGTAACAATGCAACAAAGATCGGCTTCACTTTCCAAAAGAATTCAAAACAATAAACAAAATAACGATTCTCTGAAGTTACTTATACCAATTCAGAAGCTTCAGGAAGATAATATGAAGTTGTATCTTAAAACTGTTGTCAAAGAAAATGGAGGGAACTTTCTTGGAACTCTTGTAAAAGCATTGCTTCCGGTTGATGTACCTGATTTTCCTGTTCCAATCGGATTTGCAAATCCCGATTCGGTGAAATGGATAAGAAATTATTTATATAACAAGGATCATTACTTTGACAATATTGACCTGACGGATGAGAGATTGCTTCGCACACCTATTCTATATTCAAAGCTTGATGCTTTTTTCACAAACGTATTAATTCAGGCACCTGATAGTATAAACAGGGAAATAGACAAACTGATTAAAAGATGTAGTCCGGATTATAAAGTATTTCAATTTGTTTCCGTTTATCTTTTTAACCATTTCAGGGAAAGTGAAATTATGGGGCATGACGCAGTAATGGTTAAGCTTGCAGATGACATATATCTTTCAGGAAAAGCTGATTGGGTAACGAAAGAATTCAAAGATGATCTCAGGAAACAAATCGATCTGATAAGGCCAAATCTTATCGGTAAGAAGGCCGAAAACATAGTAATGGACTCATATAAGGGAATATTCGTATCACTCTATGATGTTGAAAAAGACTTTACCATTCTCTACTTCTGGGAGCCCGATTGTGGCCATTGTAAAGAAGCTACCCCAAAACTAAAGGTCTTTTATGATAAACCAAAAGATTACAGCCTGGAAGTATTTGCTGTATGCACTACATCCGACAAAGCAAAATGGACCAGATATATTGAAGATAATAAGCTTATATGGATAAACGGTTGGGATCCGAAGAGAAGTTCACATTTTGACTATTACTATAATGTACAATCAACGCCTACTGTTTATATTCTGGATAAAAACAAGAAGATTATTGCAAAAAAACTATCAGTTGAAGAAATAGGTTCATTTATTGATAACTACAGGAAGTTTTTTAAATAGACCTTACTTACCGTCTGAGATAAGTAATTAATTCATAAATGGTGCTGAACTCCAGAATACCTGTTTTATTCGAGAGTCGCCAATTCTTGTTACTTTCAGATGGGATTATTACATATGGGAAAGTTTTTTCTTTCGACACATTAAAGCCTGCCCTGTTGATTGCCATCATAGTCCAATGCTTTTTATTTCCATCTCCCTCGACATAAATGTTTCCTTTAGTATCACTCCGGAAAGAAAAAGTGCCATCTTCAGAATTAAATACCACAGTTGACGAATCGAAAAGGTGGTCAAATTCCCCTGCAATCATAAGATCTTCCGGGGCTCCTTCAAAAAGCTTGTTATCGAGTATTAGCCAGATCTTATCTGATTGACTAATAGCCATTTGAAGATCGTGTGTTGAGAATATTATTGTTTTTTTATTCTTATTGGAGAGCAGGCGCATAAGGTGAAGAATTTCATACTTGCCGGCTACATCGAGAAATGCAGTAGGCTCATCCATTATCATTATGCCCGTGTCCTGGGCTAAGATTCTTGCAATCATTGTCTTTTGGCGTTCTCCGTCAGAGAGTTCAGAGACAAACTTTTCCCGAAATGATTCCATAGATGTCTTTTTCAAAGCATCCATTATAGCCATATGATCTTTCGCCTCAATTTTTCCAATCCAGTTAGTATGTGGAAACCTGCCCAAAGCAACAAGGTCATATACCCTCATATTGCTCACTTTAACGATCTCAGTAGAAATATAACCTACCTCCTGCGCAAGTTCCATCCTGGAATAATCTCTGATATTCTTTTTACTATAAAATATTTCACCGCCAAGGGGTTGTTGTAGTCCTGCAAGAGTTCTTAAAAGTGTACTCTTGCCGATACCGTTTCTGCCAATTACAGCAATAAGTTCACCCCTGATGGCACTTGCGCTAAGAGGAGGTAAAAGAATATTTTCTTTTTTCCCCGAAACATACCCGATTTTCAGTGAATTAAGGGACAATATTTCTTCTAAGTAAGTCTTCATCAGAAAGATCCTGAATATTTTCTGTTCCGAAGAATGACCCAGATAACTACCGGAATGCCAATCAGAGAAGTAACTGCATTTACCGGCAGAACATTTTCCGAACCGGGCAACTGGGATATAATGTCACTTATGAGCATTACGGCACCTCCCAGAAGAATGGTACCCGGTACTAAAACCTTGTGATCAGATGTTTTAAATAGTATTCTTGCGATGTGCGGTACTGCTATGCCTATAAATCCTATTGGACCGCAGAATGCTGTGACACTTCCTGCCAGAATACTTGTGCAAATGAATATGACTGCCCTAGCAAACCTGACGTTTAGTCCAATACTTCCGGCATAATTTTCCCCAAGCAGCAGCGCATTTAACATTTTAGATGAGAATAAACTCATGATCACCCCGACAGACACTGAAATTAATAGAACATTCAACTGGCTCGAGGTAAGATTTCCCAAACTTCCCATAGTCCATATTACATACGCTTT
>Ga0302322_100005525_pt1 | contig 11090 bp, 8 predicted proteins | sample Fen_T0_2_FD_203757 | JGI IMG/M metagenome (GOLD analysis project Ga0302322, IMG submission 203757) | Peat permafrost microbial communities from Stordalen Mire near Abisko, Sweden - Fen_T0_2 | ecosystem: Environmental > Terrestrial > Soil > Wetlands > Permafrost | place: Sweden: Abisko... | reverse complement strand
GGATTGGGCGTGGTAACGACGCTGACCGCGCGGCCGTCGGGCAGATACCAGGTATCCTTTTCCGGCTCGACCGCGCGATAGGCTTCATGCAGCCTGGCCTTCCAGGCCCGGAAATCCGGCTGTTCGGGCAGTTTGCGCGCCGCGCGCAGCCGGTCGAGCACGCTGGAATCGTCCGGATTGCCGTCGAGAAAGGCGCGGTCGAGGTCCCACAGCCGGCGATAGGAATCGTTGTAGAATACCAGCCGGCGCTGGCCGTCAAACAGGGCGACGCCGGACGACAATTGGTCGAGGGTGCGGCGGTGCGCGTCCGCCATCCGCACCAGCGCCGCGCGAAGTGCCGTGGCCTCCGAGGCATCGATGGCGATGCCAACGCTGCCGCCGCCGACATTCTGCGCATGCACATCGTAGAAGCGCCGCTCGCCGCCGACCACGATCGGCAGCCGTGCGCTGAAGGCCGGCGCGTTGCCCAAGGCGCGCTCCATATCGCCGCGGTCGCTGCTGTCGAGCAGTTCGAGGTTGCGATCGATCGCATCCGCGGCGCCTGCGGCTTCGGTGGCGCGCGCATAGGCGGCATTGGCGTAGCTGAGACCGCCTTTGGCGCTTTTGGCCCAGATCGGCCAGGGTGCGGCGGCAGTAAAGCCGCGCAGCATTTCGGTTTCTTCCGCCAGCGCTTTGTGCCGCAGATTGGTTTCCGCTAGTTCCCGGCGCAGGCCGGAGAGTTCGCGAACCCTTACAATGGCCTGGCCGCCGATGGCGCGCCCCATGGCTTCCACGGAATGGCCGTTCGATGTGGTGAGATTGAGCAGAAAGCCTTCGCCGGCCTCGCGCAACGCGTCGACCGCATGATCCATCTGCAGCGCCGGCTCCGGCGGCAGCCAGGTTCCGAACGCCAGAATCCGCTGCGGCGATTGCTGCTGGGAGTCCGGCGATACCAAAAGCGAGGTGTCGCCGCTGATTTGCGGGCGATTGTCGCCCGCCGCCCAGGATATCAGGACCTGTGGCTCGGCGAACAGCAGCGCGCGGAAGCGGTCGGCCTGGAATTGCAGGTCCTGGATGTCGGCGCGCAGCCGCGCCTCGTTGCTTGCGGCGCGCAGCCGCGTGCGCATCAACAGAATCGCCGACACCACTGAGAAGCCGAGTAGCGCCAGCGCCGTGGTCAGCACCACGACTTCCTGGCGGTTGAGATCGAACCAGCCGGAGATCTCATCGAGGAACTGCAAATCGCCGGCAGCGGCCGGTGCGATCGAGGCCAGCGAAACGCCAAGGGCGATCACGCCGTGACGTGCCAATGAGGTGCACGACAGCAGGGTCCGACGCATCGCCACGATTACGCCCGACATGGTTTGCCCCAAACCGCACGATTTTACGCCCGGCGCATCAACCCCGCCGTTCGCGAATCGAGTGACAATATCCCCAACGGGACTCGGCGGGTAAGAGTCCAGACCGTGAACGTGAATCGCATCGCAAAAAAATGCGGTATCAAATTCAATCGGCGCAGCTTTTATGAAAGTGAATCCGCGGTTTGATCCGCTTCAGCGGCCGGTCGAGCCGAAGCCGCCACTACCGCGGTCGGTCGCGGCAAGCTTATCGACGGGAACCAGTTCCGCGCGAACCACGGCGGCGACGACCATTTGTGCGATCCGTTCGCCGCGCCGGATCGAAAACGGCGCATCGCCGTGATTGATCAGGAGCACACCGACCTCGCCGCGATAATCCGCATCGATGGTGCCCGGCGTGTTCAGCACGGTGACGCCGTGCTTCGCCGCGAGGCCCGAGCGCGGCCGGACCTGCGCCTCATAACCCGGCGGCAGCGCGATGGTCAGTCCGGTCGGCACCAGCACGCGCGCTCCAGGCATCAGGATCACGGGCTCGGCCTCGGGAACCGCGGCTAAGAGATCAAGACCCGCGGCATGCGCGCTCTGATAGGCCGGCAGCGCCAGCCCTGCGCCATGAGGCAGCTGCATGATGTCGACTTTGACGGTGGCGCTCACGAGGCTTTCTCCACCGTTCTGACGATTCGCGCTACCAGTTGCGCCGCGACTTGTTCCTTGGTCATGACAGGCCAGGCTTCGACTTTTATGCCGTCGGCGCCGATTGCCGCGCCATCCCGTGTCAGCAGATGAACCGTGTTGCGGTCGCCGCCCATCACGCCTGTTGACGGCGAGACGTCATTGGCGACGATCCAGTCGCAGCCCTTGCGCTCGAGTTTTGCCTTGGCGTTGTCGATCAGATGCTCGGTCTCTGCGGCAAAGCCGATCACCAGCGGCGGGCGCGTGTCCCGCAGTTTCGAGATCGTCGCAAGAATGTCGGGGTTTTCGACCAGTTGCAGCGGCGGCATGCCGGCGGCGGTCTTCTTCAGTTTCTGCTCGCCTTCATTGGCGACGCGCCAGTCGGCGACGGCGGCGGCGAAAATGGCGATATCGACGGGGAGTGCCGTCTCGACCCGCTGCAGCATTTCGCGCGCGGATTCCACATGCGTCACGGTGACGCCGAAGGGGTCGTCGAGTTCGACCGGGCCCGAGATCAGGGTGACGTCGGCGCCGGCGGCCTGTGCGGCGGCGGCGATCGCAAAACCCTGTTTGCCGGAGGAGCGATTGGCGATGTAGCGCACCGGATCGATCGGCTCATGGGTGGGGCCGGCGGTAATGAGAACGCGTTTTCCCGCCAGCGGGCGCGGCTGCGGCGGGCGCAGCAGGCGCTCGGCGGCGGCGGCGATTTCCGTAGGCTCCGCCATTCGCCCGACGCCGGCTTCATTGGCTTCGGCCATTTCCCCGGAATTGGGTCCGACCATCGCCGCGCCGTCGCGTTCGAGCTGTGCGACATTGCGGCGGGTCGCGGCATTGTTCCACATCAAGGGGTTCATCGCCGGCGCCAGCAGGATCGGCCGGTTCGCCGCCAGCAGAATCGCGCTGGCGAGATCGTCGGCATGTCCCTGCGCCATCTTCGCCATCAGGTCCGCGGTCGCCGGCGCGACCACGATCAGATCACAGTCGCGCGCCAGGCGGATGTGGCCGGCGTCGAACTCGCTCTCGGGATCGAACAGGTCGGTGTAGGCGCGCTCGTTCGACAGCGCGCTGGCGGAAAGCGGTGTGACGAATTGCTGCGCCGCCTTGGTCAGCACGCAGCGGACGCGAATGTGGCGCTCCTTCAGACGCCGGATCAGGTCCAGCGCCTTGTAGGCGGCGATGCCGCCGCCGATGATCAGGGTAACGCGGGCCTGATCCAGCGCACCGGCGCGCCGGGGAGCGGCGCCAGCAGGCGTCGGGAGGTCTTTGGATGGTTCTTCGGTTTGTCCGGGGGCGAAATCAAACGGCCTGCCCTGCACAAGCTCGCGCAGGATCACCCGGACCTCTTCTTCCACCGAGCGGCCGTTACCGGCCGAACGCAGCCTCAGATAGGCTTTGACGGTATCGTCGAGTTTTCGGATGGTCAGGCTGGCCATGGGCGGCGCTTCCTAGAAGTGATGGCAATGCTAGCACACAATGCATGCATTGCAATCAAATCTGCCGGACCGCAATCAGAATTCCGATAAAGATCACCACCAGGATCCAGAGCGCCAGCGTGCGCCATCGGCTCTTGCGGCCTTCGGTCCGACCCATTGCCGCGATGGTCTCCGGCGACAGCGTCAGCCCTTCCCGGGTCATGGTTTCCAGCTGCTCGAGCACCGCTACCGACCGCGCCGCGATCGCGGGTAACCCCGCCAGCACGCGGCCGAGGTCTCCGGCACCGGACATCGCGCCCTGAATGCGCCCCACCGGCCCCAGATTGCGCGCGATCCATTCGCGAACCACGGGATCGGCGACCTTCCAGATGTCGAGCCTGGGATCGAAGCTGCGCGCGACGCCTTCGACCACCACCATGGTCTTCTGCAGCAGGATCAGTTCCGGGCGGGTACGCATGTCGAACAGGCCGGTGACCTCGAGAAGCAGCGTCAACAACTTCGCCATCGAAATTTCTTCGGCGGTGCGGTTGTGGATCGGCTCGCCGATGGCGCGGATGGCTTGCGCGAAATTCTCGACCGAATGATGCCCCGGCACATAACCGGCCTCGAAATGCACCTCGGCGACGCGCCGGTAGTCGCGGGTTATGAAGCCCAACAGAATTTCCGCGAGGAAGCGCCGCTCCTTCAGGCCGAGCCGGCCCATAATGCCGAAGTCGACGGCCACAAGCCGGCCGGCGTCGTCGAGGAACAAATTGCCGGGATGCATGTCGGCATGAAAGAAACCGTCGCGCAATGCGTGACGCAGGAAACTCTGGATCACCTTGCGCCCGAGTTCGGGCAGATCGACCTGGGACTGCTCGAGCCGCACGTGATCGCTGAGCGCGATGCCGTCGATCCATTCCATCGTCAGCACATTATGGGTGGTGCGATCCCAGTCGACGGTGGGGACGCGAAAATCCAGATCGTCGCGGGTGTTTTCCGCCATCTCGGAAAGCGCTGCGGCCTCGAGCCGCAGATCCATTTCCATCGCCACCGAGCGCGACATCGTGTTGATGACCTCGATCAGCCGGAGCCGTCGCGCCTCCGCGGAAAACGCCTCCGCCTTGTGCGCGACAAAGAAGAAATCCGCGAGGTCGCGGCGGAAGCGCGCAGCCACGTTGGGTCGCAGCACCTTCACCGCCACCGAACTGCGCACGCCGTCGCGCTCGGTCTCGCCGCGATGCACCTGTGCGATCGAGGCCGCGGCGACCGCCGGGCCGAAGCTGACAAACGCCTGTGTCACAGGGCGTTCCAGCGAGGTAGCGATCACCGCCTCGGCCTCGCTTTGCGAGAATGGCGGCAGCCGGTCCTGCAGACTTTCCAGGTCGCGCGCCATGGCGACGCCGACCACGTCGGGCCTGGTGGCGAGAAACTGTCCGAGTTTCAGATAGGCCGGCCCAAGCCTGGTCAGCGCGCGCGATAGTCGCGGGCCGGATTTGGCGCCGGGACGCTCGACGATGCGCGCCAGCCGCAACGCCAGCTGGCCGGGCGGCGGCACCAGCGACGGATCGACCACGCCGAACACGCCTTCGCGCGCGAACACGAAACCGGCGCGGGCGAGCCGCGCGATGTGGGTCAGTGCGGAGATCACAAACGCCAGCCCGAATGCAACGCCACGATGCCGCCCGAGAGGCTTTGCCAGTTGACGCGGGAAAAGCCGGCGGCGCGGATCATCCCGGCAAACGCGTCCGGCTTGGGAAATTTGCGGATCGACTCCACGAGGTATTGATAGGAGTCGGCGTCGCCGGTGACCGCGCGGCCGAGCGGCGGAATGACCTTGAACGAAAACAGATCGTAAATCCGGTCGAGCCCGGGCACGTCGACGGTGGAAAATTCCAGGCACAGGAAACGGCCGCCCGGTTTCAGCACGCGAAATGCTTCGGCGAGCGCGAGGTCGATGCGCGGCACGTTGCGGATGCCAAACGCGATGGTGTAGGCGTCGAAGGCGCCACTGGCGAAAGCCAGCGCCTCGGCATTGCCTTCCACGAACGAGACGCGGTCGTCGAGCTGCCGCGTCGCCGCGCGCGCGCGGCCGACCTCAAGCATATCGGAATTGATATCGCATACGGTGGCGCGAAAACCCGGGCCCGCTGCTTCGGCGGCGCGGAACGCGATGTCGCCGGTGCCGCCGGCAACGTCGAGCAGCGCGAACGGGGTCTCGCCGCGCGGCGGGTTGAGCAGGTTGATGGCGATGTCCTTCCAGACCCGATGCAGCCCCGCCGACATCAGATCGTTCATCAGGTCGTAGCGCCGGGCCACGCTGTGAAATACGTCGTTCACCAGCGTCTGCTTGTCGCCCACGGGTACGTCCCTGAAGCCGAAATGCGTGGTTTGACCTGGCCGATCCATCAACTTTTCTCCATCGCGCAGACCATAGCGCGCCCGCCGCAATGTCGCTATCACGTCGACATCACAAGGTGAACGCCGATCCATGCCCGAATTACCCGAAGTCGAAACCGTCCGCCGCGGCCTGCAGCCGGTCATGGAAGGTGCGAAAATCGTGAAGGCGGAAGCCAGGCGAAAGGACCTGCGATTTCCGTTCCAGAAAGATTTTGTGGCACGGCTGACGGGCCAGACCGTGACCGGGCTTGGCCGGCGCGCCAAATACCTGCTGGCCGATCTCGGCTCGGGCGATGTGTTGCTGATGCATCTGGGCATGTCGGGCTCGTTTCGCGTCGTCAAAGACGATGAACAGCGGGCGCCGGGCAAATTCCACCATCCGCGCAACGAAGACCGCGCCCATGACCATGTGATGTTTCAGATGTCATCGGGCGCATCGGTGATTTTCAACGATCCGCGCCGCTTCGGCTATATGAAGATCATCGCCCGCGAGGCGCTGGGGGACGAGCCGCTGCTGAAAGGGCTCGGTCCCGAGCCGCTAGGCAACGAATTCGATGCAAAAATGCTGGCGCAGTCATGCGCCAACAAGAAGACCAGCCTGAAGGCGGCGCTGCTCGACCAGCGGATGGTCGCAGGGCTCGGCAACATCTATGTCTGCGAGGCGCTGTACCGTTCGCAGCTGTCGCCACGCAGGCTGGCCGCGACGCTGGCGACCAAGAAGGGCGAACCCACCGACCATGCCAGGCGGCTGGTCGATGCGATTCACGCGGTGCTCAATCAGGCGATCAAGGCCGGCGGCTCGTCGCTGCGCGATCATCGCCAGACCACAGGCGAACTTGGCTATTTCCAGCATTCATTCCAAGTCTATGATCGCGAAGGCGAGAAATGCCAGACCGCGGGATGCAGCGGAATTGTGCGGCGGTTCAGCCAGAATGGGCGCTCGACGTTCTGGTGCCCGAAGTGCCAGAAGTGATAGGCAGCCACCATGACCGGTAACTGGCGCGATCGCACGGCCACGACCTTCGTCTGTCAGAAGCAACCGGCATCGGGCAGCCGAGGCATGGTGGTGAGCAACCATCCGCTGGCATCGAGCGCCGGCGCCGAGATGCTGGCGGCCGGCGGCAATGCCATCGATGCGGCGATCGCCACCTTGTTCGCGCTGACCGTGGTCGAGCCGATGATGGTCGGGATCATCGGCGGCGGCATGGCGCATATCAGGCTTGCCGACGGCAGCCACCGCTTTATCGACGGCCAGAGCACCGTTCCGCTCGCCGTGCGGCCTGACACCTACCGGTCGAAGCCGGGTTCGGCGCATGACGTGTTCGATACCGTCGATGACGAAAATCTCAATGGCCCGAAAGCGGTGGCCGTGCCCGGCTCGCTCAAGGCCTGGTGCGAAACGCTGGCCCGGTTCGGCACCATGAGTCTCGCCGACGTGATGCAGCCGGCCATCAAATACGCCGCGCGCGGCTTTGCGGCCACGCCCTATCTTCACGAATGCATCGTCGACGGCGCCGATCAGATGCGCAAGGACAAGGCGATCTCCGCGATTTACCTGCCGAACGGCAAGCCGCTGAATGCCGGCGACCGGGTCGTGCAAGCCGAATATGCGGAGACGCTGACTTACATCTCGCGCCACGGCGAAGCGGCGCTGTATCGCGGCCCGCTCGGCGACATCCTGGTCGACTACATGAAGGCGCATGGCGGGTTTGTCAGCCGCGAAGACCTTGCTTCCTACAAAACCGTCGAGCGCTCGCCAGTGCGGGCGGACTATCGCGGCTGGCAGATTCTCGGGCCGCCGCCGCCCGCGGCTTCGGGCGTGCATATCGCGCAGATGCTGAACATTCTCGAGGGCTACGACATCGGGGCAACGGGGTTCGGCACCGCCGAGACCATCCATCTCCTGGCCGAGGTATTGAAGATCGCGTTCGTCGATCGTGCCGCCGCCAGCGGCGACCCGGATTTTGTCGGCGTGCCGGTGGAGCGGCTGACCTCGAAGGATTACGCCAGCGAACGCCGCCGCGCCATCGATCCGGGGCGCGCGCAAAAATGGGGCGCGGGAGTGGCGCAGCTGGAGAGTGCGCACACCACGCACATGACCTCTGCGGATGCTTTCGGCAACGTGGTTGCGACCACGCAGACCATCAACAATCTGTTCGGGGCCAAGTTTCTGATTCCCGGCCTCGGCACCGTGCCGAACAATTACATGAACCTCTACGATCCCCGGCCCGGCCATGCGCTGTCGTTGGCGCCGGGCAAGCGGGTCACCACCTCGATGTCGCCCATGATGGCGCTGCGCGACGGCAGGCTGGTTTATGCGCTCGGACTGCCCGGCGGAAAACGAATCTTTCCGAGCGCGCTGCAGGCGCTGCTCAACCTGATCGACCACGGCATGAGCCTGCAGGAGGCGGTGGAGGCGCCGCGGGTCTGGACCGAGGGCAATGCGCTTGAGGTCGAACTGGCGATTCCCGAAAGCGTTCGCGCAAGGCTGAAGTCGATGGGCCATGAGGTCGTCGCGGTGCCGACGGTGGCCGGCGGCATGAATGCGATCGAGTTCGGCGATGACGGCTTGCTGACGGGTGCGGCATGCTGGCGCGCCGACGGCACGCCGGTCGGTATTGCCGGCGGACTGGCGCGCGCGGGCGTCCGATTTGGGCTTGCGTGAGACGCTGATCGCTTCAATGCGTCAGGACGAGGTCGAGCCTACTTTCGCACGCAGATCACCCGGACCACCGACGTCTTGGCATCCGACGAGGCGCCGGACGCATTGACGCCATTGGCCTTGAGGAATTCAAGCACGGCATCGGCTGGAATCAACGCCGCCTGCGCCGCCGGCGCGGCGTTCGGCGGCCCCGCGACCACCACCGGTTTCAATAGTGCGATGCCGGCGAACTTGCCGTCGCCATCGAGCGCCGCCGCGCCGGAAAAGCCGACCGCCGGCGCCGGGGAAAGCGCCATATCGCCGCCGCTGCCGACCTGTGCAACCGAGGACTTGACACTGCTGGCTGCCGCCCCGCCGCCCTGGTTCTGCGGATCGGCGATGCCGGTGAGTTCGACGCTGGCTTTCGCCGCGCCATTGCCAAGGCCCAGCGGCTTCAATCCGCGCGCGCCGTAGATGCGCAGCAAGGCGAGATCGTGGTCCTTGTCCTCGGCGACGCGATCGGCGTTGCCGAAGCCCGCGATCGCGATGGCGAGGCAGCCATCGGTGACCTGACGGTCGGCAATGATGGCGCCATCGTCGCTGACGACCACGCCGGTGCCGTATTCGACGGTCTTGCGCGGCGGCGGGCCCGCCATCGGCACCCCCGACGGAAACGGGTTGAACGCGCTCGACATCGCGATCACGACCGGTTCCACGGTATTTTCGGTGGCCTGATCGTAGAGGATGGTGAGGATGCGGACCTCGTCGCCCTTGGAGCTGCCGCGCAGATAAAACTTCTTCAGGCCCTGCAAGCCCGACAGCACGAAGAAATCCGGCTTGACCACGGTGTAGTCGACCGCGCGCCCAGGCTCCTTCTTTTCCCGCTCGGCCAGTTTCGCCGTGGTTGGGTTGGCTTCCTTGCGCCGGGCAAGCTGGATCTGGACGGTGCCGGTGGGGGAAGTCCATTTGGCGCCGTTGGCATCGGAGGATTGCTGCGGCACCAGCTTGGTCGGAATTCCAAGCCGCACCCCGCTGCCGGGATCGGTGACGATTTTCCAGCCGACATTTTCCTGCCGCCGCTTCGCGGTTTCGGCCAGCACCTGACGCTCCTGCGGGTTAAGCACGCCGGTCTGCTTGCCGCCGCGCGATTTCTGAAACTCCTTGATGGCGGCGACCATGCGCTCGCTGACTTCACCCGTGATCGCGCCGTTGTACTCGCCGACCCAGGCCAGATCCGACTGCAGCGCCAGCCGCTCTGCCTGCGCCATCGCGTTGGCGGTATCGGCGGGGGTCTGCAGCGCCGGGCGGATCGGAACGGTGGTGACCGGTTTTGGTTTGACGCCGGTAACAGTGGCTGTTCCGGACATCTGCGCCTGTGCGGACACCCCCGCTGCCAGGACTATCCATGTTGCGGTCAGCACCGATCTCATGACAAATCCAGGGGGTCATTGCGGGGTCATTGACGTCCGGGCAATTAAGCACATCTGCTTGGTCGGCAACAACTGCACGATGGTTCAGGAAGTGCAAGGGAATAGCCCGGTTATGCTGAGTGCCGATGAGCTCGAACGCTACGCCCGCCACATCGTGCTGCGCGAGGTCGGCGGCCCCGGCCAGGCCGCATTGAAAGAAGCCTCCGCGCTGGTTATTGGCGCTGGCGGCCTCGGGGCGCCGGCGCTGATGTATCTCGCCGCCGCCGGCGTGGGCTCACTCGGCGTGGTCGATGACGACATCGTCTCGCTATCCAACCTGCAGCGCCAGATCATTCACGCAACGCCCGATATCGGTCGCCGCAAGGCCGACACCGCGGCGGAGCGAATTTATGCCCTCAACCCGCACGTCCGCTTTGCGGCGCACGCCACACGGATCGATGCCGGCAATGCGATGGAGCTGATCGGCGGTTACGATCTGGTTCTCGACGGCTCCGACAATTTCGAGACCCGTTATCTGGTCTCGGACGCGTGTTTCCTTGCCGGAAAACCCCTAGTCACGGCGGCGCTCGGCATGTTCGACGGCTCGCTGACCACGATCCGCGCCCATGAGAAAAACGCCGAAGGCGAGTTCAATCCGACCTACCGCTGTCTGTTTCCCGAACCGCCGCCGCCGGGCACGGTGCCGACCTGTGCCGAGGCCGGCGTGATGGGGGCGCTGGCCGGGGTGCTGGGCTCGATGATGGCGCTGGAGGCGATCCGCGAGATCGTCGGCTTCGGCGAGGGGCTGGTCGGACGGCTATTGATGGTGGACGCGCGCGCGATGCGGTTCGAAACGCTGCGCTATTCTCGAGATCCGCTCAATCCCTTGAACGGCGATGCGCTTGTGATCAGCGACTTGAGTGGGCACCGGTAGAGTGTGGCGTCATTCCTGGGCGATGCGAAGCATCGAACCTCAGATGTGCAATTGCACATCGCCGAATCTCGAGGTTCCCCGGTTTGCGCACCTGAGGTCTGGTCCTTCGGATCATCCCGGAATGACGGTCACGCCTCACAGCATGCTCGGCAGCACGCGGTCCGGCGGCTTGTGGTTATCGAGGAAGGTGCGGATATTGATGATCACCTTCTCGCCCATCTCGACCCGGCCTTCGATGGTGGCCGAGCCCATATGCGGCAGCAGCGTCACCTTGCCGGCCTTCGC
>Ga0302322_100005524_pt1 | contig 11091 bp, 12 predicted proteins | sample Fen_T0_2_FD_203757 | JGI IMG/M metagenome (GOLD analysis project Ga0302322, IMG submission 203757) | Peat permafrost microbial communities from Stordalen Mire near Abisko, Sweden - Fen_T0_2 | ecosystem: Environmental > Terrestrial > Soil > Wetlands > Permafrost | place: Sweden: Abisko... | reverse complement strand
CGCGTTAGAACTTGAACCAGATAATGACGACACCTGATCGCGCTGTGCCGTCGGCCGCGCGCGCTTCTGAATCCACTCACCGCCCCGCCGCCGCTCGAAGGATGCTCTCCATCACCTCCCGCTGCGTCCCGAAGGTGTCGTCCACCACCTGCAGAGTCGGGATGGAGTTCGGGGAAAGGTTGTACGTCGCCGGATCGAAATGGCTGAATCCCTGCTCGTGCACGCCGCTGGAGCCGAGGCCGGGCGCAGGGCTGCTGAGATGCTGGAAGTTGCGGGAGTACAACCGCCACCGCGGGCCGAGCCCCACCTGGAACATGGGGATGAAGCCGTGGAGGGCGTCGTAGGGAAACTCGCCGATGCACAGCACATCGGGATGGCGGAGCCGGAGCTCCTGCACCAGCTGGCGGGTACCGACGTGCATGTCGCCGTTCCGCGCATTCACGTGCCCGGCGGAAATGTCGAGGAAGTAGGCGTCGACGCCATAGCGGACGATCACCTCATCGATGCGCGCAAGGAGGTACTCGCGCCAACTGACCTCGCCCACGTTCATGTAGGCGAGCCATCCATCCTGGTGCCGGTCGTTGTTCCAGTCCACCCAATTGAGATTGAACACGTCGCCGTCGATCTTGGTCACCGCCCCGCCCTGGATTGCGGGCCAGCTCGGGAGCCGCCGGTTGGCCGCGTTGAGCCCGAACATCGGCGCCAGGTGGTAGCCGAGGCCCCGCGCCTCGGTGACCAGCTGGCGGAAGCCCGCCTCCCCACCCATGCGCTCGGCGGTGCGATAGGTGGGATAGTCGTAGTAATACCGGCCGTCCCAGGCGGGAAGAAAGACCAGCACCCGTGACGGCGCGATCCGCGTCGCCATCCACCGCAGGATTTCCGCCATGCCAGCGTAGTCGTTGAACATGTAGCCGGTGTAGTGCATGCCGTGGAGCGTGACGACCAGGGCGATGTCCCTGGCCCACGCTGGCAGGTCGGCGCGCTCGCTCCACGGAACCAGCTGGAAGGCCTGTTGCAGGAAGGTGAAGTGCGGTGCCAGCGCGTCGTCCAGGGTCGGGGCGCGCACCAGCCGCCAGCGAGGCACCGTCACCTGGTGATCGTTGCGCCAGGCGTCGTGCTCGTAGATCGCCTCGACCCGGTAGCCCTCCGCTCCCGGCTGCAGGTAGAATCGCTTGGGCCGCACGCGCGAGTCGAGCGACGACACCGCGACGACGCCTCCGTTCTCCCCCTGCACCGCCATGACCGGGGTGCTGATGATCTCGGCAGCGCCGGGACCGTGCAGGTCGCCGGCGGCAAAGGGATACCCGGCGAGGATCTCGTCGTCCTTCCGGTCCCGCGCGTCACCCGCCCCGAGCGAGACCAGCCCGCGCGGGATGCCGCGGATGACCGTCGTGACCGTCTTCAACGGGCGGTCCATCATGGCGACAATGTCCCACTCGATCGCGTTTCCCTCGCGTCGGAACGTCACCGTAAGGCTGCCGGGCGCCGTTTCCTGGCCGCCGGCCCAGACGAACCGGCTGCAGTGCAGCTGCAGCCCGCCGGCCACCGGTGTCACGGTCATGGCGTCGGCCTGGAGGCCGTAGGTGTTCTCGTCGCTGAAGACCAGGAACCCGAAGCGATACCCGGCAAGCTCCACCGACGGTTCCGGGAAGCCGAAGCTGAACTTCATGAACTCGTTGCCGCGGGGCGGCAGGAAGACGTCATCGGTCGAGCGGAGCAGTGTGATGGTTCCGTCGGCCACGGTGGCACTCCGGTGAGGCGGGAAAGTCAGGCCGGGCGGACGGTCCAGTACACGGCATAGCGCTCGTCGAACAGACGGGAGAACGGGACAAGGGTGTAGTCGGCCTCCTGTCCCGTGACCTGGAATTCGAGCGGCCGGCCGGTCGGTCGGATCCAGCGCGCGAGGTTCCCGGCATCGCCGCGCAGCACCGGCGCCGGCGGGAGGTCGGGATCCCGGAACTCAGGCACAGTATACGGCGCCGTCGGCCCGGCGCGGCGATTGGCCTCCGTGATCCCGGCGGTCCCCAGTCGACCGGCGAGCACCAGCGGACCATACATGATCGCGAGCAGCGAGGGATCGTCCGGCATCGGCGCCGAGTGGAGCGCCATGGGGAGCCGCAACTCCACCCGGTCGCCGGTGCGCCAGGTGCGGTCGACCACGGTGTAGCTCGCCGGCGCGTGCGGACCCGGCACTGGTCTGCCGTTCAGTTCCACCGTTGCTCCCGCGGCCCAGTACGGGATCCGGAGCCGCAGCGCCAGCCGCACCGGGTTCGGCGCCTGCACCGTCACCGTGACGCCATCGCTCTCCGGGAAGCCGGTCTCTTGCGTCAGCGTGAATCCGCGCTCGGGCCAGCGCAGCTCCGAGGGGATGAAGAGGTTTAACCAAAGTCCCGCGTCGTCGTGGAAGTAGATGCTGTCGCCCGCCTTGGCGAAGTTCTCCACCCCGGTGCCGGAGCAACACCAGAAGTCCTGGCCCGGCGTGCCGAAGAGCTTCCAGTAGCCCGAGGCCAGCGGCATGTAGTAGAGCTTCTGACCGTCCCTCGGGTGCTGGGTACCCAGGATGCCGTTGAGCAGCAGTCGCTCGTAAAAATCGGCGTAGCGCGCCTCGGGCGACCAGCCGAAGAGCTGCCGCGTGAGCTTGAGCATGTTGTAGCTCACGCAGGTCTCCTCGGTCTCCTGGCTGAGCGAGGCCGCCAGCTCGTCCGGCTTGCCCACCCAGCCCTCGCCCGAGGTCGTCCCGCCGGTGGCGTACGACCGGTGCTGCGCTACATCCTCCCAGAAGTACTCGCAGATGTGCCGCGACTCGGCGATATCGGTCGCATCGTAGCGACAACCCTCGCCGATGACCTTGGGAATCGTCGTGTTGCCGTGGACGCCCGCCAGTTCGTCGCGCCCTGCCGCCATCGGCGCCAGGATGCGCTGGTGCCGGAACTGGTCGCCCAGCGCGAAGTACTCCGTCTTGCCGGTGGCGTCGCCCAGGTCGTAGAGCGTGGCCACCATGCCGCCGTGTTCGACGTTGAGCATCTTCTGCTGCGCCGTGGCATCCAGGGTCGCCATCCAGCGACTCGTCCACCCCGCCATCCCCTCCACCACGCCGAGCGCCGTGCGGTCGCCCATGAGGGTGTAGGAGTCGAGCATGCCGGCCATCAGCTTGTGCCAGGTGTAATACGGCGCCCACACACGGCCGGAGTTCCGGAGGCGGTCGAAGAACGCCACAGGAAAGGCGCTGAGGTAGCCGCCGCCGTTGGCCTGCTGGCACGTGGCCAGTCCGGACACCATGAGCGCCCCGCGCGCGGCCACGTCCTGCTCGCCGGTGCGCGACGCCAGCAGGGCGCAGGCCGAGAGGTAGTGCCCGACGAAGTGGCCGCGGAGCTCATTGTCCGGGGCTTCCCAGCCTCCGTACGGTGTGGCGCTTGTGGGAAGGCCCGCGGTGGTGCGGAAGCTGTAGAGCAGACGGTCGGGGTCGAGTGCGAGGAGATAGCGGCGGTTGACGTCGAGCGCGTCGGCCCATTCACCGGCGCCGAGGCGCACCTGTCCGAGCGGAAAGGGCCGGGCGCTGGGCGCGGCGGGGAGAGCGCCAAGGCGCCAGGCCGGCAGCCGGAGCAGCGGCATAGCGGCGAGGACGCGGAGCAAGTCGCGTCGAGAGACCATGGGCGCCGGGAAGATGAGAAGCTCTAACCTACAATCCCGATACCGCGGAGTTCAACGGGGTAGATTGGTCGTGTTGCGACCATCCTGAACCAGAGGCCTCCCCTATGAAGTCGTCACTGCCCGCGTTCGCCGTCGTGGTCCTTGCAGCCATGATCTCTCGCCCGACCACCGCCCAGGCGCAGGCTGACGTGCTCAAACCGGCCCATGAGTTCATGGACACCTTCAACAAGGGCGACACAAAGGGCGCGGTCGCCGCCTGCGCCGACGCCATCGCGATCGTCGATGAGTTCGCCCCGTTCGTGTGGCATGGGAGCGGCGCGTGCGCGATGTGGATGAAGGACTACGATGCTGATGCCTCCCGACGCGGGATCACCGACGGCGTGGTAACGCTGGGCACACCGCTACACGTGGACGTGGATGGCGATCGCGCGTATGTGGTGATTCCCTCGACGTACGCCTTCAAGGTCAAGGGGAAGCCCGTCAAAGAGACGGGGTCGCTGTTCACATTCGCGATGCTGAAAGGGCCCACAGGATGGCGAATCGTCGGATGGTCCTGGGCGAAGAACGTTGGCCCTGCGTAGTGGCACCGCGGGCCGGCAGGAGGGTCGAATGAGACAGAGCACCTTGCTGACGGTCACGTCGCTGCTCACGATCCTCTTTCTGACCATTCACCTGACGAGCGACTTCCTCCACGACGCGGGCGAGTTGAGCCTGCAGTTGGTCTTCATCGCGGCGCTCATCCTGACCGTCTTGCTCTGGGGAACTCTGGTGCTCGCCAAGCGGCGCACGGGGCACGTCATCATGCTCCTCGGCTCGCTCTTCGCGCTGCTGATGCCGGTTCTCCACCTGAGGCGGGCAACCGGCGTTGCCGACGCCCTCGCCAGGCCCGACGCGTACTTCTTCGTTGGATACTCCTCGCGCTCGGCGTGACCGGGCTCTTCGGCGCCGTCCTTTCGGTGCACGGACTGGTGAACCTGCAACGGGGCCGGCCCCGCTAAGAGAAATGCACATAGTCGTGCCCGCGGGAAACGCCGCCATCGTCATCGGCGCCACCGGGTTGGTGGGCAGCGAGTGTGTCCGGCAGCTCGCGGCACATCCCGGTTTTCAGCGCGTCACAGCGCTGACCCGCCGAGCGATCTCCGCGGACCTTGTGGCCGCGAAGGTAAAGACGGAGCTGGTCGACTTCGACCGGCTCGATGCCCGGCCAGAGGTATTCCAGGCCACCCACCTGTTCTGCGCCCTGGGCACCACCATCAAGCAGGCCGGCAGCCAGAGTAGGTTCCGCCAGGTCGACTTTGACTACCCCCTGCGTGCGGCGGAGCTCGCCTTGGCCGCCGGCGTACGCCACTTCCTTCTGGTCAGCAGCGTCGACGCCAACCCTGTGTCACGCAGCTTCTACCTGCGGGTGAAGGGCGAACTCGAGGCGGCGATCGAGGGCCTCGGCTTTCGCTCCGTCACCGTGATACGTCCGTCGCTGCTGCTGGGCGACCGGAATGAATTCCGGTTGACGGAGGAAGTCGCCAAGCGATGGTCGTGGGCCTTCCCGCGCAAGTATCGGCCTGTGCACGCCAGCGAGGTGGCAGCGGCACTCATCGCCGCCGCCGCCGAGCATCGTCCCGGAGTGAACCTCATCGAGAACCCGGCGATCGCTCGCACTCATCATCCATTGCGCTAGTGCCCCGGCACCTCAGGGCTAGGGCGTGGCGTCGAGAAAGTCGTTCACCATGGGGACGATGATGGAGCTGCGCTCCATCAGTGTCACATGGGTGGTGTTGGGCAGGATGGCCAATCGCGATGCGGTGCGCGGCCCCATGTCGCCGTGAGTCTCGCCGCCCTTCAAGCGAAACATCTCCGCCACGTGCTGAAGCCGAATGCCGTCAGCATCGCCATGGATGAAGAACATGGGCGCGGTGGCCGCCTGAAGCTGATCGGCAGTCAGGTCATTTCCTTTGGAATCGGCGGCGACCATGCGGTCGACAAACGTCGAGAACTGATCCGGAGTCGGGCTGAGTCGCAGGTACTCGGTCTCAATGATGGAACCCTTGAAAAGTTCCGCCGTGAGTGTCGCCAGGGCGTCGGCCCCTTCCTGGACCATGCCGTCACGGCGGAACGTGGACGAAATGACGACAACCCTTCGCACCTGGTCTGGATGTCGAACGGCAAGCTGCAGTGCTACGCCGCCGCCCATGCTGTATCCGATGACGTCCGCTCGCGGGATCTTGAGATACGTGAGCAGCGCCGCAACGTCATCGGCGTTGTTCTCGCTGCTCATTGGTCGTGGAATATCCGCCGTCCGCCCGTGACCCTGCATTTCGATGGCAATGACTTTCCGGGTCTTGGAAAGCTCGTCGATCCACCCGTCCCAGTTGCTGGTGATGGTCATGAACGCACCGTGAAGCAGCACCACCGGCTCGCCGCTGCCGTGGACTTCGTAGTACATGTTAAGTCCGTTGACTGGCGCGTAGCCCGTCGTTGGACCCTGCTGCGCCGACAAGTCCGTGATCGCCATCGTCATCACCAGGAAAGGCGTTATCCGCATCAGGGTGCAACTCCGTAGCTCGCCAACGTGGCGAGTACCTCGTCCAGCAGCTCGAACTGTTCGCTTGCCGCGCCCGGGCTTCCGTTGGCGATAGCGTCTTCCAGGGCCTGCTTCGAGGGATAGAGCTCGTGGAGGACCAGGTTCGTCTTGCCGCCCTTTTCCTCGAAGGTCACAGTGGTAAGGGCGCCATCGGCGCTTTCCTCATTCGTCCAGACGATGCGCGAGCAGGGCGTCACTTCGACATACCTGCCGAAGAACGCCATAGGCTGCTCGAATGCGGCGTGACTGAACACGAACCGGTACGCGCCCCCCGTACGAACATCGGCCTCGCAGGAAACGAAGGTTATTCCAAGCGACTTCGGCGTCCACCAGCGCGTGATCAACTCAGGCCTGGTCCAGGCCTCGAACACGATGTGCGCGGGGCCGTTGAAGGTTCGCGTGATGACCAGCTCACGCTCGGACTTTCGTTCTACCGTCGTGGGGTTGCTCATGAGGAGTGGCTCACTTTCTCTTTTGCCGTCCATGGTCTCTTTCTTTCCGCTTCAGTTCCTCAACGATCTTGTCCAACTCGTCGAAGCGCGTGTCCCAGAGCTGGCGGTAAGCTTCGATCCACGCCGCCTCTTCCTCCAGCCGGCGTGGGCCGAGCTTGCAGGTCCGCACGCGCCCGGCTTTTTCCGTGGTGACAAACCCCGTGCGCTCCAGGACACCGATGTGCTTCTTCATGCCGGTGAGGGTCATTTGGAACCTCCCGGCAAGTTCTGTTATCGAAGCGTCCGCCCGCCCGAGCCGCTCCAGAATGCCACGTCGGGTGGCGTCGGAGAGCGCGGCGAACGAGTCATCCAGGTGGGGTCGTTGATACTGTACCATATGGTTCAGTATATAGCCAGGGCGGACGGCGCGCAATAGGGAACCGAGGTATCGGCCCAAGTCGCGGGCGCGGGTGGTTGGCACCATTGAGGGCGCTCCTGGTGGGTATCCCATCTTCTGTCTTGTGGTGGATGCTGTTGTCGGCTCGTATCTTCTGTGGCTATCGCGGCGTGTTCCCGATGACAATCTTCGACGGGCGTAGGGCAGAACCGGGTGGATGTCCGGCGCAAGGGAAGGAAATGAGCATGGCCAGGCTCGTGTTCGCGCTAAACCAGTCGCTGGACGGCTACGTCGACCACATGGCGTTTGCGCCAAGCCCCACGCTCTTCCGCCACTTCATCGAGGATGTTCAGGGGCTGGCCGGCAGTGTGTATGGTCGCCAGATGTATGAGGTCATGCGCTACTGGGACGACGACCATGCCGAATGGGGTGCAGAGGAACACGCGTTTGCGGCAGCATGGCGGAAGCAGCCAAAATGGGTCGTCTCGCGATCGTTGAAGTCGGTCGGCCCCAACGCCAGCCTTGTTGGGGATGATCTTGAGGGCGCGATCCGCAAGCTGAAGGCCGAGCGCGACGGGGAGATCGAGGTTGCTGGCCCGAACCTGGCGCAGAGCCTTACCGAGCTTGGCCTCATCGATGAGTATCGGATCTACCTGCACCCCGTCGTGGTTGGTCACGGCAAGCCATATTTCGCCGGACCCCGGCCGCCACTCCGCCTCATGGCTGTTGATCGGATTGACGGGGATGTGATCAGGTTGACCTACGTTCCTGCTTAGTCTCGCAGCACATGGTTGATCCACACGTCGCTCTTGCCATTGGGAGAAACTTCATGAGTCGTGCCAAGGCGACCACTCTCCTTGCGCTTCTGCTCGTGTGGTCGTGCCGGAGTGAACCCGACCGAGGCGGGTCAGGTCGTTCCCAACCAGAATCGGTGCCGTTCGACCTCTCCGCCGCGCGCACCATCATCGAACAGAAGAATGCCCAGTTCACGGCGGCCCATGTCGCAGGTGACGTTGCCACCATCGACGCGATGTTCACGCGGGATGCCAGGTCGTTCCCCCCTGGCGCCGACGCAGCCATCGGGTCGGCTGCACTCCACACGCTGACCGTGGAATACCTGAAGTCCGGCATCAAGGCGTTTACGGAGCGCACGACGGACCTGTATGGCGATGGCGATCTCCTGATCGATCAGGGCGAGTACGTGGTTACCTATGGCCCCGGCAGCACCGTCGAGCGCGGGAAGTACCTGAACGTGTGGAAGCAGGAAGATGGGACTTGGAAGATCCACGCGAATATCTGGAACACGAGCCCCACGTCGGCCGCCGCACAGTGAGATCAGTCGGCCTCGTGGCCGAGCTCTGGCGATTTCCCGTCAAGTCCATGGGTGGAGAACGCCTGGACGAGGCGTTGATCACGCCCCAGGGCGTACTCGGGGATCGCGCGTTCGCCCTGCTGGATGTAGAGACGAACTCCATCGTGAGCGCTTCCAACAAGCACTTTCCCGGGCTCCTGGATTGGCGGGCCACCTACCTCGAGCCGCCTCGACTCAATGTCGCGGTCCCCGTCGTGAGGATCGCCCAGCCTTCCGGCACCTCCTGCACAACCGATGACCCAGCCATCGACGCCTGGCTTTCCGGCCACTTTCGCCGGGACGTCACCTTGGTGCGGGAGCGCTCAGCGGCGTATGCGACCAAACAGGCGGCCTTCTTTGCCGGCGTTGGCCTTGAGGATATCGCGCCAACCATGACGCTGGTTGATTTCTGCCCTGTTTCGGTGATCACCAGCGCTACTCTCGCTGAACTGAGACGCGTGAGGCCGGAGGGTCGGTTCGATGCTCGCCGCTTTCGAATGAACATCAACCTGGATTCAACAGGATCGGGCTTCGAGGAAACCGACTGGGTGGGCAGCCGCCTTTCCATCGGAAATCATGTCGGCCTGCGAGTCGCTCTCCCGGATCCACGCTGCAGCATGACGACACTCGCGCAGGGCGAGCTCGAGAAGGATCCGGCTATCCTCCGCACCATCGCGGAAGTGAACTCGTTGCCGGTCGGTTCCGGCGGACCGCAACCCTGCGCTGGCGTCTATGCGACTGTTGCCGAGCCGGGAGAGATCAGGAAGGGCGATGCTGCTCACCTCTCGACCGGCGCCTGGTGACAGGCGACGACGACCTGTGGGAGTTTTTCGAGTTCGTTCGTCTGCACCATCCACATGACAACGCGCGAACGTCCTTTCCATCTCTTCCTCATCGCCGCAGCCCTGCGGGGCGCCGCATCCCTCTCGGCACAGGTGCCAGACTCGTCCGAGGTTCTCCCGGGCACGCTGCTGGAAGAGGTAGCAAGCGCCAACGATCCGTCGCAGCGCTTCGCCATTTTCCTCCCGACCGGTTACGACACCACAAGGAGCTGGCCGGTGCTCTTTGCGATGGACCCGCGGGCACGGGCACTGTCGCCGCTGGGCCGCCTCAGGACGGCCGCGGACCGGTACGGGTATGTCATCGTCAGCAGCTACCGCACTCAGAGCGACTCGGCGCCCGATCCGACCGAGGCCGCGTTCCTCGCGATGTTCGCCGAGACGAGGCGCCGGGTGCGGGTCGATCAACGACGGGTGTACCTGGTGGGCTTTTCGGGCACGGCACGGGACGCGTGGGCCTTCGCCTACCGGCTGATCGGCCATGCGGCGGGGATCCTGGGCGCCGGAGCGGGCCTGCCCAGTGGATGGTCACTGCCAGACCCGCCCAGCGGGGGCCCGGCACCAGTGTTCTTCGGCACGGTGGGGAACGCCGACTTCAATTACGAAGAGCTCATCGGGGTGGACTCCGCGCTCGATCGCACGAGCGTACGCCACCATGTGGCCATTTTCGATGGGCCGCACAGCTGGCCGCCAGAACCGCTGATGCGGGAGGGAGTCGAGTGGTTCGAGCTCCAGGCGATGCGCACCGGGACCAGGCCGGTCGACGTAAGATGGATCGACTCGCTCTACCAGGCACGGCTCGAAGTGGGGCGGACCCTGGAGTCGAAGGGAGATGTCTTCGGTGCGTGGCAACGCTACCGGCTGACCGTCGGCGATTTCGACGGACTGCATGAAAGTTCCGCAGCGGCAGAAAATGCGGCGCGGCTGCAGCGGGAAAAGGCGGTGCAGGATGCGCTCAAGCAGCAGCGCAGGAACGTTACGCTCTCGGGTCAGTACCTCACGGCAGTGCGGCAGTATGTCGCGAAAGTCAGGGCGTCAGCAGAGCCGACCGAGCTCCAGAGTTCGCTCAAGGACCTCAAGATCCGCGAACTGGAGCGCGAGGCCGAACGTGGAACCGACTCGCTCGCCGTGCAGGCCGTGCGCCGGCTCCTGTCATATGCGTTCCTGGTGATGGCATCGTACGAGTCGAGCGCCGCGTTCAAGGCGAACGACCCGGCCCGGGCGTTGGCACTGCTGAATGTTGCGGACGCGATCCGGCCGGGATCGACCGGCGTGTGCGATCGGCGGAAGCGGGCAATGGGAATGCTGGGGCAGGACACATCCGCGGCGGCGCAGCCCTGCCCAGCAAACTCATCCGGTCCTTGACGGCCCGGCGAACATGTACGAGTTCGCGACCTCGCGCTATGTTCCCAAACCGTGGCGCACGACCCCTCCGGTATTCCATCAACGTGGTCCACCAGGAGGCAACGATGGCGAAGATCACCGGAGTCGGCGGCGTGTTCTTCAAGAGCACGGGCGACCACAAGGCGCTCGCAGCGTGGTACCAGAAGCACCTGGGCCTGCCGCTGGAAGATTTTGGCGGCGCCATACTCAGGTGGCCGGACGACAAGGCCGAGGATCGGGGCCTCACCGTGTGGCATGTCGCGGGGAAAGACAGCAAGTGGTTCAGTCCAAGCACGTCTTCTTTCATGATCAACTACCGGGTCGACGACCTGGGCGAGCTGGTCGAGCAGCTGCGTGCGGGAGGCGTTGAAGTCATCCAGGGACCCGAATCCCACGAGAACGGCAAGTTCGCGTGGATCGTGGATCCAGACGGAAACAAGATCGAGCTCTGGGAACCGAAA
>Ga0302322_100005523_pt1 | contig 11093 bp, 7 predicted proteins | sample Fen_T0_2_FD_203757 | JGI IMG/M metagenome (GOLD analysis project Ga0302322, IMG submission 203757) | Peat permafrost microbial communities from Stordalen Mire near Abisko, Sweden - Fen_T0_2 | ecosystem: Environmental > Terrestrial > Soil > Wetlands > Permafrost | place: Sweden: Abisko... | reverse complement strand
GATATCGACTGCTTTCCAGGTCGGAATCACCTTGCGGCGCGCCATCATCAAGCCCATACCACCAGGAAGACGGGGAAGACCAATCTCGCTACTGACTGTAATCAAACTGGGCATCGGCGCTTCCAGCACTTCAAAGCCATCCCTGACGATTCTTCTTATTTTCAGAGCCTGACCGGTTACTTCGATGTTGCAAGCTAACGTAATAATAGGGATGCCCAGCATTTCACCCAGAATGGAGCCAACCTGACCGGCACCCCAGTCGGCAGCCTGGCGTCCGCAGAGCACCAGGTCAAATGCGCCGATTTTCTTGATTGCTTTGCTCAAAACATAGGCCGTGCCGAAGCTGTCCAGATTCTCGAAGGCGTCATCTGTGAGAACAATGCCATCGTCGGCGCCCATCGAAAGGGTATGACGGACGACATCGGCAGCTTTGGCCGAACCCATGCTGATGATCGTTATCTTCCCTTTGTTTTTATCTTTGAGACGGCAAGCGGCTTCGACAGCGCGCTCATCAAAGACACTGATCACCGGAGGCACACCGGCGGGAGGAATGACCTTTTTTGTTTCCGGGTCGATCTTGAATTTGGCCGGAGGTATCTCCGGATCCAGCACCTGTTTTACACAGATAATAGTATGCATGCATTTCCCTCCAATTTAAGACTGTTTCATGGCTGCTTCGACAATTTCCACCAGGTCTAAGGCCTTCAATTTACTCTGAATTCCCTTGTGTTCGATGCTTTCCTCGAACATTTGCAAACAATAAGGACAGGCGGTGACAACCGTATCCGCCCCTGTTTTGAGCGCATCTTCCAGCCGCATATGACTGATCTTGGTCGTACCGGGCTGTTCTTCGATCCACATCAGGCCGCCCCCTCCGCCGCAGCAGAAGCTGGATGATTTCGAACGTTCCATTTCTGTAAGTTTAGCGTTGGGAATAGACTGAAGAATACCGCGCGGCTCCTGATAGATATGGTTATAACGCCCCAGATAACAAGGGTCATGGAAAGTAAGGGTAGAATTCAACTCATTAGAAAGCTTGATCTTGTCCTGTTTGATCAAATCGGCAATAAACTCGGTGTAGTGCACTACCTTGAACTCGCCGCCGTATTGGGGATATTCGTTTTTAATCGTGTTCAAGCAGTGCGGACAGGAAGTAATAATCTGTTTAATGCCATGGCTTTTAAACATTTCGATATTCTGTTCGGCCATGACCTGGAACTGGAAATCATACCCTGCCCGCCGAGCCGGGTCGCCGCAGCAGGTTTCGGCATCGCCCAAAACTGCGAAATCGACGCCCGCCGCTTTGAATACCTTCGCCATGGCTAAGGTAGCTTTGACATTACGCTCCACCAGCGCACCGGTGCAGCCTACCCAGAACAGGGTGTCGGCGGTATCACCATCAGCTAGAATTTTCAAATCGAGTCCGCTCGTCCAGTCGCCGCGCAGGCGCATCGATTGCACGCCCGCCCACGGATTGCCGCGCGATTGCATATTTCTGAGCATCAATTGTGCGCTTTCAGGCATCTTGCTCTGGGACATCGTTAAATTCCGCCGGAAACCGATAATTTTACGCACATGTTCGATACCAACCGGGCAGACTTCCTGGCAGGCGCCGCAGGTGGTACAGGCCCAGATTTCCGGCTCTGTGACCACACCGCCTAACATTTCTTTGGGTTGTCCGTCTTTTGCTGTAACCGGTTGCGGTGTGAGTAAGGCAGACCCAGCCTCCAATAAATGCTCTTTCAGATTGTGAATTACTTCCCGCGGCGAAAGGGTTTTACCGGTAAGTTGGGCGGGACAACTGGCATGGCACCTACCGCAGACGGCGCAGGAATAGAGGTCAAGTAAATCCTTCCAGGTGAAGTCCTGTATTTTTGATATGCCAAAATTCTCCTGCTCTTCGACAGGGATTGGTTCGATGACAACTTTCTGTCCCAGCGGGATGAAAATTTCATTAAAGATAGAGGCCAGGATATGCATATGCTTGGAGCGCGGGACGTAAACGGCGAAACTAAGAATCAAGAAGTAGTGCAGCCACCATAAACTATAATAGACATGTTTCAAAGTAAGATTAGAAATACTGCTGCCTGACAAAAGTCGGGCGATCGCTCCGCTAATCGGAGGCCAAGAAGTAGTCACACCGGCGCTAGCCAGTCCGAAACCATCGCCTAAGAAGTGGAGCAGCATCAGACCGAATACCATGCCCATGATAATGCCGGCCTCGGCGCTCATCTGTAATCTGGCCGGACGCACAATGTATCTCCTGATTGCGGCCCAGACGATAGCAATCGTTACAAACAATCCGGCAATATCCAGAATGGAAGAAAAAACTCTTTCAAATGTACCGCCCAGGATGACTGAGGCCAGACCAAAACCACCGGCCAAGCCGATAAAGATGATGTAACTCAAGAAAAACAAGCTGAAACCCCAGAAGAGGAAGGCATGTCCGAACCCGGCCAGATCCTTACGGGTGACACTTTTCAGGCTGCAACGCTGGGTAACGACTTCGCGCACCATATTATTAATACGCTGCCCCATATGATCAAAACGGTTTTCCGGCTTGCCCAGACGGATCAAGCGGAACAGAAACCAGGTTCTCTGCACAAATAAACCGGCAGCAACCACGAAGAAGACCCAAAAAATAATATAGCCTGATATTCCCCAATAGGTCGCGCTGACTGGCGACATAATTTCCTCCTATCGCTTGTGAGACGGTTTATCTACATTTGATTGTTTACTTCAGGCAACCTCTTTTTCTTGTTTTTTACGGATAACGGCTCTTTGTCCTTCCGGTGGCGGCAATGGAACAGGTAAACCCACAATTTTAGTCACGGCACCGAACCTCGGCGGACAGACATCGAAACAGGTGCCGCACTTGATACACTCTTCCTGGTTAATAATGTGGATCTCGCCTTTGTTACTGATAATCGCTTCCGCCGGACACCTGCGCGCGCAGATCATGCAAGCCTGGCATTTCTGCGGGTCGATATAATAGGCCGGCGCTTCGTTGACTAATTTATCGACCTCATCCTGAGTGAAAAATTTGTCATATTCCGACGGCTCGAGCAGGCGCTTCCCCAGTTTTTCATTTGTGTGCACCTTAATATAGGGAACCAGGGCAGTCATTTCCATCAGTCTCGCTTTCAGCACATTTTCATCCAGACTTTCGCCGTAACCAAGGGGGCCTAACTCCCTCACCTTACGCGCAAAATCACTCATAACTTCGGCAAAAACAACTCCTTCAGCCGACGACATGAATTCGATTCTTAATCGATCCGGGTTGAGCCCGATGTGTTGCATCATTCTTTTCGCCAGTAATACCATATTCAACGCATGGTAATTACCCTGGGTAATATAGTTACATTCATTTAAACGGCATCCGCCAATAAAAACCCCATCGATCCCGTTGGCAAAAGCCCGCAATACAAATTCCAGCGCGATCCTGCCGGAACACATGACACGGATAACCCTTGTTTCAGTGGTGTATTGTAGTCTGGAAACTCCAGCCATATCGGCAGCGCCGTATGCTCACCAGTGGCACAAAAAACAAATGATCTTCGGCTTAAATTTAAGTACCGGACTCATTTTGTGCTCACCTCCTTTTCCCGCATTACCGGCTTGCTATGTTTGGCAATATCCAGCAAATTCGGCACCATGGCGTCAATTTGCGCGAACAACCCCTTATCGGTAAAGTGCTTGAGCTGGATGGCCCCGGTGGGGCACCTGGCATTGCAAAGACCGTCACCTTTACATAGAATGGGGTTAACGATCGCCTTTTTACCCTGTTTGGTATCGCGGATCTCGATCGCGCCGTAGGCGCAGACCGCAGCGCAGGCTGAACAACCCATACACTTCTTCTCATCCACCGAGCACACGGACCCGGAGGCGATAACAGTGTCATGAGAAAGCAGGGTTAAAACCCGCCCGGCTGCACCGTAAGCCTGGTTGATCGTTTCGGTGATGTGCTTGGGATAATGCGCCATGCCGCACAGATAAACACCGTCCGCGGCAAACTCGACGGGACGCAATTTCACGTGCGCTTCCTGAAAGAAACCGTCCATCCCCAGATTCACTTTATAGGCAAAGCCGACTTCCTTTGCGCCGGGGGCAGGCACGATCGCCGCCGCTAAAGTGACGATATCAGCATCGATTTCCAACTGACTCCCTAAAACATAATCGGTGGCAGTGACCTTGAGCACGGGGCGGCCTTCCTGCGATTCACCGGCAATAATCTGAGGTTTCTCCTGCGGCTCATAGCGGATAAATTTAACTTCTTTGTCGGCGGCTTGCCGGTAAAAATCCTCGCGGAATCCATAGGTGCGCATATCCCGGTAGAGGATATAGATATCCATCCTGGGGTTGAGCTCTTTCAGTTTCAGGGCGTTTTTCACAGACTCGCCGCAGCAGATACGGCTGCAGTAATTCCGGTCCTCATTCCGGCAGCCGACGCATTGAATCATGACGATGCTATTGGCTTTAGTGACTTTTTCGTCGCCGTTGTGGATGCGCTCTTCCAGTTCTAGGTGAGTCATGACACGGTCGTCCTGTCCGTAAAGATATTCGGTCGGTTTATAGACATCTGCGCCGGTGGCAATCACTGCAGCGCCATGTTTGATCTCAGTGGTGCCTTTTTCCGATTTCACCCTGGTAGTAAAATTCCCAACGTAACCGAAAGCCTCGGTAATCGCTGCTTGCGTGTAGACATGAATTGATGGATGGCTGTACACCTTTTTGATCAAATCTTGCAGGTACGCCTGCACGTCCAGCCCTTCCAGTGTATGGTAAATTTTACGGGCCATACCCCCCAGGTCTTTCTCGCGTTCCAGCAGGTGAACCTCATGCCCCTGGTTGGCGATCGAAAGCGCGCAGGTCATACCTGCGATACCGCCGCCGACCACTACTGCCGTCTTGTTGACCGGCAGATCAAATTCTTTGAGCGGCTCCAGATGACGGGCACGCGCAACCGACATACGGATGATGTCGAATGCTTTATCGGTAGCATCTTCTTTTTCCTTGGAATGCACCCAGGAGTTGTGCTCACGGATATTGCCCATTTCGTAATAATATTGATTAATCCCCGCGTCCCGCAGGGTCTCGCGGAATAACGGTTCAAGGGTACGGGGACTGCAAGCGGCGACCACCACCCGGTTCAGCCCTTTTTCTTTCGTAATATCAGTGATTTCCCGGATGGAATTGGAAGCACAGGAGAACAGCTGCTCCTGCGCGTGTACGACATTAGGCAAGGTCAAAGCGTATTCCACTACGGAAGGAACGCTGACAATTCTGCCGATATTGGCGCCGCAGTGGCAGACAAAAACCCCGATCCTCGGCTCCTCTTTGGAGACATCCCTTTCCGGCGGGAATATTCTTTCTTCAGTTAATTTACCGCGCCGGTAATCCAGCAGCTCACCACATTGGGAACTGGCGCCGCTGGCAGTAAAAACAGATTCCGGAATATCAGTCGGTCCCTGGAAGGCACCACTGATAAAAACACCGGGGCGCGAGCTCTGCATCGGATTCGTTTCTTTGATCTGGCAATAGCCGTGGTCATTGAGCTCGATGCCGAATTTACCGGCCAGTTTTTTAACTTCCGCGGGAGGCGTTAGACCGACGGACAGTACCACCATATCGAATTCTTCTTCTTTCACCCCGTTGTCATTAGTCGAATAGCGCACGGTCACATTTTTAGTTACAGGATCTTCTCTCACAACCGAGGTATAACTGCGAATGAAACGCATGCCGGACAACTTTTCTGCGCGCTGGAAGAAACGTTCAAAATCCTTGCCGTAAGAACGGATATCATTGTGGAAGATTGTGCATTCGGCGTCGGAATCATGGTCTTTAGTTAGAATTACCTGTTTCTGCGCATAAGTACAGCAGACGGCGGAACAATAGCTGTGCCCCGCGCCTTTGGGGTTAACCTGCCGCGACCCGATGCAGGAAATCCAGGCGATTTTGTGCGGATGCTTTTTATCGGAAGCGCGCAGGATCTCGCCTTCGTACGGACCAGTGGCGCATAGCAGCCGTTCATAGTCCATGCCAGTGACCACATTCTGGAACTTGCCATAGCCGTATTCATTACCTATTTTGGGTGTAAATGCTTCGATACCCGGCGCCAGAATAACTGCCCCCACTTTTACTTCGATCCTTTCCGGCGCCTGATTAAAATCAATGGCCTTGTTCTTACAGGCACTTTCACAAATCCGGCATTTCTTGTCTTTGAGGTAGAGACAGCTTTCATCGATGTAAGTGACTAAGGGAATGGCCTGGGCAAAATAGATATGAATAGCCTTATTTTTCGATATTTCCTGGTTGAACTGGTCGGGATATTTCACCGGGCAATATTCGACACAGGTCGTACAACCCGTGCATTTACTCTCGATAATATATCTGGGTTTTTTAAGCAAAGTAACCTTGAAGTTACCGGCTTCACCTTCGACATTATCGACTTCGGTGTAAGTCATCACCTTAATATTCGGATGCCGTCCAACCTGGACGAGCTTCGGGGCGAGTATTCATATCGAGCAGTCATTGGTGGGAAAGGTTTTATCCAGTTGTGCCATATGGCCGCCGATGGCCGGCGCTTTGTCCACTAGATAAACTTTGTAACCCGCGGTGGCCAGGTCCAGAGACGCTTGTACGCCGCTGACCCCGCCGCCAACTACCATGACGTCGCCGAAATTACTCCCCTTCAGACTCTTCCGAAGCTCCTCGATCTGTTCTTTTTCCACTTTTATGGTCCTTCTCAGATGGCTTCGTTACTAAATAACTTCCTGTAAAACTTCCGTGATATCCTTGATCTGGATCGCCGCGCTGTTCTTGAGGGACAACCGGCTGTCCTCAAACTGGGTGATGCAATATGGGCAAGCGGTGACCAGTTCTTCGGCCCCCACGTCGAGCGCCTGATTCAGCCTGATGTCGGAGAACCGTTCATTTTTGGCGGTTTCCATCCAGACACGGCCTCCGCCCATCCCGCAGCAAAGACTGGTTTCCCGCGTATCGGCCATTTCTTTCAGTTCCAGACCGGGGATCTTTTTCAATGTATCTCGGGGTTCATCGTAGATACCGTTATGCCGTCCTAAATAACATGGATCATGATAGGTAACTTTCTTTTTATATTCCTTCGTGATTTTGATTTTGCCCTCTTTGATCAGTCGGAATAAATACTGGGTGATATGCATTACCTCGAAGTTGGTTTTAAATTCAGGATATTCGTTCTTAAAGGTGTGATAGCAATGCGGAGAGGAAACCAAGATAGTCTTTACCCCGGCATCGATAAAAGTCTTGATGTTTTCCCGAGCCAGGCGTTTGAATAATGTTTCGTTACCGGCTTTGCGCACGCTTTCACCGCAGCACATTTCTTTAGAGCCAAGAATACCGAAATCCACACCGGCAACGGTCAGAATTTTGGCCGTAGCCTGGGCGATCTTTTTCAGTCTGGGGTCGTAGCTGGGATAGCAGCAGGGGAAATAGAGCAAAGCAGTACCTTCAGTGAATTCTTTTACGCTAAGGTCCTGTGCCCATTTTGCGCGATCATTCGGTTCCTGCCCGAAGGGATTGCCGACGCTGGCCAAGCTGGTCATAACACTACGCAGATTGGGGATACTGGCGGGGACGACACCATCCGGTACCAGCACCCGACGCATTGAGCGCATCACATCGATAATTTCGACACCGCGCGGGCAACGCTGCACACAATTGCGGCAGGTTGTGCATAGCCAGATATCTTCGGATTCGAAAGGTACCACGCCGAATTTGGCCTGATTGACAAGCCGACGCACGTAAAATTGTCTGACCCGCCCCCAGGGACACACAGAATCACACTTTCCACATTGATAGCAGAATTTATCGGCTTCACCGCCGGCTTCTTTAATGCCATCGATTACTACTTTAAAGGGCTCCAGGGGCAAGATTTCCATTATCTTTTTTGCGCCTTTTTACGTCTTTATATCCTGTTTATGCCCAAACCGTTCAACAGTATCTTTGATCTTTTCCAACCCGTACTTATTCACCAGCGCTTCCAGTCCGGTTTCCGCGTCTCCAGGTTTCTCATCTTCTTCGACTTCCTCTTCACGCTCTTCATAAGTCAGGGCATTGTTCAAGCACCACTGCACGCACAGCGGCTTGCCGGTCGGTTCATCTTCACACATATCGCATTTAAGCGGCAGTCCAGAATCAGGTTCTTTAAAAAAGCCGCGGGAGGGACAGGAAGCGCGGCAGAAATCACATTCCGAGTATTCTTTGCCGTCCAGAACATACTTATCTCTGCCCATGCATTCGGCGGCGGTATATTCACCGGCGTAGACAGGCAGATAAACATCTCTTAACGGATCACGCACCATGCGGATGCGAGACCTAGCCGGGTTATTGCTGCTGTAACGGGGATTAGAGTGAAAGGCCGAACAAATCACTTCACAGGCACGGCAGCCGTTACACTTATCAACGTCAATTTTGATGGTCTTAACTTTCTTCATCACTTTACTCATTCTTGATCACCCCCCGCTGTTCCAGGTCATCTCCCACACCAGCTAACTCCAAGTCCTGCAATGTCTTTTTCGTGGGAATGCCCTGCTTGTCCCACCCCTTAAACCGGTAATAAGCATCCAAAAGCTGATCTTCAAGCTCAGGGAACCTTTTCCGCCAGTGATCTTCCGGAGGCTTTTCATCAACCCTGCGCAATCCTCTCCGAACATTAATAGCCCGGATCAGATTGCGATTCCGCTTGTAAATCTGCGCCAGTTTTGTTTCATCCATTTCAATGCCGGCACCGGATGAGATAAACTTCGGGTAATTGTGGACATGGTAAGGAGGTTTCAGCGGGAATGAAGATAATCCGGCACACACTCCAAGGGCATCATCGATGTAGTGCATCTTTTCCTGCCAATCCACAATATCCACGGACATATCGACCGTGGGGTAATATGGATTGGAATGGTCTCCCCGCACTTCCCAGCCCAGCAGATATTGCTTGAACTTTTCATCGGGAACCTGGATCCAGTCCTTAATGAAGTTTTCTCTTTCCTCCATCGTCGGAAATGGCGCCTGGGGAAATTGTCCTTCGATCTGTGTAATGTTAATCTTTTCGCCGGTAGCGTACATCAGAAAATAAACGGGGTTCAACATACCCAGTTTGAGCGGGAGTTGCTCGTGTTTTTTAATGGTGTTATGATCGAATGCTTCAGCCCCTTTGCCAATCTTACGGGCGGCCCAATACACGCCGTCGGCTAAAATATCGCCGATGCCTTCGCGGCGGACAATGCGATCGAGTAACCAGTAAAATTTGCCTTCGTTGTCGGTGGGACACCCTGCAAAGTCCTGTTCAGTCAAAATACCTGCCTCGCGCAGTTCAAACGCAAAGGCCATAATTTGGGGTGTCGAAAAACCATCTACGCCGTATTCGGTGGCACGTTGGGCAATCCTGAAACCAAAATCCAGGTCGTCGACAAAGGCGGCCATTGTATAAGTCAATTTCGAGAAGCATTTCATCATGTAAGTGGACATGCCGGGCAGGGAAATAATTGCGCCGCATTTCATCGGGCAGTTGTAGCAACTTACCAGGCGCGTGCGCGCATGTTCCTGCACAGTCTTCCACTTTGTTTCGATTTCCGGATTCCAGAAATCTTTTCTGCGCGTACGGGCATTGCCCCAGGAGAAGTTTTCGGTGTGCCATTTTTCATCGACATGCAGCATTTCCTGTGGAGACCCCAATCCCTGCAAAATAGTCATAACGCCGGGAACCGGATTATCAGCGCGGACTTTGATATAATCCAGTACGCCTTTACTCAGTTCCAGGAATTCAGCAGGCCGTGCGAGATTGATATCTTTGGTGCCTCGGACAACGACGGCCTTTAACTTTTTGTCGCCCATCACCGCGCCCACGCCGAGCCGGCTGGAACTGGACCTGCCCTGCTCGATAGAAGCCGTGAATACGCGATTTTCTCCGGCCAGCCCGATTGCGGCAACCTGGGCATTAGGCTCTTTCAATTCCTGTTTTATCAGTTCGGCGGTTTCAATCGCGCCTTTACCGGCCAGATACCGGGCGTCCCGTATTTCTACTTTGTCGTTGTTTATATAAACATAAACCAGTGTGGGAGATTTACCGCGGAAGATGATTTTATCGTAACCGGCATATTTCAATTCCGGGGCAAAAAATCCGCCCATCATCGAATATGCCATCAACTTTGTCTGTGGGGAAATCGTAGAAATGATCGTGCGGTTAGCGCCGGGAGCAGGCGTGCCGGCTAAAAGACCGGCGCCAAATATGAGCAGGTTTTCGGGAGAAAACGGTTCGATTTCCGGGGGCACTCTATCCCACAGAATCTTCGCGTTTGTACCTAGCCCACCCAGGTGAAGTTCGGTCAACTTCGAATCCGTCGCTTCCCGTTCGATATTGCCGCTGGAGAGATCGATTTCCAGATTAAACCCTGTCTCTGCGTACCTCATGTTTACCCTCTCGGCTGCTTAACTTTCAGGCAACCTTGCCGATCAAGAAAGATTTATAGGATCTGTTTCTTTCGGAGTTCCGGTTTGCTCTTTGCGGGCGAAACCGGGAGGTGTATGGTCAGGTTTAAGAAGATTCAATTGTTCGGGACTAGGTGATGTTAATTACTCCTTGTAGTCTGGTAGTTCTGGAATGCCGAATCAAAATATTCATTAGCCTTATTGGCGAGTAAATCATGGTATTCCCCAAAAATGTTGGCCGCCTGCGGCCGCAGCCAATTACGGGGGAGTAGTTCAAGGGGCAGGTCAGGGTCATAGAAAGGTAATCTGCGGTACTCGTGAATCAGGTGGAATCTCTCGACAAAGCACTCACCGGGTTCGATTACTTCACCGGCTTGCAACCGCTTCCGGTGGTCTTTCAGCTTACGCTGGTACTTGTCGACAAAATCATTATATTTTTCATGGATTTTATCCAGGTCCCAACACCAGTTCATAATATCTTTGGGATTCGCGGAGCCCACCTGCCGGGCGCTAAATATCTGAACACAGTTTTCGATATTAAGCCTTTCCGCCAATTCCGAAACTTCCCTTGTCATATCGTAAGGGGAAACCCACGTCGCATCGCTGAGCGCGCCATAACCCAACCAACCTAA
>Ga0302322_100005522_pt1 | contig 11093 bp, 9 predicted proteins | sample Fen_T0_2_FD_203757 | JGI IMG/M metagenome (GOLD analysis project Ga0302322, IMG submission 203757) | Peat permafrost microbial communities from Stordalen Mire near Abisko, Sweden - Fen_T0_2 | ecosystem: Environmental > Terrestrial > Soil > Wetlands > Permafrost | place: Sweden: Abisko... | reverse complement strand
CGACTGTACGCCGGAGATGAGATCGAACAGCGTGCTCTTGCCGGCGCCGTTGGGGCCGATCAGAGCGAGGATCTCGCCGGCGTGAACGTCGAGGCTGATGTCGCGGTTGGCCTTCACGACGCCGAAGGATTTCGTGACGTTGATGACCGACAGGATGGCCTGGCCGCGCGGCGGCTTGTCGCGCTCAGTGAGGCGTGGCGCGCCGTCGACCTTGGGACGCGCCTCCTGCACGTTGAGGCGGGCGAGGTTCGTCAGCGCCGGCCAGATGCCCTCGGGAAGATATTGCAGGATCGCGACCGCGGCGATGCCAAAGATCACGATTTCGAAGTCGCCCTGGACGTGCAGCAGATCCGCAAGGTGGCTCTGCAGCCATTGATTGGAAAGCACGACGATGCCGGCACCAGTGACCGCGCCGGCGATGCTCGAGGCGCCGCCGATCACCGCCATGAACAGATATTCGATACCTTGCGCAAAGGAGAATGGCGAAGGGTTGATGAAGCGCTGGAAGTGGGCGTAGAGCCAGCCGGCCAGCGCCGCCATCAGGCAGGCGATCACGAAGCTCGCGATCTTGAAACTCTGCGTATTCACGCCGACGCTTTCGGCCATGACCGTGCCGTAGCGCAGGGAACGGATGGCGCGGCCGGGCCGGGAGTCGAGCAGGTTGCGGGTGCCGAGCAGGAGCAGCAGCAGCACGATCCAGATCACGACATAGAAGCTCTTGGGGTCCTTGAGCGCGAAGCCTGCAATCGATAGCGGGGGAATATCGCTCATGCCGGCTTGGCCGCCGGTCTGCGGCAGGCTGCCCAGCAGATAGAAGGCGACGATGGCCAGCGCCAGCGTCGCCAGCGGCAGATAATGGCCGGACAGTTTGATCGCGACCAGCGAATTGAGCAGCGCGATCACGAACGCGACCGCGAGCACCGCAAACAGCGTGATCCAGGGCGAGACGCCGTAGACGGTGGTGAGATAGCCGGTGACATAGGCGCCGATGCCGACATAGGCGGCCTGTGAGAACGAGGTCAGGCCGGCCACGCCCGTGAGCAGCACGAGCCCCAGCACCGTGATCGAAGACAGGCCGACATAGTCGAGCAGCGCGATCTCGTAGTCGGAGAACACAATTGGAGCAATCAGCACGGCGGCGAGGAAGGCGATTTCAAGCCCGCGGCGCCAAAGCCGCCGGCGCGCCAGCGCGTCAGGATCGAGATCCTCCTGCGCGTGCGACGCCGGTCCTTCGACGCTGTCTTCCTTCTCTCGCCGCGTCATCCGCATCGAACGGAACAGCAGGATCGGAATCACCAGGCTGAAGACGATGACTTCCTTATAGCTCGAGGCTGCGAACGAGGAATAGCTCTCGAGCAGGCCGACCAGGATGGCGCCGAGCGCCGACAGCGGAAAGCTGACGAGGCCGCCGAGGATCGCGGCGACAAAGCCCTTGAGGCCCAGCAGGAAGCCGGTGTCATAGATGATGGTGGTGATCGGCGCGATCAGCACGCCCGCCAGCGCGCCGATGCTGGCGGCAAGCCCGAAGGCGAGGCGGCCGGCCAGCGGCACCGAGATGCCCATCAGCCGGGCCCCTTCGCGATTGATCGCGGCCGCCAGCATGGCCTTGCCGTACAGCGTGCGCTGCGAGGCAAAATACAGCAGCGCGATCACCGCTGATGTCACGATCAGGATCGCAATGGTCTGGCCGGCGATCGGCACGCCTGCGAGCATGAAGCTGCCGTCGATCAAGGGCGCCGAGCGCTGGCCGCCGGGACCGAAGATGAACAGCGCAATACCGACCATGACGAAGTGCAGCGCGACCGACACGATCATCAGCACCAGCACCGAGGCGCCGGCGATCGGCTGGTAGACGAGGCGATAGAGCAGCGGTCCGGTGGCGCCGACCACGGCCACCGCGATCACGGCCTTGACGAGCAGAGGAAGGTCGAACTGCGCGCCGGTCCAGGCCAATGCGGTGATCGCGAGCGGCAGCAGCGCGCGCCGCAGCGCCGGGGGCAGTGCACTGAGACCGCGGCTGCGCGCGTCCCCGATCAGGTCGGCTGCGAATTGCAGGAGAACGAGAATGAGCAGCAGCGGGATGGTGCCGGGCATGCGCCCGTCCTGCAGCATCGTGAAGGTCAGCGCGCTGAACGAGACGAACTCGCCCTGCGGCACGAAGATCGTCCGCGTCACCGAGAACACCAGAACGATCGCAACCGCGAGCAACGCGTAGACGAGGCCGTTGGCGATGCCATCCTGGGCAAGATAGAGCGCGACGAAACTGTTCACCAGGACACTCCGACAAGGACGCGGCGGCGAAGGCCCATATGCACCCGCCGCCGCGCCTTCAACTCACTTCACCAGCGTCCAGGCGCCGTTCTTGACCAGGATCATCACGATGCTGCGCTGATCGAAGCCGGAATGGTCCTTCGCCGTCATGTTGTAGACGCCTTGCGCACCCGTGAGGTCCTTGACCTCTTCGAGGGCATCGCGCAATGCGGCCCGGAATTCCGGCGTGCCCGGCTTGGCCTTGGCGGCTGCCAGGGGAACGGCGCGCTGGAGCAGCAGGCCGGCATCATAGATGTTGGCGCCGAACGTTCCGGGCTCGACCTCGTAGAGCTTCTTGTAGGCGGCGATATAGTCCAGCGCGACCTTGCGCGACGCCACCTCGTCGCCGATCTCCGACAGCACCAGCATCGGGCTGGCCGCGAGCAGCGTGCCTTCCACTTTCTTGCCGCCGATCTTCAGGAACTCGGGCGTCGCAGCGCCGTGGGTCTGGTAGATCTTGCCGGCAAAGCCCTGGTCGACCAAGGTCACTTCCGGCAGCACGGTCGCCGCCCCCGCCGCGCCGATCAGTACCGCATCAGGCGCCGCTGCGCGGATCTTCAGTGCCTGTCCGGTGACCGAGGTGTCGGTGCGGGCGAAGCGCTCTTCCGCGATGATCTTGATACCGGCCGCGTCGGCTGCGCCCTTGAAGGCCGCGGCAAAATTATCGCCGAGCGGATCGTTGGTGCCGATATAGGCGACCGTCTTGATCCCGGTTGTCTTCATGTTGGCGACGATCGCGTCCATCACCAGATTGTCGTTCTGCGTGGTCTTGAACACCCAGCGCTTCTTGTCGTCCATCGGCAGCACCACCGCGGTGGTGCCGACCGGCGCCAGCATCGGCGTCTTGGCGTCGGCGATGAAGGGCAGCACGGCCACCGCGTTCGGCGAACCGGACGGACCGATCAGGACGTCGATCTTGTCCTCGATCAGCATTTTCTGGACGTTCTTGGTCGCCTGCGTCGGATCGCTGTTGTCGTCCATGTAGATGTATTCGACGGCGACGTCGCCGATCGTCTTCGGCAACAGCGCAGCGGTGTTCTTCTGCTGCACGCCGATGACCGAGACCGGGCCGGTCGACGATGCGATGACGCCGACTTTCATCTGGGCGCTGGCGGGGAGAACAGTCGCGGCCAGCAACGCCGCCGCGGCAATCATTCTGTGCACGACAAAATTCCTTTCTCGTTCTTCTTGCGCCGGTCGCGAAAGCGGGCCGGCGGCGCCTGATCGGCCTGTCTGATCCGGCGTAACGACAATCCGCAACGGCGCCCTCAAGCCCGGCGCCCGTTTCAAATTACTCGCATATTCACTAGAACAATCAAGCAAGTTAATTCGGCTGACCGCGCCGCTTCTCGTGGCAGGCTGCATGAATAGCGGTCATATGAGGTGTAGATCCCGCTGCGCTACGACCACTTTATCCCCTCATCCTGAGGAGCTTGGCGCAGCCAAGCGTCTCGAAGGACGAGGCCCGGAATCCGCTTCGGGGCCTCATGGTTGGAGACGGCGCTGACGCGCCTCCTCACCATGAGGAGCTGCTATCGCTCCTCGCAACGACGATCAATTCATCTGATAGACGCAGCTACGGCGATAGGTTCTCGAAGATGCGAGCCGACAGGGAATTGAGCAACTGGACCTCGGTCTTGGTCAGGCCGCGCAGCGCGTCCTTGAACACGTGTCTGACCTTGTCGCGGGTCTGTTCGAGCAGAGCCAGGCCTTCCGGCGTGATCATGACTTCAGTCGAGCGTGCGTCGGCGCTGGAGGTTCGCACCGTCACCAGGCCCTCGCTGACCATGCGGGTAATGGTCTTGGCCATTGTCGAGATGTGCGCCACGCACTCCTCGGCGATCTCCGACACCGTGATCGCTTTGCCCTCGGCCAGGAGGCTCAGCACGCGCCAGCGCGCCATGTCGATTCCCGACGGCTTCAGCACCGCATTCATGCGCGTGTAGTAGCGCGCGAGCATCCGGACCGTATGATAGAAGGGGGAACGGCTGGACAGGAAGCGGCTGTCCTCCGCCTTCACATGGCGATTGATGTCGTCCAACTCGTTCTTTGGCATTGTCCTCGATCCAGCCGAAGCGGCCTCTCCGGCTGCCGTCCCCTTAGCAACACAGGATTGCATAAAGCAAGCAGGCTGACCTTGCCAGTTGTTAGACCCTGTGCAGTCGCGAAGCGGATCGTGTCGTCCACGTGCGATGCGCATATGATGCATGGCGGCGGATAGCCCTCGTCGTCCCTGCGTGTCGAAAGGTCGATTATGAGGCAGTCGTGGAATAATCTTTGTGCATGCAAGCTAGATTTTTCGCTGGAATATTCCACTAATTGCGGCTTTTAATCCGCTTTGCGCCAGCGGTGGCGGCGATGGTGGATCGGGACCGCAATGCCTGTGGACAGTCTTGCACGAGACGGCGGTCGCGACGCGCAGGCCCGGCATTGCGTTGCGTCGCTGCTGTCCGGCGGGCCCTCGCCGGTTGACGCGGTGCCGTTCCCGATTAGCCTGCGGTTGATCGGGCGCCACGGCGATGATGCGCCACCCTGCGCCATTGCGCAGCATCTTGAACCGGCAGGTTGAAAATGACCTTCAGCTCCGTTCGACACCAGGACATTGAGGCTCCTCCGATGACGCCACCGCTTGCGACGATCGCCAGAGACCCCGACCGGACGGTTTCGGCCGAGTTCGACCTGCCGGCGCTGCTCGCCGATATCAAGGCGCGCCGCTCGGAATTCAGCGCCGGCCAGAAGATCCAGGCCGACATCATCGAGGGGTTCAAGCGGCTCGGTGTCTATCGCGCCATGGTCGCCAAACGGTTCGGCGGCGAGGAGCGGACGCCGGCCGCGTTCTGCCGGCTGATTGAGGCCATCTCGGAGGCCGACGGCTCGGCCGGCTGGGTCGCAAGCTTCGGCAGCGCCGCCTGCTATCTCGCGGCCCTGCCGGAAGAGACGCTGCGCAAGGTCTACGCCAACGGGCCGGACGTGGTGTTCGCCGGCGGCCTGTTCCCGCTGCAGCCGTCGAAGCGGACACCGGACGGCTTCCTGGTCAACGGTGTCTGGAAATTCGGCAGTGGCTCGTCCGGCGCCGAGCTGATCGGCGTCGGCATCACGGTGGAGGGCGATTCCACCGGCGGTCTTCCGCGCGTGGCTGTCATGCCGGCAGAGCGGGTGACGATCCGCCCAAATTGGGATGTGATCGGGCTGCAGGGAACGGGCAGCCATGATTTGGTCGTGAAGGACGTCGTCGTGCCGGAGGAGTGGACGTTGATCCGGGGCGGGCGGGCCACGCTCGATGCAGCGATCTATCGCTATCCGTCGCTCGCGTTCGCGGCCCAGGTGCTTGCGATCGTCGGGATCGGCGTGGCACGCTCGGCACTCGACGAGGTCACCGCGATGGCGGGTGGGCGCGCCTCCATCACCGGCGCCCCGGTCATGGCGGAGCGCGGCTATGTCCAGCTTGAGATCGCGCGCGCCGAGGCGATGCTGCGCGCGGCCCGTTCGTTCTTCTACGAGGCGACCGAGACTTTGTGGGACGAAGTGCAGAACGGCGCGCCGAGCCAGAAGACCGTCGCCCTGATGCGCCTTGCCGCCACCAACGCTGCGCGATCGGGCGCCGAAGTGGCTCGCATCGCCTGCGGCCTGGCCGGCACCAGTTCGATCTACGCCACGCACAATCTGGCGCGCGCGATGTGCGACAGCCTGGTCGTGGCCCAGCACGCCTTCCTGAGCGAGGGCACGATGCAGAGCGCAGGCCGCATTCTGCTCGGCCTGCCGGCGCAGCCGGGCTTCCCATGAACGCCGCTTCATCCCCGCCGATTTCGATCCGACGCAACGAGGACATCCGCCGATGACCAGCACCGCCGAAGCCAGTCCCGACATCCGCCCGCTGATCCAGTCGGATCGTGCCAAGACCACGCTCTACACCGACCCCGAGATCTTCAAGGCGGAGATGCGCAAGGTGTTCGAGAACACCTGGGTCTGGGTCGCCCATGAGAGCGAAATCGCCGGTCCCGGCGATTTCAAGACCGCGCAGGTCGGCCAGCATCCCGTCATCGTGGTGCGCGACCGCAAGGGCGTCGTGCATGTCCATGTCAATCGCTGCCGTCATCGCGCCGCCACCCTCTGCGAGGTGCCGAAGGGCAAGACCAGCAGTTTCGTCTGCCCGTATCACGGCTGGAGCTACGGGCTCGAAGGCGCGCTGCGCGGCGTGCCCTACGAGACCGGCTATGAGGGCGTGCTGGAGAAGGCCAAGTTTCCGCTGCGCTCGCTGCGCGTCGAACACTATGCCGGCATGATCTTCGCGACCTTCCGCGACGACATCGAGCCGCTGGTCGATTATCTCGGCCCGGCGAAGAAATGGATGGACCTGTTCATGAAGCAGGGCGCGGGCTTCCCGGTGACCACGCTCGGCGAACACAAGTTCCGCTTCCCCGGCAACTGGAAGATCCAGCTCGAGAACACCACCGACGCCTATCACTTCCCGCTGGTGCACAAATCGTTCCTGACTGCGGTCGACAGCGAGACCCAGACCACGCTCGACATGATGAACAATGGCGGCTTCGTCGAGGATCTCGGCAACGGCCACAGCGTGATGGTGATGATTCCCGAACTGATCGACCTCGAGGACAATCTGGAGGCGCCGATCCCGGAGAAGTTCAAGGATCTCGCCGCCGAACTCGCCAAGGACTACAGCGACCTCGAAGTCCGTCGCATCGTCCGCGCGGTCGGCGGCTCCGGCTTCAACCTCAACATCTTCCCCAACGTCGCCTGCTCGATGGCCTTCTTCCGCGTGCTGCAGCCGATCGCCGTGGAGGAAACCGAAGTCCGTCACATCGCGATCGGCATGAAGGGCGGACCTGCCGCCGGCAATCGCGCCCGCATGCGGTTGCACGAGTTCTTCCAGGGCCCGATGGGGTTTGGCAGCCCCGACGATGCCGAGGTGTGGGATCGCGTCCAGCACGGCGCGCAGGGCGACCACGATCTGTGGCTGATGCTCAATCGCGGCCTGCCGCAGGAGACCACGATGCCGGATGGCACGCGCCGTGGCGATGTCAGCTCGGAGACCGGCATGCGCGCAGCCTATGCGCAATGGGCCAAGATGATGGCGGCCTGAGAGAGGATTGAGTGCGATGACGACCGAAGCGATCACCCTCGACGAGGCCATGGCCCTGACCTGGTACGAGGCCGACCTGCTCGACAACGCCGAATATGACGAATGGCTGGCGATGTGGACGCCGGACGCCCATTATGTGGTGCCGATCGAACCCGGCGCTGTCGATTTCGAGAATACGCTGAACTACGCCTATGACGACCATTCGATGCGCAAGAAGCGCGTCGACCGGTTGCGCAACGGCCAGTCGGTCTCGACCTCGCCGGTGGCACGCACCATCCGCTTGCAGTCGCGCTTCCGGATCCTGAAGTCCGATGCCGACACCTGCGAGCTGCGCTGCGCCCAGATCCTGACCGAATTCCGCAGGGGGCGCGAGCGCGCCTACACCGCCGACGTCGAGTTCAACCTGGTGCGTGGCGATGACGGCAAGCTCAAGATCGCCCGCAAGGTGGTACGCCTGATCAACTCCACCGACGCGCTGACCGGCATCGGATACATCCTGTGACCGATGCCGGCGGGCAGGACCGAGTCGCGGTCGTCACCGGCAGTGGCAGTGGCGTGGGCGAAGCCATTGCCCGGGTGCTGCATGGCGGCGGCTACCGCGTCATGGTCGCCGATATCGACGACACGGCGGCCAGCAGTGTTGCCGCCGCGCTCGATCCGTCGGGCGCGACGGCGATCGCGCAACGCTGTGACGTGCGCGAGAAGCCGCAATTCGAGGCGGCGCTGGCGGCTGCATTGGCGCGTTGGGGCGTGGTGCATGCGCTGGTGAACAACGCCGCGGTGACGGTCGCGCGTCCGGTGATGGAGATCTCGGCCGAAGAGTTCGATGCCGTGATTGCAGTCAATCTGCGCGGCACCTTCCTCGGCTGCCAGGTGTTCGGCAGCTATTTCAAAACCAAGGGTCATGGCCGCATCATCAACATGGCCTCGCTCGCCGGGCAGAATGGCGGCACCGCGACCGGCGCGCATTATGCGGCCTCGAAGGGCGGCATCATTACGCTGACAAAAGTGTTCGCGCGCGACCTCGGCCCCGCTGGCGTCACCGTGAATGCGATCGCGCCGGGACCGATCGACTCGCCGATGGTCCATCGCACCTTGAGCCCGGAGCGGCTCGAGGCGGTCAAGGCTACGATCCCGGTCGGTGAGATCGGCGACGCCGCCTTTATCGGACAAGTGGTGCTGCAACTGGCCTCGCCGGACGCCTCTTTCGCCACCGGCGCGACCTGGGACATCAATGGCGGCATCTACCTGCGCTGAATGGAATCGGTTCGAGCATGAGTGAACAGACCCTGGATGTCGTGGTCAGCAGGCGCAGCGAGCCGGTCGACGGCATCGTCGTGCTCGACCTCGTGGCCGAGGGTGGCGCGGCCTTGCCGGGCTTCGAGCCGGGCGCGCATGTCGATGTCCATCTCGGCCCCGACCTGGTTCGGCAATATTCGCTGTGCAGCGATCCCGCCGACCGCTCGCATTATCAGCTCGGCATCCTGCTTGCGGAGGCGTCGCGGGGCGGCTCGGCCGCGATCCATAGCAGCGTTCATGCCGGCGACCGGCTGCGCATCGGGCTGCCGCGCAATTTGTTTCCGCTCGAGCCCGCGGCCACGTACTCGATCCTGATCGGCGGCGGCATCGGCATTACGCCGTTGCTGGCGATGGCGCGTCATTGCGTCAATACCGGCAAGGACTTCACGCTGCATTATTGCGCGCGGACCCGGTCGAAGGCGGCGTTCCTCGATGAGCTCGGCTCCGCACCGCTTGATACCAGCAGCCACCTGCATTTCGACGACGGTGATCCAGCGCAGCGTTTCGTGGCGGAGCGTGATCTGCCGCCGCCCGCGGCGGGCATCCATCTCTACGTCTGCGGCCCGTCAGGCTTCATGGAATGGGTGATCGGCGCGGCGCACCGGCGCGGCTATCCGGAAGCTCAGATCCATCGCGAATATTTCGAAGCCGAGGTCGATACGTCAGGCGGGTCCTTCGAGGTGAAACTGGCCCAGTCGGGGCGCAGCATCACGGTTCCCGCCGGCGTCCCGATCGTCAAGGCGCTGGCCGGGATCGGCATCAAGGTCGATGTGGCCTGCGAGCAGGGCATCTGCGGCACCTGCATGTGCACGGTGCTGGAGGGCGTGCCCGACCATCGCGACAATTATCTGACCGACGAGGAAAAAGCGGCCAACGACCAGATCCTGGTCTGTTGCTCGCGCTCGAAAACCCCATGCCTCGTGCTCGATCTCTAAGGCGGACCTGCTGCAATGACTCCGATCGGCAAGAACGAGTTCCGTGACGCGATGAGTCGACTCGGTGCCCCCGTCACCATCGTCACCACCGATGGCCCGGCGGGTCGCCACGGCCTCACGGCATCGGCCGTGTGCAGCGTCACCGATACGCCGCCGACGCTGCTGGTCTGCGTCAACCGTGACGCCGGCGCCCATGCGCATTTCGTCGACAATGGCGTCATGTGCGTCAACGTGCTCGCCCGTCGGCATGAAGCATTGTCCGGCGTCTTCGGCAGCAAGGGCGTCGAAAGCTCGGAGCGGTTCGGCCGTGCCTCGTGGCAGGTGCTGACCACCGGCGCGCCGGTGCTGAGCGATGCCTCGGTCAGCTTCGATTGCAGAATCGCGCGCACCGAAGAGATAGGCACCCACACCGTGTTCTTCTGCGAGGTGGTCGCCGTCGCATCCGCACCGGCCCCCGAAGGGCTGATCTATTTCAACTGCGCCTACCATCATCTTGATGGTACCGAGCGCGCGCCGCAGACGAAACAACGGGAGGCCATTTGAGATGAAGCTGGAAGATCTGGCGGCAAAGTTGGAGGCCCTGCAGCAGGAGGTCGACGTGCTCAGGGCGGAGGCGGACATTCGCCGCGTTCAGGCCCGTTACATGTTCCTGTGCGACACGCCATGCCCGGAAGCCGGCGTCGAGGACGATGCCGAGCGCGTCAACCGCATCATGGATCTCTATACCGAGGACGCGATCTGGGAGGGCGTCGGATCCTATTACGACAACCAGTTCGGCCGCATGGTCGGCAAGGCCGCGATCCGCAAGCATTTCGACGGCTTCTGGGCGACCCGGCGCGATCCGGCGCTGCTGCTCAACGTGCACTATCTGACCTCAGAGCAGATCCACGTCCGCGGTGACGAGGCCGAAGGCCAGTGGGTGCACTGCCAGCCCTGGATCTTCAGCGACGGCTCCTCGCTGCTGCGCTCGAGCCGGCTGAACAATGCCTTTCGCCGCGAAAATGGCGGATGGAAGCTGTCGCGGACCCGCACCGAGAACGTGTTCGTGGCGCCGCTGACGGCCGGCTGGGCCGAAAGCATTCCGGAGCGGTCGGTCCTGATGCGGGTGTAGATGAGCGCTTCGATGAAATCGGTTATCGTAGGATGGGTAGAGTGAACAGGGCGGATCTTCCGACCTGTTCACTCTACCCATCATAGGTAACTGGCTTGATGGGTATCGCTTCGCGTGCGCCGGGAGACCGGCAAGGAGTAGATGGTGCAAGTCCATTACGATGAAGGAGTAGCGAACCACATCGGCCCCGAGCCGTGCGCTGTCGTCCGCAAGTGCGGCAGTGAAGCGTCGGCAGGGGAGTGCATAGGCCAGCCATTGAGCCTCGAAAGATACTCATCCCGAGAAGCCGACGCTTTGCGTAGAGTGGAAGGCAACAGGACGACGTGCGCTATCGCGA
>Ga0302322_100005520_pt1 | contig 11094 bp, 12 predicted proteins | sample Fen_T0_2_FD_203757 | JGI IMG/M metagenome (GOLD analysis project Ga0302322, IMG submission 203757) | Peat permafrost microbial communities from Stordalen Mire near Abisko, Sweden - Fen_T0_2 | ecosystem: Environmental > Terrestrial > Soil > Wetlands > Permafrost | place: Sweden: Abisko... | reverse complement strand
CGCACTCGCCCAGCTCGGGAGCGCCCATGCAATCGGGCGGTTGAGGTGTGTTTTGAATGAACCAGCACGCAGGGCGTGCGCCTAGTCCCTCCACGCACGAATTGGGCGCTGCCGCCGCTTCACTCGCAGGAGGGTTATTGATCAGCGCATCGTAGGGTGGGATGAGCCCCGGGATCTCGGAGCCACGAAATTTGACTCGGCAGAGCGCACCTTGAAGGATGGTATCCACGCGGCACTGGAGGTGCGGATGAGCGACGGATATCGCGCTGACCACCAGCGGGTCCGGCGTATCCAGGTGAAAGGACGAGCTGGAATCCCTGCCCCCCGACCAGCTTGCGAACGGCTCCGCCATGGCGAGGGTGCGGTAACACAGGTTCCGCTCGTCTACGCCTTGCCATACTTCGTCGCAGCGGGCTTTTGCATAGTCGCTCGCGGTTTGGGCAAAGGTTTCGTTCAACGGTCGCTGGTTCGCCCACAGGCGCGGTAAACACTCTTTGGCCGCGAAATAGTCGGCGTTTCCTTCCGCGCTCACGACGGTTCCGTATTGCCCCGACACCATGCCGGTGGCCTGAGCACGTGAGCTGTCCTTGAACGGAAAGCCTCCGAGCGCGTGGCCGAGCTCGTGACACAAGATGAAGGCACCCACGTCAGCCGACAGCCCCTCGCGCTGGTCCCAACCGACACGGACCGTCCAGGTGCGATCGGGCGCGGTCACGACGTCCGGAGTCGCGACGGAGCCATACTCGATCTGAAACCGTGCATCATGCGCGGTGGCCACGTCGCGATAGATCTCGAGCAGCTCTTGACCGAATCCAAACCATTGTTCAGCGGTGATGAGCGTCGCCTTTGGATCCACCTCGGCTCCCGCCAATACTTTTTCGACGACCACGGTCGGATGCTCGAACGCTTGCCATTCAGGACCGCCCGCCTCACCCGAGCCGGTCAGGAGGCAGAGGGCGTATAGGCCCGGCTGCTGAGGCACAGCGACGCCTGTAAGACCGTTCGCGATCGGCAGGGGCTCCGAGTAGTCGCCCGGTGCGCGGCAATCCACGCTGCCGGCTGGGCCGACCTTGTAACGAAAGTGCGTCGCTCGGGCGCCGTCGAAGGTCACCTTCCAAGTCGTCGGCAGCGGCGGCTCGCCGTACGTCGGCGTTACGATCCGCGGTAACCTGCCCGGGTACTCTCCGATCCCTGGATCCAGCTGGCAACCGGTGACGCTCAGATCCAACTCGCCCTGGGCGTTGAAACATTTGCTGAACGTCGTCGCGTCCGTGACGTAGCTCGTGCCGCGCGCACCGCGCTCGCCTGATGCGCCGATTTCACACGGAGCGCCGATGTAGCAAGGCTGCTGCGCTTCGGAAGCGTCCAAACGAGTGCTGAATACACCGTAGACGCGACCGCTTTGGTCGATCATCGGGCTACCCGTCGCGCCCAACCCGAGCGCTGCGCAATCGTTGACGTGCAGGTCGTACCAGTAAGACGAGTGCTCAACCACATCCGGTCGTCGCGTGCCCTCCGCGCAACGCGCCCTCCGCACTTGCCGTTCTGCCTGCCGGTCGCCTCGTTCGAATGGCAGCCCCACCATCTCGATCGATGCACCCGCCGCGGGGGCGACCTCTGCGAGAGGAAGCGGCTCGATGCCCTCTTTTTGCATCTCGGCGATGGTACGACCGAGCTCGATCAGTGCGACATCGACTCCCTTCACCGTCACGTACTTCGCATTGAAGTGCGCTTTCCCTGCCGGCGGCGCGACCGTCACCCCCATAAAGGCGAAGCGAGCAGGTTCATCGGTCACTATCTCTTCATCGAATCGGACAGAGAAGGCGGGCGACTCGCCGAACTTGTCCGTGACGCAGCGACCGGCCGTGAGCAGATAGGCGGACGCCGACGGACGATCGCTGGTCTTGATGAAGACGCCGCTGCAGTTACCCAGGGTTGCGATCGCCTTCAGATATTGATTCTTCGGGTCGGAACCGTCGACCAGCTCCGCCGGTCTGATGAATTATTCGATGGGGATCCGCTCGGGTCAGAGCCATCTGACCGCTCTTCGTTGGGCGCCGGGGGCGTCGGCTGAGCCGCGGTACACGCGACCGAGCCGAACAGGGTCGTGCCGAGCAATGACCCCAGCAAAAATGGTCTGCGCCATGATCGGACCAACGTTACGAAATACACCGACATGAGTTCAGGCTCCTTGCTCGTAGCGGCGGGACAATGGCTAGCCGTCGGAGGTGCGATCGCCGAGACGGACGCGTGCCCCGGTCGTCTCTCTCGTGTCGATCGCGCCGAGAATGGGTCAGGCCGCCGCTAACGTAGGGCCGATGCTGCGCGAGCCGCTCTCGTCAGTGAGCGCGGTGCTGGCCTGGCGAGGGCCGGACAGGCGGCCTTGACGGGTTCAGCCTCGAGCGTAAGCGTACGCGGCGATGACGCATGTGGTGGCTCGGTTGCCCGGCTGCCTGGCTGGGACTCGGCGGCGCCGCGCTTGCTGGCGGTGGTGTTGCCCCATCCCGTTCCCATGGGGAAACCCCTGGGATACTCAGTTCGAGTCGTGGCACGTTCCCGTGAGTGACGTCGTGACGCCCGCGCAGCTGGTTGCAACGTACGCAGGCGCCAAGGAGCGCTGCCTTGGGTCGATCCGCCGCGCAGGGCGCTCGGCACCCGAGCACCTTTCACGCCACGCGAGCTGCGTCGTGAGCCCTGCGAGCGCCCCCCCAATCCCCTGCCAGAGTTGGGCGCCCGCTGGGTTCACGACGCACCTCACAACCGTACGCAGGTGCCCGCGCTCTCGGCTTCAGCGCTTCGCTTTGACGGTGCCGGACAACAGTGGAGCTTGTGCCAAGACGAGCTCCGTCAAATAGTCCATGACGGCGCGGACGCGGGCGCTGTGGCGGACGTCGGGATGGACGACCAGCCAGAGGTCGTGCTGACCAATGGTGCGTGGCAGAGCCCGCTCGAGGGCCACTTCGCGATCGCCGAACACGCACGGCAATGGGCCGATGCCGATGCCCGCCACGACGGCCGCAGCTTGCGAGACCAGCGTGTTGCAGGTGAGCGCGACTTCGGCCAAAGCTCCTTGTTTGGCGAGCCAGCGGGCGCCGACCGTGCCCCGCAATTCTGGATCGAGGCCAACCACGCGCTGACCCCGCAGCTGACCGCGCGGCGAGGGCTTGCCGTAGCGCGCCAAATAGCTGGCCGAGCCGTATACGGCCCACGCCGCGATTCCGAGGCGGCGCGCGATGAGGTTCGGCTCTTTGGGTTTGGTGAGGCGCAGCGAGATGTCGGCCTCGCGCCGGGCGAGGTTCACGTTTTGATTGCCGGTGACGAGCTCGACTCGAATCCCGGGATAGAGCTGGTGCAGGGGCCCCAAACGCGGCACGAGGAACCAAGCGGCGAAGCTGTCCGACGCGGCAAGCCGCACCGGCCCGGTCGGACGTGCGTCTTGCCCGAGCAATTGTCGTTCGATGGCCAACGCTTGCGACTCGAGATCTTCGACACGGCCGCGCACGGCTTCACCTGCCGAAGTGAGCACGTAGCCATCAGGGGTGCGGTCGAACAAGCGCGAGCCGGCAGCGGACTCGAACGCGGCGAGCCGGCGACTGATCGTGGATTGGTCGACCTGCAGCAGCTTTGCCGCGGCGGACAGCGTCCCTGCGCGCGCGACGCTCAAAAACACCCGGAAATCATCCCAATCGAGCACTTATGCATTATTGCATAGCGCAGGCGCAAAAATTGCGGATTTTTGCTTGGTGGAGCGTGGGTTACGACATGCCCATGAGCCAAACCAATCTGCGCGCCGCCCGCGCCCTGCGCAGCGGTGCGCTCGCTCTCCCCTTGCTGCTCGCGGGTGCCGCTTGCGCTTGGGCGGCTTCGGCGCCCGCGCCCGAGCTCGATCCGCTCCACACCGACGGTGACAAGTACCACCTGGTGTTCGAAAATCAGCTCGTGCGCGTGCTGCGCTATCACGACGAGCCGGGTGCCACGACGCATCGACATCACCACCCTTGCTTCGTGCTCTACGCGCTCGCGCCGTTCAAGCGCGAATTGAGTTTTCCTGATGGCGGCCAGCGCGTGCGCGAGTTTCAGGCCGGCGAGGTGGCGTGGATGCCGGCACAATCACACGCGGGCCACAACATCGGCGACACGCCGACCGATGCGCTGCTCTTCGAATTGAAGGGCGCGTGTCGTTGAGCCCAGCGCATCGAACCGAGGAGCGAATCTTTGACCGTCGCAGCAGCGACGATCCGAGCGCGCTATTTCAAGCGATCGTCGTCCACTGAGCCGGCCTTGCCGATGACGCCGAACCAATGTCCAAGGAGGTATGGTTAAACACCAACCGTGGCCAATCGGCGTCATTGACGAGGCCCCCGATCGGTAAACGTGGCGCGGAGCTCGTCGGCGAAGTGGTCCAGTATCAAGACGCTTATCGGCTCTGCTACATCCGCGGCCCCGAGGGGATTCTCATCGGGCTTGCCCAAGAGCTCGCTCGCTTCCAAAGCTCGTGATCGAGGGGTCGCTCCCCTCGGCTCCCGCCGCACCGGATTATGGTAAGCTTGCCACATGGGGTCGAACTGGTTCTTCTTGTTCGGAATCGTCGGCGCGGGCATGCTCGCGACGGCGTGCGGTGCGCGGACCGACATCTCGAGCAGCCCTGAACCCGGCGACGCCGCAACCACACCAGCTGCTGACGCCGCAACCCCGCCCGTGAGCAATGGCACCATCTTGGGACCGTATGGATTCATTGGCAATCGAGGCAGCGTCGCTATGCAGACGACATACAATTTCGAGCTCGCGGCGGAGAGCTACGCCATCTTCACCACTGCCGCCCCGTCCCAGCTCGGGGGAACGGAGAGCGTCCTGTCCGGACTCTTCCGCGTGCCGGCAGGCTCGGCTGTCGGCGCGGGTTGGGTGTGTCCGGGCCCCAATGCCGTCTGGTTCCCCTTGAGCGCCGCGGAGTGCCGCAAGGGTAACTGCGCTTACAGTTTGTTCATGCCGAGCCCCTCGCAGCTGTCGTGCGCCGGCGCTTCCACGAACGGTACGCTCGCAATCGTCCCCGGCCCAAGTCTCCTCTCCAGCGCGAGCTCGAGCATCCCGTCGTTGAATGGCATCCAGCTAGGTGTCCCTTCGTTCCAAATCCTAACGCCGGTCGATGGCGCGAGCCGGGCAGGCTCGATCTATTACGGCGATCCGGACCACTACCGCCACTCGACCGAACCGTTCATCGAAATCATCTTCGACGGCAAGCCCGTGGCGCCGGTTGGCGCCAATCCCGCCGCACCCGGCACGGAGTTGACGCTCAGCAACATCTCCGTCATTTACCACCCCAATGGCGGGGCCGGCCCCACCGAGCTTATCTGTGCAACGGGCGGAATCTTCACCCTCCCGGCCAGCACGACCACCGTTCCAACCATCTCCTTGACCGGCGTGAGCGATCCCATCTCGTGCCCCGGCACACCACTTGCGCCGCCCCTCTCGCTCTTCGTGAACAACGTGCCGAATGGGAATTGATGTTCACCTGGTGTGCCCAGCTCGCGAGGGAGCACCAAAAAATCGACACGCTCACCGAAGGATGGGTCGCTGCAAGTTACAGCCAACCAGTCATCAACGATAAGTGCGAACATTGTAAGAAGTGTCCGTCGAGCGCTGACGATCGCTGGCAAATCGCCAGTATTGATGATCCTGGAACTTGCCGGGCACTCGACGCTCAGCGTGACCGCTCTGTACATGCACTGGGCGCCGAGCGCACTCTGCGAAGCGGAGTACTCCACAATCGAGCCGAGGATCGAGGCGAAGGCGATAGTCACGATGAATGCCTCACTGGCAGATGCGATATAGGATCAATCCTTCGCCACCCAGAGCGGCTGCCCATGCGAATGAGCGCAGATAGGTGATGCCGGCCACGTAAAGCCCGGCGTGAACCACCCGCGCGCAGAGGAAGAGCGTTGCGCCGAGCGCGGTCAGGCCGTTGGCCTTCCCAGCCGCTTCGGTGACGAGTACCAAGGCGGCGAACGGTCCGATGTTCTCGGTCAGGTTCTGTTGCGCACGCACGGCGCGGGCGACCCAGGGGGCGACCTCGAGCGAAGTGTCGCGGTTGCCGAAGGCCCAGCCGAAGCCACCAGGCGTCGCGAAGCGCCCGAACGAGTAGAGGAACATGACTACGAAGTAGAAGATGGCCGTTCCGGCGAGCATCCAGAGGTCGGTTGTCATCGTCAATCCGCGGTCTGGCCGCCGGTGAGGTTCATCGTGCTTCCGGTGAGCGCGGCAGCCAGGTCGGATGCCGCGAACACCGCTGCCGCCGCCAGCTCGGCCAGCGTGGTCGAGGTGCGCCGATGGGTGGTGCTCTCCATCATCTGCCGGAATTGGTCGGCGCCGATTCCGAGCGCCTTGCCGTGAATGCCGTAGACGACGTCGATCGTTCGCGTCTCCACGATGCCGGTCGAGCGCAGGCAGATCGCTCGCACGTTCTTCGATGCGAGTTCGGCTGAGAGCGAGCGTGTCAGGGCCTCCAGACCTGCCCACGCCACCGTCATGCCGCCAACCAACGGCGCACCGGCGCGTGCCGGGTTGGGCGTGTGCACGAGCAGCGTTCCCCCACGCCCACTCGCCATCACGCGTGCGGCGGCGCGCGCCGTGATGAAGTGGGCGCGCGTGTAGATCTCGACTGGCAACATGAAACTCTCGACGGGTAGCTCCGTCAACGGGATGCCCTGGACCCCCGGCTGCGGGATCCCAATCGCGTCGAACGAGACGTCGAGCGCGCCGTGCTCGGCGATTGCTCGATCGAGGTGCGCGGCGACGGCCTTCTCGTCGAGGGCATCGACCTCCGCCGCGGACGCTCGTCCGCCGCCGCGCTCGATTTCGTCGGCCAGCTCGTCGAGCGGCGCTCGGTGCCTCCCGACGAGGAGGACGTTCGCCTGCGCCGTCGCAAACGCCCGCGCCACCGCGCTTCCGACTCCACCCGCGGCGCCATAGATCACTGCGGTCTTATTCTTCAACATCGTCCGTCCTCGTGTGTGTCCCGGGCGAAGGGCTCGGGCCTACTGAAGAGACGTCGCGACGTGCGCCGTAGGTGCGGTCCTCGATCTTTTTCTGCGACGCATTCCTTGGCGACGCGGAGCCGTCTCTCGCGTCAGCGCGGCATCGTGTGTCAGGGCGGGGTGCGCGACCGATGGCGTACAGCTCCTCGGTCAGTTGTGTGCCGCGGCCTGCATCGCGGCCTCCATACCCTCGAGGACCATGGGGTTCTCGAAGGCCATCAAGTCGTCGAGGGCAGCTTGCTCCAAGACGACCTCGGTGAAGAAGCAGAGCACCCAGCGAGTTGCTACACGCTTGCCGCTCGGCAGCGGGACCTCCTCGCGCCCCAGGTTGCACGCCTCGGTCAGAGCCGAGCCCACCTGTCGGACGAGCTCGCGCTTGGCCTCCACGGGCAAGCCCGGGGGCACGACGAAGGTGCAAATCGGCCGATGTCGCCCGAGCACCCCGTCCACGCTCGTTTGTTCGGCGGTCCACTCGCGTAGGAACACTCGAGTGTCGTTGATGTGATAGGCGCCATGGGTAGCCTCTGCGACGCGCTCTACGAGCCGTTTCTTCGTCGGAGTCGAGAGGCCGGAGGGTAGATCGATGTAGGCAATGGGCATGGGTTGGTATCCTTTCGAGAATCCTGGTCGTTCCACTGAGCGAAGCGACCGGGCCGGCTTAAAGACGCCGCGAAGTGCCCTACCGATGCGGCACCGTTTTTTTTCTTCGACCGCATCCTTCGTGGGTACTGGAACGTCTATTTTCTAGGAGCTCGCATGTGCAAAAGGACGATTCGCCACCTCTCCCTAGTCGACACGGCAGACGCCGAGTCCCGTGCTATTCCGCATTGCACCGTGTTTGGTCGGACCCGTGAGGTTCGCGCGTGAGCGCCCGCCCCGTCGCGACCGCGGAGGCGCCCATCGAGGGCATTCCCCCTTCGCTCACGGAGCGGCTCGCGGCCATGCGCCCCCGGCTGCATCGCTACTGCGCCAGGATGACGGGGTCCGTCATCGACGGCGAGGACGTGCTACAGGATGCACTCCTTCGCGCGCTCGAAGCGGGCAGCGACGGTCGTACCTTCCTAAACATGGACGGGTGGATCTTCCGGATCGCGCATCGCGCAGCGCTCGATCACCTGCGGCGACGCGCGCGTCAGGAGGCGAGAGTGTCGAACCAAGATGTGACCCGGCTCAGTGACGAAAGGAGTGCTGCCGACGTGCGTGTGGCCGTTCAGGCCGGCCTTGCCGCCTTCATGGGCCTGCCGATTTCGCAGCGTTCGTCGGTCGTTCTCGTCGACGTGCTCGGCCACAGCGTTGACGAGGTCGCGAACATCACCGCATCGACGGTGCCCGCCGTGAAGGCCGCGCTGCACCGCGGTCGGGCGCGGTTACGTGAGCATGCTACGGCGCCCGACGAGCCGCGAGCACTCTCGGCTCGGGATCAGCACCTGCTGCGCGCGTATGCGGATCACCTGAATGCGCGTGACTTCGATGCGCTGCGTGAAATGCTCGCCGAACAGGTACGGCTCGAGGTGGTGGGGCGCACGGTGCTTTCTGGGCGCGCGGCCGTCACCAGTACCTACTTCGGGAACTACCGCGAGACGCACGATTGGCACTGCGTTCCGGGCGTCGTCGAGGGTCGTCCTGGCATCCTGGTGTACGAAGACGCCGAACATCTCGAACGGCCGAGCTACTTCATCCTCACCGAGTGGCGCGACGGCTTGCTCGTCGCCGCTCGCGACTTCCGGCACGCCGCATACGTCGCCGAGAGCGCCGCAATGTGCACGCTCGCGGACGCCCCCAGCGGCGCTTCATCGTAACGAAGGGCGTTGGCGAGGCTGTGCCGTCCCCAGGGCCAAAACGACCCCGAGGAAACACAGTGACGGGGCGTGACTCGCGACCGTTCAGAAACTCCACTTCTGGTTCCAGCCGCCGTTGCAACTCCAGACTTCGATAGGAGCCCCATCGTAATACTGGAGAGCCGTCACATCCAGACATCTTCCGTCCTCCTGATTGATGAGCTGGAAGCTAGTCGAGTTGGCCGGATACGGCTTCCAACGCTGATTGTTTCGGCCATGGCACGGGAACGTGTAGACGACCGCACCATCCCGCGGGGACGACTCATCCAAACAACGACCTGAGTCGTCCTTGATTAGCCATGCCCCGCCAGCCACATTTACGAGCTCCCATGAACTACCGCCGCTCTTCAAAGTCACCGAACCACTGGTGAAGCCCAACACGAGGCTCCCCGTGCCGTTCGGCCCAGGACTACGGAATACCTTCCTCGCTTGCGCCGAAGCCGCCGAGGAGAACAACGCTGCTCCGGATATGGCCCAAATGGTCGCGACGATCCCGAATCGATTTTTAGACATGTGTCACCTCGAACACCAGAATGTCCACGGCGACTTGGAATCGTCTTGAATTCTGCGTCGCGGATCGGGCGGGAGGCGATTCACGGGCGGACCACTTCCGCTGTTTTTGCCAGTTCGATTCTTTTGCAGTTCGTGGCTACGAATTGAGCGATATAAGCGGCTATTTGGAGTCTGCGGTCGCCAGTTGATGGCGCAAGATCGTGCCGTCTGCGCCGACCGCCCAAACTTCTCCGCTCGGGGACCCCCAAACTGCATTTAGCCTCGGTGTCGAGGAACCCGTGATCGACGCGTCATGCCAGCGCTGATCATAAAAGTGGCTGATCCTGCCCCAATTGCCCACTACCCAAACCGAGCCGGAACTACTCCATATGCCGCGCGCGTCGCGGTCGTTCGGCGAACCACGGTCGAATTCCCACGTTCCTCCCCAGTGAAGGGTGCCGCCACAGCGAGTAGTGACCCAGATGTTGCTCCCAGTGGTGCCCCAAATCCCAACCGCGCCAAGTGGCTGGGCGAAACGGTCCCCCTCGGTACAAAAGGTCCAGTTGTCTTCGCTTAGACCCGCGTCCGTGCCGGAGATGAGAAAGCTTGCCGTTTGGTCCCAATCGGCGCCATCCCAGTGAAAGAGTTCGACTCTTTCGCGCACCTCGCCGCCATCCGCGCGCTGAGTGCCGCCACCAACGACCCAAACATCGGTGTTCCAGGTACCCCACACGTCCAACAGATTTTGCTCGGTTGGCTTGGCCACCGCTTGCCAACTGGTCCCGTCGAAGTGATAGACGGCACCACTCATGCCGACCGCCCAGGCGTCGGCGGGGTTACTTGCCCACACTGCGGTGAGCTTGCCATCCACTTGGTCGGATAGAACCCAACGCCCGGCATCTCGAACGAGAATCGTACCGTTTTCTCCGACCGCCCAGACCTTCGCCGCCCACGCTTTGTCCGACCACTGTGCCCAGACGCTAGTCAGATTGGTGGTGGTGGGCCGCGGCTCTTCGTTCCAGGTTTGCCCGTCGTAGTGCAAGATGAGGCCGTCGTCGCCGACGATCCACACGTCCTTTCCCGCACCGTGCACGTCGTTCAAGTTCGCCCAAGTCACGGCGGAAAAGGGCGACACATTGGACGATACGCCGTCTTGCCAATGCTTGATGCTGGCGCCGTCACCGACGGACCAAATTTCGTCTGCGCCGTCGGCCCACACCGCTTTGACGGCGAAGGCGCTATCATCGAGCGACATAATCGGCTGCCAACTGTTGCCATCCCAGGCAATGAGCTCGTCTTTGTCGTTGAGCGCGCCGACGTTGTCGGTGCCATGGATTGCGAACAGGCGGCGGAGTTTTTGCGTATCGGGAGCACGGCCCCATTCGTGGCCATCCCAGTGCACGGTGCACTGCGCGGCGTAGTTCGTTACCCATACGTCGTCGTTCCCCCGACCGCTGATCTCACTCCAGGGCAGGGCTGGATTGTCGCAGACCTCGTAGTCGAATACCTTGCTCCAAGTGCTGCCATCCCATTGTAGAATCTGACGGCCAACGGCCCAGACGTGGTCGCGATCACTGCCCCATACGGCCTTCAAATCAGTCACGTCGGCCGGGAAATCGACGTGGGTCCATTGGCCGCCAATTCGGTGGAGTGCGGTGTTGTCGGTCACCGCCCAGACGTCGTCGACTGTGCTGCCCCAGATGTGGCGCAGAGAGCCGTCGAGGCTCCCAGGC
>Ga0302322_100005518_pt1 | contig 11096 bp, 11 predicted proteins | sample Fen_T0_2_FD_203757 | JGI IMG/M metagenome (GOLD analysis project Ga0302322, IMG submission 203757) | Peat permafrost microbial communities from Stordalen Mire near Abisko, Sweden - Fen_T0_2 | ecosystem: Environmental > Terrestrial > Soil > Wetlands > Permafrost | place: Sweden: Abisko... | reverse complement strand
ATGAAATCGAGAATGGTGTGGGCAAAACGGTCGGGACCACGCACGGGTGTGGCGATGTCGTGCAGAAAGCGTTCGCGTGCGGCATTGACCGGCCCGAGCGGCTGGTGGTGAAAGGTGACGAGGTAGTTTTTCCCGAGGAAGAGATCGAGCTCGGTTGTCTTGAACGTCGGGGCTTCACTCGTGTCGACCGCATGCATTACGAAGTAGAGGTAGTCGTCGTAGGCTTCGAGCTTTGGGAAAGGCGTATCGTTGACGCAGTCTTCAATCGCTAGTGGGTGAAAGCCGAAAAGTTTTTCTAAAATTTGACTGATCTCCTCCGTCGTTGGTTGGGCGAGATCGATCCAAAGCATGATGCCTGGTTCGGCGCGAAACACAGCGAGCTCATCCATCGAAGGATCCTGCCCGACGAGTTTTTGGTCGCGGTAGACAAGCGTGGTGATCATGGCGCGGTTTTTGCGGCTCAGATCCAGCGGCGTTTTTTGCACCACCACCACATCGCAGCGGTGAGCAGCACGTTGGCCACCAGCGCGGCGGGGTAGCCGTACGGCGATTTCAACTCGGGCATGTGCTCGAAATTCATGCCGTACCAGGTGCCGATGATCGTGGCGGGTAAGGTGATCGCGGTCAGCGCGGTCAGTGCTTTGATGCCTTCGTTGGCCTGAAAATCGGATTTGCTTAGGTAGAGATCAAAGGAGATCAGCAACTGATCGGCGTGGGTCGACGCGGTTTCGTCGATGCGCAGTAGTTCGTCACGGAGATCGCGAAAGTACGGGAGCATGATCGCGCGCACATGGCGGTTGTCACCATGGGCGAGCCGACTGACGACGTCGCGTTGCGGGCGTACGATTTGGCGCAGGCGATTGATGTCGCTGCGGACATGGAGCAATTTGGAGATCAGGCTTTCGTCGCCTTTGGTAAGCACGAGCTCCTCGATTTCCTCCAGCTCGGCGTGGAGCTCATCGATCACGGGTTTGTAGTTGTCGACGAGTAGATCGAGTACGGAGTGGGCGAGCCGGTCCGGGCCGCGGGCGACGACGCCAGTCGCCTTGGCGCAACGGTCGAGAGCGGTTTGCACCGAGCGAAGTGGCTTTCGGTGGAAAGTCACAAGATAGTCTTTGCCCAGAAATAGATCGAGCTCAGTGGTATTGAATTTCTCAGTACGCGTGAAATCTACCGCGTGGGTTACGAGGAATAAGTGATCGTCGTAGTCTTCGATCTTGGGCAACGAACTCGGCGTGGCGCAGTCCTCTATTTCCAGCGGGTGAAATCTAAACACACCATCGAGAATCGTTTTGATTTCCTCATCGGTCGGGTTGTCGAGGTCGATCCAGAGCATGAGACCTTTGTCCGCGCGTACGAGGCGCAGAGCCTCGACTTCGAGGTCGCGACCGACAGGTTTTCCGTCACTAAAAACAAACGAGTGGATCATGCGTCAGGCTTGAAGATTGCGCGTGGCTGGCTGGCGGCAAGCTCAAGTGGGCATAAAAATATTTCACCCGGGGAATATGACAAATCCGTTGGCTTCGAAGCCGGTCATCGTTTTCTTCTTACTCATGACTTCAATGCGCCTGTTAAAGGTTTCCGCGCTGGCCGCGGTGGTTGGATTTCAAGCGATGAACTCAGCTCAAGCCGATGAAGGCATGTGGCTGCTTAATGCTCCGCCGCTACAAACGCTCAAGGAGCGTTATGGTTTTCAACCGACATCGGCGTGGTTGGAGCACGTGCAAAAATCCGCCGTGCGTTTCAACAGCGGCGGCTCTGGTTCGTTTGTATCAGCCGATGGTTTGATTATCACCAACCACCACGTCGGTGCCGACGATCTCCAGAAATTGAGTGATGAGAAACACAACTACCTGCGCGATGGATTTCATGTGAAATCCCGCGCCGAAGAGATACGCTGTGTCGATCTTGAGTTGAACGTGCTCATGTCGATTGAGGATGTGACGGCGCGGGTAAATGCAGCGGTGAAGCCCGGCGCCTCGGCCGCGGATTCCTTTGCGGCACGACGCGCAATCAAGTCCGAGATAGAAAAGGAGTCGCTTGATAAAACCGGCCTGCGCAGCGACGTCGTTACGCTCTATCAGGGGGCTCAGTATCAGCTTTATCGGTACAAGAAATACACGGATGTGCGACTGGTCTTCGCACCGGAACAGCAAGCGGCATTTTTCGGTGGCGATCCGGATAACTTCGAATACCCACGCTACGATTTGGATATTTGCCTGTTCCGCGCCTATGAGAACGGACAGCCGGCTAAAATGGAGCACTTTTTGAAATGGAGCGAGGCGGGCGCTGCCGATGGCGAACTGGTTTTCGTAACCGGGCACCCAGGATCTACGAGCCGACTTTTCACCTACGCTGAACTGGCGGACGCCCGCGATCGGCGTGTGCCCAAAGTGCTCGATTGGCTGAAGGCGCAGGAAGTGCTGTTGATCAGTTATGGTGGCCGAAGCACCGAGAATGCGCGCCGGGCCCGCGATCTTTTGTTCAGCTACCAAAATTCGCGCAAAGCCTACGATGGTGAACTTGCAGGTTTGCTTGACCCGAAAGTTTTCCAGAAGAAACAGGCAGAAGAAGAAAGGCTCAAGAAGCTTGCTGCCGAACGGCCCGAACTAGCTGACGTTCGCGCGGCTTGGGATGAGATCGCTGCGGCGCAAAAAATCATCGCGCAGACTTCGCAGCGTTACAATTTTCTCGAACGTTTTGCTGATCGCAGCAGTTCTCTGCTTGCGATCGCACGCGAGCTCTATCGCTCCGCGACCGAGAAAGCCAAACCCAGCGGCCAGCGTCTCCGTGAGTATCGCGACTCAAATCGGGCCTCTTTTGAATTGGCTCTTTTTTCCGATGAGCCGATTTATAACGATCTCGAGCAAGTGCGGCTTACTGCCTACTTGACGCAACTGGCAACAGAGTTTGGCGCGGACGATCCGGTCGTGCTCGCAGCACTGGACGGCAAGTCTCCTCGTGAACGCGCTACCGAACTCGTGACGGGAACCAAGGTGAAAGACGTGACCGTGCGCAAAGCGCTTTATGCAGCTGACTCCGTTGCTCTAGAGAAAGCCGTCGGAGCCGATCCGATGCTCGCGTTGGCTCGCGCAGTTGACGGAGCCGCCCGTATGGCGCGCAAGACCATCGAGGAACAGAGTGAAGCCAAGGAGCAGGCGCAGTCCAAGATCGCCCGGGTGCGCTACGCGCTCGATGGCACAAGCGTCTATCCCGATGCGACCTTCACGCTTCGCTTCGCCTTCGGCACGGTGAAAGGTTACGCAGAAGACGGCGCGCAAGTGCCAGCCTTCACCACCATCGAAGGGATGTATACGCGTTCGGCGGCACATGCCGGTCGTGAGCCGTTCGATCTGCCGGCGCGCTGGCTCGCGCAAGAAGGGAAAGTGAAACTCTCCACGCCGATGAACTTTGTGAGCACGGCGGATATCATTGGCGGCAATTCGGGCAGCCCGACGCTGAACCGTGCAGGCGAGTTCGTGGGCATAATCTTCGACGGGAACATCCAGTCGCTCGTGGCGGATTTCGCCTACACCGACACGCAATCGCGCGCGCTTTCGGTTGATGCCCGCGCCATCATCGAAACGTTGCGGAATGTCTATGACGCTGGCGAACTGGCGAACGAGTTACTGGGCAAAAAGTAGCCGACCACGGCCAGTCTCGTAATGCAAAACGGCCAAAAGAAACCGCCGTCCTTTCTTAGGGGCGGCGGTATCGAAACCGGGCGGGTGGCCCGGGGTTTGGCGGTCATTTGACTGCTTGTAAAGTTAGCGTTCGGCTAACATGGAAATTTGTCCTATCACTCAGTTCGGTCAACCGAGAACGCGGCGAAACCGGAGACTATAAGTGATCGTTAATCTGCGGCGGTCGTTGAGAAACTTATGTCCGACGGCGGTAGTCGCCGCGGCTGAAATATTTTTCCAACCAGACGTAGGCGCAGATGAAAAAATAGCGGCTACCCATCTCCTTGATCTTGAGTTTGGCGACGCCGTGTTTCCGATTTTTCCAGGTGATCGGCGTCACCGTCCAGGTGAAGCCGCGGACGATGGCCTTCAATGGGATTTCGACGGTGAGGTTGAAATGCGACGCCATCAGCGGGCGACAACCTTCGATCACCGTTCGCCTGTACGCTTTGAATGCATTGGTCGTATCGTTTAGCCGGATTTTGAAGACGATCCGGATAAACAGGTTGGCGAGGCGATTCACGAATAGTTTCACCCGCGGGTAGTCGACGACCGTGCCGCCTTTGATGAACCGACTGCCAAACGCGCATTCATAACCCTGGTCGTTGAGCAGGCGCCAGTACTTCACGGCATCGGTGGGCGAATCTGACGCGTCGGCCATCATGATGACGCACGCGTCGCCTTTCATGTGGTCGAGTCCATAGGTAATCGCGCAGCCGAAGCCGTGGGGCCCGGGGTTTTGCACGGGGGCAAGCGTCGGGATTTCGGCTTTGAGCGACTGAAGCACAGTCCACGTGCTGTCCTTGCTACCGTCGTCTACGACGACGATTTCGTGCGGAATGTTTAAAGCAGAAAACACTGCGTAGATTTCCCGGAGGGTTTCAGGCAGGGATTCTTCTTCGTCACGCGCGGGCATGACGACCGAGTAGAGCGTCAGCATGCCTGGCGGATGGTTTGGCGGTGTAGTCACAATGAGGAGAAATCTAGAGCGGCGCCGAGAGGTCGAGCCAATGGGGATTGGCTTCGGCATGATGGCTAATCTCCTCGAGAATCGCGTCGGTTGTCGTGTGCGGATGCCAATCCCAAATTCGTGCGGCTTTGGCTGAATCAAGAATCATCCAGGGGACGTCGAAGGGACGTGGCGTCGGGTCTGCCGCGATCTCAAAAGCGCCAAACTTAGCCGCACACCAATCGCTGAGCTGGCGAAGCGAGCGAGCCGAGGTGGCGCCGCCTGAGCAGTTGACCAGGCGATTTTCAACCGTGAGTTTTGGCACGATCAGCTGTTTTTCGATAAGAGGTATAAGGTCGCGCGGATGCAGGCAATCGCGAACCTGATCGCCGTGCCCGCCGAAACCGATGTACTTGAGCGGGTGACGGCGGAGGTAACTGTTTACCCAATACGCAAAAATACCTTGATCGGGGCGGCCGAACTGCCCGGCACCGGCAAGTACACCACAACGATTGATGAAAACGGGCAGGTTAAAGGTCTCGCCATACTCGAGCGCCAGTGACTCAGAGGTCAGTTTAGTTGCGCCATAGAGAGAAACAGGTGCCTGGGTGCTGAAGGTTTCGTCGACGCCCGCAGCGGTCAGACCTTGCGGCAAGGCGGCGTTTGGGGCTGGTTGAAAGGCATTATTGACTGGTTCGACGCGAAGCGTTGCGAGCGGTGGAATCGAGTAGACACGGCTCGTGCTTAATAGGATGAACCCCGCGCGGTGTTGCTTGCAGAATTCCAGCATGTTCACCGTGCCGATCAGGTTGTGCTCGATCAGCTGGCGCGAACTGGTTTTACCGTCCACACCGGCCAACACGCTAGGATTGGCAGCGGCGTCGATGACGAAATCCACCGCCGGGATCGCCTCCAAATCACTCGGCGCGCGCAGGTCGCCGTGAAAAATCTTAACGCCGATTTTTTTGAGCCCAGCCCGGTTGGATTCGCTGCCGGGACGGATGAAGCTGTCGAGACCGTACAGCGTATGCTGGGCGCCCGATTGAACAAAGGCGCGCGCCAAGCTCGAACCGACGAACCCGCAAACACCGGTGATGAGGATCTTCATTGAGCAACGTGATAGCAGGTGTCGTGTATGCAGATCCAGCCTGTAACGAGAAACCCTCAAGCGGTCTGCGAACGTTTCTTCCACGCCTCGACGATCTGGCGGATGGTTTCCTCCAGCGACTGGGTAATGTCCCACGAAGGATAGTGGGTGCGCATTTTCCGCAGATCGGAGTAATAGCAGATGTGGTCGCCGATACGGTTCTGGTCGACGTACGTGAAAACCTGCGCCTTGTCGGTGAACTTTTCCGTAAGCTTGAAGGCTTCAAGAATCGACGTGCTGTTGGCCTTGCCGCCGCCGAGATTGTAGACTTGGGCGACACGTGGTGCGCCGACAAATGCCGCCATAAAGCGCGCCACATCGAGTGAGTGGATGTTGTCGCGCACCTGTTTGCCCTTGTATCCGAAAACCTTGTACTCGCGGCCTTCGAGATTGCATTTCACGAGGTAACTGAGGAAGCCGTGCAACTCGACGCCGGTGTGATTCGGGCCGGTCAGACAGCCACCGCGCAAACAACACGTCGGCATATTGAAATAGCGGCCGTACTCCTGAACCATCACGTCGGCTGCGACTTTCGAGGCGCCGAAAAGTGAATGCTTCGACTGATCGATGGTGAATGTCTCGGCGATGCCATGCTCGTAAGCCGGATCCGCATAATCCCAACGGGTTTCGAGTTCCTTCAACGCGATGGAATTCGGAGCGTCGCCGTAAACCTTATTCGTGCTCATGTGCACGAACGGTGTCTCTGGGCTGGCCTGACGTGTGGCCTCGAGCATGTTCAGCGTACCAACGGCGTTGGTGTCGAAGTCGTCGAATGGAATCGCCGCAGCGCGATCATGGGAGGGCTGCGCAGCGGTGTGAACGATAACGTCGGGTTTCACCTGCTTAACGAGCGCGAGGACACCAGCCCGGTCTCGAATGTCGACCTCGTGGTGTTGAAAACCGGGAAGCTCGCGCACGAGCCGGTGTTGGTTCCAACGCGTATCACCCTGTGGGCCGAAAAACACTGCGCGCTGGTTGTTGTCCACGCCGTGAATCGTGTAGCCGAGTTCACGCGCGAAGTACACGCAGACCTCGGAGCCGATCAATCCGGATGAACCAGTAACCAGAAGTGTTTTAGCCATGGGAATCGGGTTATCAATGTGTTCGCCAGATGCAAACGGAATATCCGTGGACCGCACGCCTGCGATCGAATCCCAAGTGTATGGGCAAAGAACGATGCCGGCACGGCGGATTGCGCCTTAAGCTCTGCCGCCGAAGGTCACGTAGTCGTCGAGGTCGAGCCACTCCATTGAGGTGTGGATGTCTTCGCGTCCCGGGGCGTGCTTCGAGATCCGCTCACCATAAATTCCGTGCCGTCGCGCATCGCCGGGCGAAAGCGCTTCCAGCCAACTCGACCAAGCAGCTATTTCCCAGGCGGCGCGGTTGGTCGTGGAGCGTTCTTTAGTCCAAGCGAGCATCTCGGTGTCGCTCTTGCCGCTTTTTACGGCCTCAAAAAATGAGTCGGCATCGATTCCCGCGAATTCGAATAGATATTTGTCCATCGGATTCGGGAAAGCGTAGTCGCCCAGTTTGCCTACGACTTTGGCGCGCGCTTTGTCGAGCGAGCGTGGCAGCATCACGTAACCGCCGAGGCGGACGCGTGCACTGCGCGGCGGATGTTGGGTGAGGTCGGGCGTGTGATAGGAGATCATGTCAAAGTGAGTCCCCAGCGTGCGCTCGGGTCACTCGCCGTCAACTTCACTATCCGTGTCTTCGATGGCAGAACCGACTCCCGAGCCGAAAAACTCTTCGCTATCGAGAACCGCGAGAACACCGTCGATGATTTTCCCTCGCTCCATCCCCGAAAGCCGTGGGTAGGTGATCGAGAGCTGTTCGGCAATGGCGGCTCGGGCGTCGGAGCGCGTCATGACGCCGTCGAGAAAATCGTCTGCCTGGTCAGCGATGTCGTCGATAATGGGCTTAAGGCTCATCTCAATTAAACTAACCACAAATCCATCCGTCCTGCCAGCTCAGGTTGAGCGTTTGGCGATTTTTTAAGCCACTACCAGGAGCTGAAATGCGGTCTCAGCCAAACGTTGACCATTCACCTGGAGTTCTATGCGGTGGCTGCCGGCGTGGTGCCTGCGCGTTGTGAAATCACGGATGGTTTGCCGTTTCGTCAGGACCAGTGGCTTGTCGGCTTGCACGCGGACTACTTTCCACTTGAAGACTTTGGCCGAAGTCGCTCCTGAAGCTTTCTTATAATGAATTACATAATCGATGACGAGCGGCAGATCCTTCTTACTCTTTGAAACTAGTTCGGCGGTGAGCTGGATGGAATCACCCAACGAGAGTTTCTCCGGTGAAACAGTAAAGCGCCGAATCTTAACGTGTGCCGACGCAGCAGCGTCGACGCCGAACAAGGCGAGCGCGCGCGGATGGCCCTTTTTGACGAGCGTGCGTAGCGCGTGGCGGACGATCCATGCCGTGCCCGCGTTATTTTTATCCCATGATTCGACGCGATCAAGCACCCAGTCCGGATGGTCCTTGGCGATGTCGTTTAGATGGTTGGCGACGGATTTCCGCACGTAGAGCGCCGGGTCGGTCTTGAGTGCCTCAAGTATCGGTGCAGTCAGATCGGGCTTGGCCACGATCGCGGTTAAGCGCGCGCCCCAAGGTAAGCGTGGGCGGCTGCCTTCGCTGGCGAGACGACGCACATGCTCACTGTCGTCGCGAGCCCATGTTTGGAGAATTGAAAGTGCTCGGGCTGGGTCGCGGGCGATATAAGGCCGCACGGCAAACTCGGCCGAACCAAACGTTGTCAGGAATCGCAATGCCTCCAATGAATGCTCGAAATCGTCGAGGCCATGACGTGCTACAAAATCGCAGAAGCTTAGCGTGACAAAGCCGTGTTTGATGCGCGGCGCGAGCTTGCAGACGATGGCCAACTTTTCGCGATAGGTGCCGGGCAATGCTGCCTCGGTCGCGATCGCCGTCTGGCGAAGACGGTCCATAAGTTCGCGTCCTTTTAATCCGTCGAGCGTGAGTGCCAGAAATTTCTCTTGATTGAACCTCGGATCGATGATGGCGAGCTCCTTCGCGATCTGGCGATAAAGCGCTTCGTTGAACCAGTTTTTAAAGGGCTCAGCAGTTTTCTTTACGGCGGGCATAATGGCGGTAGCTGAGTCAGTTTTTCCCTTGAAGTTTTTTTCGCAGAAAAATCACCAGAATGACGAAGAGCACGGCGCAGCCGGCGATGGCTTTGAAGGCCATGCCGCCATTGCGACTGACCGCAACGAAGACGATACCGACAAGGAGAAATGTCGCGACTTCATTGTAGATACGGAGTTGGCGCGAGCTGTGGGTGCGTTCACCAGCGGCAAGGCGTTTCCGGATGCGTCCGCAGTCGTAGTGGTAGCCAAAGAGGATCGCCAGGAATACGAGTTTCACGTGCAGCCACGACTCCTGCATCAGATTGTGATAGCCGAGCAACAGCCAGGTGCCGGTCGCAGCAGTGAGAAACATCGAGGGCACGGTGATCGCGTACCAAAGCCGGCGCGACATCAGCGCGAACTGCGCGGTGAGAATGCCTCGCCTAGGTTCCGTTTGGTCAAACGCCTCGACGTGATAGATGAATAGCCGAACCAGATAAAAGAGCCCAGCGAACCAGCAGACGACGCCGATGATATGAAGTGCTCTAAGGACGATGAAAGTCACGGTAAACGAGGCGAAGTCTCAGTGAGGATTTCTCTAGGCGCAACCCACCAGTCGAATCAGGCCACAAGTCCTTGCGCGAAGCTCGTTGTGCTGTTGGTGAGGGCGAAGGCGGTTTCGTTGCCACGAGATTCGAGGCGCACCTCCACCTCGGTGGCGTCGGCCGGGATTTCGCGTTGAAACTGGATCTCCAGATGGCGCGGCTGGGGCGACAGCCCGCGACGCTGGAGCGCGGTCTGTAGCAGATCGAAGTAAGCGGTGTGGTTGACGTGGCCGTTGGCGTCTTGGTCGGAGTACCGCACGTCGAGCTTCAGCGCGGCTGCAGTCGCTGCTGGTGGCGTGAGCCGGAGATGGTCGAGCTCAGCACGATAAGGCGACGAGCCGCTTCCGACGGGAAAGGTCGCGGCGATTTCGGCAGGCACGCGAGTGAGCGAGCGCGTGTGCAAATCGATCCACAACCAAAGCGAAGAGGCCGAGAGCAGCAGTTCAGCGCCGCTATGCAGGCGAAACTCTCGATAACCTTTGAAACTTTGGACGCCGGTCGACCACGTGGTCACGCGGATTTCCTCATCGCGCTGTGGGTAACGCGTGAGCTCGACCGCAAGACGGTTGAGCACCCACGAAGTGCCGCGTTCGGCGATCCCGCGCACTCCCACGCCGTAAAGATCGGCGTGTTGCACGGCAGCTTCCTGCAGGAGCTTGAACAGCTGCGGCAGCAACATGACCTGGTCGCGGTCAACATCAGCAAAAGGTACGACGGTGGTGAGCGTGTAATCGTTGGCCATGAGAACAGTCCTGCGTGCTTTAGGAGGTTAGGATTGTTTCGCCAAAAGCATTTCAATGCCACGAGCGAGCGCAGTTTCGGGCGGACCGGGTGGCGCGACAAACGTGGCGTGTTCGCGGGCGGCGGGCCAACCGTGCGGCATCGCGACGGAGGTCCCGGCCCAGTTAAACATCGAGATGTCATTTTCGCCGTCGCCAAAAACCACGGCGTCGCGTGCGTCGATCCCGAGGTGAGCGGCAAGCACGGCGAGCGCCGTGCCTTTCGATACGCCGGGCGGCATGATTTCGAAAAGGCGTTGATGCGTGCGAACCTTGGTTGCGGTCAGGGCAGCCAGTTCGGGATTTGTAGTGAGGCTCTCGAACTGCGCGGGATGAGAGCCGACCCAGACAACCTTGAAAATCGACCCGGTCAGCAAATCCTCGGGCGTATAACCACTCGGGATGCGTCCGGCGAGCTGGGCGTAGTGGCGCACGCCTTCATCTTCGCTCGAGGCACGCACGTCGTCGTCGGAATAAACAATCGGCGCGAAACCCAGCTTGAGGCCAAGCATGACGGCTTGTCGGGCTAGGACTGGTTCGAGATAAACGTCGTAGAGACGCTGGTGCCGGTCGACATCGGCGACTTCGCCGCCTTGGGCGGAAACGACCCAGCGAACACCGGCAACCGCTTTCGCAAATTCAAGCATGCTCGCGTGATGACGACCAGAGGCCAGCACGATCTCAACGCCAGCCAGGCGTAGACGTTCGACTGCCGCGAGGTTGACCGGGCTGAGCGTTGCGCCTGGTCCGAGCAACGTGCCGTCGAGATCGAAGGCAGCGAGCCGGTACTTGCGGGAAGAGTCGTTGCTCATGGGTGCTGCCGTGACAGGCTAAACGAAAA
>Ga0302322_100005516_pt1 | contig 11098 bp, 11 predicted proteins | sample Fen_T0_2_FD_203757 | JGI IMG/M metagenome (GOLD analysis project Ga0302322, IMG submission 203757) | Peat permafrost microbial communities from Stordalen Mire near Abisko, Sweden - Fen_T0_2 | ecosystem: Environmental > Terrestrial > Soil > Wetlands > Permafrost | place: Sweden: Abisko... | reverse complement strand
CTCTGACAGTTCCTCCGTGTCGGAGGTCGTCAGCTCAGCGAGATCCGAGGCATCGTCGGGACCGATCATCAGGTCACAACCGCGCACCAGGGCCACGCACAGTCCGAAGAACGCCAGGATGGACACGACCACCCACACATCAGCCATGCTGCTTCTCCACTCTCATCGGGTTCGCCTCCTGTGCGTCACCCTGCGAACTTGCAGTTGTCATCTTCCACACCCGTCGTCACGTTGAACAGGGAGTTGCCGAGCTCTTAGCGGCTCCGTCGGCGCGGATTAGCAGGTCGTTAGCGCGACGTCCGCTCCGCACCGTTCGTCAGTGGTGCATCGAGTCGAGCGCGAGATTGAGCTCCATGACGTTGACCGCGTCCTCGCCGATCACGCCGAGCACGCGTCTTGACGTGTGCTCGTCGACGAGGCGCAACACGTGCCGCCGTGACACACCCCGCGCGCGTGCGACGCGACCCGCTTGGATGCGCGCGTTGGCGACGGAGATGTCGGGATCGAGCCCGGAGAACGAGGCGGTCACCGCGTCGACCGGCACCCGGGCGTGCGGGCCGAGGCTGTTCGCCGACCGATACGCCTCGACACGCTGGGGCACCGTGTTCGGGTTGCACACTTTGGACCCGTCGGGATTGGTCGCGTCGACTGGTTGGCCGTGCGCGTCGACGAGCGGGTTGCCGGCCGTGTCGGTCTTCGGCACCGGAAGACAGTCGGCGAGGAGCCGAGCCGCGAGCGGCCCGGCATTCGAGCCCCCCGATGCGGTGGCGTCGTATCCCGTGCCTGTGTAGCCGCTGCCCGCCGCCGACGGCCGGGGCCAGAAGTAGCCCGGGCCGGTGAAGGGCTGCGCGAGTAGCGACGAGCCGACGGTCTTGCCGTTGCGCACGATCAGCGAACCTTCAGCCTGGTGCTCGAAGAACAGTTGGCCGATGCCGTAGATCGCGGCCGGGAACGCCACGCACACGATCAGCCCAAGCGCGAGCACGAGTCGCAGCGACACCAGGAACGCGGGGATCTGTCGGCGCATCACTTGCTCCTTCTCCTCGATCTCACAGTGAGAGGTGTTCCACGATGGGGCCGAGCGCGAGGGCCGGGAGGTAGGTCAGGGCGACGACGATCACCACGACCGCGATGAGGAGCACGCCGAAGAGCACGCCGTCCGTGGGGAAGGTGCCCGCGGACTCGGGTGCGGGCTGCTTGCGCGCCGACCCGCCCGCGATGGCCAACGCCGGCACGATCAGGAGGAACCGCCCCATGAGGATCGCGACCGTGAGAGTGATCTGGTACCAGTGCGAGGTCACCGTGATGCCGGGGAACGCGGAGCCGTTGTTGTTGCCCGCCGACGCGTACGTGTAGAGCATCTCGCTGAAGCCGTGCGGGCCCGGATTGCCGACCGCGCTCGTCGCGGTTGCGAGGAGGACGGTGATGCCGGCGAAGGTCAACACGACGAAGGGCACGATCAGCACGTAGATCGTGGCCAGCTTCACGTCGGGGGCGCGAATCTTCTTGCCGAGGTACTCGGGTGTGCGGCCCACCATCAGGCCGGCGATGAACACGGCTACGAGCGCCATCACAACGAGGCCGTAGAGACCCGACCCCACACCTCCGGGCCCGTACTCACCGGTCAGGATGTTGGTCATCACGATCCCGCCGCCCAGCGGTGTGAACGAGTCATGGGAGGCTGCGACCGAGCCGGTGGAGGTGCTCGTGGAGTTCGAGCCGTGCATCGCTGCGCCGGCCGCACCGGAGCGCACTTCTTTGCCCTCGAGGTTGCCGCCGCCCTGGGTTGCGCTCGGCTGCTGGTCCGCGCCCGCGGCGGTGAGCCCGGGGTTGCCGTGGGTCTCGAAGTAGGTCGTGCCGATCATCGGCACGGCCCACAAGACGAGCATCACCCCGAAGAGCACGTACCCCTGTCGGCGGCTGCCGATGAGCCGGCCGAACGTGAACGGGAGTCCGAAGGCGATGATCGCGGCCGCCAGCATCTGGACGAAGTTCGCCAGCCCGGTTGGGCTCTCGAAGGGGTGCGCGGAGTTGGCGTTGAAGTACCCACCGCCGTTGCTGCCGAGTTGTTTGATCGCTTCCTGGCTGGCGACGAGCCCTCCCGCGACGGTGGGCTTGTCGGCCGGCTTGCCGTCCACTGTCGTCGCGACCAGGGAACGGTCGACCGGCGTGATGCTCTGCTGGCCGTGCCCGTTCTGAATGACGCCCTGGCTGAGGAAGAAGATCGCGAGCACGAAGCTGAGCGGCAGCAGTATCCGTGTCACGGCACGGGTGATGTCCACCCAGAAGTTGCCGATCGTCGCGGCGCGTCGCCGCGTGAGTCCTCGCATCATCGCGATCGCGACCGCGAGACCGACCGCGGCCGACATGAAGTTCTGGAAGACGATCCCGACGGTCTGGGTGAAGATGCTGACCGTGGACTCGGGGATGTAGCTCTGCCAGTCCGTGTTCGTCGTGAAGCTCGCCGCGTTGTTCAGCGACATGAAGGGATCCAGCGAGGCGAGATGATCCGGGTTCAACGGCAGGATGCCTTGGAAGCGCTGGATCGCGTAGAGGACGACGATCGAGGCGAAGCTGAACACGAGGAGCGACGCCGCGTATCGCGTCCAGCGTTGCTCGCGATCGGGATCGATCTTCGCCCAGCGGTAGACGAGGCGCTCTACCGGGCTGAACACGCGGTCGCCGGGCGCGCGACCGCCGCCGAACACCGCGGCCATGTAGCGGCCCATCAGCGGGGCCAGCAGCAACACGAGGCCGGCGAGCAGGGCGAACTGCGCCCACGCGGGAGCGGTCATCGGTCAACCCCACGCACGTCGCGACTCGCGTCGCCCGCGTCGCCGGTGGCGGGAGCGTCGAGAACGCCGCCAGCCTCGCCGGGCGTGTCGTCGTGACCGAGGATCCGGTCACACGCCACCACCAATGCACCGGCCAGCGCGAAGAACGCGGCCACGATCACCAGCATCAGCACGTCAGTCACGAGCTCTCTCCCTGATTCGGTGCGCTCGTGTTGACGTAAACAGGTGGCGGTTCGGACCGGAAGCTCTTTGCCCGTCCCTTAGCAGCGCAGGGGCGCCAAGTAGCGGGTTGTTAGCGCGACCGGTGTCTCGTCGTGTGACCGGCCCACGAGGCGGGCGCCGCGCTGGCCCGTCCTGTCTTTACGAGATCTATGCGGGTTGGACGCAGGAATTAGCGCGTTCGCCACTCGACATCTACGAACGGCTCCGTACACTTGATCCTCGGAGCGCCGGGAAGTCTGGTCGGCATCGCACCTCTAGAAAGGTGTTGCCGATGCACGACGCCGCCCTCTTCCTGCTCGCGATCGCTGCGCTTGCCCTCGCAGCGTTCCCACTCGCACCCTTGGTGCTCTCATGGCCACAGCGCGTGCGCTGGGCGGTCGCGAACCAAGCTCTCGCCAACACCGGATGCGGCCTGGGTGCCTACCCGCCCCTGGACCTCCGCGAGGTCGAGTTGGCATCGGTGGATGCCCGAGGAGACACCCTTGCGCTCGGCCTTCACGTGGTCGGGGGTCCGCCGGCTGCCATCCTCATGTACGCCTGTCCGACGCCATCGGACCCGGAAGTCGTGTCGATGCTGAGCGAGTGGGCCGCGCTGCGTACTCCGACATTGCTCTACATCGACCGCGCCGGTGTCGCGAGCCTCGACGGGCCGGCCGCATCGATCACGAATCTCCGCCGCGTACGCTCCACGGGCAATCGCCCCAGCAACGTGGACCAATTTGCCGGGAGCGACGACACCTGCGTCCACCCTTCGAACGCCGCGGGATCGCGGCGCACTCCTCCGGCGGACCGGTGCTCCGACTAGCGCGTCGGAGAGCAGGCGATCGACGCCGGCCGGCGGGTTCCGCCGCCCGACTGCCGATGGGCGCAGCACGCGCCGACGTCGAACGAGGAACCGTTGCACCGGGGCGGGGCACGTTGCGCATCTACGTCGGCGCCGCACCCGGGGTCGGCAAGACGTTCGCGATGCTCAACGAAGGGTGGCGCCGCCGGGAGCGAGGGACCGACGTCATCGTCGGCTTTCTGGAGACCCACAATCGGGCCCTGACCGCGGCCCAATTGCGCGACCTCGAGGTCGTGCCGCGGCGTGTCATCGAGTATCGCGGGCAGCGCTTCGAGGAGATGGACGTCGAGGCGGTGTTGGCTCGCTGCCCCAAGGTCGCTCTGGTCGACGAGCTCGCCCATACCAACGTGCCAGGGTGTGACAACTCCAAGCGGTGGCAAGACATCGAAGCGCTGCTCGCGGCTGGGATCGATGTCATCTCGACCGTGAACATCCAACACCTGGAGTCGCTCAACGACGTCGTCGAGCAGATCACGGGAGTCGTCCAGCGCGAGACCGTGCCCGACGCCGTCGTGCGCGCTGCGGAGCAGATCGAGCTCGTCGACATGGCTCCCGAGGCGCTCCGGCGGCGCATGGCCCACGGCAACATCTACCCAGCCGAGAAGGTCGACGCAGCGCTCAGCCACTTCTTCCGCGTCGGAAACCTCGGCGCGCTCCGCGAGCTCGCCCTCTTGTGGGTCGCGGACCGGGTCGATCAGTCACTCGAGGACTATCGCGAACGCCACGCCATCACCGATCCGTGGGAGACGCGAGAGCGGGTGGTCGTCGCCCTCTCGGGCGCGGCGGGCGGTGAGCGCCTCATTCGACGCGGCGCCCGGATGGCCGCGCGTTCGCGGGCGGAACTCGTCGGCGTCCACCTTCGCAGCTCCGACGGACTCGCGGTCCCTGGCGAGGATCACCTGGAGCGTCATCGCACGTTGCTGGAAGGACTTGGTGGCCGGTTCGCGGAGATCACGGGCGCCGATGCCGGCGACGCGTTGGTGCGCTTCGCGCGGGCCGAGAACGCCACGCAGTTGTTACTGGGTTCATCGCACCGATCCCGGTGGGCCGAGCTCACGCAGGGTTCGATCATCAACCAGGTGATTCGTACCGCCGGAGCGATCGACATCCATGTGATCTCCACCGACGAAGCGCCATCCCAGCGAGTCTCGTTGCAAGGCCGGTACGGCCGGACACCGCAGAGCCGCTCCCCTCGAGCGCGCGTCCTCGCATGGGCGCTCGCCCTGGTGGGCATTCCGCTCGTGGTGCTCGCATTGATCCCCTTGCGGGACGCGATCGGGGTACCCGGCACGCTGCTGCTGCTCCTGGTCGGTCCGGTCGCGGTCGCGGTCCTGGGTGGGCTCGCCCCAGCGATCGCGGCGTCGCTCGCCGCCTTCCTGCTCGCCGACTGGTTCTACATCGCGCCGATCCACAGCTTTCGGTTGGCGCACGCCGGGGATGCCTTGACGCTCGTGGTGTTCGTCGCCGTCTCGGCACTGGTGAGCGGCCTGGTCGATCGACTGGCGAACCGGAGTGCACAGCTCGCGCGCGGCCAAGCCGAAGCCGAAGCACTCGCCGAGTTGGCCTCGGTGACCGCCGTCCTCGACGACGAGGCGCAGCACCGGCTGGTCACGGAGCTACGACGAACCCTGGACCTCGACTCCGTCGCCGTACTCGCACCAACGATTGACGGGTGGCGCACCGTGGTCTCCGCCGGTGAGCCTGCTCCATCAACACCCGGCAACGCCTCGTACGCCACGGAGCTCGTCAACGGCTCGATGCTTGCCGTCTCGGGTCCTGCGCTCGCCGCAGAGGATCGGAGGCTGCTCGGCGCGTTCGTCGCCCACCTGCAACTCGTCCAGACCGCACTGCGGCTCCAGACCGAGGCTGCGTCTGCGGCCGCACTGACTGAAGCGAACAACATCCGGGACGCCCTCCTCGCGGCCGTATCGCACGATCTCCGGACGCCGCTCGCCAACATCAAGCTCGCCGCCACAAGCTTGATGAGTCCCGAGGTCGAGTGGTCCGCCGCCGACGTGCAGTCGTTCAGCACGACGATCGACGCGGAAGCAGATCGGCTGCACTCGGTCGTGTCAAATCTCCTCGACATGAGCCGGATCCAGGCCGGCATGCTCGGTGTCCGGATAAAGGCGGTGGCCGTCGACGATGCCGTCTACGCGGCGCTCGCCAGCTTGTCGACCGACGTCTCCGGCGTCGACGTCCGCATCCCCGACGACCTGGCCCCCGTATCGGCCGATCTCGCACTGCTCGAGCGGGCGCTCGCGAACGTGATCGGGAACGCACTCAACTGGGCCCCAGAAGGCAGCGTGGTCCGCGTTGAAGCAGCGCGAATCGCAGATCGAGTCGACATCCGCGTCGTCGACCGTGGTGCCGGCGTTCCCCGCGATCAACGGACGGCGGTGTTCCGACCGTTCCAGCGACTGGGCGACGGCCCGCGAGCCAACTACGACGGCATCGGCCTCGGCCTCGCGGTCACGAAGGGATTCGTCGAAGCGATGGGCGGTGACATCGACATCGAGGACACCCCCGGTGGCGGTGCGACGTTCATCATCACCTTGGAGGTGGCGAAGTGAGAGCTCTCATCGTCGAAGACGACCGGCGCATCGGCAAAACGCTCGAGGTGAACCTCCGCGCACGCGGATACGAAGCCGACGTGGCGGTCACCGGCGAACAGGCCCTGTGCCTGGCCGCACGCCGTCACCCCGACGTCGTCATCCTCGATCTCGGCTTGCCGGGAATGGACGGACTCGATGTCGTACGCGGGCTCCGCGGCTGGACCCCCGTGCCCATCGTCGTGCTGTCCGGGCGCGGGTCTGAGGCAGCCAAGGTCGAAGCCCTCGATCTCGGGGCCGACGACTACATCACCAAGCCCTTCGGCATGGGCGAGCTCTTCGCCCGGATGCGCGCCGCGATGCGGCGCGCCGTGCTCCCCGAAGGCAAGGCAGTCGTGGCGACCCCCGACTTCACCCTCGACTTCACGGCCAAGCAGGTTCGCCGGAACGGGGAGCTCATTCGACTCACGCCGACCCAGTGGCACATCGTCGAAGTCCTGGTCCGACACGTGGGCCGCCTCGTGACCTACGAGCAGCTCCTCAAGGAGGTGTGGGGCCCGAGCTACGAGAAGGAGACCAACTACCTCCGTGTCTTCATGACCCAGATCCGCAAGGAGCTGGAGCCCGAGTCCTCACGGCCCCGCTATTTCATCACCGAGCCTGGACTCGGCTTCCGGTTCGACATGCCAGACCAGCCGGATCGGCACGACGCCGATGGCTGAAGTCGTCGCGATCCGATGGCCAGAGGAGGCGGAGGACGCAGCGCGCCTCGCGATCGCGGGCGTGGCCGTCTTGTATCTCGTCAGGGAAACAGACGACCCGCCGATACCCACGGGATGTCTCGAGGACTGGGTCCGCATCCCCGGCGACGACCGCGACTTGCACGCTCGGCTCGCCGCGCTCGAGCTGCGCGCTGCGCTGCACCACTCACCGCCATTCGTGGACGACGATCGCCGTTTGCACCACCGCGGAACCGTCGTCCCGCTCAACACCAAGGAAGCCCGCATCGCGGCGGCCCTGACCGCGCGCTTCGGCGCCGAAGTCTCCGACGACGAACTTCTCGACGCGTTGGGTGACGGGCCGGCGCTGCCACCGACATCGTTGCGTGGCGAGATGGGCAGGCTCCGATCGCGCCTCCGCGAGGCGAACCTCGCGATCCACCGGACCCGCCACGGCTACTTCATGCACGGAACGCACTAGACGAGGCGCGCTGCACCAGTCGAGAAATGGAGGAACACCATGAACACAGAACCCGCCCCACCGCCGGAAGGCCGCGTCGTCACCAACACTGTCTGGTTCGGTCAGTTCGTCTCCGACAGTGTCGAGCGCGACTTCATGGCGACACTCGGTGCGCGCCACGGCGTTGCCGTACTGACGTGGCCCCGCGACCGTGAGCGAGCGGCGCACCTGGCCGGCGTCGGGATCCCGCGTCTCGTCCTCGTACCCGCGGACGAGTCGCCTCCCGCGCAGGAGTCTCTCCAGGACTGGGTGCCGGCGGGCGCATCCGACGACGAGCTCCACGCGTGCCTGGTCAGCCTGGCCCAGGCGGCCGAGGTCAAGCGCGCCCGCGCCGGAAAACCGACCTTCGACGACGACGGGATCCTGCACCTCGGTGACGCGTCGGTTCGGGTGCCGGCCAACGAGGCAGCCGTCGTCGAGATCCTCGTCGACAACTTCGAGCAGCCGGTCAGCTTCGCGCTCCTTGGCGCGCCGGGTCCCGACGCCACGGTGACGCCGCCGCACCTCCGCGTGCGCCGCCTCCGTCAGCAGCTGAACACCCTCGGCCTCGAGATCGTCACCACGCCGGATGAAGCCTTCATCCTGCGCGCGTGTGCCTCACACGCGTGCGTCGCTGACATCCGACCCAAGCCACCACGCAGGTTGGGACACCGTCGGACGCTGCCGATGCACTTCCGATCCGGTCTGCTCGCCCCCGACCTACCGTGACCGATCACGGCAACTGGGTCCAGCGCCCGAACGACAGCCAGGAACTCCTCCGCCTCGCCGAGCGCCTCGACCTCCACGATCCGCAGCCAGCGCCCCCACGGGTCGACCGGTACGGTCTCCTCCGTTTCCGGGGCCAGGTCGTGACCCTGTCGCCACGCGAGGCACGGGTGGCCCGAGCACTCGCCGCGAGCGACGGATCGATCGTGCCCGTCTCGCGTCTCGTGACCGTCGCCTGGGGGGACGGTGCGGTGCGCACCGCCGCCGTGCATACCTGCATTGGAGTTGACCCGGTTCGGTGGACACCTGATTCTGGCGTGAGGCCGGAGGAAGGAGTCCGGTTGGGTCGCCCGCCGAGGTATCCGGAGGAGTTCCGTCGCGAGGCAGTGCAGTTGGTGCTCGCGAGTGACGAATCGCGAACTGCAGTGGCGCGTCGGTTGGGGGTGAACGAGACGACGTTGCGGAACTGGGTCGCTGCGCAGCTCGCCGAGGAGGCACGGCAGGCTGATCCGTTGGCGGTAGCCGGTTCGGAGTTCGAGGAGCTGCGCCGGGTGCGTAGAGAGAACGCGGAGTTGTGCACGGAGCGGGAGATCTTGCGCAAGGCAGCCGCCGATTTCGCCCAGGAGACGATCCGGTCTGCCGCTTCCGGTTCGTCGCCGAGCATCGAGACGTCTACGGCAAGACGACGACCGACGTGTCATCGCCGCGGTCGGTACGCACAAGGATTTCCACGTGGCTTGCGGTCACGGAAGTGGTAGATCTCACAGGTCCCGGTGTCGATCGCCCGGCCGGTCGCCTCTGAGTCCGCGCGCCTTCAACTGCGACCGCCCGCTTCCTTCAGGCTTGCTCTGACGTCCGCAGGGATCGAGCGATGCTGGCGAGCACCGTGTCGACAAACCGCACCGACAACACTTCGGTCGACAACCGGGCTGGTGACTCCGGGTACGCCTCGGCGATGTCGATGAGCGTCTCGTAGCACGCCGGCTCGGGTGTGGACCCCTGCGCGAGTGCGTCGAGGTTGCGCGGTTCCTGCACCAGAACACCGACGATCGCCAAGATGAGCGAGAATTCGGCGGACCCCGGTTCGACGTCGGTGTCGGCAGCGACCGCGCTGCCGATCATCTCGAGGTCGGCGCCGACGTCGTACGCCGAGGCCAACGAGGCGACCGGATCAGCAGGGCCGGGCACGATCGACACGCAGGCCTGTGTACCACCCGGAATGGGTGAATGTTCGGCGAACTCTCGTCACCATTTTGGTGCCGCGCGGCAGGTCGGTCCGGTACAGGTCGGCAGGAGAAACGCGACCGAGCACGCGCTGGATTCGAGAGCCGTCAGCGCGGTAGTCGGGATGTCTCCAAGAGGGGCCGAGCGCGTTCGACGCCTCCTCACTCGACGATGGGTTCGAGCTTGTTGGAGGCGAGGAGGCTGAACCCGTTGGCGGCGCTGAACAGCAGCAGCGCGCCGGCTGTGAGCCCGGTGGTGACGACGAGTTCGGTGCCGCTCAAGGTGAGGGCGAGGACGATGGGACCAATGGTGAGCGCCCAGCCAACGGTTCGGTACTGCACGGTGAGGAGTTTGTGATCGATCCAGAGCAACAGCGGCCCGATGGTGAGCGCGATGCTGGGCAGGGTGAGATCGGAACGGCCGGCAGCGATGACGATCGCGGGAAGCACGAAGGCTGCGACGAGCTCGACGACGGTGGCGACGGTGATGGAACGCTCGAGTCGCTGGGCATCAGCGCCGGTCGGGCGGGGCGCCAGGCCAGCAGTGGTGCGAATCCCGTGGATGAGCACGACGAGCGCGCCGCCTCCGAGCGCGACCGCCATGGTAAGCCCGAGTTGATTCCCGATGGCGAGGCCCCCGCGAACGAGCCAGAATATGGCGAAGCATCCTTGGATGATTCCGCCGACGCGTAAGACGCGTCGGCGCCATGCCCGGCGGGCAGCCTCGGCAGTTGGAATGGTGTCAGCGGGCATCGACGGCGGCTGTCGTCATGGTGCGTTTGCGGTACCACGAGATCGTCTCGCGCAGCGCTGCTTCCAGCGGAGTTGCCTCGAGCCCGAAGGTCGTCTGCGCGGCGGTGGAGTCGACGACGAACGAATCGTCGAACTGGTAGCGGATCTCGCCCAGCTCGCGGACATCGGGCACGAAGATGCCAAGCATCTTCAAAGCGAGCGGCGAGATCGAGCGCACTCTGGTCCGTTCCCCGTTCGCTGCTTCGCTCAACGCGTCGATGACCTGGCGCTGTGAGATCGGTGGACCGGTGGGCGTGTGCCAAGGCCGCCCCCACGCGCGTTCGTCAGCACCGAGCTGGATGAGCGCGCGAGCGACGTCGGTGATGTAGGTCCAGCTGTGCGGCGTGTCCGGATCGCCGAAGACGCTCACGGGCTTACCCGCGATGATCTTGGCGATGATCCGTTCGCCGAGCTGGCTGGTGAGAACCCGGGGACCGAAGTAGTCGGACGACCGCAACTCGGTCGCCCGCACACGACCTTGCTCATGCGCGGCGAGCGCGTCGCGCCAGATCTGCGCTCGAACACGGCCTTTCGTGGTCGTCGCGTCGAGCGGGTCAGACTCGATCATCTCGTGGCTCACCGGGCCGTATCCGTACAAATTGCTGACGGTGACAAGCACCGCGCCAGTTGCTTCGGCGACCGAGAGGACCGACCCAGCCAGCGGTGGCCAGTCAGTCGCCCAATACCGGTACGGCGGGCTGGCCGCGTTGTAGATCACGACGGCTC
>Ga0302322_100005513_pt1 | contig 11101 bp, 10 predicted proteins | sample Fen_T0_2_FD_203757 | JGI IMG/M metagenome (GOLD analysis project Ga0302322, IMG submission 203757) | Peat permafrost microbial communities from Stordalen Mire near Abisko, Sweden - Fen_T0_2 | ecosystem: Environmental > Terrestrial > Soil > Wetlands > Permafrost | place: Sweden: Abisko... | reverse complement strand
CCGCGATCATCAATAAACGCCGCCGTCCGATGATATCGGATAAAGCCGCCGCCGGAAAACTGACTAAAATACCCACGATCGTCGAGGCCGCGGCCACAAAGCCCAGGGTCTTGTCCGGAATGCCGAGCGAACCGGCAAACAGCGGCAAAACCGGGCTCTTGGACATAGTGGAACTGAAGATCGCCAGCCCGCCCATGATGCATAACAGTAAAAACGGCGACAGTTTAAATTTTGTTTTCACTTCATTATCCTCTTTCATGGTAGTTTCTCTCCCTTTCGCGAAAGGCTATAGTCCCGGAGGCACGAACGGGAGAGATACAGAGGGATTCATTTACCCAACCGAGTTCAGCCGCTATCGCGGAATGCAAAGTATATAAAAAAACCTCCCGGAGGAGGTTATGAACCTTCCTTTTCACGGTATCTCCGCGCCTATCGTTTCCCTTGCGGGATGGCTTTGGCACCTCTAAGAAAGATTAAAGGTTGCCGGGCGGGTTATAGGGCCAACTCCCTGACCGCCACTCTCGATAGCATTTTATTTAATTATGATGTGCTGGTGATATTCTAGCTGCTGGATGGAGGAGATGTCAATAAAGGGACTAATTATGCTTTTTACTTTTTCGCTGAGATTAACGTGGTATTTGCCATTCTCCATATCATTTCCGCGGACGAAAAGCCGGACTTCCTGAAAAGTGAAATCTGGGTGTCAACCGTGCAGGGTGTGTCAAAATGATAGCACTCGTCTTCCGGAAGATTCATCTCGCGGTGTATTTTTGTATTTTCGGCAAACAGCTTATCTTCAGTAGCTTGTTCCGTCACCATATAATCGCATTCCAGATATACGCCGGCCGGCTTCAACGCATGACGGATTTTTGTGTATAATCTGATTTTTTCAGCGTGTGAAAAATGGTGCATCGTTTCAAATGAAATCACAGTATCGAAGATATTATTACCGAAATCAACATCAAAATAACTGCCGCAGATTAAATTAATATTCTTACGTGGGTATTTTTGCGTGAGCTTATCAAGCATAGCCTGTGTTAAATCTATACCGACAACAGAAACATCCGGCAGTCGTTTGAATATTTCGTCGAGCTCGAGACCAGTACCGCAGCCGAGATCAAGGATTTTGACAGTATTATTTGGAACGAGCTCTGCTAGTTTAGCATATCCCTCGTTACATCCTACAACCGATGTCAGCATATGCTCGTCGTAGCCTTCAACGCGGGCAGTAAAAAAATCGCTCATTTTTCCGATTTTGCTGTTATTATCAGTCCAGTGTTTCCGGTCATCCATTTTTTTGTCCAAATATCGACTCCTGAAAAAAGCGAATGCAACTCTCAATAAAAAAAGGATGTAATCGGGTAGGCCGGTGGTTTGGTCTACCTGATTACATCCAACTAAAGAGTTCGGGTTTCAGTCTTTTCAGTCTTAGCCCTCTTCCTCTCAGAGCTAAATTATTACCGGGTCCAGGAATTAAAGGACGGGGCTTTCGGCGCCTGTTTAGGCTGCTGGAAAGACGGCGGGGCGACCGGCGTTTTGCGCTGTGCGAACTGTGCGCGGCGCAGGAAAGCCGGGACATCCAGCTGCTCTTCACTATCGCCTTTTAGAGTCTGCAGGTAGCCGCTGATTTCAGCTTCATTAACCGTACTGCCGCTCATAGAAGCTGTCGCGAAACCGGTCGCAATTAACGTAATTTTGATATCTTTATCTAACGTACTGTCGCGGACAACCCCGAAGATGATATTGGCATCAGGATCAACAGCCTGTTTGATGACTTCCGCGGCCTGGTTGACTTCGAACAGCGATAAATTGTCACCGCCGGTGATATTGAACAGTACACCCTTCGCGCCGGAGACGGATACATCCAGTAACGGACTGGATAAGGCGGATTTCGCGGCATCTACTGCGGCATTCTGGCCGGTACCTTTACCAATGGACATCCAGGCCGGTCCGGCGTCTTTCATGATTGCGCGGACATCCGCAAAGTCCAAGTTGATCATACCGGGAACGGTAATGACCTGAGCGATTGCCTGTACACCATTTGCCAGAACTTCGTCGGCCAGTCTGAATGCGGCATCGACGCCGGTCTTCTGGTCGCAAAGAGTAAACAGCCGATCGTTCGGGATAATAATTAAGGTATCGACAAAAGGCATTAACTGGTTGATGCCCTCTTCGGCATTTTTCATGCGGTGGGCGCCTTCAAATCCGAAAGGTTTGGTGACAACAGCGATGGTTAATGCGCCGCTGGCTTTGGCAATTTCCGCGACTACAGAAGCTGAACCTGTGCCCGTGCCGCCGCCCATACCGGCAGTAATAAATACCATCTCAGCGCCGCTGACAACTTCTTTAATCTCATCGCGGCATTCTTCAGCCGCTTTATGCCCGACAGTGTTATCTCCGCCTGCGCCTAAACCACCGACCAGCTTCTCGCCAAGCTGGATTCTGATGGGGGCTTCGGCAATTGCCAGGGATTGGGCATCCGTGTTCATTGCGATGAATTCGACGCCGGCGATACCGTCTCTGACCATGCGGGTAACTGCGTTGGATCCGCCGCCGCCCAGACCGGCAACCTTTATTCTAACCGTACTTGCGGAAAAATTTGACCGTGCCATATGAATATAATCCTCCTCTTATGATTGTTTTTTCTATAATTAATTCTTTAAGTGTTTTTAAATCAGATATAAGATTTTCGAAAATTTACGAAAACCTGCTGACGTTTTTTTATAGTTCTATTTTTATTTTAGTGCTCATTTATGTCATGTCAATAGGGATGGAAATATTTTTGTTGCAAATTTTTTCAGTCTTGCCGGATGCAGAAAAGGTAAATTAAAACAAGATTGACTGACAACCCGCTGAAAAAACAGAGCAGGGGGACTGAGAAATCTCAGCCCCCTGCTTATTCAGTTACTGGGGATTCAATTCAGGTGTGTTTTTAATGTCCTAAAGATGTCTTCAGTTTCTGGTCTACCCAGACACCGATCGGCACAGCATCAGCGAACCCTGCACCTGTAACAGCGTTCCCTAATGTGTTTCCACCGGGATTACCCTTGATCCACGGCTGAACCATATTGAAAGAGGACGGTTGTGCCAGGGAGATCGCGAAGTGCTGGGTTGCGATGTACAGGTTCAAATCATGCAGTAATTTCTGTACAGCATCCGAACTCTGCGCAACTAAAGCATCAGCATAGGCTTTCTGACAAGTTGCATCGTCCACCAGGATATAGTTGGTCTGATAGCCTTTCAAACCATAGCGCATGAATTGCCGGAAGATATCGAAGTTGAAACCCATTAAACCCTGGTTGCGTGCGCAAAGTGCATCTTCTTTATGGCTGGTCATTACATAACTACCCCAGCTGGCAGCATCCATTGTCTGAATGGTCATTTTTACACCGACCGCAGCCAGTTCAGATTGGACGATGTTGTATAGATCCATGTCTGAATCATTTTCAAGCACTAGGTCAGTGGTGAAACCGTTGGGGAAGCCGGCATCGGCTAGCATCTTCTTGGCTAATGTCGGATCGTAGGTATACTCTGCTTTTGTCGCGGCCGGCCAATCGGGATACGCAGCACCCCAACCGCCCAGACCCATCTGGTTTTCAGTTAAAGAGGCAGGCCAAGGAGTGGCATAACCCTGATAGTAGGTCTTGGCAATGGTAGGAATATCGATCGCATGCTGTAATGCGATGCGGACGTTAAGGTTATTAAAGGGCGCCACGTCATTCCTCGGATCCAGGGTGTATTCATTACCCTTCGGCACTTGTTTGACAATAATTTCCGGATTCGTTTTCATCATTGCCACGGCATCTTGAACTGGCATCGAAGTGAATGAATCGATTTTGCCAACCCGGAAGGCCGCTTCAGCGGTATTATAGTTGGGGATGATGAGCATTTTCAATTGATCGATGTAAGGGAGTTTGTTATTCGGCCAGCGCTGATCTTTGCCCCAGAAGTTGGGATTGGCAACGTAAGTGGCGGAACTGGAATCTACAAAGTCGGTCAGGATGAATGGGCCGGTGCCGATGGACTTGCGCCAGTCAGTAATGTATGGAGTGCTGGCGGTTGTAGATTGTGCAATGGCTTCAGGGCATTCAAATGAATCGTCGGCCCCTGGCGCCTGCAACATGGTCATAATAGATACAGGGCTGGTGCCAGCCACCCAGTTAAAAGTAACTGTAAATTTATCCGTGGCTACCACGGAATTCAGCGGCGCCCATGCGGTAACTGAAGTGTAATACGGGTCTTTCGGTTGGCCGCCCAGGCCTAATATCCGGTTATAGTGAGCCACTACATCTGCCGAGGTAAACTGGCGGCCGTTTGCCGGTGCGATATTCTGCCAGTAGATATCCTGGCGCAGATGACAGATCACCGTGTAAGGATTGGGCGCTTCCCAACCCGTCAGCATGTAGCCGTTGGCATATTGCGCCGGTAACCAACCGATGGAAAAGTCCCATACGTTCGGGTCAACGGTGTAGTCATTATTCCACAGCTGTGACAGGAAGGGCGCATATCCCGCTTGTCCGTTTGTGCTGGTGTAGGGGTCCCACTGCGTGATGTTCTGGAGCATACGCTCGACCAGAACACCGCCGTAGGTCGGAGTCCCCAGGCTGTCGAACCATTTTCCGGTGGACGCAGTAGTTGTTTTTGTCGTTGGAGGAATTGAGATTGCCGTAACGCTTGTTGTCGTGGTTGTGGAAGGAGCAACTTTTGTCGTTGTTGTGGTAGTTGTCGTAGTTGTAGACGTACTTGTAGTGCCGCAGGAAGCCAGGATGAGTGAAGCCAGGATGAGAAAAGTTAATATTCCCCAGATAAATCCTCTTTTCATTTGAACCTTTTTCAAACCTCCTATTATTCGTTGTCTCCAGAGGATGTGTTACCGGCGTAAACCCTGTACCAGAATTCCACTTAATACCTACCTCACACTTCAAGCTGTGATAAATTCTGGCCATTATTTAATCATATAAAATTACCGTCATGCTAACACGAGTCGTTAAATTAGTCAAGAACAGTCTTAAATCGCTTCAATCAAATTAATGTCCTGCCTAATGAGTTTGGTCATATTTATCAACCGATGCTTTCAGTTTCTCCAACATGCTCGGTTTCATTGTATAACGCCCGACGCCGCCGCGCAAACGCGGGTCGAGCAGGTCTCTGAGACCGTCTCCGAACATGTTAATACCGAAGACCACGATCGAAAGCGCAAAACCGGGCCATAATGCCAGCTCCGGCGCCGTCAGAAAGTACTGCTGTCCTTCTGCACTGATCATACTCCCCCAGGAAGGAACGTTAGGCGGCACGCCCAGACCTAGGAAGCTCAGACTGGCTTCTGCCATAATCGCGCCGCCGACACCAATCGTAAATGACACGATGATCGGAGCCATGATATTCGGTAAAACGTGGCGCACCATTGTGCGTACCGGCCCGCAACCGATGGCATCTGTCGCGGAAATATAAAGGTTTGATTTGATCGAAATTACCGCGCTGCGCATAAACCGGGAACCGCCGATGCCTGAGGTAACACCCAGCACCCAGATGATCGGCCATACGGTGCCCGATTTATTACTGATCAGACTCATGATCGTCATTAATATTAAAAATGAGGGGATTGACATCCATACATCGATGAAGCGCTGCACGAACAGGTCCAATTTCCCACCGATGAAAGCAGAGACACCGCCGATAACTACGCTTAAAACCGTGGACAACGCCGTCGCGGCGAGCCCGATTATCATGGAAATACGGGCGCCGTAAATCAAGCGGCTAAGCTCATCACGGCCTAACTGGTCAGTGCCGAGTAAGTACTGAGAGGACGGCGGCTGCAGACGGCTGAGCAGGTGAATTTCATTCATGCCAAAAGGCGCAAGAAAATTGGCAAAGACCCCGGTAAACAGCAGAATTATGATCACGGCCAGGCCAAAAGTAGCCAGCGGTTTCTCGCGGATCATTCTGCTAAAAACATCATAGATAACCCCATGCCGCTTTTTCTCAGCCCTTTTCGCCGGCGGGGCGGTTCCAGTACTTGTTGTCATAAAATGCACTCCATCCCGTACTTTCTTCTATTGGTAATGAATCCTGGGATCCAGCCATCCGTAAGTTACGTCAACAAACAGGTTGGTAAAAATGACTAAAATCGCCATGATCAGATTAATCGCGGAAACTATCGGGTAATCACGACCCAATAAGGAGTCATACATCAGACGTCCCATTCCGGGGAGGTTAAATATCTGCTCGATAATTACAGAACCGCCGATCAGTGTAGGTATACCCGCGCCAATCATCGTAACAATCGGGATAAAAGCGTTCTTGATGGCATGCCGGAGAACGACAACCCGTTCGCTGAGGCCTTTCGACCAGGCTGTGCGGATGTAATCCTGGCGCAATACTTCGAGCATCATCGTCCGGGTCATTCTCATCGTCCCGCCGGTTTGTGCTGCTCCTAAAACCAGCGCCGGAATGATCATCATCCCTAGATTCCCCAAAGGGTTTTTAAAGAAGGAAATAAACTCCATTGGCGGCGTCCACCCCCACCAGATCGACGGGTATAAAATTACCAGCGTGCCGATCCAGAAACTGGGGACGGAGATCAGAAGGATGGCGATGCTGCGCAGGATGTAGTCTGTGATGGTATCCTGCCTGATCGCAGCGTATACACCGATCGGCAGACTGATTACCAACCCGACAAGGATCCCCATCAGCCCCAGTTCGAAGGTTAAAGGGATACGTTTTAATATCTGCGGGGTGATAGCTTGTTGCGTACGCAGAGAAGTGCCCATATCGCCGTGGACTACGATTTTACCGATCCACCGGCCGTATTGAACATACACGGGAACATCAAGTCCCAGCGCGTGTTCGATAGCATTGCGGTCTACGGTTTCAGCCCCGCCGTTTGCCGCCATCTGCGCCTGGATCGTATCGACAATATCGCCGGGGATAAACCGTACCAGCAGAAAAACGACCACTGTCGTTAATATGATAGTAACCGGAATCCAGAGCAACCGCCTTATTACATACGCACCCATGGGCGCTTTCTCCTCTTTTGACCAAATATCATGAACTTTTAGGCAAATAAGCAGTCAATATTTTCGTCATCGAAAATGAAACACTCTTAAATTTTGACAATTGACTTCTTTGCGACCTATTCGATATCGATTTTTAAATTTTCTATATCATATGCTTTGAAAGATTAATTGTCAATGTGTTTCCTGGCAGCGTCAGATAAACCTGAAAAATATCCTATTATTTTGCCATTTTTAGCCTTGCGCATATATACAGGTTCTATGCTAACATTGTATTGTTATCCCGACTTTTTGGGCAGGAATATTATTTGCGATGCGTTTGAATAATGTGCGTACTTTTGATTCCCTGAAAAATTCCTCCTTCCGGATTTATTATCTCAGCATGATCGGGCAATGGGCCGCGCAGGCTACCCAGAACGTGGTGCAAGGCCTGCTGCTATACCGGCTGACAGGCTCGACCGCACTGCTGGGAACAATGGCACTGGGCAGCGCTATTCCGCAGGTACTAGTGGCACTGTTTACCGGGGTTCTGGTCGACCGTTTTTCCAAAAAGCGCATGATGCAGATCGGCCAGGCGGTCACAGCGTTAACATCCCTGGTCATCGCCATTTCCCTGCAGACCGGTTATCTGAGTAAAGCACACCCTGATTCATGGTGGATAATGATAGCCATGTCCGTCATTCAGGGAGCAGCCGGCGCCTTGTTATGGTCGGCACGTTCCTCGATTGTTCCTGAACTGGTCAGTAGAGACCGGGTGGGCAACGCAACTTCTTTGACCACCATCGGTTTGAATATCTTTCAACTGGTGGCTCCCGCGGGTGCAGGGTTTATGATCGACAAGGTTGATTTTGAAGCCGTGTTTCTGACCATCAGCGGACTCTATTTTGTTTCGATCTTTATTACAAATCTCGTCCCGGTCCGTAAAATCGGTTCCGCCAACGGTGGCAACATCATTACCAACATGATCGAAGGTCTACACTACGTCAGAAACAATCCGGCGCTGCTCTGGGTGCTGATTTATACTCTGTTTTGCAGCATGGTCGTTTTACCGTTGGGCGCAATGATTTCTGTTTTTTCGGACAGCATTTTAAAGGTCGGCGCTACAGGCCTGGGATTATTGCAGGGTTTTTCCGCGGCTGGCGCACTGGTCACCGTGCTGATCATCGCATCTTTCAATTTTAAAAAACGTAGCGTGTTGATGTTAATTACCGGTTTAGTCCTTGGTTTGGCACAAGCAGGCTTTGCGTTCTCGACTTCTTTTCCGCTGTCACTGCTGATGATGATATTTGCCGGCGCAGGTACCATGGGCCAGATCACGCTGGCGATGATATTATTGCAGACTTACCCCGATCCGGCGCAACGCGGACGCGTGCTTAGCGTCCTTTTATTAGGCATCGGCCTTAGCGGCCTGATGAGCTTTGGCAGCGGGTTCGTTGCTGAGGTCATCGGTATTCAATGGACGATCGGAGGAATATCACTGGCGCTGGCCGCCGCCACGATCCTGATCTGGTTCCTGGTGCCGGAAATGCGCAAAATGGACTAAATCCGCCACTCTGAGATTTTACCGGTTACCAGACAATATGCCTATTGTTTCGCCGTTTGTCGCGTATTGTACTCCCGGTTTGTTTGCAATATATTTCAGCACCCGCTCCAGCTTATCCCATTCTTTATGGTTATCTGTATCCCAGGAATGCCCCCAGATATGCCACATACCCCCGTTCTGCAATGCCCCGTCAAACAGCTTCTGTGCTTTCGGTTCCCAATCTAATTCCGGTGACGTTTTCACCATTTCGTGAAATCTGCCGTTGGAGGCAAAAACGGTAATCCCGAACTCATAAGGGTCGGGGATGTCGCCTGGTTGAGCAGGCTTCACCGTGCGCGCCCCGATAAATCCGCAGTCTTTAGTTATTGTTTTTACCGCCTCATTATATTCGCCGAAAGGATAGCTGAACATTTTGATCTTTTTGCCCAGGATTTCTTCCAGGTATATTTTTGAATCTTCAATCTCGGTCTTTGCTTCAGCCGGGGGTATCTGCGTGAGATGAGGATGGTTCACCGTATGCGCGCCAATTTCATGCTCCGCCGCGAGTGCCGCAATGTCTGTTCTTCGCAAAGGAGTAATGTTTTTCGGCGATTTGGGAATATAAAAGGTGCCTTTGAGCCCGTATTTCGTCAGCATTTGCGCAAGCTTAAGGTCAAGGATACTGCCATCATCCCAGCTGGTGGTAACAATCAATTTTGCCATAACGTTAAACCCCTTTTCAGCAAATTTCGTGGAGTTATATTTTACTCATAATATCATTATTAAAACAGACTTTTAAACAAGCCCCTTTCCCCTCCCTTCTGCCCTGATCGATGTTCTGAAACCATGTGTTGACAACGATTCTGCCTGCAACTATAATTGCGATGTCATGAATATGTTATTCATGAAGGAATATGATAGGAGGCATAAAATGGAAATCTCCAGATCAGACATCCGCCCCGGTGATGCGATCCTGTGGAAAGGCGGGGGGTTCGTAACCGGTTTTTTTTCTTTTCTCCTCGGTCTTTTTTTCCCGGATTGGCGCAAGCGAAAATGGAAGCCTTGGCATACCGGATTTATCGTACGGATGCTTGAAGATGGTGAAATAGTTACATTTCAGGCTGTGGGCAACGGGGTGCACGCGATTACCTATGACAATGTAGAAGCAATGGGAGAATGCAAATTTTATCACTGGCTGGATAACCCTGACCCGGTAAAAATAGACAAATACGTTTTGCAGAATGAAGGGCGGCCGTATGATTTCCTGGGTTATCTCTGGACGATTTGCGGCTCGATCAGTATGGTATGGTTCAACCACCCCTACCGGCTCTCCAGCTGGATGTTTTTCTGCTGGGAAAACCTCTCAAACTTCATGTGTTTTATGGGTAAAGAACTGCAACCGTCGTATGAGCCGTGTTTACTTTCAAAAATAATGAACGCACTGGAAGCCGGCAATTCGTTCCGCTCTCGAAGATTGATGAAAAGCATGGAAAAAATAATGCCGCAAGAACATTCCGAGTCACGTTCAAATACGGTTTAAATTAAGTATAAAAGCGGGAAGCATTGAGATAAATATTTTCCGGGTTTAAAATAGCCCTTTGGCTTTCATACTGACGTGCTTATTATCGCTGACGATGATATGGTCCAGGACTTCGATGCCGATAATCGACCCGGCCTCTACGAGCCTTTTTGTCAGGCCAATATCCTGTTCCGAGGCGGAAACATCGCCGGAAGGATGATTATGTATCAAGATAACAGAAGCTGCGGACGCTGAAATGGCCTCTTTAAACACTTCCCGCGGGTGCACAATGCTCGTATCCAGACTGCCGACGGACGTCTCGCAGATTTTAATGACCTGCGCGCGAGTATCCAGCAGGACGGTCATAAAATACTCCTTCTTTTTACCGGCGAGCTTGCTTTTGACCAGTGCAGCAACATCCAGGGGGTTTTTAATCACCGTTTTATTATCCGTCGATGGGTACCCTTCCAGACGGTTCGCCAGTTCAAAAGCGGCCTTGATCTGGCAGGCTTTGGCCAACCCGATGCCCTTGATCTGCGAAAGCTCTTCGACCGTAGCCTGGGCCAGCCCTTTTAAACCACCGAACTGACTGAGCAGCCGCTGTGCGGTGACAGTGACGGATTCGCCGGCAATGCCGCGTCCCAAAATAACCGCCAGCAGTTCTTGCGCCGACAGGGCTTCCGAGCCGAATTGCTGCAATCTTTCCCGCGGGCGTTCCGCGGCTGGCAAGTCGTGGATAGTGAAGGATTCCCGGGGGGCTTTCTCCTCATTTATCATATAAAAGACATTCTATAACGAATCAAAGGTCTTTGTAAAGGGGAAGAATGGATTCAATCGCGAGGAGCGCAGTGACGCGGCGATCTCACGATGATCACCGAATATGGCAGCAAGAATAAAGCTGAAATATTTCTGTCTGGCAACGGTTGGCATCAAACAGAGATTGCCGCGCTTCGCTCGCAATGGTCGAATGCTATTATTTGTTTCGAATTTCGATATTCGGATTTCGGATTTACTTTAGTGTTCCTTGCCATTTGGTATTCAAGCCGT
>Ga0302322_100005512_pt1 | contig 11101 bp, 8 predicted proteins | sample Fen_T0_2_FD_203757 | JGI IMG/M metagenome (GOLD analysis project Ga0302322, IMG submission 203757) | Peat permafrost microbial communities from Stordalen Mire near Abisko, Sweden - Fen_T0_2 | ecosystem: Environmental > Terrestrial > Soil > Wetlands > Permafrost | place: Sweden: Abisko... | reverse complement strand
CATGACCGTGGGGTGTCTGAGAATAAGCAGCGATCAGCGGCGATGCAAAAGCAGGAGCCAACTTGGCCGTGTGATTTGTGAACATGGAAAGCAGTTCGCTTTCTCGGCACTCTGTTGGACAATCGCAATCGCGGCAGGTGAAATCAGTGTGAAGATTCTTCGCCCCACATTTTGCCAACTCCACCCAGCGATTTGTGCAACGGTCCCGTGACATTCACGCCAGACGCCGGATTTCGGTAATAGAATGCCGGATACGACGTAGAGCGTTTCGGCGGCGACGGGCATGCTGCGCGGCGTCTCGTTCAGCATCACAACCGACATCCGTCTCCCGATGAATACCACAACCAAACGCAATCTATTCTGTGCCGCGCTCGCCCTGAGTGCCGCCTCTTCCGCCTTCGCCGAAGCCTGGAGCTTTGGCGTCATGGGCGACACCCAATGGTCCGGCACCGATTCCACCGGCAACAACGTCAACTCCGTCGCGGTCAACCAGGCCAAGGCCTGCAACGACCAGTTCGTTAAAGCTGGCGTGGACTTCGTCGTCCAGGTCGGCGATCTCGGCGACAACGGCTCCGTCGCCAGCCTCCAGACTCGCCTTGCCGCCAACAGCGCCCTCAACAGCGCGGGCATCGCCTTCTACGGTCTGCGCGGCAATCACGAGGACAACTCCGCCTGCCAAACGTATTTTAACAGCAACTACATCCCCACGAGCTCCACCGCCGCAAATGTCACCGTGGATGCCGGGACTTCCAACTATTCGGTTACCCACAAGGGCGCCAAGATCGTTTTACTCGACATCCTCACCGCAGACAGCACCGGCGCGATGGACCAGGCGACCACGTGGATGGGCGGCCAACTCGCCGCTGCCGATCACACCCAGGCGTTCGTCTTCGACCATAAAAATTTGCTCGGCCAGAATCACAAGGACAACGCGTTTGGCGGCGGCAACGACGCCAATCCCACCCAGCAGAACGCGTTCATCAGCACGCTGGCCAACAACAACGTAAAGTATGCGATCAGCGGCCACGACCACATGGATTATCGGTCGGTGGTGACCAGCCCCGATGGCACCGCTAAAGTTCAGGAGATCATCACCGCCTCCGACAGCTACAAATACTACACCCCGTCCACGCCCTTCTCACCCCGCGACCAGCCCCTCGCGGAGCAGCTGAACAAAACCGGTTACTACATCTACACCGTGGACGGCCCTCGCGTGACCGGTAAGTACTACGCCACCACCCCGCAGTCGAACGGCGACGTGGCCGCCAATCCCGTCTGGACGCTGACCGACAAATACGGCTACAGCCTCAATGGCACCAGCAAGCTGGTCGCCCAAGGCGGATCGTACAAGCTGACCCACAGCATCGCCGCAGGCACAAGCTACGGCGAAAACGGCTACGCTGGCACCACGATGAATATTCTTAGTGGCACAAACGGTAGCAGCCTGAAGACGGTGGATAGCGCGCTTCGGCCCCTCACCAAAGATCTCGAAATCGGCTGGGCAGCCAGAGCCAATGGCCCAGCTAAAGCCCAGAGCGACGTCCTCACCCTTTGGGGCATGTCCGACCTCGGTAATGTCGACAAGACCGACACCTTCGCTCTCTCGCTGTCCTTCGCCGCCAGCGGCATCAGCGCGGATGCGCTCAGCAGCTATTTCATCGCCTCCAAGGATGCCAATGGAAACTGGATCAATTCGGTCGACCTGAACACCGGCGGCACGAAAAACTTCATCATCGGTGCGTATAGCAACACCTACACCCTCGGCACCTACGGCATCGACGCCGCCACCAACACTGCTTGGGCGATCGTCAACCAAACGGGTGGCGACTTCGTCGTGATCCCCGAGCCCGCGACCTATGCCGCGATCCTCGGCGCGCTGGCGATCGGTTTCGTGGCGTTCCGCCGCCGCAACCAAAGTCAGAACAGCTAGACTAAACTGTTCCCTATCCACCAGGTCCTGCAACCCCGCCGGTTTCCCCGGCGGGGTTTTTCTTTCTCAAGGGCGGTGTCCTAAATCCCAGCCCTGGATTACGCCCGAAACGGCTCGCAGATCCCAAAAGTCACGCACGAGATCGCCTATTATACGGTTACGTTTGGGTGACGAAAAATGGTACACCGCGAGTCCTTGCAACACCGGCATTAGCAACAGTCAGCCACGGCCGATTTTTTTGCCAAGCGAGCGTTGTCGCGGCAATTTGAATGCATGCAAACGGTACCTAGCAACGTCATCACGCTCCGCTTACGCGAGCTGACCCAGCTCTTTAATTCCATGGACCCCTCTCCGTTCGTGGAGCGGGATCTCGATGCCGACGCCGAAGAGTTTATCACCAGTTGGGCGCGTGAACTCCCGTCAAAAGGTGAGCTGGAGTTGGTCATCCAACTCGCCGTTCCCTCCCCACCCGACCGACTCGCGGGCGTAGAAGATGCCGTTCGCCGCTATTTCGCGACACGAACCACCATCAAGCGCCTCGAATTCAGCCAGCTCATGCGCCGCGGGCGCCTCAGCCTCGGTGTGGGAGTAATCTTTCTCGTCAGCTGCATTCTGCTTGGGCAACTCGTCGCCAAATCCGGTCCAGGTGCGGCTACGAATATCATTCAGGAAGGGCTCACGATCTGCGGCTGGGTAGCGATGTGGCGTCCCTTGGAAGTTTACCTTTACGATTGGTGGCCCTTGCTCGAAGAACGTCGCCGGCTCGATCTCCTTGCCAGGATCCGCGTCCGGATCGTGATGCCGCGGGAATGGGCCGCAGCCGCTGCCCATGAATACACCCAAAGTGAAGTCAGACGGACCGCGGCCTGATCGCTTTTACCCGAACGGCCTAAGTCATTTCTAGAGGACACGGATCGTGTTCTCTCCGCGAACATCGTGCCATTCATTGTCCTCATGCACGAACTGATCTCTGTACCCAAATGAAGCCACGGCAGCGATCGCGTTTTCACGCGAGATACCGGGGTTCTCTTTCTCGATATACTTAATCGCAAAGATATATCTACCGCACCGGGCGAAGTGCAGCGCTACGTTTAGGCCCTTGAGTGTCGTGTAGTCCATGGGCGGGGTGATTGATGGATTTGATCATTGATTGGATGGCGGTTTAACGTCCGTCACCAAAACAGATCAGGCCGCCGTGGAAAGCCGCGGGCGTGACTTCCCGGTAAACATACGGAAACAAAATTCCACCGCCCTGCGGGAGCCTGCCGCCGATCAACGGTGCTATTCGGTCAACCCCTTCCCTCGTGCCAAAAACCGCAAAGCCGTCCATCCTTCCTGACCGCGCCTCGCCACCCACCGCTACGCAGCGACCGCATTCCGACGACGGAGGAAAAAAGCAAAGACGAGCGCACAGGCACCGGCCGTAATAGCGGTAGTTGCCGGTTCTGGTATCGCGGTGAGCACGAGGTCGTTGCCAGTGCCTCCGACGTAGGAGATTTGAAACTGGTCGCCGTCAACATTGAAGACAGCGCCTTCGGCCAGGCCGGCGAACAGGCCGTTGATGTGAGTGCTGCTGTTCTGGATATCGATTAGCGTGAATTCTTGCCCAGCGATCGGAGCGAAACCGAGTCCGAGGTTGAGCAGCAATGTGCTGGTGTCGGTCAGGCTGATCGTTCCATCGTTACCAGCGGTGAACAACAACTGGTCATAACCGCCAGCGACGCCGGCCGTCGTGCCATTGAGATCGAAGCTGAAAATACCGGCCACATTCAGCGAACCCTTTTCAACGGTGAGCTGGCCGCCGCCGATGTGGAGGGATGCACCGCTCTGGATATCGATTTTCGTGGAAGCATCGGCCAACGAGAAAATGCCGGTACCACCGAGTATGCTACCCGAGAGCACGGTGTAGCCACTACCACCGGAATGCCGTCCATTGACTCGCAGCGAAGCAGCGGCCGAGCCGCCGCCAACCGTTGTGGTACCTAAGTAAGTGTTATTGCCATTGAGAATGACTTTGCCGGAAAGAACATCAACCTTGTTGAAATTCGAGATGACTCCGGAGTGAGTGAAAACGTTGTTGGCCGCGCCGAGATTAAAGGCGAGTTTGTTGCTGCCACTGCCGCCGTCGATGCCACCGACAATGACCGCCGCGCCACCGTTGATATTTAACTGGTCGTCACCGGCACCAAGCGAAATGGCGACTTTGCTGTCACCGCCATCATTGATGATAGCGCCCGCATTGTTGACCGTGTCGTTGTCGGCGCCAGTCTGAATGGTTGCGGCCGTAGCTCCGGCCCCGCGAATAGTGGCTCCGGCGTTGTTGTTAATCGTAACGATAAAACCGCTGGCCGGACCGTCGACCGCAATACCGGAATCCGTCTGCCCTCGGATCAAACCGCCAGCGAGGTTGGTAACCGTGGCATTGCCATAAATGGCTTCGCGGGTTCCGGTAAGAGGTCCGGTCACAATATCATTTCCCAAGAGGGAAATCCCACGACCAACGGCGTTGAGATTTCCTGCGGCGACGAGCCCTTCGATCGTGCCCGAATTCGTGATGGTGCCGCCGCCCACCGTGACGCCTTCACTATAGGCGAGCCCAGCAGTCGTGGGACTAAAAGCGTTGATCGAACGGATAGTCCCCGTGTTGGTGAGATTGACGATCCCATCGACGTCGATGCCGTCGCCATCGTGGCTCAAGCCATCTCCAATGTCGTGTCCATTACCGGTGATCGTGCCAGCATTGCTAACCGTCGCGGTTTGCTTCGCATCGAAGCCGTCGAGATTGATGCCCGAACCATTGTCGCCCTTAATCGTGCCACCGGCGTTGTTCGTAACGGTGGTGGTGAAGGTGACGGTAGTGTTCTTCGCGCCACCCGTAATGCCGTGACGCGCGCCTTCCACGAGACCGGCGGGGTAGTTGGTGATCGTAACACCTGTATTATTTTGGACATCGATACCGTCGGAACCGGTGTCGGTCGTGACCGTGGATTTGATCGTGCCGTAATTATAAATAACGCCATTCACGCCGGGCCGCACGGAATCGGCATCTGAAGACTGGATTAGTCCGGTTGAGTAATTAGTGAGGACGTTGCTGCCGGACGTGATGTTACTCCAATCCACCGCCTGACTGCCGCCCTTGGCGCCATTGAGCGAGGTAATGGTGCCGTAATTATCAAGGGTCACACTGCTGGTTGCCGGTGTAATGCGCAGTGCGTCCCCGTTCGCCGTTTGGATTAGTGCACCGACATTGTTCGTTATTCCCAAGGTAACTGTTCCGGTTTCGTTGGTGATAGCGCGGCCGGTACCTGCCTGGAGGATCTGCCCACTATTCGTGATCGTGCTGCTTCCGGTCACGGTGATCGGCACCGTCGTACCGCCAAGCGTCAACGATCCACTACTGGTGACAACCCCGGTTTGCCCGCTTCCGAGCGTCTGCGCGGTGGTCGAAGCCGTACTGATGGTGAAATTGGCGGCCAAAGCCACGCTGCCGTTACAAAAGAAGCCTGCGGTCAGAACGCCGATAAGAGCACGAAAAGTTTTCATATTATTTAGACGCAGTCGGGGGAGAAACCAAAGAGACGGCGGAACCTGATCGGCTGTTCGAAACATTAAAAGATCTTTTGTGTAACATTAAGGAAACGCGCAGAGCTCTTGCATCTGCCTCACGCGAGATTGATTTTGGAATACCGTATTGCCCCTGGGCCCACGCAACCCACAAAGCGTCGGCAGGTCACCCGTTTCGTTTATGCTTAAAGAGCGATGCCATCCAATTCTTGGATACGACGCACACAAAGCTGGCCACGAGACGGAAGTCCAAACGAGATTGGGCCCGGTGCGAGGCGCAGTTACCGCCGGGCAGGCTCGCCCATAGAATGAGCGCTCTTGAAAAGTATCGAGAATCTACAGTGCTCGTGCATCTGCCGAAAACAGTTAAGTGGGACAAATCGCACAAACTTTCAGGTAAGCAAACGCGAGGAGCGCCGCCGGATTACGCCTTCCAAACCTGACCGACTCTGGTCGCGACGCCAGCCATGGCATTACGAGTATCCACGATACACGTAGACCAGTCGGCCAGTTCGCGATAGTTCACACTCGCGTGGTTGGTCGCGATAATCACAGCGTCGAAGCCCGCGACAACGGCACGATCCCAAACGACGGACTTGGTTCCGGTCCAATGGGCATGTTCACGCGTTGGCCGAACAACCGGCACGTACGGGTCATAGTAGGCCGCCTCGGCACCGCGGGCCTGTAACATTTCCATCAAGATGTAGCTAGGCGACTCACGTTCGTCGTCAACATTGGGCTTATAGGCGAGCCCGACAACCAACACCTTGCTTCCATTGACTGATTTCTTGCTCCTATTGAGTGCTTCGGCTGTGCGATTGATCACGTAAGTCGGCATGCTGGTGTTGATTTCTCCCGACAGTTCGATGAAGCGGGTATGCTGGCCGTACTCTCGCGCCTTCCAGGTCAGATAGAACGGATCGATCGGGATGCAGTGGCCGCCGAGCCCGGGGCCAGGATAGAACGCCATAAACCCGAAAGGCTTCGTTTTGGCGGCATTGATCACTTCCCAAACGTCGATACCCATGGCGTCGAAAACGACTTTGAGCTCGTTAACGAGGGCGATGTTGACGCCGCGAAAGGTGTTCTCGAGTAATTTGGCGGCCTCGGCGATGCGGCACGAAGAAACCGGTACGAGGGTTTTGATCGCCTGTCCGTAAACCGCCCGGGCTTTTTCCAGACAGGCAGGAGTAAGACCGCCCACGATCTTTGGAATCGTAGCAACGACGCTCTGGGGATTGCCCGGGTCCTCGCGCTCAGGAGAAAACGCGAGATGAAAATCTACCCCCGCTTTCAACTTTGAACCAGCTTCTAGAACCTGGAGTAAATCCTCATCAGTCGTACCCGGGTAGGTAGTCGACTCCAGCACAACCAGTGCCCCCCGCTGCAAGTATGGGGCAATCGCCTTGCCGGTTTCTGTGATGTAGGAAATGTCGGGCTCCCGGTTCTTGTTGAGCGGCGTGGGTACGCAGATGATCACGGCTTCGACCTCCTTAATTCGCGCGAACTCAGTCGAGGCAAGAAAAGACTTCCGGTCGACCATGGCCTGAATATCAACATCGGTAATATGCTTGATATAACTACGCCCGGCGTTGAGTGCGTCGACCTTGGCCTGATCGATATCGAGGCCAAGAACATTCACCCCCGAACGGGCAAATTGAAGTGAAAGCGGTAAGCCAACGTAACCGAGGCCGACGATAGCGATATTCATTTGTTAGGTGATCGTGGTATGGCGTCGGTATACACTCCAACACGGAGGAAAGCAGGCACCACCACTCTTTCTTGGTATCAAGTGTACAGGCAGTGCAAGTATAGATTTGTTACTATTGGGAAACTGAAGCGCAGGTAAAATAGAGCAGCGTGCGCCATTCGCAATGGGCTTAATGAGCCTTCCATTCATGTAGTTGTAACATATGAAATTGTTTTGCATGCCTCTATAAAATATCGGCAACTCACGGCTAGTGCATCGCCCCGCGGCTCTCTGTCAGCATCCTGCCGGCGTGTATCCGGCAGCGTATTCAATGCCTCTAGTTTTTAGACCGTGGCGCGAGAACCGTATCGCCAACCTCAACGGTAGTACATCCGTTCTCCGCAACACCGAGTTTGCGATCTGGCCCAACTCAGGCGGGAGTCAACAACAGCAAACGCCGACCTAAAAGACAACATAACCCAGCCACCGAGAGCCGACGGCTGTCCATGAGTCGTCGTGAAATTGGGCAGTTATGAATATTGTGTCGAACAAGTGACATTTTCACATTACAGAAGACTTGTTGTTGTTCTGGCAAAGCGAGCGTGAATTGCTCATCGCATGACGACGGCCGAAACCAGCTCGAGCCCCACCCGCCGCTTTCTCAAGGCAACCAACGACCTCGTATTCCACCATGTTCACGGTGCGCAACTGATTTATAACGCGTGCTGGGAAGATCCACGCATTGATCGCCAGTTGCTCGGGCTGAAAGAAGACAGCAGGGTGGTCATGATCACGAGCGCCGGGTGCAACGCTCTCGACTATCTGCTCGATGGACCGGCTGAAATCCATACCATAGACGTTAATTACCGCCAAAACGCCTTGCTCGAGCTCAAGCTCGCGCTCATCAACCGCGGCAACTTTGAGGATCTCTTCGAGTTTTTTGGCATCGGCTCCCACGAATGCTACAAGCCCATTTACCGGGCCGTGAGGCCTCGTCTCTCCAAGTCAGCTCGAATGTTTTGGGATGAGAAGATTTCTTTCTTCGATCCGGGGAGCCTTAAGAAATCATTCTACTACCACGGTGCAGCCGGGGTTGCGGCTTGGCTTATGGGCGGAGTGCTTTTTCGCGCCAAGCCCAACATCAAGAACCATGCGCTCTGCCTCCTCGACGCCGAAACCCTGGCGCAACAGGCCCGGGTTTACACGATTCTCGAACCAAAGATCTGGGGCAAACTTAGCCAGTGGCTCATCCGCCAACGCATCATCATGACGCTCCTCGGCGTGCCGGCCCCGCAGATCAAGCTGATCGAGGATCACTATCCCGGCGGGGTCACCGCCTACGTGAAGGACAAACTTCGCCACGTCATGTCGGATTTACCGGCGAGGGAAAACTATTTTTGGCGCGTATACATAACCGGTTCTTACACCCTTTCGTGCTGTCCGAATTATCTGCGCGAGGAAAACCTCGCTGTGCTCTCCGCCCGCACTGATCGAATCCATCCGCATACTTGCACCGTCTCGCAATTTCTGCAGCAACACCCCGGAATCTATTCCCATTACGTCCTGCTCGATCATCAGGACTGGCTGGCCCATCACGCGCCCGAGGCCCTCGTCGAGGAATGGAAACTCATCTTCGCCAATAGCCGACCGGGCACCCGGATTCTCATGCGCTCCGCCGGACTCGACCTCAGTTTCGTTCCTGCCGAAGTGCGATCGCAGCTCCGGTTCTTTCCCGACCTCACCGAACCACTTCACATCGCTGATCGCGTCGGCACCTACGGCAGTATGCACTTCGCCGAGGTAATTTAGCCCGGCCAACCCGCCCCGCCCTCGTATGACTCCGTCGCCACCATCGTCTGCCGTAATGCCGCCGAAGCGCGCCCGTGGCATCGAGAGTTACTACCGACTCCACGCCAGTATCTACGACACCACCCGCTGGAGTTTCCTGTTTGGTCGCAACGCCCTGCTCGACCGAGTCTCCGCCGCGCAACCGCGGCCGGTCAGAATTCTAGAAGTTGGTTGTGGAACTGGCCGCAACCTCGTGGCGCTGGCCCGCCGTTTTCCCTGCGCACAGCTCACCGGCGTCGATCTCTCCGACTCGATGCTCGCCATCGCCCAGCGCAAGACCGCCGTCTTCGGACCGCGCGTGAAACTCCTGCAACGCGCTTATGGACCGGCGCTCAATACCCCGGGCAGCTACGATTTGGTGTTATGCTCATACGCGCTGACGATGTTCAACCCTGGCTTTGAACTAGCAATCGCCGCTGCACGCCGCGACCTCGCACCGGGCGGCCATTTTGCGTTCGTCGATTTTCACGCCACACGTTTCCGGTGGTTTTCGCGCTGGATGGGCGTCAATCACGTGCGCATGGACGGACAACTCCGTCCGCTGCTTGAAAAGAACTTCTTCCCAGTGACCAACGAACTCTACTCCGCCTATGGCGGAGTCTGGCAATACCTGCTGTTTGTCGGCTGCAGCAAACAATAGAAATTCTATCGTGCAGCCGCGAAGCGGATCGAGATAAAGTTGCGAGATCGCTCCCCGTTCGTAGCCTATCCGTAACACACAAACCGGAGAATGATTGAATGAAATTCCGCCCCAGGGTGAATGCGTATTCCTTGGTTGATTCTATCCAGAATCGCCGGATCAGCGGATAAGCATGAGCCGAATTCGACCAAGATACTTCGCCTTCTTTGCTGCCTTGTTTTTTGCCTCTGTCGGCTGGACCGCGAGCCTTGACCAAGGAATCAAGCAATACGAGGGACGGCACTATTCAGCAGCTCGCGAAATCTTCAACGAGGTTGAACGAGAACACGGCCCGAGCCTCGAGACTGACTTTTATCTCGGACGCATCGCTTTATGGTTCGACGAACTGTCTGTTGGCTTACCGCACCTTGAGCGGTGCGCGCGCCTCGCGCCACAGCGGGCGGAATTCCAAAATGCTTTAGGTGACGCATGTGGTTTGGCCGCACAGAATGCGAATATCTTTGCAAAACTTGGATGGGCGAAACGTTGCCTTGCCGCCTACGAACGGGCGGTCGAACTGGAGCCGCAGAATCCTGCATGGCGCTGGAGCCTCATTGGCTATTATACTAACGCCCCACGTCTTGCCGGCGGGGGGATGGAGAAGGCTTACGCCCAAGCCGCGGAAATCCGGCGACTCGATGCCGCCAGCGGTCGTGTGGCGTTTGCCACGCTTTACCTCGCCGACAGCCGCGAGGCAGAGGCTTTCGCTGAGTTCGAGCCGATGCTGCGCGACTCGCCCGACGATTTTTTCGCCTTGTATCACGTCGGTCGCTGCGCCGCCCTGAGCGGCCAGCAACTTGACCGCGGCATTGCTGCTCTCCGTCGGTGCCTAGCGCTACCTGAACCAGTGCCTATCGCTGGCATGCCGTCCTACGCAAACGTCCATTACCGGCTGGGGAATCTTCTGCAAAAGAAAGGCTGCGCCGAAGAGGCAAAGCTTGAATACGCCCGCGCCACGGCCGCGGATGTAGATTTCCGTCCGGCCAAAGTGGCGTTAAAAAACTAGTGCGCCTCCGCATGGAGACATAAAACTACTCCCTACCGCTCAGGAACTCGCCTGAGTCGAACCACGAGGTATCGTTTTTGAAAACAAACCCAACGATGGAAGGATTCGGCAAAGGAACCCAACTGTCAGCCCGATCAGTGCGCCGCTCGAATCAATCAGCACATCGGTCACCGCTGCAGTGCGGCCAGGAATGAACGACTGATGCCACTCGTCAGTCGCCGCGTAGGCCGCTGCAATGAGCAACGCAAGTCCGGCCGACCGCCAGGACCACAGGGGCGAGGCGGAGTACCGGGAACGCCTGATTGCACGCAAGATCAGAAGCGCGAGCACGGCGTACTCAGAAAGATGCGCGAGCTTTCGCACCAGAAAATGCACCAGCTCAAA
>Ga0302322_100005511_pt1 | contig 11102 bp, 5 predicted proteins | sample Fen_T0_2_FD_203757 | JGI IMG/M metagenome (GOLD analysis project Ga0302322, IMG submission 203757) | Peat permafrost microbial communities from Stordalen Mire near Abisko, Sweden - Fen_T0_2 | ecosystem: Environmental > Terrestrial > Soil > Wetlands > Permafrost | place: Sweden: Abisko... | reverse complement strand
ATTGGATACTTCCGAGACCGTGCAACGCATCCTTGAACAGATCAAGCGTGTCGTTCAATACGACAGTACCTCAGCTTGGTTGTATGAGGGTGAAAAGGCGGTCAGAGTGGGTGCAATTAACTTACCTGCTGAAATGCAACCAAATGTCGAATATATAAGAACCAAAGACGCGCCAGATTATGGGTTCTGGAGCAGTGCTGATGGAGCAACGTATATTCTGCTTGAGAATGTACAGGATGATCATCCCATATTTCGTGAGCCGCCACTTAATTATATTCAGGGTTGGTTGGGTGTTTCCTTGCGAGCGCGCGGCAAACTGATCGGATTCATCGCGCTCGATAGTCGTACCGCTGGAAAATTTACGGAACATGATGCTGAACTTGCCCGCACTTTTGCCGAACAGGTTTCAGTGGCATTGGATGATGCCCGTTTATTCTCTGACTTGCAAGCGGAGCTTAAAGAACGCAGCAGGTTGATTTCTGAACTCGAAATAAAAAATGCTGAAGCCGAAACCCTGCGCGAAAGTACCGCTGTTATTGCCGCCACATTCGACGTTTCAGAAACTGTGCAACGGGTTCTTGAACAACTCAACCGTATTGTTCAATACGATGTTGCCTCGGTCTGGCTCTATCAGAATGGCAAGGCAATTCTCATGGGCGCGCACAACATGCCGCCAGTTGTAAACCCAGAGGGTGAATATATCCTAAGTTATGATGCGCCTGACCATAACTTCTGGGCTAATGAAGCGTTGCCATACTTTCTGCTTGATAATGTGGGCGATCATTACCCAATCTTCCGTGACCCGCCACTTGACTACATCAAGGCTTGGCTGGGGGTTTCGTTGCGGGCAAGTGGCAAACTCATGGGCTATATTGCGCTCGATAGCAGACAGCCTGCAAAATTTAACAAGCATGATGCCGAGATGGCGGTTTCGTTTGCCGAGCAGGTTTCGATTGCGCTAGAAAAGGCACGCCTCTTTAGCGAATTGCAGGAAAAGTTTACCGAACGTCAAAAACTGGTTGAAGAACTTGAAAACAAAAATGCCGAGTTGGAACGCTTCACCTATACTGTTTCACACGATCTGCGCTCGCCGTTGGTTACCATCAAAGGCTTTTTGGGTTACCTGGAAAAAGATGCCAGCGTTGGTAACATGGAAAACTTCCGTAAAGACATGGCGCGCATTAGCGGCGCCACAGATCGCATGGATAACTTGCTCAAAGATCTGCTTGAACTTTCACGCGTGGGACGGTTGGTGAATAAACCCAAGGATATTGCTTTTGCTGAACTCGTTAAAGAAGCTGTGGAAATTGTTCACGGCCGACTCGAAGCGCGCGGCATCACGCTTCAGATTCAGCCGAACCTGCCCATTGTCCGAGTAGATCAGCCGCGTCTGATAGAAGTACTGCAAAATCTAGTTGATAATGCCGCCAAATATATGGGCGATCAGACTGATCCACTTATTGTTATTGGCGCCACCGAAATAGATGTAATAGGGAATCGGGCTTTCTTTGTATGTGATAACGGCATGGGTATCGCGCCTGAATACCATGAACGTATTTTTGGCTTGTTCGATAAACTAGACGTATCTAGTGAAGGCACGGGCATTGGGCTGGCGCTTGTCAAACGCATCATCGAATTTCACGGTGGGCGCATCTGGGTGGAATCAGAAGTGGGGCGGGGCTCGACATTTTATTTTACTTTGCAGGGGTAGCTGCGGGTTTGAAACAGTGCTTTTAGGAGATAGGTTATGAATACGTTCGTACAGGCTGTAATAGGTTGGTTGCGTCAACCGGATTTTGAACATCACGATAAGAATCTTACAGCGCTTTATATTCAGTCTATTACACTTGTTATTATTATCGTGACGGTGATTCTGGGGCTGGTGTATGCCGCAGCCGGGCAGATTGGCTATGTTATTTTCCTTTTGGCAGATATTTTGATCCAAATGTTTGTGATCGGGTTGATCCGCTTTAAGAAATTACAGAGCGCTTTAAACCTTTTCCTGATCGCCGCATTGGCTTTGTTGGATTTAGGAATATTATCGGTAGGTGGTATTCATGCCAGCAGTGTCATACTGTATCCAGTGATTCTGCTTTTTGCGAGTCTATTGCTGGATCGAAAATTCTATATTGCATATGTAGTGCTATGTATAACAAGCATTGGTTTCATCATATATGCAGAGCATCAAAAGCTAATCCCAGATTATGTGCCTGATGCGCCTGAACTGCCTTTGTTCCTCTCGGTGGGTTTAATCGTACTGAGTGCTGCATTCATCAGCCGCTTCATTACTGAGAGCCTGCAAAATAATATTAGAAAATCCCGGCAGTATGCACAGGATCTTTCCAACCAAAAAGCCATGTTGGAGCACGTTGGGCAGGCGGTGGTGGGTTGTCAGATGGATAGCACCATTGTGTATTGGAACCAAGCCGCAGTAGACTTATATGGCTGGAAGGCTGAAGAGGCGGTTGGACGAAAATACTATGATATGGTTCCAACGGCATTAACACCCGAAATGACTGAGGGGATTCGGCAGGCATTGCGTCGGGGGGAAGTCTGGTCTGGCGAGATGGTGATTCAAAAACGTGACCAAAGTTCATTGCCTGTAATCGGATCGATCGCACCATTGCGCGATGAAGCGGGTTCAGTCATCGGTTGGATCGGTATTGCCGCTGACCTTTCAGTACGAGTCAAAGTAGCGGAAATGGATAAGCGCCGCGCCGATGAAATGGGATTGCTTTATCGTTTGGGCGTTGCGCTTTCTTCTGGTAAAAATTTGTACGACACGCTTTTTACTTTGCAGGTGGAGATCGTAAAATTTATCCGTGCTGATGCCTTTTACGTTGCCATCTATGATGAAAAAAGTGACTATGTTCAATACCCGATCTTTTTTGATGAGGGTCAGCCGCTTGAAGAAACCGGTCGCTTGTTACACGAGTGGCCCGGTCTCACTGGTGCGGTGATCTTTAGCGGCAAGACTTTATATCTGCCTGATATGTATGATCCAGATGTGGAAAAGACCTATCACCCGCAAGATACTAATAATCTTATTCTGCATACTTTTTTAGGTATTCCATTGAATGTGGATGGACGTATCCTGGGTATGTTATCTGTGCAAAGCAATTTGGTGGATGCATATACTTCGGACCAAATCCAACTTATGGAAAATATCGCAGTGCAGGCGGCGATTGCGATTGATAAGGCAAACCTTTTTGACCGATTGAATTTGGAGCTGGTTGAACGAAGACATATTGAAGCACAGCTGCGTGAGCGTGAAGTGATCTTGGAAGCGGTGACGTTTGCGGCTGAAGAGTTTTTGAAAACTTCAGATTGGCGTGTCAACATTAATCAGGTACTGGAACGGCTAGGCAAAGCGCTTAATGTTACTCATGCTTATCTTTTTGAAGACCATATGGGGTTGCAGGGTGAGGCATTGACTTCGATGAAATATGAATGGACAGCGACTGGTTACCCAAGCGATCTAGATGGTCCATATTTTCAAAATTCAAAAGTTGAGCGGGACGGTTTTGAAGAACAAGTAGAAACTTTGCGGCGTGGTGAAGTGCGCTTGGGTAATGTGTCCACATTTGGTGAAATTGAAAAGGAAAATATGCAAGACCTTGGCGTAAAAGCCATTTTGGAAGTGCCGATCTTTGTGAACAAAAAAGAGTGGGGCGCAATTGGTTTTGATGATTTTGAACAGGAGCGCACATGGAGTACCGTCGAGGTGGAGGCGCTCAAGATCGCGGCAGGTGTTCTTAGTGCAGCTATCCAGCGTCAGGACGCTGAAGCAGCTGTTCATGAGTCTGAACGGATTTATCGTCAGGCTATTGAAGCGGCGGGGGCGGTCCCATATTATCGTAAGCATTCCGATGAACACTATGTCTTCATGGGCGATGGGATCGAGAAGATCATTGGTTATAAGCCGGAAGAGATCACTATTCAATTATGGTTGGATATTTTGAAGGAGAATATTCCCTTGGGTGAAGGAGTTGGCTTGCCGATCGATGCGGCGGTGCTGGGCGCCCGTTCTGGCACGTTCAAAGTTTGGAAATCGGATATGCGGGTGGTTGCCCGTAATGGCGAAGAACGTTGGTTAACTGATAGCGCTGTGGAATTATTCGATGATGCAGATATGTCCTATGCATCGATTGGCATTATGCAAGATGTGACGGATCGTAAAATGACCGAAGCCGTTTTGCGAAAACGCGAATCGATGTTGGAAACGGTCGCATTTGCGGCTGAACAGTTTTTGAAGACTGCCGACTGGCGCGAAAAAATCGATCTTGTGTTGGAAAGATTGGGCATGGAATTTAATGCATCACATGCATATCTTTTTGAAAAACATGAGAATTCTCGTGGTGAATTATTGAGTTCCATGACACATGAATGGACTGCGCCCGATTGTATTTCAGACCTGGATGATCCTGAATATCAGGAATTTTCCACCAACCCCAGTGGGAATTTGAAGCGAGTTTATGAGATCTTAGATCGCGGTGAGCCGTTTGTTGGCAGTTCTTCACTTTTTAGTCTGGAAGAGCGCGAGTACTATGTGGATACCATTCATATCAAAGCCCTGCTTGAAATGCGGATCGTAGTGGATGGTAAACAATGGGGCGCGCTTGGTTTTGATGAACTGACACGTGAACGTGAATGGACACCCATGGAAGTGGATATGCTCAAGGTGGCAACCAATGTGTTAGGCGCTGCCATTAAGCGTCAGTTGGATGAAGCCGCTCTGCAAAAGGAATTGGACGAGCGTAAACGCGCTGAGCAAGCGTTAAGATTCTCAGAGGAGAAATTTTCCAAGGCCTTTGATACTACGCAAGTATTGATGACTATTGAAGATGATAAAAATGTCTTTATTGACGTAAATCAGGCATTTATCGAGAGTTTTGGTTTTGATCGAAATGAAGTGATTGGGCATAGCAGTATTGAATTGAATATTTTTTATGACCCCGCCGATGTTTATAAGTTGCGGGAAGCGTTCCAGCAACAAGGTTACTTGAAGGATCTTGAAATTCGCTTCCGCCGTAAATCTGGTGAATTGGGATTTATTCTGCTATCCAGCGAAAGAATTTATGTAGATAACATTGAATATACGTTAACCTCTGGACTCGATATTACCAAGCGCAAACGCGCTGAAGGAAATTATTACAATATTTTCAATAATTCAATCGATGGAATATTTCAAAGTACGGATGATGGTCGCTTCATCACTGTGAACCCAGCCATGGCACGTATCTATGGTTATGATTCCCCTGAAGATATGGTTCAAAGTGTGAGTGATATCGGCACCCAGCTCTATGTAGATGCGGGGCAAAGAATTGAAGTGCGACACCGTCTGTCTTCTGGTGAGAGATTGATTGGGTACGAAGCTTTCGAATATCGCAAAGACAAATCTACATTTTGGTCTTCAACAACGGTGCAGGCTGTTCGCAATGAAAATGATCAGGTTTTATATTACGAAGGCACCGTAGAGGATATTACCCCTCGCAAGCAAGCTGAACGTGAAAAACTGATCGCTGACCTTGAAGCGAAGAATGATGAATTGGAACGCTTTACATATACTGTGTCGCATGATCTTAAATCGCCGTTGGTGACCATTAACGGTTTTCTTGGTTATCTTGAACAGGATGCTACTTCAGGTAATGTGGAGCGCCTAAAGAAAGACGTTCAACGGATCCATGATGCTGTCAACAAAATGGAGAAATTGCTTAACGAATTGCTTGAACTCTCACGCATTGGGCGCATGATGAATCCGCCTGAAACTGCAAGCTTTCAGGATCTGATCTATGAAGCGATTGCGATCGTGCAGGGGCGCTTGAGCGAGCATAATGTCACTGTGAATATTGAATCTGATTTACCGTCCGTGTTTGTGGATAAGCCGCGTGTGGTGGAAATTTTGCAGAACCTGCTTGATAATGCGGCAAAGTATACGGGTACTCAGCCTGAACCACACATTGATATTGGTCAGCGTGGTGAAGAGCAGGGTTTGCTGGTTTTCTACGTTAAAGATAATGGCATGGGTGTTGCGCCTGAATATCATGAACGCATCTTTGGTTTGTTCAATAAGCTTGATCCCAAAACCGAAGGTACCGGTGTGGGGCTTGCGCTCGTGAAAAGAATTATTGAAGTGCATGGCGGAAGGATCTGGATCGAAAGTCAGGCAGGGCAGGGGGCAACCTTCTGCTTTACATTGCCGCGTTCAACGATTATGCCGTAGTTTATTGTTGCTAATGGGCAAGAGATTGTGAGGTCAATATGTATGGGCTTGAAGAGATTTTGAAACGAAAAAAAGAGTCTCGGGCTGAAATCTCAGATTTATTCGAAAATGTTGCGGGGACGGAACGCCGTAAAAAATTCCTTCGCTATATTAACCGCGGCTGGCTGATCTTTGGGCTGGTAACATTGTTTGCCATACCCATTTTCCCAGAGCAACGCCTTGAATTCATCTATCTTATGCTGGTGGTTTTTCCCACATATCTAATTACCCGCCGGCTTAATTCATCTGAGAGATCACAACTGGCTGGGTTGATCTTTACCGTTTTGGTGGATGTTTGTTTTTACGGTCTTTTCCTTGTTCTTGTGCGTGAGTTGGGCGCCGAAAAAGCCTTTGATACTCAAATCTCTGTATGGATGTTAATGGGATTGTCCGTACTTTTTGCTGGCGCATTTGTCGATAAATGGGCAGCGCCTATTTTTGCGCTAATTAATACGATTCTGTTGATTAGCACGCGGTTGATACTTGCGCCGCATACTGACCCACGACCTAGCGCGCTGGTTTTCTGGTGGATGCTGGCTTTTACGATCTGGCTCTATGAAAGTACATTGACCCAGGCGTTTACCCGCGTTTTGGATGAATTGACCAAACGTAAACAAATTGAGACCGCTCTGGATGCCAGTGAAGCACAATATAAATCGTTGGTCGAAAAGATTCCCGGCGCAGTGACTTTGCATCTTGCTACGCAACCACGTCATTATGTTTACGTCAGCCCGGCGATTGAAGAGCTGCTTGGGTACACGCCTGATGAATGGATGAAACAACAAGTGACAGGCAAGGATATTCTTCATCCGTTGGATGCGGAGCGCGTGTTGGCTGAAGATGTACGCACCGATGAAAGTGGCGACCCTTTTAAGGTCGAGTATCGTATCCGTAGAAAGGATGGACGCTATATTTGGGTCAGCGAACAAGCCTCTCTCATCACGAACGAAGCGGGTAAACCGCTCTATTGGCAATGCCTATATTTGGATATCAACGAACGTAAAGAGGCAGAACATGAATTGATCAGCAATATGAGTAGGTTGCGCCTTGCCACACAACTGGCGCATTTGGGAATTTGGGATTGGGAAATCGCTAGTGATAAAACTTCCTGGTATGGTGAAATGTTTAATATCTATGGTGTAGCGCCTGATAAGTTTACAGGCAAAGGCAGTGATTACATCGCATCTACGCGTGCAGATTATCGACAAAAACAAGCCAATAATATTACGGATGCCTTCAGGCACGGTATTACAGAAGATCAAATGCAGCACGATAATATTGTGCCATTCAACCCCAAAGAGTTGTGTATCGTCCGACCTGATCATACAGAAGTATATACGTTGGGCGATGCCATTGCGATTGTGGATGAGCATGGTCAACCCATTCGTATGTTGGGCGTCACCATGGATATTACCGATCGTAAACAAGCCGAACATGAACGTGAAAAACTGATTGCTGAATTAACTGCTAAGAATGCAGAGTTGGAACGCTTCACCTATACGGTGTCACACGATCTAAAATCGCCGCTTGTTACCATTCGAGGCTTCATGGGGTATCTCGAACAAGATGCGCTCGCGGGAAATATCGAACGCCTTAAAATGGATATGCTTCGCATTTCCGGCGCGGTCGAAAAAATGCAAGCCCTGCTCAATGATCTGCTTGAACTCTCACGTATTGGTCGTTTTGTGAATCTACCCCAATTGATTCCATTTGAAAGACTTGCACAAGAAGCCATCGAGTTAACCCAAACGCGTATTCAAGAACGCGGTATCACCGTTGAGATATTATCCCAATCAGGTTTGCCCGTTGTTTATGGTGATAAGCAACGCCTGGTGGAAGTATTGGAGAACCTGCTTGATAATGCTGCAAAATATATGGGTAGCCAGCTCAAGCCCAGCATTGAGATCGGTCAGCGTGGCCAAGACGAGAACAAACCGGTCTTCTTTGTCCGTGATAATGGCATTGGCATCGCACCCGAATATCATGAACGAGTCTTTGGCTTATTTAATAAATTGGATGCGCGCAGTGAAGGCACTGGCATTGGGCTAACCCTCGTCAAACGGATTTTGGAATTTCATGGATGTCGCATCTGGGTTGAGTCTGAAATAGGAAAAGGTTCAACGTTCCTGTTCACGCTTCCCTCTCAGCCGAAACCTGATTCCGTTATATAATATCTTTATCTTATTTGACAGTCTGTAGCATGATATTCATATTGCTTGCCAAAAGAAAGCCATCTTATTTCTAATCCTGAGGAGGATGCTCATGAAACGAGCTGTTAGTATTAGTATTGGATCATCCAAACGCAACAAGGCAGTCGAAGTAACTTTGCTGGGCGAAAAAGTTAGCATCGAACGCATTGGTACTGATGGCGATATGGAAGCCGCTGCTTTGAAATTCAAGGAACTCGATGGTACCGTGGATGCCTTCGGCGTGGGCGGCGGCGACTTGAGTATGCTGGTGGATGGAAAAAAATATGAATTCCATTCTGTAAAGCCGATGGTGCGTTTCATCAAGAAAACTCCGGTTGTAGATGGTTCTGGGCTAAGAAACACCCTTGAAAAGAAAGCCGCGCCGTTCATCCTGGAAAAGCTTGGCGATTATATTAATACGAATGGCAAAACAGCCATGATCATGACCGGCTCTGACCGTTGGGGATTGACGAGCTCGTTTTTGGATGCTGGGTTTAAATGTACTTTTGGCGATATGCTGTTTTCATTGGAGATTCCGATCCCATTGCATACGGCTAAACAGATCAAATTCTTAGCGGCACTGTTAATGCCGATCGCTCTGCGCCTACCCTTTCATTGGATTTACCCCGTTGGCGAAAAACAGGAAGAGCGCAAGCCTAAATATCCTCAATATTTCAAAGAAGCCACCGTGGTTGCGGGTGACTGCCATTACATCAAGCGTTACATGCCCGATGATATGAAAGGCAAGATTGTCGTTACCAACACTACAACTCCTGAGGACGTGGAATTATTCAAAAAATGCGGCGTTAAATATCTTATTACGACTACGCCCGTATTGGAAGGTCGTTCGTTCGGCACGAACATGATGGAAGCCGCGCTGGTCGCCATCTCTGGTAAGAACCGCCCGTTGAGCTGGGATGAATACAGTGAATTACTTGAGAAACTTAACTTCAAACCGCAATTGCAGGAACTGAATTAATTTACGATTTCCAACCTAATCTTCAATCTCAAATTGCAAGGAGAATTTATGGATGCAATCATAACCGCAGGCGGGATTCCACAACCTGAAGACGCGCTCTACACCTACTCGCAAGGCGATTCAAAAGCGTTGATTGATATTGCCGGCAAACCCATGATCCAATGGATTCTGGATGCGTTAGGCGATGCGAAACACGTGGATAATGTCATTGTCATTGGCTTATCACCGAAGAGCAACATCACTTGCAAGAAGCCCATGCACTTCCTCTCCAATCAGGGACGGATGCTTTCCAATATTGTGGCGGGTGTAAAAAAATCCCTTGAATTAAATAAGAAGAATAAATATGTGTTGATCGTTTCATCTGACATTCCAACCATTAAACCAGAAATGGTGGATTGGCTTGTGGAAAAATCAGAGGAAACACAAGATGACTTATATTATGGTGTTTGCCCACGCGAGGTCATGGAAGCGCGCTTCCCCGGCTCCAAACGTACCTACACCAAACTCAAAGGCATGGAGTTGTGTGGCGCTGATATGCATGTGTCACATGTGACCATGGCGACTGAACATCTCGATATGTGGGAATCTTTGATTGGTAATCGTAAAAGTCCCCTGAAACAGGCAGGCATCATTGGCTTGGATACATTCTTTCAAGTTCTGACTCGAAGCATCACACTTGATGATCTGGTAGCGAAAGTATCGAGCCGCATTGGTATTAAAGGACATGCAATCCAATTCCCATTTGCTGAACCATGCATGGATGTGGATAAACCTCATCAACTCGAAATGTTGCGCGAGGATTTGGTGAAGCAACAACGCAGATCCACTGCCAAAGCGAACCGTTTAACTAAGCCCCCTATCAAAGTCAAAAGAGCAAAAGTCAAAGTTACCAAGCCTGCTTCTGAAAAAAGTTCAGGCGGCGCAAAAAAAGTTGCAGCATTTGCTGCAGCGACCACGACCATGAATTCCAAACCAAAAGTGAAACCGAAAACGAGATGAACTTCCGTTCCGTCCTTCAATGGGATGCGCGGCTCTCTGAACAAATGCGCGTGGCCGAAAAGCCAGGCGCATTGCGTTCTCTAGCGGCATTCCTTGCTCATTCTGGCGACTCATGGTTTTGGGCTGCGGCATTGTTGCTCACATGGTTGTTCAGTAACTCATTATGGCGCAAGTTTGAAATCGTGCAACTGGTTGGCATCAGTGTGTTGGCGGTTTTGGTGATGAGTATCAAATTTCTCGTGCGGAGGAAGCGTCCTGAGGGTGAGTGGGGCGGCATTTATCGCAATACTGATCCACATTCATTTCCATCCGGCCATGCTGCGCGGTCATTTTTTATTGCGGTCATTGCCATAAGTTTAAGCCCCGTATGGTTGGCGATCATTTTATGTATTTGGGCGCCGTTGGTTGCGTTGGCTCGCGTGGCAATGGGCGTGCATTATGTTTCAGATGTGGTTGCGGGCGCGATCGTGGGAATTGTGTCTGCGTTGGTCTTTCTACAAATCTATACTCCTTTATTCATGTGGGCGACAGGCTTGCTCGGATTTCCCATGTGGTAATAAACACGAGTTGCCAAAATAAAAAATCACCGCAAGAGAAACCTTGCGGTGATTTTTTATTGCGCATTATTTAATGCCTTTTATTGTAACTGCTCAGGCACAATATAACCAACAAA
>Ga0302322_100005510_pt1 | contig 11102 bp, 9 predicted proteins | sample Fen_T0_2_FD_203757 | JGI IMG/M metagenome (GOLD analysis project Ga0302322, IMG submission 203757) | Peat permafrost microbial communities from Stordalen Mire near Abisko, Sweden - Fen_T0_2 | ecosystem: Environmental > Terrestrial > Soil > Wetlands > Permafrost | place: Sweden: Abisko... | reverse complement strand
GGCCGACAGGCTTTGATGTCGAGATCCGCGAGGTCAATGTCTCCGCCGGCGCCGGCTTCATCGTCTGCCTCACCGGCGAGATCATGACCATGCCCGGACTGCCCAAGGTGCCCGCGGCCGAGGCCATCGACCTCGACGCCGAGGGCCAGATTGTGGGTCTCTTCTGATGCTCCATCTCCGATTCCTCCTTCCCCGAGTCCTGGCTTTCACGCCGGCGGACCAGAACCAACCCCTGGTCAGTGCAGCGGTGGAACCGCGCCGGGAAGCAGGGAAGCCGGGGATCCCGGCACCGGTCAGGGAATATCCGAGGAATCGCTGGCTGATTGCCGTGATGGGCACGCTGCTGCAGCTGTGTCTCGGCTCGGTCTACGCCTGGAGTTATTTCCAGAAGCCACTCGTGGATACCTATGGCTGGAGCAACTCCCAGGTGGCCTGGACGTTCAGTCTCGCCATCGGGTTTCTCGGGCTGGCGGCCGCGGGTGGCGGCGTGCTGCTCCCGCGGGTCGGCCCGCGCAAGCTCGCCGCCATCGGCTGCCTGTTCTACGGCGTGGCGCACGTGCTGGCGGCATTCGCGCTGCAGGCGCAGTCGCTCGGGCTGCTCTATTTCGGCTACGGCGTGGTGGGTGGCATCGGCCTGGGTTTCGGTTATGTCACCCCGGTCGCCACCGTCGCAAAATGGTTCCCCGACAAGAAAGGCCTCGTCACCGGCATGGTGGTGATGGGCTTCGGCTTCGGTGCGCTGCTGATGAGCAAGGTCATCGCGCCGACGCTCACCGCGGTCTTCCACGGCTCGCTGCCGCTGGTCTTTGCCGGGAGCGGTGCAATCCTCGGGGTGACCGGGTTCGTGGCGGCCCACTTCCTCCACAACCCGCCCGGCCGGACGAAGGTCGTGGCCGGCGATGAATCGCCCTGGCCCGCGCTGCGCTCCCGCCGGTTCGTGCTGATGTGGCTGGTCTTCTTCTGCAACATCGTCGCCGGCATCGCCATCATCAGCTTCCAGTCGCCCCTGCTGCAGGACCTCTGGCGCAAACTCCATCCGCTCACGACGCCCGCTGCGCTCGCGGCGTACGGGGCGACCCTGATCGCGGTCAGTTCCGTGTTCAACGGCATCGGCCGGTTCGCCTGGGGCGGCCTGTCCGACCACCTCGGCCAGCTCAACACGTTCCGCATCCTCCTCGCCACGCAGGTGGTCGCGTTTATCGGGCTCATGCTCACGGGCAACGCCTGGGTGTTCGTCGGCCTGATCTGTTATGTGCTGCTCTGCTACGGCGGCGGGTTCGGCATCATGCCGTCGTTCGTCCTCAACACGTTCGGGGCCCAACGCATGGCGGTGCTCTACGGCTGCATCCTGACGGCCTGGTCCACGGCGGGGGTCGTCGGCCCGCAGGTCGTCGCCGCGCTCAAGGACCGCTACGGCGCGCAGGCGTCCGGGTACGCCTTTGCCCTCGGCGCCGGGCTGCTCATGACGGGATTTCTCGTTTCATTGCTTTTGACTGTTGTGCCGCGCGATGGAAAAACCGTCGCGCATGGCTGATTTCCTGACCGCCCTCCGGGACCACCCGCTCCTCGCCGACGGGGCGATGGGTTCGTATTTGTTCAACCTGACCGGGCGGTTGTCGGAGACCAACCATGTGTACGAGGCCTTCAACCTCGAGCAGCCGGAGCTGATCCAGAAAGTCCACCTCGCGTACCTCGCCGCCGGGGCGCGCTGCCTGAAAACGAACACGTTTGGCGCCAACCGCCAGCAACTGCGGCCGGTCGGGCTGGAGGGCCGGGTCGCGGCGCTGAACCAGGCGGGCGTCCAGCGGGCCCGGGAGGCGATCGCCACGTTCCAGGCCCAGCAGCGCGCGCCGGGTCCATTCTTCGTGCTGGCCTCGGTCGGGCCGACGGCCAGCCCGCTGACCGCGGCGGACGCGGTGGCGGAGTGCTACCGCGAGCAACTCGAGACGCTGGCCGCGGCCGGCGCGGATGCGCTGCTGCTGGAGACGTTCAGCTCCCTCCCGCAGCTGGAATTGCTGATCAGCCTGATCAAGTCGCTGCCCGGGATGCCGCCGGTGATTGCGGAGATGACCCTCCGCGGCGCCAGCACCGGGCAGCCGCTGGAGCCCGACCCGGTGACGTTTGTCAACCGCATGGCCGCGCTGGGCGTGGCCGTGGCGGGGGTGAACTGTTGCGCGCCGTGGGATGCCGACGTGTTTGTGGACGCGGTGAGGGACACCGCTCCGGTTCGCTCCGGGGCCATCCAATTGGTGGTGATGCCGAATGCCGGCGGCTTCCAGCGCATCGGCAACCGGCTGATGACCGCGGTCAACCCGGAGTTCGCGGGCAAGATGGCCCGCAGTTTGTCCGACCGCGGCGTGCGGCTGGTGGGCGGCTGTTGCGAGATGCATCCGCCGCACATCTCGGAGATGCACAATTACCTGCAGTCGCGCCAAGCCGGCGAGCGGGCGGTGGCCGTCGCGGTGACAAGCGCCCTGCCGCCCGTGGGCGACGAGACGAAACGGAACAACGGCCGGTTCTCGCGGAAGCTCAAGGCGGGCAAATTCGTCGTCAGCATCGAGGCGCTGCCGCCGCGCGGCACGGACGACAGCGTCATCCAACGCAAGGTGGACGCCCTGGCCGGGCTGGCCGCCTGCGGCCTGGTCGATGCGGTGGATTTTACCGACGGCTCGCGGGGTATCCCGCTGATTTCACCCGGGGACTACATTCACCTGCTCCGCGAACGCCTCGGCTGGACCGCCGTGACGGGCGACGCGCTGGAACTCATCCCGCACTTCACGGGCCGCGACCTGAATGTCATGGGCGTGCAGAGCCGGCTGGTCGGCTATCACGCCAATCGCGTCCACAACGTGCTGTTTGTCACCGGCGATCCGCCGAAAATGTCGCCGACCTACCCGCGCTCCACGGCGGTGTTTGATTTGGATTCCATCGCGATGATCCGGCTGACGCATTCGTGCCTGAATGCCGGGGTGGATTTCGGCGGCGTGCCGCTCGGGAAGCAGGCCGACCCGCGCGCCCATTTCACGATCGGCGCCGGTGTCGAGCTGGAGGCGCTGGATATGAAGCGCGAGCTGGACCGGCTGCAGCAGAAGCTCGATCACGGCGCGGACTACGTCATGACGCAGCCCGCCTTCCGGCCCGAGGCGCTGGCGCCGCTGGAAAAATTTCGCGGCCAGAAACCCTTCCTCATCGGGGTGATGGTGCTGACCAGTTTCGAGCAGGCCCAGCGGGCGGCCCAGGTTCCCGGGGTGGTCATTCCTGATTCGATCCTGCAACGGCTGGCCGCGCTGCCGAACGTCGCCGACCAGACCAAGGTCGGCCGGGAGATCGCCGCGGAGCAGATCCGCTGGCTGGTGCGCCAGGGGTGGGCGGGCGTCTACCTCATGTCCACCGCCGCCGGCAGCGGCACGGCGGAAGTCCTCTGCGCCGGCCTGCAGCAGTAGGTGATGGCATAACCAGGCGAGGTAGGCCGCCTGCTTGCAGGCGCTGGTTGGGGAGCGCGAGCAAGCTCGCGGCCTACGAAGACATCTCAAAAAGTACCGCTACCCAGGAATAAAGCGGCGGATGCCGCCGGATTCGGGCCCAAAAAAAGGGCCGGTCCATAGACCGGCCCTGAACACACAACCAAAGATTCTCAGGCGGTGCGGACTTGGGTCACGCGGGAGCGCGCCATCACGAGGGCGAAGACGCCGGTGAAGAGCAGGTCGCCGATGAGGGTGTTGCGGAAGAACCACAGGGTCGGCGGGAACTCGACGTGCCCGATGGTCATGGCCTGCCACCAGCCGGCGAGGGACTTGACGTAGTAGGCGTCACCGAGCCAGGCGGCGGTGTTGCTCACGAGGTAGAACAGGATGGAGCAGCCGAGGACACCGCTGACCACGTTGAGCGCGGTGCGGCGGCGGGCGACGAGGGCGCCGATCCCGAGGGCGGCGGCGAAGCAGGCGATGCGCAGCAGCGAGCCGCCGAGCTCCCACGTGTAGCCGTACTGGGCCGCATAGTAGCGGTCGATCCACAGGTCGCTCGCGGCGAGCGCCACGAAGGGCACGAGCCAGAGGCTGCGGCGCGAGAAATAGGCGGCGCCGCAGAAGGCGAGGGCCATGATGGGCGAGAGATTGGACAGGTCCGGGACAAACACCGCGCCCACCCGGTAGGCAGCGGCGGCGACGATCAGGCCGAGGGCGATGATAAGGTTCGAGTTTTTCATGAGGGGAAACTTTTTCGGTTGGCGGAGGATTGGAGGTTGAAGGTTGGCGGTCAAAGGCAGGCGGAGCAGGTCAGGCAAAACGGATGGACTTGGTCTCCTCGACGAGGGCGAGGATGTTTTCAAACGGGACGTCCGGCTCGAGCACGTGGGTGGGCGCGATCATCACGCGGCCGCGGTGGTTCCGCTGCAGGTGAAGGGCGGCGATCTCGCGGACGCGCCGGCGGACGTCATCGGGCGTGCCGAACGGCATGGTGGTCTGGGTGCCGACCATGCCGCTGAGGCCGAGGGTCTTGCCGTGGCGGCGGACGAGTTCGGTGGCGTCCATGCACTCGGGTTGCACGGGGTTGAGGATGTCCACGCCGATCTCGATGAGCTCGGGCACGATGGGCATGATATTGCCGTCGGAATGGTAATGAACCCAGACCTTGCGGTCGCCGGAGGCTTCGCGGATGGCCGCGATGACCTTGGCGAGGCGGGGCTTGAGGTGTTGCCGCCACATCGGAACGGAGAGGAGCATGCCGGTCTGCATGCCGACGTCATCGCCGAGGCCGATTATGTCGATGCCGGCGCGGGCGAACTCGCGACCGACGTTGCAGGAGCGCTCGGTGAAATAGTCGAGCAGCCAGTCGGCGATGCCGTTGCCCTCCGCGAGGTCCTGAAAGAGATTATCCATGCCGCGGACATACCAGGAGAGTTCGAAGGTGGTGCACTCCATGCCGGCGAAGGCGACCTTCCCGCGGGTGTGCACCTGCTGCATCTTCCGCTGGAGCGCGGCGTAGTGTCTGGGGTCGGAGGTGTCGGGCCAGGGGAGTTTTTCGAGCTGGGCGACGTCGGTAATGACCTCGAGCGGGTGCAACATGACGCGGAAATGGTAGGCCTTGCCGGTCGTGCCCGCCGGGGGCGCAACGTGCGCGAGACAGAACGGCCCAAGCTCGACGTTCGCGGGGAGTTTGCAGCCGAGGTCGGTGAGGGCGGCGTGCCAGCGCGCCGCGTCCTCGTTGTAGCCCACCCACTCGAACCCGAAGTCGGTCTCGAAGGCCAGTTCCGGGCTGCGCACACCGGTGCGCTCCTCGATCAGGTCGGCGACCGGGGGCGTGACCGGCAGGTTGAGCGGCAGCCACTCGGGGTGGCCGCCGGACATCATGGCGTGGAAATTTTCGCGGGCGTTCATCGCGGGAAATGGGCGGCCATGGCCGCAATGTGCGCCGGGGTGCTGCCGCAGCAGCCGCCCACGATGCGGGCGCCGGCGGCGAGGAGCCGGGGGACCACGGCCGCAAACTGGGCGGCCGACTCGTCATAGTAGATCTGGCCGTCTGCGAGCCGGGGTGAACCGGCGTTGGGTTGAACGATGACCGGCCGGCCGGCGGCGGCGGCCGCCAATTCCGCCGTGAGCTGCACGTAGTCGTTGAGCGAGAGCTCGGTGCCGCAGTTGGCCCCGACGACCTCGGCGCCCGCGGCGAGGACCGCCGCCAGGGCGGCGGCCACCGTGGTCCCCATCATCGTGCGGAAACCGGCGGCGGATTGCTGAAAACTGTAGGTCGCGATCACCAGCTCGGCGCCGGCGGCCTTCGCCGCCCGCACCGCGAGGGCGGCCTCGGCCGGGTCGGACATCGTCTCGACGAGGATGACATCCGCGCCACCCTCGAGCAGGGCGGCCGTCTGCTGGCGGAAAGCGGCGGTCACCGCGTCGGGCGACGCGTCGCCGAGTGGCTCGAGCATGCCGCCAAACGGGCCGATGTCGCCGAGCACCCACGCGCGGTCACCGGCGATCCCGCGGGCCAGCCGCGCGCCGGCGAGATTGAGCTCGTGCACCCGGGCCCCGGCGCCGTGGTTGGCGAGCACACAGGAACTGCCGCCAAAGGTGTTCGTCGTCAGCAGGTCGGCGCCGGCGTCCAGGTAACCCTGGTGCACCGACCGCACGTGGTCGGCATGCGCGGTGTTCCAGAGTTCGCCGCCCGCGCCGGGCGCCAGGCCGAGCGACTGCAGCTGCGTGCCCATGGCGCCGTCGCCGAGGAGCGGGCGGCGGGCGAGGGTCTGGCGCAGCTGGGTGATACGGGGGCTCACGAGGAAAGCTGGTGGACGGCGTCGAGAAACTCGCAGGCGCGGTCGGCGTTGTGGAACGGGGTGCTGATGGTGAGCCACAGGCCGTCGGGGCCGAGTTCGCGCAGGACGGTCAGCGCGTCATTGGCGTCCTCGGCGAGCACCTGCACGGCCTTGCCGGCCCGGAGGCATTTCCGGTAAATTCCCAGCCAGTTCGCCGCGGGGCCGTGACCTGCGCCGAAGACCCACTGCACGGCGTTCAGCCGCGGCAGGCGCAGCACGAGGTCGAGGTGGTGGAGGGCCTGGGGACCGTCGAGATGGAAGATGGTCCGCTCGAGCGGCGCGATTTCCTGCTCGATGGTGGGGCGGATGAAGGCCTCGGCGATGTCGCGGGAGACGAGGCACCAGAAATCGCAGCTCGGCACGTAGGCCGGGCCGGTGTGCAGGTAGGAGCACCAGGTGGTGCTCGGCTGGCCGAGCGCGGTCAGCCGTTGGTACATCCGCCGGTAGGCTTCCACGTAGGCCCGGGTTGCGTGCTGGCTGGCGCGGCGCACCAGCTCGGGTTCATCCAGGAGGTCGAGGCAGACATTTTCCGGCCCGCGCAGGCCGGCGAGCATGTCAAAGCTCCCATGTAGGTCGGGCACGGCGATGTAGTAGCGCCCGGCGAAACGCTCGGCTGCGAGCGTGATCATGTCGTCGATGGCCTTCCAGTAGAGATTGGTGAAATCCGGCGGGGTCGCGATGAAGCGCTCCCAGTCGGCGGCCTCCGGCACGGTGTGCTGGCACCAGCTGGTGCTCTCGCCGAAGATCAGCTCGGCGCCAAACAGCGTCGAGGTGAGGTCGGGCCCGACGTTCGGCAGGTAGGAGGGCACCGTGTCACCGAGGCACGGGTTGGTCTCGAGCCCGGCGAGGGCGGACTCGATCTGGAAATCCACGTCGAGCCAGCGCTCGCGCAGCGTGGCATGGTTGGAACGCGGCGTTCGCAATGAATGCCGGCTTTCCACCCACAGGCTCACCGGCGGCCGGTCCAGCCGGCTGCAATTCCACCAGGCCTCGTACCGCGCGTTGGCGGCGGCATGCGTGAAGTAATGGTTGCGTGGGTTCATGGCGGGGTCACCCGGCGTTGAAGTCGCGGATGGCGTCCACCATCGCGACGATGTTGGCCACCGGGGTGCGGGCCTGGATGTTGTGGATGGTGTTGAACACGAAGCCGCCGCCGGGGGAGAACACGCGCAGGCGCTCCGTGACCTGCGCGCGCACCTCGGCCGGCGTGCCGAAGGGCAGGGTCCGCTGCGTGTCCACGCCGCCGCCCCAGAAGACGACGCGCCCGCCGAAGTCGGCCTTGAGCCGCGCCGGGTCCATGTCCTTCGCGGAGCACTGGACGGGGTTGAGGATGTCGAAGCCGACGTCGATGAAGCGGTCGATCAGCGGCCGGATCGCGCCGCAGGAGTGTTTGAAGGTCTTCCACTTGGTGTGGCGATGCACCCAGTCGTTGACCCGCCGGTAGTAGGGCGCGAAGAGTTCGTCGAAGGTCGCCGGCGAGCAGAACTGCGAGCTCTGGGTGCCGAAATCGGTCCCGCAGACGATCAGCACGTCAATGGCGTCGGCATCGATGGCGGCGAAGGTCGCCAGGTTTTGCAGCGCAACCTCACACTGGTAGTCAAAGATCCGGTGGACGTAGTCGCGGCGATCAACAAGGGAGATGTACCACTCGCCGACGTCGCGGATGCCCTTCGGGTGCTTGAGGAACACCGCGGGCACAAGGGCGATGTCGCCAAAGGCCATCCCGCCGATGCCGCCGACGACGGCGCGCGTCTCGCCGCGCACGCGGGCGAGTTCACGCCGCCAGTAGTCGAGGTCGGCGGGACTGAGGGGCTTGAACTCCTCGCAGTTGTCAGCCGGATCGAGCTTGTCCTCTTCGATCGGCTCCTGGCGCACGATGGCGTCGAAGAAATATCCGCCAGCGGGCATGTGGCCGCTGGGCGGGACGGAGGTATCGCCCTCGGGAAAAATATAAACGTCGCCAGCTGCCTCGCGGGGGCGGAAGCCCTCGGGCACGAGCACGGCCTGGCCCCACGGGGTCCGCCATTCGTGCCAGCCCTCGTTGGCGAAGCCGAACATCGTGCCGCGGCCGTTGGCCGCCACGCAGTCGGAGCCGAGGACCCGGGCGAGATCATCCTCCACTTCGCCGAGCATCTGGTACGGCTCGCAGACCTTCACCGGGTGCCGCGGCAGGCCGTAGTGCTCGCGCAGTGCGGCGACGCAGCTCACGTGCAGGCTCGTGAGGCCGGTGCTGCCGAAATCGACCGGCACCGGACCGGACTGGTGGGCTAGGGCCCGACGGACTTTTTCACGGGAGGTCATACGGCGGGTCGGCGGCGCTCAACCGCGCAGGCCGAAGAGTTCCTCCTTCAGGTCGAGGTAGTAGAGATAGTCGCCGGGATCGACGTTGGGCGGACAGCGGTGGTCGCAGAAGGGGATGAAGCCGCCCTGCGCCACATAGGGCGCGAGGGATTCGACCCATTTCCGGATCGCGGGGCGGTCGCGGCCGAGGACCATCTTGTCCACGCCGCCCATGATGCGCAGCTCCGGGCCCCAGCGGTCGAGCGACTCGCCGGGATGCCCCGAGCCGTTGACCTCCCAGGGAAACATCGTGTTCACGCCGCCGGCGAGAAAGTGCGGGATGAGCGGCCGGACGTCGCCGTCGCAGTCGATCCACCAGATGTCGACGCCATGGGCGCGGAGTTTTTTGCTGATGCGCTGGTACCGGGGGACCACCACGTCGCGGAAAAACCCGACGGAGACGAGCGGACCGCTCTTGTAGCAGATGTCCTCCCAGCCCGCGGCATAGTCGAACGGGACGTGGGGCAGCACGGCATCGAGGAAGTCCTCCACGAGGAGGCACGAAGTCTCGACGATGTCCTCGACCATCTCGGGATAGTCGTACACCGCGTAGGCGAGGCCCTCGACCGTCAGCATGTCGCGCACCTTGCCGATCATGGAGCCGCACCAGACCCCGAGCGGATAATCGCGGCCGGGCGGGTGGTCGCGGATGATGGCGGCGAGATCCGGTTTGCGATCCGGGTGGCTGCGATCGAAGCGCTCGGCCTTCACTTTTGCCCAGTCGGCGGGGGTCTTGACGGTGGCCTCGAGGAAGTGGGGAATGGTGTCGTGCCCGTCGAGCGGCACCTCGGCGATGAGGCCGTCACCGTTGCGCATGATGCGGCTGCTGGCGTTGCGAAAGATCTCCTCGTACGGAAACGTCGGGAGCATCCAGTGCGACCCGACGGTCGCGGTGCGGTCAAAATTCAGGAAGATATCGGCGTCGGTATTGTTGGTGATGCCGTGGTCGCGGAACATCGGCCAGAGCTTGAAGTTGTCGTCCCAGTAGCCGAATTCCATGTTGAAGCAGCGGTCCACCGGCTCGCGGTGCAACTGCCGGCGGAAGCGCTCGCGGTCCGAGAGGGTGCCGCGCCACTTGGGGCGGAAGGGCGGGATGGCGGTCGGGTTCATGGGCGGGTCAATAATTACCGTAGCGCTCGACGAAGCCGATGATGGCGCGGTAGGTGTCCCAGCTCACTTGGGGCGGCACGGAATGGTCGGAGTGATACGCGTAGCCGCGCGTCGCCATGCCGGCGGCGAACTTCGTGCGGATTTCCTCCTCGAGGAGGTCGAGGTCGTTGGTGGCCATCTTCATCACGTCGATGTTGCCGAACATGGCCAGGCGGTCGCCGTGCGTCGGGGCAAACTGGCGGATATCCATCCCGGCCTTGGCCTCGATGGGCTGGAGGCACTCGAAACCGGCCGCGATGTAGAGGTCGAGCACGGCGCTGACCCGGCCATCGGTGTGATAGATGACGTGCATGCCGCGTTCATGGGCCCATTCCGCCATGCGCTTGTGCGCCGGCCAGACGAGCTCGCGGTACATCGCGGGCGAACACATGGTCGCGTGGTTGTAGGCCATGTCGCCGTAGATCCAGAGGCCGTCGGGCTCCACGCCCTCGGCCAGCACGCCCTCGAAGGAACGGAGCACGACGTCGGTGTGCACCTGCACGATGTCGCGGATCCACTCGGGATCCTCGATCATCGCCACCAGGCAGGTCTCGTCGCCGATGATCTTGCGCAGCGCCTCGAAGCCCTCGACGCCCGACAGATGGTTCCACTTTCCGAGCGTGCGGCCCTCCTGGTAGCGCAACGCGGCGAGCTTGGTGTCCACGCCGTTTGGGGCGGCGAGCATGGCGGGGCGGTAGATTTTTTGCCAGGACTCACGGGTGTCGCAGCCGAAGCTGACGTGCTCCGGCGTGCCGGAGCGCGCCTTCCAATAACGGGCGACGCCACCCCACGCGTCGCGGACCGTCTCGGTCTCCGCATCCTGCCGGAGCACCTCCCGCTGGCCGGGAAAGATTGCCGGCCAGGACCAGCAGACCGTCTGAAAATCAGCGCCGAGCAACCGCAGCGCGTCGTTGTGGTCCCACTGCAGGCCCTCGCGCTGCCAGCGGGCAATGGTCTCCGGCCAGAACGTGTCCTGCCGCGGCACGCGGTCCTGGTCCTGCCGGGCGAACATGCGGTTCACCCGTTCGCACCCAGTCATGGATGTGGAGTTCATGGCCGCACCCCAGGGAGGGCGGGGGCCGGGCCGCTCAGGCCGCTGCGCCCACGAGTTTCTTGGCCACGTCCACGGCCGTGCCGGCGTCGGCGGCATAGCCGTCGGCCCCGATGTCGTCCGCGAACGCCTGGGTGATCGGCGCGCCGCCAATCATGATCTTGACGCCGGGCAGGCCGGCCGCCTTGAGGATCTTCACCGTCTCCTTCATCGCCGGCATCGTGGTGGTCAGCAGGGCGGACAGGCCGACCAGGT
>Ga0302322_100005506_pt1 | contig 11104 bp, 21 predicted proteins | sample Fen_T0_2_FD_203757 | JGI IMG/M metagenome (GOLD analysis project Ga0302322, IMG submission 203757) | Peat permafrost microbial communities from Stordalen Mire near Abisko, Sweden - Fen_T0_2 | ecosystem: Environmental > Terrestrial > Soil > Wetlands > Permafrost | place: Sweden: Abisko... | reverse complement strand
AAAGCCAGGCAAAGGCGCACAACTAGCACGAAGTGCTGGTACATCGGTACAGTTGGTGGCAAGGGATGGCGCTCATGCAACGATAAGATTACGTTCAGGTGAAATGCGGAAAGTTTTAGCTGATTGCCGTGCGGTAATCGGTGAAGTTTCAAATTCAGAGCATAATTTAACTTCTTTAGGAAAAGCAGGGGCTACCCGGTGGAGAGGCATTAGGCCGACTGTCCGTGGGGTTGTAATGAATCCTGTTGACCATCCACATGGTGGTGGTGAAGGCAGGACATCAGGTGGTAGGCATCCAGTTTCCCCTTGGGGTATGCCCACTAAAGGCTATAAGACTAGAAAAAACAAACGGACTGATAGCATGATTATCAGACGTAGAAAATAAGATAAGAGAGGTATTACCGTGCCACGGTCAATAAAAAAAGGTCCATTCATCGATCATCACCTTCAAAAGAAAGTTGAAGATGCTGTTAGTGCCAATAGTCGCAAGCCTATTAAAACATGGTCGAGAAGGTCAATGATCATTCCTGATATGTTGGGTTTAACCATAGCTATCCACAATGGACGGTTACATATTCCCGTACTCATATCTGAAAATATGGTCGGGCACAAGCTAGGTGAATTTGCGCCTACCCGTACCTTTAAAGGCCATGTGGCTGATAAAAAATCAAGATAGGTTGTGTAATGGAAATTTCAGCGAAATTAAGTAATGCGCCTTTGTCTGCCCAAAAAGCGCGGCTGGTTGGGGATTTGATCCGTGGTTTGCCCGTAGATCAAGCACTGAATACACTAAAATTCAGTTCAAAAAAAGCGGCTGCAATCGTTAAAAAGATTCTTGAGTCTGCAATAGCAAATGCAGAACACAACGAAAGCGCAGACATCGATGAGTTACGGGTCTCAACAGTATTTGTTGATGAAGCGCCAACTACGAAAAGATTTAAGGCAAGAGCTAAGGGACGTGCCAATCATATCCTTAAAAGAACCTGCCACATCACAGTTAAAGTCTCGGAAAACGAGTAGGGGCAGAAAATGGGACAAAAAGTACATCCAATTGGTATTCGTCTTGGAATAGTCAAGGATTGGAATTCAAGATGGTATGCAAACAGCCATGATTATCCCCTGTTTCTAAATCAGGATCTGGCGGTTAGGAAATTTCTAAAAGCCAAGTTGGCGCATGCGTCGGTTAGTCATATTCAGATTAATCGTCCTGCAAACAATGCACACATTACTATCCATACCGCTAGGCCTGGAATTGTTATCGGCAAAAAAGGCGAAGATATTGATTTGTTGAGACAGCAAATATCAAAAATGATAGGTGTGCCTGTACAGCTCAATGTTGAAGAAATCAGAAAGCCTGAGCTTGATGCGCTGTTAGTGGCAGAAGGCGTGGCGCAGCAGCTAGAAAAACGGATTATGTACCGTCGGGCTATGAAGCGGGCGGTTACCAATACCATGCGCCTCGGGGCTGAAGGAATAAAAATCAATGTTGGCGGCCGGTTAAATGGGGCTGAAATTGCAAGAAGCGAATGGTATAGGGAAGGCCGGGTGCCTTTGCATACCTTAAGGGCTGATATTGATTATGCAACCGCTGAAGCAAATACGACTTACGGAATCATCGGTATAAAAGTATGGATATTCAAAGGCGAAGTATTTGATACGGGTTCGAATAATACAGCCAATAATTCTGATTCTAAGAAATAAGTAAAGGGACAGAGTAATGCTTCAACCAAAAAGAACAAAATTCCGTAAACAGCATAAAGGTAGAAATAACGGAACTGCCGTACGTGGATCGTCAGTAAGTTTTGGCGAGTATGGATTAAAGGCGCTTAGTCGTGGCAGACTGACTGCCCGGCAAATCGAATCCGCCCGGCGGACAATCACCCGCCACGTCAAACGTGGCGGTAAAATCTGGATTAGAATCTTCCCAGATAAGCCAATTACCAAAAAACCCTTAGAAGTTCGTATGGGAAAAGGCAAAGGTAGTGTAGAATACTGGGTTGCGCAAATTAGGCCAGGAACCATGTTATACGAGATACAAGGAGTTTCTGAGGAGCTGGCGCGTGAGGCGTTTACCCTGGCGGCAGCTAAGTTACCATTGAAAACTCTATTCACTGCTCGGACGATAATGTAATGAATGCAACAGAATTACGTAAAAAGACCAAGGATGAGCTAGGTACTGTGCTTATCGATCTTTCGCGGGAAAAATTTAACCTGAAGATGCAAAAAGGCACAGGTCAACTTACTAGGCCAGATCAGGTCAAAAAAGTAAGGCGTGACATAGCTCGTGTCCATACTATCATAAACGAAATGGCGAGAACGTAAGATGACTGAGAATGAAGTCAAGCTGCGGACGATAACCGGTAAGGTTGTTAGTAACAAAATGGATAAAACCGTTACCGTGTTGGTGGAGCGTGTGGTTAAGCATCCGGTTTATGGCAAGTATATTAAACGGTCAACGAAGATGATGGCGCATGACGAACAGAATGTTTGTCAGGAAGGCGATGTGGTCTCAATTACGTCTTGCAGGCCGATATCTAAAAATAAAACCTTTAAACTGGTTGAGGTTTTGGAAGTTACCAAACGGTAAGTGCTGCAATCAATTACAGTTAATTAGGAAAAAGTCATGATTCAGATGCAAACTAACCTTGATGTTGCCGATAATAGCGGCGCAAAAAGAGTCATGTGTATCAAAGTATTAGGTGGGTCGCACAGGCGCTATGCGGGTATTGGCGACATCATCAAGGTCAGTATAAAAGATGCAATTCCTCGTGGCAGGGTAAAAAAAGGTGAAGTTTACAACGCACTGGTTGTTAGAACCCGTAAAGGTGTTCGCAGGGCTGACGGCTCTGTTATTCGTTTTGATGGCAATGCAGCGGTAATCCTAAACAATAACTTACAGCCATTAGGAACCCGTATTTTTGGGCCGGTAACGCGTGAATTAAGGGGTGAGAGATTCATGAAAATTATCTCCCTGGCTCCCGAAGTTTTATAGGAGAGTTTATTACATGAATAAAATTAAAAAAGGTGATGATGTCGTTATTCGCACCGGTAAGGATAAAGGTAAAAGCGGTAGAGTGACCCAAGTTTTGAAAGACAACAAAATTTTGGTTGAAGGACTCAATCAGGCTAAAAAAAACCAAAAGCCAAACCCTAACGCGGGAATAACAGGCGGCATTATCGTAAAAGATATGCCAATTAATATTTCTAATGTGGGTCTTTACAATCCAACGACAAAAAAGGCTGATCGAATAGGTTTTAGGTTCTTGGAAGATGGCAAGAAAGTTCGGTATTTTAAGTCAACAAATGAAATTGTTGATGTGTAAGGTATATTAAATCATGGCTAGACTAGAATCCGTTTACAAAGAAATCATTCTTCCAGAATTGGTCAAACAGTTTTCCTATAAATCCGTCATGCAAGTGCCACGGATTACTAAAATAACGCTCAATATGGGTGTTGGAGAGGCGGTGGCAGATAAAAAAATACTGCAATCGGCTGTCAGCGATATGGAAAAAATATCGGGACAAAAGCCAGTGATTACATTGGCAAGAAAATCGATAGCAGGTTTTAAGATACGTGATGATATGCCAATAGGCTGCAAAGTAACATTGCGTAGCCAAAGGATGTACGAGTTTCTTGACCGACTTATCAGTATATCAATTCCCAGAATCCGTGATTTTAGGGGATTAAGCCCAAAAAGTTTTGATGGGTCTGGCAATTATTCGATGGGGGTTAAAGAGCAAATCATATTTCCAGAAATTGATTATGACAAGATCGACGCGATTCGTGGGATGGACATTACCATTACAACTACCGCACAAACTAATGAAGAAGGCTTGGCTTTGTTAAAGCTCTTTAATTTTCCGTTTAAGAATTGAGATTTAGATATGGCCAAAAAGTCTATGATTGCCCGCGAAGATAAACGTAAGAAGCTGGTTCTTAAGTTCGATACAAAGCGTAAAGCAATAAGAGAAATCATTAGGGATCCCAATGCGACATTTGAGCAAAAAGAAGTCGCGCAATTACAGTTACAAAAATTGCCAAGAGATTCAAGTGCCGCCAGAGTACGCAACCGTTGTGCAATCACAGGTCGTCCTCATGGTTACTATCGCAAATTCGGTCTTAGCAGAAACAAATTAAGGGAAGCGACGATGCGTGGCGATGTGCCTGGTGTTGTTAAGGCCAGTTGGTAACTTGAGCAGTAACGGTTTGGAGACGAAACAATGAGTATGTCAGACCCAGTAGCAGATATGTTGACACGGATCAGAAATGGTCAATCTGCCGGGAAAAAATTTATAAAACAACCTTCCTCAAAACTAAAGCTGTCAATAGCGCAGGTATTAAAGGACGAAGGTTATATAACTGATTTTAGTACGGAAACATCTGGTAGTCATACTGAGATGACCGTTGACTTGAAGTACCACAAAGGTACTCCTGTTATTGAAGCGATTAATAGAATCAGTAGGCCCGGATTGCGTATCTATAAATCAAAAGATGAGTTACCTAAAGTACTAGGCGGCTTAGGTATTGCAATTGTGTCAACATCCAATGGCGTTATGACAGATAGGGCTGCTAGAGCTAAAGGTCATGGCGGTGAAATTATTTGTACTGTTTGTTAATGGTGGTGTTTTATGTCAAGAATTGCTAAAGCGCCAGTTACAATCCCGAAAGGCGTTGATGTTAAATTGACCGGCAACAATATGACCGTCAAAGGCAGTAAAGGTCAGTTGTCTTTTGATTTTAACCCTGCGGTTGGAATGACTGTTGCTGATAACGTTATTCAGATGCAATGGGATAAAGATAACAAAGGCGCTATCGCTCAAGCAGGGACGGCAAGGTCTATCGTCAATAGTATGGTGATTGGCGTTTCTGAAGGCTTCGAAAAGAAGTTGTCCCTCGTAGGCGTTGGTTACAGGGCGCAGACTAAAGGCAATGTCCTTAGTTTAGCACTTGGCTATTCTCACCCGGTTGAATTTGAAGTTCCGAAAGGTATTACCGTTGAAACGCCCACCCAAACAGAAATCATCGTTAGGGGCAGTGATAAACAACAAGTTGGTCAAGTTGCTGCAAAAATAAGAGCTTATAGGCCACCAGAGCCATATAAGGGTAAAGGTGTCAGGTACGCCGATGAGCATGTAGTCAAAAAAGAAGCTAAGAAGAAATAGGTCAGTTATGGATAAGAAAAAGTCTCGATTAAAACGTGCGATAAAATTGCGCTGTAAAATTAGGCAGTTGAATGCAAATCGCTTATCTATTCATAAAACACCCCAGCATATCTATGCACAAGTCATAAGCGGGGATGGGACAAAAACCTTAGCAAGTGCTTCGACAAATCAGGCCGAAATTAAGGGCGGTTTAAAAAATACAGGCAATATTACCGCTGCCGCCGAAGTTGGAAAATTTATCGCCCAAAAAGCCATTGCTGCGGGTATTACAGAGGTTGCGTTCGATCGTTCAGGTTTTAAATACCATGGTCGTGTTAAGGCTTTAGCAGATGCTGCTCGTGAAGCCGGATTAAAGTTTTAGGAGAATAAAATGGCTACAGCACCTGCGCAAGGCAGTACAGATGGTTTGCAAGAAAAGCTAGTCAACGTTAGACGCGTTGCTAAAGTTGTTAAAGGTGGTCGGGTATTTGGTTTCGCCGCGCTTACCGTTGTCGGTGATGGTGAAGGCCGAGTAGGTTATGGAGTAAGCAAGGCAAGAGAAGTGCCTATTGCCATACAAAAATCACTCGAACAAGCCCGTAAGAATATGCGTAAAGTTGCATTGAAAGGCGATACCTTACAGTACGCAATTATGAACACGACTGGAGCGGCGAAAGTGTATATGCAGCCTGCTTCAGAAGGTACTGGAATCATTGCCGGTGGTGCGATGCGGGCTGTATTTGAAGTCGTTGGTGTCCATAATGTTTTGGCCAAGTGCATAGGTACCAATAACCCGATTAACGTGGTTAGGGCAACTATAAACGGTTTGACCGGTATGCATAATGCGAACCAAATAGCGGCGAAGCGCGGTTTGACAGTCGAACAAATTATTGGATAGTACAATGGCTAGTAGTAAGTTAAGCGTTACGATGACAAAAAGCAAATTTGGAAGGCTGCCCGTGCATCGGGCTTGTTTAAAAGGTTTGGGTTTAGGGAAGATCAACCAGACAGTTGAGGTTCTTAACACGCCGGAAAACAGGGGTATGATTAACAAGGTATCCTATATGTTGAGAGTCGAGGAAATATAATGTTTTTGAATACTATCCAAGCAAGCGAAGGATCGAGAAAAAAGTCCAGGAGAGTCGGGCGGGGCATAGGCTGTACCATGGGCAAAACTTGTGGAAGAGGCCATAAAGGTCAAAAAGCCCGAAGCGGAGGCTTTCATAAAGTTGGCTTTGAGGGTGGTCAAATGCCCTTACAGCGTCGTTTGCCTAAAGTTGGCTTCCGTTCAAGGACGGCTAAGTATTCGGCAGAAGTGAGGTTGGGGGAGTTAGAAGGCCTGAACCTGGATATCGTCGATCTTGCTGTTTTGATCAAAAATAACATCGTCCCTGCTTTCACACAAAAAGCGAAAGTTATATTGTCTGGCGAAATAAAAAGAGCAGTTACACTCAAAGGCATTAACGTAACTGGCGGTGCAAAGCTTGCAATAGAAGCGGCTGGTGGCAAGGTCGAGGTTTAAGTGAGTACGCCAAAAACTGCCTTACCCGCTTATAAGCCAGGAGGTTTTTCCGAGTTAAATGCCAGGTTGCTTTTTGTATTTGGTGCGTTTGTCGTTTATAGGATTGGCGCTCATATCCCTGTTCCGGGAATAGATCCAAAAGCACTCCAGGTTATGTTTGAGCAGCAAAGCGGCTCCATACTGGATATGTTTAACATGTTCTCCGGTGGTGCGTTGATGCGGTTAAGTCTCTTTGCACTCGGCATCATGCCTTATATATCGGCTTCAATTATTATGCAGTTAATGACGGTTGTCATTCCTGCCATGGAACAGCTTAAAAAAGAAGGCGAGTCTGGAAGAAAAAAGATTTCCCAATATACACGTTACGGTACAGTCGTATTAGCGACCTTCCAGGCTATCGGTATATCTTTAGCGTTACAAAATCAGACGGCTGGTGGCTTGTCGGTTGTGCTAACCCCAGGGCTTAGTTTTATCGTTATTACAACCATAACCTTGGTGACGGGTACGGTATTCCTGATGTGGTTAGGTGAGCAGGTGACCGAGCGTGGCATTGGTAATGGTATTTCCCTGATTATTTTTGCAGGTATTGTTTCAGGCCTGCCTAAAGCGATTGGCGGGACTTTAGAACTTGCAAGAACGGGTGAGATGAACGGTGGGTTTATCATTATTTTGTTTTTGTTGGCAATTTTGGTCACGGCACTTGTGGTTTTTGTTGAAAGAGGCCAAAGACGGATTCTCATTAATTATCCAAAACGGCAACAGGGCAGAAAAGTGTATGCCGGGCAGACCAGTTTTTTGCCGCTTAAGCTTAACATGGCCGGAGTCATACCGCCTATTTTTGCTTCGAGTATTATTTTATTTCCTGCCACTATTGCAGGTTGGTTTGGTAATTCTGATGGTTTTACTTGGCTTCAGGATATAGCAACAATGTTATCTCCAGGTCAACCTGTTTATGTGATGTTCTATGCAAGCGCCATTATTTTCTTTTGCTTTTTTTATACGGCTTTAGTGTTTAATTCAAAAGAAACTGCGGAAAACCTAAAGAAGTCCGGTGCATTTTTGCCGGGAATAAGGCCAGGTATCCAAACAAGTGCTTATATAGATAAAGTTATGACTCGCCTGACTTTAATTGGCGCTTTTTATATTACTTTAGTTTGCTTATTGCCAGAATTTTTAATAGTTTACTGGAATGTCCCTTTTTACTTTGGTGGGACTTCATTGTTGATTATCGTAGTGGTCGTGATGGATTTTATTTCGCAGATGCAAACCCATTTAATGTCCCAACAATACGAAGGCTTGATGAAAAAAGCCAATCTGAAAAAATAAAACATAACACATGAATTTTAGGAGTTAGTTATGAAAGTACGGGCCTCGGTTAAAAGAATTTGTAGAAACTGCAAGGTTGTGAAAAGAAGCGGTGTTGTCAGGGTTATCTGTGTAGATGGAAGGCACAAGCAACGTCAAGGATAGAATTAGATGTTGCTGCAAAATTGCAGTAATGCTAAAATTTCGAGTTAACTTTAGAATCCTATTCAGTGGAGTACTAGATGGCACGTATTGCCGGGATAAACATACCAGAACATAAACATGCTTGGATCGCCTTAACTTCTATTTATGGAGTTGGCCGTCAGACTGCAAGCGATATTTGTGAGAAAGTCGGTATTTTGACATCTATAAAGATTAAAGACCTGACAGAAGATCAGTTAGAGTCTATTCGTGCCGTAGTGTCTAAAATGACCGTTGAAGGCGATCTACGTCGCGAAGTGTCTATGAATATCAAAAGGTTGATGGATCTCGGATGTTATCGTGGAATTAGACATCGCCGTGGCTTGCCCTTAAGAGGGCAACGAACCAAAACCAACGCACGTACTCGTAAAGGTCCACGCAAACCGATTAAAAAGTAAGAAATAAACAGGGTCTAATTAATGGCAAGTCCAGCTCGTACCAGAAAACGCATTAAAAGAGAAGTTGCAGATGGCATCGTTCATGTCCATGCTTCATTCAACAATACCATCATTACTATTACCGATAGAAAAGGTAATGCTTTATCGTGGGCGACATCAGGAGGTTCAGGTTTCCGTGGCTCAAGAAAAAGCACTCCATTTGCTGCACAAGTAGCAGCGGAGAAAGCCGGCACTGTCGCTTTAGAATTTGGTATGAAAAACCTTGATGTGCAGATTAAAGGCCCAGGCCCAGGCCGTGAGTCGGCTGTGCGTTCCCTGAATAATTTAGGGTTCAAAATTAATACCATTGTTGATGTGACACCCATTCCACACAATGGTTGCCGTCCACCTAAAAAACGCCGCGTGTAATTAAGGAGCTGTATAAATGGCAAGATATCTTGGACCCACTTGTAAATTAAGTAGAAGAGAAGGAACAGACCTTTTTCTAAAGAGCAGAGGCAAGTCTTTAGAGGGTAAATGTAAGTTAGACCAAAGGCCTGGTCAACACGGTACAAAACGAGCTAGAAGCTCAGATTATGCGCTCCAGTTAAGAGCCAAGCAGCGTCTACGTAGAATTTATGGTATTTTGGAAAAACAATTCAGAAATTACTATAAATCAGCTGATATGAAAAAAGGCGCAACAGGCGAAAATCTGTTGAACCTTCTTGAATCAAGATTGGATAATGTCGTTTATCGTATGGGTTTTGCCGCAACTCGAGCAGAAGCGAGACAATTGGTTAGCCATAAGTCTATACAAGTCAATGGCGCGTTAATCAACATACCTTCTTATCAACTGTCAGTTGGTGATGTGCTGACGGTCAGGGAAAAAGCCAAAAAGCAACAACGGATAGTTGATGCGTTAGGCGTGGCTGAACAATACGGTTTTCCTGCTTGGATGGAAGTCGATCCAAAAAAGATGGCAGGTACATTTAATTCTTTACCAGATCGTGTCGATCTGGGTAGCGATATCAACGAACAGTTGGTCGTAGAATTATATTCAAAATAATTGCGGTTCTGAGGAAGATACATGCAAAATTCTTTTGCTGGATTGTTAAAGCCTCGGTTAGTTGAGGTTGTAAGTAAAACACCTAATCATTCTAGGATAGTCATTGAGCCTTTGGAAAGAGGTTTCGGACATTCACTCGGGAATGCCCTGAGAAGGGTATTGCTGTCCACCATTCCAGGGTGTGCAGTTACTGATGTCGAGATTGAGGGTGTACAACACGAATACACAACTATCGAAGGTGTTCAAGAGGATGTTATCGACATTTTATTGAACCTAAAAAAATTGGCAGTTGTACTTCACTCTAGGGATGAAGTTGAGCTAACGCTCACAAAAAATGGAGAAGGTAGTGTTACAGCTGCTGATATTTCATTGCCGCACGATGTGGAAATTATTAATCCTGATTTGGTCATAGCCAATCTGACCCAAGCGGGTGTTTTAAACATGAAAATAAGGATTCGTCGTGGTAGAGGTTACGAACCACTTAGTGTCCGTAAGACTCAATCAGACTATGTTCCAGTTGTTGGAGCTTTGCATTTAGACGCGTCTTATACCCCTATTGTTAAAGTTGCTTACCATGTTGAAAGCACTCGAGTTGAGCAACGGACTAATTTAGATAAATTGATTATTGAGCTGGAAACTAATGGAACTGTCGACCCAGAGCAAACAATAAAATTGGCGGCAACGATTCTTCACGACCAATTATCAGTATTTGTTGATTTCGAGCGGGTAGTCCATCCGCAAATTGAGGATGTTACTGTTACCGAAGATGATATTGATCCGATTTTGTTGCGCCCTGTCGATGATCTTGAGTTGACGGTGCGTTCGGCAAATTGCTTAAAAGCAGAAAACATTTTTTATATTGGCGATCTGATTCAACGAACTGAAGTTGAATTGTTGAAAACACCCAATCTTGGTAAAAAGTCATTGACTGAGATAAAAGACATCTTGGCTTTGAAAGGGTTGTCCTTGGGTATGCGTTTAGACAATTGGCCACCTGACAGCCTTGCTGACCAATCACACGCAATAACACACTAACATAGGTCTTTAGTAATGAGACATCGCAAAAGCGGTAGACAACTTAATATGAATAGCAGCCATAGAAAGGCGCTATTCAGTAACATGGCTAATTCATTGTTCAAACATGAATTGATTAAAACGACATTGCCTAAGGCGAAAGAATTGCGGGGCTTTGCAGAACCCCTTATAACTTTATCAAAAGACGATAGCGTAGCAAAAAGACGTCTCGCTTTCGCAAGATTGCGTGATCGTGACATGGTAACCAAACTATTTAATGAGTTGGGACCACGTTACAAAAATCGTCCAGGAGGTTATTTACGCATTATGAAATGTGGTTTCAGGCCAGGAGACGATGCGCCAATGGCGTATGTTGAGTTGGTTGACAGACCTACTGAATCTTGATTATTTGGTTTATAAATAATCATCAGACATAAAAAAACCGGCATTGCCGGTTTTTTTATGTCTGAAATTTAC
>Ga0302322_100005505_pt1 | contig 11104 bp, 9 predicted proteins | sample Fen_T0_2_FD_203757 | JGI IMG/M metagenome (GOLD analysis project Ga0302322, IMG submission 203757) | Peat permafrost microbial communities from Stordalen Mire near Abisko, Sweden - Fen_T0_2 | ecosystem: Environmental > Terrestrial > Soil > Wetlands > Permafrost | place: Sweden: Abisko... | reverse complement strand
ATCCCTGCCAGCTCGATCAGGAGCGCGTCCGCCGGCCGCTTGCCCGAGTAGCGAACCTCGATCCCCGCGGTGAGGCGGCGGTCGATCGCACCGGGCGCAGGCGTCCCGTCGAGCACGACTGTTGCCTGGACGCCGGGAGGCACGAGCGCGCGGAGCCGTCCCACCACCGCGGCGGGCGGGAGCGGGCCATCTGCGCGGCCGAGGGCGTGCAGGAGGTTGGTCCCATCCACGAGGAGACGGGTCATTCCCGCGAGCGGATCGGGAGTGCGCGGCATCCGTTGATGGTACGCCGCGGCCGGAGGAACGCCGACGGGTGGCCGCGGGCCGAGGACCGGCCCCGAACCGGCTACGCTTGCCGCGATGCTCCTTCTCGTCGATCTCGATGGCGTCGTCTATCGCGGCGCTGCGCCCGTCACCGGCGTCGCCGGGGTCCTGGCGGCCCGCGCCGCCCGGGGCGACTCGGTCGTGTACGTCACCAACAACTCCATGCACTACCGGGCCGACTACGTCACGCGCCTCAGCGGGATGGGCGCGCCCGTGACGCCCGATCGTGTCGTGAGCTCCGCGCGGGCGACGGCGCTCTATCTGGCCGGCCTCGACGGCATCCACCGCGTGCTGGTCGTGGGAGCGAGCGGCCTCGAGCGCGAATGCCGCGACGTGGGCCTCGAGGTCGTCACCGCGGCGCACGCCGCGACCCTGCACTCCCACGAGGGGCTCAACGGGTGGGATGCCGCCGGCTCTCCGGACGCGGTCGTCGTCGGGCTCGACCCGCAGTTCACCTACCAGAAGCTGACCGTGGCCGTGGACTGCATCCGGCGCGGTGCCCGGTTCGTCGCCACGAACCGCGACCCGGTCTACCCGACCGAACGCGGGACCCGCCCCGGCGCCGGCAGCATCGTGGCCGCGGTCGAGGCCGGCGCCGAGGTCGTCCCGGTCTCGATCGGCAAGCCGGCACCGCTCCTCCTGGAGATGGCCGCTCGTGCCGCCGGGATCCCCGTCCGCGACGCCGTGATGATCGGGGACGGAATCGCGACCGACCTTGCCGCAGCGGTCGCGATCGGGATCCCCTGCATCCTCATGTTGACCGGCGTCTCGTCGCGCGCCGACGTCGACGCCCTCCCGGCCGGACGACGGCCGGTCGCGCTCGCCGACGATGCGGCCGCCCTCGCGGCCGCCCTGGACGCGATTTGCCCGGAGGTGATCGGCCGCGCCGTCGTCTGATCCCGGCCCCACATCCGATCCGAGGGAGACCGTCATGTCCAGCATCCTGGTCACCGGAGCGTCCGGTTTCGTCGGGAGCCACCTGCTCCCGGAGCTGCTCGGCGCGGGGCACCGGGTGGTGGCGCTGGTGCGCTCCCCGGCGAGCGGCGAGAAGGTCATCCGGCGCCTCGGCACGGCGCAGGCCGCGAACGTCGAGCTTCGCACCGGCGACGTCGACCGCCCGGCCACGCTACCCGCCGCGTTGGCCGGAGTCGACGCCGTTGTGCACCTCGTTGCGCTTGCTCGCGACCGGAGCGGAGGCCGGCAGCTCCTCGCGGTGAATCTCGACGGGACGCAGAACCTCGTCGCCGCGATGCAGGCGTCCGGTGTCCGGCGCCTCGTCCACCTTGGCGCCATGGGCGTCGAGGACCGCGACGAGCTGCACTACGCGAAGTCGAAGGCGCGTGCCGAGCGGGCGGTCCGGGAGAGCGGGCTCGACTGGACGATCCTCAAGCCCTCGCTGCTGTTCGGCCCGGGCGACGGGTTCTTCAACATCATCGCCGACCTGGTTCGTCTCTCGCCCGGGATCGTGCCCGTGCCGGGCGACGGGATGAGCCGCTTCCAGCCCCTCCACGTGGGCGACCTCGCGCTCTGCCTGCGCCTCTCGCTGGAGCGGCCCACGACGGTGGGCAGGGCCTTCGAGCTGGGCGGGCCGCGCGTCTGGACCTATCGCGAGATCACCGCGGAGGTCTGCCGCGCCACGGGACGACGCCGCGCCATCCTGCCGATGCCGCTGCCGCTCATCAAGCTCGTCGCCGGTGCGGCCGAGGCGGCGCACCTGCCCTTCCCGGTCGCGACCGACCAGCTCCGGCAGCTCGCCCTCGACAACATCGGACCGCTCGACGGCGTCCACGCCGCATTCGGCTTCGTTCCGCGCAGAATGGAAGGCGAGCTCCAGTACCTGCGTCGCCGGAAGGCGTCGCAGGGGCCGATGCCGACGACATGATGTCGTCGCTCCACCGATGGTCGAGAGGTTCGGTGCTCCGCCGCTGGTTCCCCGCCCTTGCATGGCTCCTCGCCGCCGTGGTCATCGCGCTTGGCTCGGCCGGAATCGTGGGCGGCCTGGACCACCTGCCCTCGACGGGCGCACGGCCCGAGCTCACGTATGGGTCCGACCGGGCAATCGCCCCGGGCCTCGACGCGGCGACGGTCGGCCTTCGGGCGCTCTCCGGTCAGGTCGACGCGCTCGCCGGCCAGGGCCGGGACGCGCTCACGGCGCTCGTGGCGCGCGACACGCCGGGCCTCCAGGCGGCCATCGGGGCCGGCGAGGCGCAGATCGTCACGATCCAGGCGTCGGCTCGCGAGCTCCGCGACCGGCTCGCCGCACTGCCGGGACTCGACGCCGTGGCTGCAGCCGCTCGATTCAGTCCCACGACCCTCGCTCGCTACGCGACCCTGGTGGCCGCGCTGCCAGCCGTCGACGCGCTCGACGACGACTGGACCCGCCTTGCGGCGGGATCCGTCCCGGCGACCGAGCTGACCGCGAACCTGGCCGCGCATGACGACATCGCCGGCCAGGCGGTCCGGCTGGGGGCTGCCGGGAAGTACGCGGCGGCGATCCGGACGCTTGCCCTGGCCGAGGCACAGCTGGCGGCCGCGCGGACCGTCCGCGATGCGCTCGCCTCGCGGATCGACACGAGCACGCTGGACACGTGGATCGACCGGAACGCGACCTACGATTCCGCGGTCGGCGATCTCTGGGCGGCGGTCCTCGCGTCACCGACGCGCGTGACGGACGCGGTTCGGACGGCAGCCGCGCGCGAGCGGACCGCCAAGGCACAGCTGCCCCAGGACACCACCGCGCTCGTGGTGATCCTCGGTGACGTGGCGCGCGGCGGCCTCAACCAGGCCGTCATCGCGATCGAGGAGGCGCGTGGACGGTTGCTGGACGCCTTCGCCGCGGCGGCCGCGCAGGCAGTCCCGGACGCCTCGCCCGCGCTAGACTGAGGCCGATCCCCGGCGCCCCGGCGTCGGTCAACTCGCGCCCCGGAGGAGCCCGACCTCGATGCAGCTTCGCGTGGTCTCCGATGAGCCCTGGAACGTGCCGGCCGACGTTCTCGTCCTTCCCTTCGTTGGCGAGCCCGCCTTCGAGGGCGAGCTGGCCGAGATCGATCGGCGCGCGGGCGGGGAGCTGCACGTGCTGGCAGGATTCCGCGAGCTCCGCTCCGAGCGCTACGCGAGCGCGCTCTCGTCGGCCGGCCAGCTGCCCGTCGGCCGCCTCCTCGCGATCGCCGCGGGGCCGGCCTCCGGGCTGGATCGCGAGACAACCGTGCGACTTGGGGCCGCGATGCAGCGTCGCCTCGCCGGTCGTCCGGTGCGTCGGCTCGCCGTCTGGCTCGGGGCTGTCGCAGCCTCTCTCGAGGGTGGGGACGAGGCTGCCGCTGAGCTGATCACGCGCGGCATCGTGGAGGGCAGCTACGATCCCGCGGCACTCTATGCGACCGGCGATGCGGTCGCGGAGGCAGGACCGCCGGCCATCGAGGAGCTGATCCTCATCGTCGCCGGGGCCGCCGTTGCGCCTGCAGCGACGCACGCGGCGGAGCGTGGCGTCGTGGTCGGCGAGGGAACGAACCTGACCCGACGACTCGCCAATCGGTCGGCCAACGACGTCACGCCGCAGGTCCTCGCCGACGAGACGCGGGCCCTGGCGGCCGCGCACGGCCTCCGGGTGGACGTGCTCGACGAGAAGCAGGCGGCGAAGCTCGGGATGGGGATGTTCCTTGCGGTGGGGCAGGGGAGCGTGAATCCACCCCGGATGATCGTCCTCCGCTCCGGCGGGAAGGACGAGACGGATGCCGCCGGCCGGCGGCTCGCGCTGGTCGGAAAGGGTGTCTGCTTCGACTCGGGCGGCATCAGCATCAAGCCCGCCGACCGGATGGACGAGATGAAGACGGACAAGACCGGGGCCTGCACGGTGATCGCCGCCGCCATCACGGCCGCCCGGCTCGCCCCCGGGATTCCGCTGCTCGCGATCGCGCCTGCCGTCGAGAACATGCCCGGACCGGGCGCGTCCCGTCCCGGGGACGTCGTGCGCGCGATGAACGGGAAGTCGGTCGACATCATAAACACCGATGCGGAGGGCCGGCTCATCCTCGGTGACGCGATGACCTATGCGGAGCACCTGGGCGCCACTCACATCGTGGACGTCGCCACGCTCACGGGCGCGGTCGCGCGCGCGTTCGGGCACCTGGTCACGGGCGCATTCGGCGATCCGCAGCCCTGGTACGACGAGCTCACGGCGGCGGCAGCCCGCGCCGGCGAGCGATTCTGGCAGCTGCCCCTGGTCGAGGGATACTGGCCCGAGATGAAGAGCATGACCGCCGACATGGTGAACAGCAGCTCGCCCGAGGCCGGGCTCATCAAGAGCGCCCTCTTTCTCCACCAGTTCGTGACGGTGCCGTGGATCCACGTCGACATCGCCGGGTCCGCCTACTACCGCAAGCCCACGGCCTGGGCGCCGCACGGAGCGACGGGCGTAGCGACGGCGACGCTCGTCGAGCTCGCGCTGGCGGGCGCCCGCTGACCCGCGGGCGGACGGGCGTACGCCAGCCGTCCCGCTTCCCGCCGAACGCGGCACGGGGCATACGGCGATGACGCCCTTCGAGGTCGGGGGTCTCGCCGTCGACGAGCGGTCGCTGGCCGCCGTCCTTGGAGTCACCGGTGCGGGGTGGGGATTCATCGCCGACCGCATCGGCGCCCGCTGGCCCGCCCACGAGGACAGCAGCGTGCGTGCGATCGACTGGCGAACGCTCGTCGTCGTTCTGCTCGGCGGGGCGTCCCTCGCTGCGCTGCCGCCGCGCGTGGCCGACATCGGGCAGGTAATCCTCTTCGGCGGCTACTTCCTCGCTCTCACGCTCCTGCTTGCCACCGATCTGGACCAACGGCTCCTGCCCGACCTCGTCACGCTGCCGCTGATGGTCGTCACCCTTGTCGCGGCCGTGGCCGGCTGGAGTCCGCTGGTTGCGGGTCAGCTGGGCTGGGCGGTGCTGGCCGCGGTCGCGATCCCGGGCTTCCTCTTCGCGATCTCCCTGCCGTTCGGCGCAGGCGCCATCGGCATGGGGGACCTCAAGCTCCTGGTCTCGGTCGGCCTCCTCACCGGGCTCGCACGCTCGATCGCCGGGCTGGTGGTTGGGGCGCTGGTTGCTGGCGTCGTGATCGGCCTCCTTCTCCTGCTGCGGCGGGTGACGCTGCGGACGTACGTCCCATTCGGGCCGTTCCTCATCATCGGCGCCTTCTGGGCGGTTCTCGTCAGCCTCTGACGCAGAGCCGGTACGCTCGGCACGGCATCCCGTGACCGGATGCCCCCCGCCGCGCTCGCTCGACCGGAGTACCATCGGGGTGCCGGGTCGTCCCTGAGGCTGTGCCCGCTTCGGACGGCGACATCACCGGCGGGCCTGCAACCCGCCAAAGCGTGGCCGAGAGCCGCGCTTGCACGGAGCTACCCGCTCGAAGATGCCGACGCCTCTCTGATGCGCCACAATCGCGACGTGACCCGCAGCGACGTGGGACTTCCCGCGTCACGCCTCCCCACGACCGCTCCAGGGCGCGCCAACGGCTGGAGCCGGCGCGGTCGGCCGGCCGTCCTCCTGCGGGCGGCGCTCACGTCGCGGCCGCGCATCACGCCGCGCCTGCTGGTCTTCCTCCTCGTCATCCCGCTCGTCGTGGGCGTCGCGGCGCCGCCACGGGTGCGCGGCGACGACCTTGCAAGTGCCCAGGCTCGCCAGAAGGCGCTGCAGCAGAAGATCGCTGACCAGAAGGCCGAGGTGGCGAGGCTCCGTGACCTGCAGACCGGCCTGGCCTCGGACATCGCGTCGACCAGCAAGGCGCTCGGCGGCATCAACGCGGACCTCGCGTCGACGAAGAAGCAGATCTCCGGCCTGACGACGAAGATCGCCGCGGTCCGGGCCGTCTACACGGACCTGGTGCAGCAGGTGGACCTGCTGGACCGCCAGGTAGTGGCCCTGGGCCAGGAGCAGGCCGACAAGGCGAAGGAGCTCTCGGACCGCAAGGCGATGCTGGCGGCTCGTGTCCGCGAGGCCTACCGCACGGATCGCACGCCCCTGATCCAGCAGCTGCTCGCCGCCGGCTCGATCGCCGACGTCATGCAGGACGTCGGCTCGTACATGGACTTCGGCAGCCAGGACCAGGCGATCGCGACGCAGATCGTCCAGGATCAGCAGACCCTCGACGCCCTCGGCGTGCTGCTCGTCCAGACGCGCACGGCGAAGGATGACCTGCGCCAGGAGACGCTCGCCCAGAAGGTGCAGCTCGACGGGCAGGTGGCGACTCTCAAGGTCGCGAAGACACGCCTCGCCGCGCTGCAGGCGGAGACGGCTCGCCAGCTCGCAATCCAGCAGACGGCATGGGCAAAGATCTCGAGGAACGCGGCTGCGGTCAAGCGGGCCCTGGCCCTCGACGCGCAGGCGCAGCGTCAGCTCGCGGCCCGGATCGCGACGCTCCTCGCGCAGCAGCACCAGTTCGGGAACGTGCCGTCCGTCTTCAACGGCACGCTGATCTGGCCGCTCAGTGGCGTGATCACCCAGGAGTTCGGCTGCACCGGCTTCCCCTCGGAGCCGCCGATCGGCAACTGCGCGCACTTCCACCAGGGCATCGACATCGCCGCGCCCATGTACACGCCGATCCAGGCCGCGGGCGACGGGGTGGTGCTCTTCGCCGGTCCCAATCCGTATGACCCCTATCCAAAGGCGTGGATCGTGATCATCGCCCACAGCGAAAGCCTGCTCACCTGGTACGCCCACGTCGACAACGGCTCGCATGGGATCACGGTGGCGGCGGGCCAGACGGTGAAGGCCGGCCAGGTGATCGCCTACGTCGGGATGACCGGCCGGACGACGGGACCACACCTCCACTGGGGCATCGAGTACAACTCCGAGTTCGTGAACCCGCGCCTCTTCGTCTGAGCCCGGCGATGTGGCTGCGCGCACCAAACGCAGCCAGCCGGAGACCCCGGGTCAGCCCGGCCCGCCCCCCAGTCCCAGGTCGGCGCCCGCACCGACCGTGCTACGATCGGCCCGGAGCGCGTCCACGGATCCCCTCTCGGTCGTGACGAGGATGTGTGCATGAAGCGGACCATGGCGGTGATCCTCGCGGGCGGTGAAGGCGCACGCCTGTCGATCCTCTCGGAGAAGCGGGCCAAGCCCGCCGTCCCCTTCGGCGGCAAGTACCGGATCATCGACTTCGCCCTGAGCAACTGCGTCAACTCGGATATCGACAACGTCGTGGTCCTTACGCAGTACAACCCGCGCTCGCTCAACGATCACATCGGCCAGGGGCGCCCCTGGGACCTGGATCGGAACACCGGCGGGGTCCGCCTCCTCCAGCCGTATATCGGTCGGGGCAAGACGAGCGACTGGTACCGGGGTACTGCCGACGCGGTCCACCAGAACTTCAACGTGCTCGACCAGGCGGCCGGGGACGCGGTCGTGATCCTGGCCGGCGACCACGTCTACAAGATGGACTACCAGCCCTTCGTGGCGTTCCACCGCCGCAAGCGCGCCGATGTCACGCTCGCCGTCCGCCGGGTCCCGCTGGCCGATGCGACGCGGATGGGCATCCTGGCGATGGACGAGACGGGCCGGGTCACCGACTTCACCGAGAAGCCGAAGCAGCCGAAGTCGGACCTCGCGAGCATGGGCGTCTACGTGTTCAGCAAGCGTGCGCTGCACCGCTGGCTCGCGGAGTCCCGCGACGACTTCGGCGGCGACGTGATCCCCGACATGATCAAGGGCGGCGCGCGGGTCTATGGCTACCGCTTCGAGGGGTACTGGCAGGACGTCGGCACGATCCAGAGCTACTGGGAGGCCAACATGGCCCTCCTCGAGGACCGGCCGGATCTCGATCTGTACGATCGGGAGTGGCTCATCCATACCCGCTCCGAGGAGCGCGCACCGGGCAAGGTCGGGGCGACCGCCCAGATCCACCGGAGCCTCATCTCGCACGGCTGCCTGGTCGAGGGGATGGTCGTCAACTCGGTCCTCTCGCCGGGCGTGGTTGTCGGGGTCGGCGCCGTCGTGCGCGACTCCATCGTGATGTTCGACTCGGTGATCCGGCCGGGGGCGATCATCGACCGTGCGATCCTGGACAAGGAGGTCACCGTCGGTCCGGGGGCGATCGTCGGCGAGGGGACCGACCTCGGCGTGGTCAACCGCCTGACACCCGGCCATCTCAACACCGGGATCACCATCGTCGGCAAGCAGGCCGTCATCCCGCGCGGCGTGCGGATCGGTCGCAACGTGCGGATCGACCCGAACGTTCGCGCCACCGACTTCCCGAGCCGGACGGTCGAGTCCGGCGCCACGATTCTTCGCCACGAGGGTCGCGGGCGAAGCCGGCAGGGCGCACCGGCGGACCCGGCCAAGGCGGCCGGTCACGCGGCCGAGGCATCCGCGGGATCGGGGCGCGCTCCGACCGGCCGGCGCGGGTCGAGGGCCGACTGAGCGGCCTCGCCGATCCCGACGCATCCGCGATCGAGTCCTGGCTCGCCGAGCTGCGCCTCGAGCCCGCGGACCGGATCGACCGCGAGGGAACGAGCGCCTGGGATCTCCGGCTCGACGGCAGACGCCGCTTCGACGTGCCGGTGACGGTCATCCTCGACCCTTCGGTCGGCGCGTTCGTCTGGCTCCACATGGCGCCGCCCATCGGCGACGGGCTGCGCCGGTCGTACCGGAAGCTGCTCCGCTGGAACGACGAGTTCCCCTTCGTCAAGTTCAGCCTGGCCGCCGACGACCGGCCGATCGCGACCGTCGAGATCCCGACCGGCGGGCTCGACCGCGACGCGCTTGGCCTGGGAATCGCCCGGCTCCTCGCGATCTGCGACCTGCTGCTGGAGGAGACCGCCGAGTGGATCTGGCTCGGCGGCCGGGTCCCGGAGCCCGGAGCCCGGATCGGACGCAACGTCGGCCTTCTCGACGCGTACGCCGATCGCCTGGGCGAGCTCGTGCCGGCGGCGCCCACCGAACCCACCTGAGCACGAGCCTGAGCACGGAGGGCCGTCCGTGGAGGCTGGTACACTCCCGGGCAGCGCGGAGCCCGGGCGGTCGAGCAAGGCCCGGTCCCTTCGCGCCACCGGCCGTCCCATCCGCCGTGCCAGGAGCCGCACCCCAGCCGTGACCCGAAGCGCATGCGACTGAAACCGCACCGCCCGTCCAACGAGATCCTCTCCGGCGAGTCCGCAGACGTCTACTTCGATCGCGCACGCCGGATCATGGAACGCGAGGGGCTGGACCCGATCGTGGTCATGGAGGTCTTCAGCCGCGGGTCGGGCATCCTGTGTGGGATCGACGAGGCGAAGAACCTGCTTGCGCATGCCCTCGAGCACGCCGACCCGGCCGAGGTGACCGTGGAGGGGCTGGACGACGGCGACACGTTCTCGTCAAAGGAGGTCGTCCTCAGGATCCGGGCCCGCTACCGCCAGTTCGGCCTGTATGAAACGGCGATCCTGGGCATGATGGCCCAGGCCAGCGGGTGGGCGACGGCGGCCCACGAATGCGTGGAAGCCGCCGCCCCGCAGCCTGTCATCAGCTTCGGGGCCCGCCACGTGCATCCCGACGTCACGGACGTGCTGGACTACGCAGCGATCGTGGGCGGGTGCGTTGGCGCGTCTACGCCGGCCGGGGCGCGGCTCGCGGGCCTCAACCCCACCGGCACGATGCCCCACTCGCTCGTGCTGATCGTCGGGGACACCGTCCGGGCCGCCCAGGCCTTCGATCGCGACCTGGAGGCGGACGTGCCCCGGATCGTCCTGGTCGACACGTTCAAGGACGAGGCGGAGGAGGCGCTCCGCGTGGCGGACGCGCTCGGCGACAAGCTGTACGGGATCCGCCTGGATACGCCGTCGGAGCGGGGTCGCGTGACCGCCGATCTGGTCAAGGAGATCCGGGCCCGCCTCGACCAGGCCGGCCACGGGCACGTGATCATCGTGGTCTCGGGCGGTCTGACCCCTGATCGGATCCGGTACTTCAAGGAGCAGGGCGCCCCGGCGGACAATTTCGCGGTGGGCAGCTACATCAGCGGCGCCAGCCCGATCGACTTCACCGGCGACATCAAGGAGATCGACGGGAACGCGATCGCCAAGCGGGGCCGGATTCCCGGCATCACGGCGAGCCCGCGGCTCACAAGGGTCGACCTGGCCGCCTGGCGCGCCGGCGACTGACGCACGCCCGCATGCGGACACAGCAACCCGTCGCTCCGGCTCCCGGCCGCGACGTCCTGACGCGCGACGAGGCCGCGAGTCGCGCCACCCGGGTGGGGCGGATCGCGTATGACATCGCGCTCGACTTGACGGCCGACCAGGCGACGTATCGCGGCGACGTCCACCTCGCCTTTCCGGTTCTCGGCAGCGGGGACCTCTTCCTCGACTTCCGCGGCGGCGTCATCGAGCGGCTCGAGGTCAACGGCACGGCCGTGGACCCGCCCGAGCGCCCGGGCGCTCGCATCGTCCTGCCCGGCGGGCTTCTTGCGCCGGAGACGCGCGTTCACGTCGTCTACGAGAACGACTTTGACCGCAACGGCGACGGCTTCCACCGGTTCGTGGACCCGGTCGACGGCGAGGTGTACGTCTATTCGAACTTCGAGCCATTCGAGGCGCACCGCCTCTTCCCCTGCTTCGACCAGCCCGACCTCAAGGGGACCCTCGCGATTTGCGTGACGGCACCCCGCTCCTGGGCAGTGATCTCGAACAACGTGGTCGAGACCGTGCACGACGAGCCCGACGGCCGGCGGACGCACCGCTTCGCGACGACGCCGCCCATCTCCACCTACCTCGCAGCGGTCATCGCCGGCCCGTACGTTGGCGTCCACGCGGAGCACCGCGGCATCCCGATGG
>Ga0302322_100005504_pt1 | contig 11104 bp, 7 predicted proteins | sample Fen_T0_2_FD_203757 | JGI IMG/M metagenome (GOLD analysis project Ga0302322, IMG submission 203757) | Peat permafrost microbial communities from Stordalen Mire near Abisko, Sweden - Fen_T0_2 | ecosystem: Environmental > Terrestrial > Soil > Wetlands > Permafrost | place: Sweden: Abisko... | reverse complement strand
CCAGGGGTCGTTCGGAAACACCTTGCCGGTGCGTTCCTTGACGAGCGCCTTGAAGCGCTTGACGAGTTCGGCCTGGTCTTCGGCGGTGAGCTCGCTGTCGACGATGTTGCGGCCATATTTCTCGTGCTTGAAACTTTCGATGACCGTTTCAAACGGCTCGTGGTCTTCGCCTTCCTTCTTCTGCACGCCGAGCACCACGTCGCCATACATCTGGATGAAGCGGCGGTAGCAATCCCACGCGAAGCGGGGGTTCTTGGTCGTGTCGGCGAGGGCGACGACCGTCTGGTCGTTCAGGCCGAGGTTCAAAATGGTGTCCATCATGCCGGGCATGGAATCGCGGGCGCCGGAGCGCACGGCGACGAGCAGCGGGGTGCCGCTGGTGGCACCGAACTTCGTACCCATGATCTTCTCCATGTTGACCACGCCGGCGGCCATCTGGGCCTGGAGTTCCTGCGGATAGGTCTTCTTGTGGGCGTAAAAATAGGTGCAGACTTCGGTGGTGATGGTGAAACCGGGAGGCACCGGGAGGCCGATGCGGGTCATTTCGGCGAGGTTGGCACCTTTGCCGCCGAGGAGGGGTTTCATGCTGCCGTCGCCGTCGGCTTTTTTATTGCCCCAGGTATAGACGTATTTGATGGATTTTGATTTGGCCATAAATTCGATGATTATGATTCGATTATTGCGTGTGAAAACGAGGAACCAAAATAACAAACGAGTCGTTGGAGTCAATGGCGCACACGCGGGGGTTTCAAATCTCGCGGGGGATGCCAATCAAAACCAGGGCGAAGCCAGCGGGGCGCGCAGAAATGCAGGTTTCACCGGTGCAGTGGATATTAACACAAACCGCTAACCTTCAATTGCTTAATAAATAAACCCGCCCGCCTTACCCCAGCAGGCGATGCACTTCCTTGAGTTTGGCAATGATGTTGATGTCGGCCCCGCAGGACGGCATGCAGTCGCCGCAGGCAATGCAGGCGGTGCCATCCTTGGTCAGGGTCTGGTATTCGCTGCGGGCGCGGGCAAGCTCATGGTAATCCAGGGCATAACGCTCGTAGCGCAGGATGTCCGCAATGGCAATGTGCTCGGGACAGTGCGAGACGCAATCGGCACACAGCAGGCACGTCAAACCCTTGTTGTAAGCCGCGAGCAAACCGAGTGCGTGCCGGTCGCCGGCGCTCATGGTTTTGGACCGGGCGGCGGCGACGTTTTCTTGCAACTGATCAAAATTCTTCGTGGCAATGACGGCGGCCGTGAGGTTGGGATTGGCCATCAGCCATTTCACCATGGCGGTGCCGGGCGTGCTGTCTTTATAGCGCGGTTCGGCGAGCAGGGCCTGAAACTTCTTGTCCGTGGCCGCCCGCCCCACCCCGCCCATGGTCTTCATGGCGATGGTGCCGAAATCCTTCTGTTTGGCCAGCGCCAGGACATCGTCCAATTCCTTTTTGTCACCGTAAGTATAAAAGAACTGCGCGGCTTCGTAGGGCGAGTGATCGATCAGATAGCTGACAATGTCGTACGCCATGTCGCCGCCGAGGTTGTTGTAATGATGCTGGGAGATAGCGAGATGCTTCACCAGCCCCTCCTTTTTCAGCCGCTCGTAGGCGCGGGTCACTCCGGGCTCGCTCTTCGCCTCAGCAATGGAGTGATAGCCAAAGTGAAATTTGAACACGTCGAAATAACCCACGCCGGAGCGGGCGACGGCCTGCTTCACGAATTGATAATGCTGTTCCTCGTCAATGTGACCTTTCATGTGGTCGCCGCCCACGCGGTCCACGGTGATTTCCAAGAAGTAAGCTTCGCGCGGCTGGCTTTTGATCGCCTCCGGCATGGTCGCGGCCGTCCACTTATGCGCCTTGTGCCAATAATTCACCCCCGCCTTGACCGCCACCGGGATGACATCCGCGCTCCAATCCGAGGCGCCGACGAGCGAACTGATCTCCAGCCCGGTCCGCCCATAGCGTCGCAGCGGCAGCGTGCCGGTGGCTTCGGCGGCCGCGGTGTTGAACGTGCCGGGGCCGGCCAGCGCGAGACCGGCCGCGCCCACGGCGCCCACGCGGATAAAGTCGCGCCGGTTCAGTCCTTTGGGTTCTTGATTTGAGTGATTCATGCGTGCCTCCAATAAAAATCAAAAAGTGGGGTTGTCTGGGTCAACTGAACCACGACCGGGCAGAGCTGTCAACGGGGAAGGCGAAAAAGCGCAACCGGCAAAACGGGAAGCGTCCGCCAACGTCAACAGGGCCGCGCGGCCGGGTGGATTAAAAATTGGGTTTGATTTGCGTCCTATTGGGTTTGTTTTCAACTTTTGATTTTTCGTCCAGAATTAATTAACTCCAAACAGCGCGAACACTCGGGAGTTTGAGGCGAGGGTCGAAAGCGGCCAAAGCGCATTCTTAATAGCGGCGATTGATTCAAGGCACCACGCGGGTTCGATAAAACCGGACGGAAATCGCGTGCTCATTGGGGTCAAAGAACTCCGCCGCGCCAAGGTCGTTGGCAGTAACCGTGCCTAAAGTCTTCCAATGTATCAGATCAGCCGACGACTCGATGGTGGTCGCCCCTGCCAAAAGATTGTTGGCTTGAATGCGAAAACCGGATTGCGGCAGCGGCTCCAATTCAGGCAACTGGCAGGAGGGGATATTTTCCAAGGCCCCCTTCGCGAGCGAGCCAAGACCGGAACTGTCAGGAGCGGCACAGGTGATAGGACCAGCGGCGGCAAGATTGGTAAAATAATTGCCGCCAGCGAATTGCAGGGCCTGAGGGTTCTGGAAATATTGCAGGGTAATCTGGGCGCGAAGGTAGCTGGTGCCATCCGTCAGCAGTACAGCGATATGTCCCTCATTTCCAATGGCAAAGCTGGAAAGTGTGGCCCCGGCATCCGGGCCTGGCGGTCTTTGGGAGGCGTCAATCACGAGGTCACCGGGCTGGGACAAGGCGAGGTCTGTCAATCCCTGAAGCCGCCAGCCGTTGGTGGTGACGAGATGGCCGGCAGCATCCAGCGCAAAATTGCCATCACGCGTCGCATAAAACGAGTTGTCGGCCGGATTACGGACGCTGAAAAACCCCAGGCCGTTAATGGCCAGTGCGGTTGGGTTGGTCGTGCTTTGCATGGATCCCTGGCTGAAGTAATTTAATTTGCGTCGGGCCGCCAGCAGGCTGGCGTCAAACTGTTTGGGTTCCACACAGCCGGCGGCAATCCAGCCGAGTCCGGATTGTTCGGGAACGGTCAGCGGACTCCAGTCCAGACCGTTGGTATGCAGCGGATAAAGACTGAAGTTGGTCCGGACGAGTTGAGCTGGCTGGAGACAATCGCGCAGCAGAATTTGACCGGCAGTAAAAGTGGTTCCGTCTGACGCAGTGACCAAAACCTTGCCGGAGCGCTTGAAAGAGACACAACTCAATGGCGGCATGAGGTTCAGATGAATATCGCCCACCTCCGCCAAGTGGTCATCGCTGAATCCCTGCACCCGCAGACCGGAATAGTTGACCAGATACCCGTTGGTATCGAGTTCAAAGGCCCCCGCGCGCGTGGCGAAGAGCGCCTTGCTTTCCGGGTCACGCAGGATGAAATAGCCGTTGCCCTCGATTCCGAAATCCGTCGGCACGCCGGTTTGATGGAGCAAACCGTGCGTCAGCAAAGGAGCGGGGCCTTGCACCTGGTTTAATGCCACGGTCGCAACGGGCGGTTCCAAGCTGCCGCCCTGCAACAAGCCCAGGCCATTCGTCCCCGGTGGCTGGGCCGACGGCAAGCCGCCCATCGCCGGATCAAGGTGGTAAATAAAGGCGCCAGCCTTGCGCAATAATTCAGGACGACTCGGGTTTTGAAGCAATATCTGCCCGCCCACGAACTTGTTGCCATCGGTCAAAACCAGGTGGATCGTCCCATCCAAATCAATCTGGTAATCTTCAACCGGCGAAAGATTGCCGCCTGGCACCTTTGAAATGCCAACATAGAGGTCGCCCCGATTGGTCAAGGTAGCGTCGCTAAATCCCTGCACCCGCAGGCCTTCGCTGGTAACCAGGAATCCATTGACGTCCAAAAAGAATTGCCCGTAGCGGGTCACGTACAGCAGGGAGGAATCGGGATCTCGCACCATGAAAAAACCCGGGCCGAAAATCGCGAAATCCGTTCGGCGGCCGGTTTCCATTAACGGGGAATTAACCACCGGCCCGCCGATGACTTGGGCTGACGCCAATTGGACGAGCAGCAGGAGCAGGAGCGGCAACCAATATTGCCGCCGCCCGCAGGCAACTTTTGCCAGCCGGCGGGAAAATTCAAGGGCAGACCGGGTCAAAATCCTCATCAACACTTGTTAAGCATCGGAGATGCCAATACGACAAAACCTTTCGGCCTCGACGGAACCGGAGGCTCGATCTCCGCCCAGCGCGTGCATCGGAACAAGGTCCTTGGTTTAATTCATCGCAATCACACGCGGGATTGAAAGGCAAAGTATGAACACGAAGCATCTCTCCCCGGCCCTCCCCATTTTGCCAGCGCAAAATGCGGCGAGGGAGAAAAAGATATGAAAACAACAAAGTTTCATTATTTTCTGACCAGCCATTTAAATGGCTTATCAATAACGATGGCGATGACCAAACGAGTCAGGCAATCATGGATTCCTTTTAACTGAGCCGACCGGACATTTTTATGAGCAAACGCAGCTATCATCTTGGCCTTGCCATCACGGCAACGGCCCTGGCTTTGACCTTGGGCGACGGTGAACAAGCCGGGGCGGGCGAGGTCACAACGAAAACAACCGCCAAAGAGGCAGCGGCGGCGCGCAGTGTCAGCAACCGCCTGGCGGCCATTGCCGCCGCAGGCGAGCCCATCACCCTGGCCGCTTTGGACCAGCAATATGTCACGCCGCCGGCCGGCGAAAATGCCGCACCACTTTACGAGCTGGCCTTTGCCGCATTCAAAAATGAGGACCCGCAATCGGCGACCTTCGTGGCGGATAATATAGCGGCGCTGCCGCTGTTGGTGAAGGCGGCGGAACGCAAGGCCTGCCGGTATCCGGTGGTGCTGACGAACGGATTCGCAACCTTCCTTCCCCATTTGCTCAAGATCAAGCACGCAGCGACGTTGTTGCAGAAGGTGGCGGTGAATCAGACCGCGAAAAAGCGTCCGGATGCCGCCACCACCACCCTGCTGGCTGGCCTAAGTCTGGCTTATTCGCTCGATAATGAGCCGTTCATCATTTCCAAGCTGGTGGAGCTGGCCTCGATCAAATTAATCTTGGATGGCATGGCCCAATCCTTCTCGCTCCAGCCATTTTCCGATGTCCAGTTGAAAAGTTTGCAGGCGGCACTGAAGACGTCCGAAACTGGAACTTCCCTAAGCCGGGCGCTGATCGGCGACCGCGCCTCGATGATCTACATCTTTCAATTGTCGGACACGGACATGGCCAAATTCGAAAAGGACTACATCGGAAGCAGCGAGGCGGTGGATCTGGTGGACTACCGCAAGACGGAAAAGTTTCAACCAGACTTCGCTTTTGGCTTGGATTACATGTCCAATTTGGTGGCGCTGGCAGGCATGCCCTGTCCCCAGTCATTGGATAACTTGCCCAAGTCCGTTGACCAATTAGAAACAGCAACGGCGCAGGGGTTCATTCTGTCCCAAATTTTGTTGCAGGGCGACGGCGCGAGCTTCGGCAAATCGGCGGAAGCCACCGCGCGGATTCGGTCCGCTCAGGTGGCGGTGGCGGTGGAACGCTACCGCTTGCAGCACGCCAACGCCTTGCCGGGGGTGCTCACGGATTTAGTGCCGGAATTCCTGACCGCAATTCCCGCCGATCCATTTGATGGCCAGCCCTTGCGTTTCAAACGACTGCCGGCCAAAGGCTATGTCATTTACAGCGTCGGCAAGGATCGGAAAGACGACGATGGCATTGAGAAGGCCCCCGATGGCAAAACCCAGCTCGACCTTGCCTTCACGGTAAAAAGGTGAAGAAGATCTTGTCCTTTCAGTCAAAAGGACACAGCGGGGAACATCTGAACGCAGTTTTTGGTTGAATGCTTCGCAATAGCACGTAGTGTTTAAAGGCAAAACACGAAACCCCTCTCGGCACGAGGACAATACATGGGTGACAGTTTGGACACTCGACCTCTGGGTCAAGCCATGTAGTATCTGGATTGTGTTACATCTTATTCACCACTACCGTTGGATATAGTTCTCAAGCTGCTCCATTAACTGATATTCCCGAAGAAATCCGGAGCATGACAACCGGCTTGGTTTCCGCGTTAAAATGAAAACCCTAAAACAGCGAATAAATGTGCAAAAGCTGTTAAAGCTATTGAATGGCGGGTGCAAAGTGGGCGCTTTGCTGACCTTGGCGCTTTCCTTTTGTTTTGTTGCGTTTAGAACAAAGCTGGCGCTTACGAGTCTGATTATAGTGTTCTTTACGACAAGTAATATGGTTGCAGCTGGTTCACTTTTAGTTGCGACCCTGGAAATTCTTCGATTTTCCGCCCACCGCACATCCAAAAAGGAAGTTTTTAGAGTGGTGTTGTTTTACGGCTCCTTTGCCTTGGCAATCTTTGTTGTTACAGCCTGGTTTTGCTTGAGTGCGTTGTCAGGGCGTTAAGGGAATCCTCTGAAAAGTCCGAGAAAAAGGACAAAAAGTGAGTGAAGTGGAGCTGGGGCATTACACGCGGGTGACGCAGGCGGTCAGAAAACAAAACGGCATTTTTCCAGGATCGTTTCACGGATTGGGAAAAGACTTACGCGAATTTCGCGAATTGACACGAATTTTTTTGGCGGAGCGATCAGTAAGAATTAAAAAAACTGCGATACGGCAGATTTCAAATCAGCGCTACGGACTCACGGCGCACGGCGACGACCGGCCGACGAGCGCGCGCGCCCAGCGCGAAATCCGGATCATAAAATTCGCCGACAAACCCAGCCGGTTGCGGCGGCGCAACGACGCGCCATGCGCCTTGAGTTGCTCCACCACCTGGGTGCGGCCAAACATGGCGGCAAACATCAGCGGCGTCATGCCCGCGCCATTGTCGGCGTCAATATCGGCCCCCTGCTCCAGCAGCAACGCCACGACCTCGGCGTAGCCCTTGAAGGCCACGCCCCCCAGCGGGGTCTGGCCACGATCGTTCCGGCGGTTCACGTCGGCACCGTGCTCCAGCAAGAGCCGGGCGGTGGCGGCATTGCCGTTGTAGCTGGCCAGCATCAGCAACGTATTGCCTTTGGCATCGGCCAGATTTACCGGCAGGCCGTGCCGCAGCATTTCGGCCAGCTCAGCGGTTTCGCCGTGGCGGGCGAAGTTGAGCGCCAGGAGCTGCAGCTCGGCATAGCGCTTTTCTTCAGATTCAGTAATGACGGTTTGCATATTTTTTGGCCGCGCGACGGGTTACCGCCCGCCGCGCGGCGATTGACGGTTGCTGGGCCGAATTATTTGCCCGCCGCGCCGTTCCTGACCCCCAGCGCGTTGGCCACGCCCGCAGCGTAGGCGGGATCGGCCTTGTGGAAATGCACCAACTGGCGCTGCACGATTTCCTCCGGCACCCCGGCCATCGCGGCGGCCACGTTGCCGAAGAGCTGTTGCTGTTGCCCGGGCGTCATGAGCCGGAACAAATCGCCGGGCTGGGTGTAATCGTCGTTGCCGTCGTGGTGGTTGTACCGGTCCGCGTCGCCGGAAATCTTCAGCGGCGGCTCGGCAAAACGCTCGTCCTGCACGGGCCCGCCAAAGCTGTTCGGCTCATAATAGGCATCCGAGCTTTTCGGCGCATCAAAGCGCATCGGGCCGTCGAGATGATAGGTGTTCACCGGCACCTTTGGCCGGTTCACCGGCAGCATCTCATAATGCGCGCCGAGGCGGTAGCGGTGCGCGTCGGCGTAGGAGAAGATGCGCGCCTGCAACATTTTATCCGGCGAGAACCCGATGCCGGGCACGATGTTCGACGGACTGAAGGCTGATTGCTCGACCTCGGCAAAATAATTTTCCGGATTGCGGTTCAATTCCAAAACCCCGACATCAATCAGCGGATAATCTTTGTGCGACCAAACCTTCGTGAGGTCGAAGGGATTCCAGCGATACGTCTCCGCGTCTTTCTCCGGCATGATCTGCACACTGAACCGCCATTGCGGAAACTCACGGCGTTCAATGGCCTCGAACAAGTCCCGCTGGGAACTTTCGCGATCCTTGGCCACCACCGCCTGGGCCTCGGCGTTGGTCATGCACGCGATGCCCTGGAGGGTCTTGAAATGAAACTTCACCCAAAAACGCTCGTTTTGCGCATTGATGAGACTGTAGGTGTGGCTGCCAAAGCCGTTGAGGTGGCGCAGGCTCTTGGGCAGGCCGCGGTCGGACATGAGAATCGTCACCTGATGCAGCGACTCGGGCGAGAGCGACCAGAAATCCCACATGGCGGTGTTGCTGCGGAGATTGCTCCGCGGATGCCGCTTCTGCGTGTGGATGAAGTCGGGGAACTTCAGCGGGTCGCGCACAAAGAACACCGGGGTGTTGTTGCCGACCAGATCCCAATTGCCTGCGTCGGTGTAGAATTTTAAGGCAAAACCGCGCACGTCGCGCTCGGCATCCGCAGCCCCGCGCTCGCCGGCGACGGTGGAGAAGCGCAACAGCGTGTCCGTTTTGGCCCCGGGCTTCAGCACACTGGCCTTGGTGTATTTCGTGATGTCGTGCGTGATGGTCAGGGTGCCGTAGGCGGCCGAACCCTTGGCGTGCACGGTGCGCTCCGGAATGCGCTCGCGGTTCTGGTGGGCCAGCTTCTCGAGGAGCTGGTAATCCTGCATCAGCAGCGGGCCGCGCGGGCCGGCGGTGAGCGAGTTCTGATTGTCGGCGACCGCATTGCCGCCGGTGGTGGTCATTATTTTGTTGGGCATAGGATGTTGCTGGGTTTCGTTGCCGGAGCCATTAAATCAAATCGTCAGCTATTGTTGAAATACTTAGTTCCTTTGGTTACCATAGGACCTGCCTATGGAAATGCAACAGCTTCGCTATGTCGTCGCGGTGGCGCGGACGGGTAATTTCTCGCGCGCCGCCGAGCAATGCCACGTCTCCCAGCCGTCGCTCAGCCAGCAAATCCTGAAGCTGGAGGATGAACTGGGGGAGCGTCTGTTCGACCGGCTGAAACGCGAGGCCAAGCCCACGCCCCAGGGCGACCTGTTCCTGCGCCGCGCCGTGCGCATTCTGGAGGAAGTGGATGCCGCGAAACGCGAGGCGCAGGAGGCCACCGAACTGCTGCGCGGCTCGGTGACGGTCGGGGTGCTGCCAACGATCGCCCCCTATTTGCTCCCGGCGGTCATGGTGGCCTTCACCAAGAAATTTCCCGGCGTGGAGATCGTCATCCAGGAAGACACCACGGCGCGCCTGTTGAAACTGGCGCTGGGGTATGAAATTGATTTTGCCCTGGCGAGCCAGCCCATTCGCGACGAGCGGCTGGAGATCCGCGAACTGTTCACCGAAGAATTGTTGCTGGCGCTGCCGCCCGGCCACCCGCTGACCGCCCGGCGCACCGTGCCGGTGGCGGCCTTGGAGCACGAGCGGCTCATCGTGATGAAGGCCGATCATTGCCTGGGCGACCAGGTGTTGAATTTTTGCAGCCGGCGGGAGTTGCACCCCAGCATCAGCTTTCGCAGCGCGCAACTGGAGACGGTGCAGGCGCTGGTGGCCTCCGGCCTGGGAATTTCACTGGTGCCGGCCATGGCCGCCCGGCGCCCGGGGGCAAATGCGCCGGTGTATCGCTCGCTGCCCGCGCCCAGACCGGAGCGGAAAATTGTCGCCGTCTGGCCGCAACCGCGTCCTCCGGGCCGGGCCGCCAATGAGTTTCTGAAGCTGGTTTCCGCGCGCTGCGCCAGTTCCCGGGCCTGAAGTTACTTCATGTTTTTAACAAACTCGTCCGCGCGGGCGATGGCTTGGTTCATCTGCCCGAGCAGCCGGTTGATTTCTTTCTGGATGCTGGCCGATTCGCCGTTGAGCGAGGCGATGGCCTGGGCGTTCAGATTGTGCTTCAGATAAATGACGTAATCGTTGAACTGCCGCAAAACCGGCGCCATGGCCTGCTCCGCCTTAATCAGGGCGGCATGCAGTTCCTCGTAGCGGCGCTTGGTGTCCGCCAGTTGCTGGCGGCTGGCAGCGCGCAGCGAGGGCGCGCTGATCTGGCCGTTCTCATTGTCCCATTCGACGAACAAGTCGCTGGCAACGGATTCCACCGCCCGGATGCGGCTGCGCACCGTCTCGGCCCGGCTCGCACAGGCGTCATATTCGCTTTTGAGCTGGCGGTAGGCGCGCTCGGCTTCACCGCCATCGAAGCTGGTGATTTCCTTCAGCCGCGTGAGGGCGTCCTTGAACTGCTGCTGGGCGGCCTGCTGGTCGTTGCGGGCCTCGCTGACGCGCTTTTTGAGCAGGTCGCGCTTGTAAACGCCGACCTTTTCATAGGCCGAGTAATAAACGCTGCGGCAGCCGGTGGTGTTGAAAATCAAGACGGCGGCGAGCAACGCGGGCAGCAATTGAAACATCTTTTTCATGAAATTTTAATAGATCTCCAAAAGTCTGCGCGGTGAACCACGAAAAAGCAAATTTGAATCCGCCGCCGGCCGGCGATGCCCACACCGCCACACCACGCTTCAACCTCTCGGCCGCCGCCCGCCGCGACCGGCTTGACTACGCTCCGATTGCCACCACCGCTCAACTGTCGCTTAGCAAGGCCGCATTTTTTTGGGGAAGCGGCTTCCGGTAAAAGCCTCAGCTTGTCACTATTCTCGGACCGACCCTTTCACGACCCTTTCATTCCAGCAGCCATCTCGTCGGTGGGCGATCAAAAACACAGGGAAACAAACCAGGTCAGCCGTCCCGCCGGGACTGGTGCTGATTATTCATCGCGTCCTGGCGTTGAAACGCCGGTCTATTGTCGGATGTCCCTGCGGGACGAGGCGGGGCGATCGCGCGGCTGCGAAAGGACGCTGCGGTGAGGCTAAATGGAGCCTCCTTACCTCGGCTGCTACAACGCCGTGTGCCAAAAGTAACTGTTACCCGGGCTGGGGTATCGTTGTGCCAAAAGGGTGTTACCCGATGGCCTTGGTTCTTGGTTAACTATTTGTTCGCTCCGAAGCGAGTTAAAACGAGCCGGGGGG
>Ga0302322_100005503_pt1 | contig 11106 bp, 9 predicted proteins | sample Fen_T0_2_FD_203757 | JGI IMG/M metagenome (GOLD analysis project Ga0302322, IMG submission 203757) | Peat permafrost microbial communities from Stordalen Mire near Abisko, Sweden - Fen_T0_2 | ecosystem: Environmental > Terrestrial > Soil > Wetlands > Permafrost | place: Sweden: Abisko... | reverse complement strand
AGGATCCCGGGCAGTTCATCGAGGACAACAGCTGAACCCGGCCCGCACCACTGCACCCGGCCTTTCCGCCCCGCGCACCTGGGTAGGTCAACTTCTCCATAGCGCCCGGAAATATCCGGAAATAGTGGGTCACCGCCGCCGAGTTGACCTACCCTGGTGCGCACCTGGGTAGGTCAACTCGGTTCACGTGCCCGGAAAAATGCGGATTTTTCCGGGCGGCCGAGCGAAGTTGACCTACCCAAGTTCCGGCTGAGATGCGAGCCCGGGTTGCAGCGGCAGGGCGAGCCGGGGTGTGCGGTGGCGCCTGAGAAGCGCGCCGCCGCTGTGTGGCCGCTCGACTGGTAACGGCATGATGTCGGTGTGAGCAGCCGCCTGCGAGCGATCGCAACCGACACCCTGTCCATTGTGGAACGGGGGTTCTACGACGGGCCGGCCGGCCGCGTCGATCTCGCCGCCGCGGTGGCGGCGGCGGTCGCGGGCACCCGCATGTTCGACCCCGACGAGCCGCTCGGCCCGCCCAAGCCGGTCGGTGACGCCCCGCCGGTCATCGAGGTCACGCAGGAGTCCAGCGTGGCGGCCGTGCTGCGGCTCGGTGCGCCGGTCGCCTGTCTGGTCTTCGCCTCGGCCCGCAACCCCGGCGGCGGGTTCCGCAACGGCGCGCAGGCGCAGGAGGAGAGCCTGGCCCGGGCCTCGGCGCTGTATGCCGCGATCACCGCGGCCCCGCAGTTCTACGCCCACCACCGCGCGGATCCCGACCTGGCCTACAGCGACCGGGTGATCCACTCGCGCGGCGTGCCGGTGTTCCGCGACAACAAGGGCACCCTGCTGCCGGCCGCCGTGCCCGTGACGTTCCTGACCGCGGCCGCGCCCAACGCCGGCGCGATGCTCGACAAAACGCCGGAGCGGGTCGCCGAGGTGCCGCAGCTGCTGCGCCGCCGGGCCCGCCGGGTGCTGGACATCGCCCGGGCGTTCGGCGACCGGCGCCTGGTGCTGGGCGCCTGGGGGTGCGGGGTGTTCCGCAACGACCCGGCGACGGTGGCCCGGATCTTCGCCGAGGAGCTGCGCACGCCGCGTGGCTTCACCCACGTGACGTTCGCGGTGCTCGACGAGCGCACGTGTGAGATCTTCAGGCAGGTGGTGACCGCGTGAGACGCCGGATCCCCGACTGGTTCGCGGGGCTGCTGCTGGCCGTCGCGGCGCTGAGCGCGGTGGCCGCGGTGAGCGCGGCGCTGGGTGCGCGGGTGCACCCGGTGCGGGCGACCGTCGACGCGCTGCTGCTCCCGGCGCCGGCCAACGTCGGCTATGCCGCGTTCCTGCTCACCCTCGCCGCCGGCGTGCGCAACCGCAAGCGGATCACGCTGCGGCTGCTGGAGATCTTCTTCGGGCTGCAGGCGCTGTACGACGCCTTCGTGCTGCTCGACGTCGGTGAGCGCGGCGAGGAGGCGCACGAGCTGCGGCTGCCCTGGCACGGAGTGTGGGCCGCGCTGACGAACGTGCTGGTCACGGCGGTGCTCCTGGGGCTGCTGTGGGTGGCGCGGGGGGAGTTCCGGGCGCGGGTGCAGCGGGCCAGCCTGCCCAAGGCCCTGGCCACCCTGGCCGGGCTGCTGGCGGTGTTCACAGTCGCCGGGTGGGGCCTGGTGGGGATGTTCCCGGGGTCGCTGGGTCCCGGGACCGGGCGCCTGCTGTACAGCGGGAAGATCGTGCTCGGCGGGGCGTTCGGGTTCGACGTCGGGCGGCACGGCCAGGCCCCCGGCTGGGTCAACCTGGTGCTCGGCGTGTTCGGCGCCGTGGCCCTGTTCGCCGCGCTCTTCGCGCTGCTGCGCTCGCAGCGGGTCATCGCGTCGCTCGACCTCGACGAGGAGCGGCGGGTCCGGGAGCTGCTCGCCGAGCACGGCGAGCGCGACTCGCTCGGCTACTTCGCGACGCGGCGTGACAAGGAGGTCATCTTCTCCCCCACCGGGCGGGCCGCCGTCACCTACCGGGTGGTGTTCGGGGTGTCCCTGGTCAGCGGTGACCCCCTCGGCGAGCCGGACGCCTGGCCGCCCGCGATCGAGGCCTGGCTCAAGGAGGCCCGCGAGTACTCGTGGACGCCGGCGGTGATGGGCGCGAGCGAGGACGGGGCGACCGCGTTCGCGCGGGCCGGGCTGCGGGTGATCCAGCTCGGCGACGAGGCGATCCTGCACGTGCGCGACTTCGACCTGGAGGCGCCGCGGCTGCGGCAGGTGCGCCAGGCCGTGCACCGGGTCGAGCGGGCCGGTTACACGGTGCGGATCCGCCGGCACGCCGAGATCGGCGCCGAGGAGATGGGCCGGATCATCGAGCTCGCCGCCCGCTGGCGGGACACCGAGACCGAGCGCGGTTTCTCCATGGCGCTGGGCCGGCTCGGCGACCCCAACGACGGGCGCTGCGTGCTCGTCGAGGCCTACGACCGCGGCGGGCGCGAGGTGGCGCTGCTGTCCTTCACCCCGTGGGGGGCGCAGGGGCTGTCGCTGGACCTGATGCGCCGCGACCGCTCGTCGGACAACGGGCTGATCGAGCACATGGTGGCGACGCTGATGCAGCAGGCGCCGCGGCTGGGTGTGCAGCGCGTGTCGCTCAACTTCGCGGTGTTCCGGGCGGTGTTCGAGGAGGGGGCCCGCATCGGTGCGGGGCCGGTGCTGCGGCTGTGGCGCACACTGCTGCTGTTCGCCTCGCGCTGGTTCCAGCTGGAGTCGCTGTACCGGTCGAACGTGAAGTACAACCCGCAGTGGCTGCCGCGGTTCCTGTGCTTCGAGGACGTGCGGGATCTCGCCAAGGTCGGGCTCGCCTCCGGCGTCGCCGAGGGTTTCGTGGTGGTACCGCGACTGCGCACGCTGCTGCGGCGCGGCGCCCGCACCGCGGGGCCTGCCCCGGAGGCGTACCGCGAGCTCATCCCCGTCGAGCCGGCGGCCGGCCCGGCCGGCGACCACGGCCGGACCGTGCCCGAGCAGGTCCGGATCCGCATGGCGAAGGCCGCCGCCCTGCGCGCGGCCGGCGTCGAGCCGTATCCACCCGGCTTCCCGCGCACGCACAGCGTGGCGCAGGCCCGGGCCGGGCACGAGGGGCTGCCGCCGGACGCCCGCAGCGGGGCGCGGGTGACGATCGCCGGGCGGGTGGTGCGGCTGCGCGACCACGGCGCGCTGTGCTTCGCGACGCTGCGGGACTGGACGGGTGACCTGCAGGTGCTGCTCACCGACCAGCCGGGCTTCGCCGCGACGGTCGACCTCGGCGATCACGTCGGCGTCACCGGCGAGGTCGGCACGTCCAAGCGCGGCGAGCTGTCGGTGTTCGCCGACGACTGGCAGCTCACGGCGAAGTGCCTGCGGCCGCTGCCGGACAAGCACAAGGGCATCGCCGACCCCGAGGCCCTGGTGCGGCAGCGGCACGTCGACCTCATCGTCAACCAGCCGGCCCGCGACATGGTCCGCACCCGGTCCGCGGTGGGCTTCGCGCTGCGCTGCGCGCTGCACGGCCGCGGCTACGTGGAGGTGGAGACGCCGGTGCTGCAGCCGGTGCACGGCGGCGCCAACGCCCGGCCGTTCGTCACCCACAGTAACGCCTACGACATGCGGCTCTACCTGCGCATCGCGCCGGAGCTGTACCTCAAGCGGCTCGCCGTCGGCGGGGTGGAGCGGGTCTTCGAGATCGGCCGCAACTTCCGCAACGAGGGCGTCGACGCGACGCACAACCCGGAGTTCACGATGCTGGAGGCCTACGAGGCCTACGGCGACTACACCACGATGCGGGAGCTGGCGCGGGAGCTGATCCTCGCCGCGGCGGGCGAGCACACCGTGCTGCGGCGCGGCGACGACGTCGTCGACCTCACCGGCGCGTGGCCCGTCGTGCCGGTCTACACCGCCGTGTCGCGGGCGGCCGGTATCGAGGTCACCCCCGGCACCGGCGTCGCCGAGCTGCGCGAGCTCGCCGACAAGCTCGGCGTCGCCCGGCAGGAGGAGTGGACGCACGGGCAGATCGTGCTGGAGCTCTACGAGCACCTGGTCGAGGGGACCACCGTCCGGCCGACGTTCTACACCGATTTCCCGGTCGACGTGTCGCCGCTGACCCGTCAGCACCGCGACGACCCGCGGCTGGCGGAGCGCTGGGACCTGGTCGCGTTCGGGATGGAGCTCGGCACCGCATACACCGAGCTGGTCGACCCGGTCGAGCTGCGGGCCCGGCTGACCGCGCAGTCGCTGCGCGCCGCGGCCGGCGATCCGGAGGCGATGGAGCTCGACGAGGACTTCCTGGAGGCGTTCGAGTTTGCGATGCCACCCAGCGGCGGGCTCGGGCTCGGGGTGGACCGGCTCGTGATGCTGCTGACCGGTCGCTCGATCCGCGAGACGCTGCCGTTCCCGCTGGTGAAGAGCAGAGAAAAAAGGCGTGATCAGCAGCGGGACAACTGACGAAGCGGGGTGCGCCGTCGCACGGCCTGGCCGGCCCGGCGGTGGGGCGCCGCCGGCCAAGGTGTACCTGCGGAAACGTCGGCGCCCCACAACGCCGTAGCAGTCGAGAAGACTGACTGAAATATGGAATTTTCCTCATATGCACGGTTTTGTGCAGGTCAGCGTGTTTGGCTTCCCCGGAGGTGCCACGGCAGCGCAGCCGTGGCGGACGACGGGGGATCACCATGTTCAAGCTCAATCGAATGCTGCCGGCGATCGGCGCGGCGGCCCTGCTGGCCACGCTCGTCGCGACACCGGCCAACGCGGCGGAGCCGGGCGGCGCGGGTGCCGCCACGTTCGGCAAGTCCGCCAAGGGCGCCCGGAAATCGGCGCCCGCCTGCAAGGAGATGACCATGAACGGCGGCTTCGAACTGCCGAAGCTGGGCGCCACGCAGAAGAACAACCAGTTCAACGAGGACGACGTGCAGGCGTGGCGCACCGACGACCCGGCCGGCAAGATCGAGATCTGGAACGGCAACATGGGCGTGCCGGCCCGGTTCGGCAAGCAGCTCGCCGAGCTCAACGCGACCGGCTCCGGCAACTCGGTCTACCAGGACATCAAGACCATGCCCAGCACGAAGATCTACTGGTCGTTCTGGATCCGCGCCCGGGACACCTCGCCCGGCAAGGACGTCGACGCGACCCAGATCCACTTCGGCCGCACGCCGAAGAACGACGGCAGCGTGCTGGGTGTCGGCTCGGCGTTCGCCTACAAGAACACGTCCGACGACGCGACGTGGAAGCGGCTGTACGGCTGGTACAAGACCGGCTCCGGCCAGACCTCGACCCGGGTCACCCTGACCGCGGTCGAGAGCGCGTCGACCGACGTGGGCTACGGCAACCTGGTCGACGGTCTCACCATCGTCGAGAACCCCGACTGCATCTGAGGTACACCCAAGTTTTGGGCTTCTGCACCGGCCGGGATCCGCGGGGATGCCGGCCGGTGTTCCGCGTGTCAAGGCCTGGTGAAGTTGGTCGCATTGCATAAGTCACTTCTATAAGTACGTGATACGAATGCTGCATGCCAGCGAAGACCGCCCTGGACCCCGCACGGCTGACGGTCGCCGTCGAGCGGTTGTTCAGCCTCCTGCGGCACGGCAATCCACCGAACGACATCAGCCTGACCGCCGCGTCGACCCTGCGCCGGCTGGAGCGTGAGGGGCCGCACCGGCTCACGGAGCTCGCCGCCGCCGAGGGCGTGACCCAGCCCGCGATGACCCAGCTCGTGCAGCGCCTCGAGCGCGAAGGCCTCGCCGACCGGGCCGCCGACTCCACCGACGGCCGGGTGGTGCTGGTCCGGGTCACCCCGGCCGGCCAGGAGCTGCTCACCCGGCGGCGCGCGGTGCGGGCGGAGCATCTCGCCGCGCTGCTCGTCGAACTGTCCGATGACGACGAGGCGCTGATCGCGGCCGCGCTGCCGGCGCTGGAGAGGCTCGCCAAATGACGGGAACGCTGACGCCGAGGAGTGGTTTCCGGGGCGCGCTGTCGGGCGGTTCGGATCACCCGCACTACAAGTGGGTGGCGCTGTCCAACACCACGCTCGGCATGCTCATCGCCACGATCAACGCCTCGATCGTGCTCATCTCGCTGCCGGCCATCTTCAACGGCATCCACCTCAACCCGCTGTCGCCGGGCAACGTCAGCTACCTGCTGTGGATGCTCATGGGGTACATGCTGGTCAGCGCGGTCATGGTGGTGACCCTCGGCCGGCTCGGCGACATGTACGGCCGGGTGCGCATCTACAACGCCGGCTTCGCGCTGTTCACCGTGACCAGCATCGCCCTGTCGCTGGACCCGTTCGACGGCGGCGCCGGCGCGATGTGGCTCATCGGCTGGCGGGTGCTGCAGGCCGTCGGCGGCGCCATGCTCATGGCCAACTCGGCCGCGATCCTCACCGACGCCTTCCCGGCCGCCCAGCGCGGCATGGCCCTCGGCGTCAACATCGTCGCCGGCATCGCGGGCTCCTTCATCGGCCTCGTCCTCGGCGGGCTGCTCGCCGAGTGGAACTGGCGCGCGATCTTCTGGGTCAACGTGCCCATCGGCATCATCGGCACCCTCTGGGCGTACCGCTCGCTGCACGACACCGGCCTGCGCCGCCCTGGCCGCATCGACTGGTGGGGCAACCTCACCTTCGCCCTCGGCCTCACCGCGGTGCTGGCCGCGATCACCTACGGCATCCAGCCCTACGGCGGGCACAGCCAGGGCTGGACCAACCCGTGGGTGCTCAGCGGGCTCTTCGGCGGCGTCGCCGTGCTCCTGCTGTTCACCTGGATCGAGCGGCGCGTCACCGACCCGATGTTCCCGCTCGGCCTGTTCAAGATCAGGGCCTTCGCCTCCGGCAACATCGCGGGCCTCCTGGCCTCCATCGCCCGCGGCGGCCTGCAGTTCATGCTCATCATCTGGCTGCAGGGCATCTGGCTGCCGCTGCACGGCTACAAGTACGAGGAGACGCCCCTGTGGGCCGGCATCTACCTGCTGCCGCTCACCGTCGGCTTCCTCGCCGCCGGCCCGATCTCCGGTCACCTGTCGGACAAGTACGGCCCGCGGCTGTTCGCGTCCGGCGGCCTGCTGGTCATGGCCCTGTCCTTCGGCGGCCTCCTGCTGCTGCCGACCGACTTCAGCTACTGGGCGTTCGCCGCCCTGATCTTCCTCAACGGCCTCGGCGGCGGCCTGTTCGCCGCGCCGAACACCGCCCTGGTCATGTCCAGCGTCCCGGCCCACCTGCGCGGCGCCGCGTCCGGCATGCGGGCCACGTTCCAGAACGCCGGCATGGTCCTGTCCATCGGGGTGTTCTTCTCCCTCATGGTCGCCGGCCTGTCCAGCTCCCTGCCGCAGTCCCTGGACTCCGGCCTGACCGCCCAGGGCGTGCCGTCCGGCGCCGCTGACACGATCGCCGGCCTGCCCCCGGTCGGCACCCTGTTCGCCGCCTTCCTGGGCTACAACCCGATCCAGTCCCTGCTCGGCCCCCAGCTGCTGGGCCAGCTGCCGCCGGCGAACGCGGCCACCCTGACCGGCCGCGAGTTCTTCCCGCACCTGGTCGCCGGCCCCTTCCACGACGGTCTGGTCATCGTCTTCTGGCTGGCCATCGGCATGTCCCTGATCGGAGCCCTGGCCTCCCTGATCAAGCCCACCAAGCACGAGGCCAGGACCCAGGCCGGCCAGGACGACCAGGCCGCCTGACGGGCTTCGGACGAGGTTGACCTCGGAAACTCGTGGTTGGGCCCCGCGATCTTCCAAGGTCAACTCGGTTGGGATGCACATCCCGGCAAAACGGGCAGCCTCGGCCACGCCGTGGACATGGTCGCCACCGGCACCTGCGGTCCGCGGAAGTTTCAGGGGCGTGGACGCACCCGGAAGTTCCGCGATCACGAACCCGCCGCCGGCCGCGAGCGCAGCTCCGCGCGGGTCCGGGGCGGCGCGGGCCTGAACCGGTAGTTGACCTTGGAAACTTGCGGGTGCCGCATAATTTCCAAGGTCAACTAGCCGAGGCGGGACTGCAGGTAGGCGCGCTCGACGGCGTTGTCGCACAGGGCGATCGCGGTGCGGTAGGCCGCGTCGGCCTCGGCGTGGCGGGCCAGGCGGCGCAGCAGGTCGGCGCGGGCGGCCGGCAGGTAGTGGTAGGACGCCAGGCGCGAATCCTGGGCCAAGGCGTCGATCAGGGGCAGGGCCGCGGCCGGGCCGTCGAGCATCGACACCACGACGGCACGGTTCAGGGCCACGACCGGCGACGGCCAGACGGCCAGCAGCAGGTCGTAGAGGTCGCGCAGCTGGCGCCAGTCGGTGTCGGCGTAGGCCGGGGCCTCGGTGTAGAGGGCGGCGATCGCCGACTGCAGGGCGAAGCGGCCCGGGCGGCCGCCGCGCAGCGCGGCGCGGACCAGGCGCAGGCCGTCGGCGATCTGGGCGGAGTCCCAGCGGGAGCGGTCCTGCTCGGCCAGCAGGAGCAGGCGGCCATCGGCGGCGACGCGGGTGGCCCGGCGGGCGTCGTGCAGGAGCATCAGGGCCAGCAGGCCGAGCGCCTCGCGCTCGTCAGGCATGAGCGCGCACAGCACCCGGGCCAGGTCCACGGCCCGGTCGACCAGGTCGGAGCGGACCAGCACGTCGCCGCCCGGGGCGGCGTGGCCGGTGGTGAAGACCAGGTGCACGACCGTCAGGACGGCGTCGAGGCGGTCCGGGAGCTCCTCGGCCGGCGGCACCCGGTAGGGGATCCCGGCGGCGGCGATCTTCTTCTTCGCCCGGGTCACCCGGGCCGCCATGGTCGGCTCGCTGACCAGGAACGCGCGGGCGATCTCGGCCGTGCTCAGCCCGCACACCAGCCGCAGGGTCAGGGCCAGCTGGGCCTCCCGGGCCAGGGCCGGATGGCAGCAGGTGAAGATCAGCCGCAGCCGATCATCCGGAATATCAGAAATATCGGGAATGTCCACTGGCACGATCAACAGCGGCAGCTTCGAGCGCAGCGCCGCCGCGCGGCGGTGCACGTTCAGGGCGCGGCGCTGGGCGGCCGTGGTCAGCCAGGCGGCCGGGTTGCCGGGCACGCCCTGGCGCAGCCACGCGTCCATGGCCGCGACGTACGCGTCCTGCACGCACTCCTCGGCCAGCTCCAGGTCGCGGGCTACGCGCACCGTCGCGGCGAGCACTCTGGCCCACTCGCGACGGTGCGCGTCGGCAACGGCTGCCCGGACGGCAGCGGCCTCGTCCACAGCGGCTATGAGAACACCATCGCCGGGCGAAGATCCATGGTTACGAGAACACCATCACCGGGCGGACCTCCACGCCGCCGAACGGCGCCGGGCAGGCCTTGCCGATGGCGAGGGCCTGGTCGAGATCCGCGGCCTCGATGAGGTAGTAGCCGCCGAGCACCTCCTTGGTCTCCACGAACGGGCCGTCGGTGACGACGTCGCTGCGGATCGAGGTGGCCGTGGCGGTCGGCTGCAGGGCGTTGCCGCCGACGAGCTGGCCGCCAAGCTCGACGACCTGCTCGGCGAACCGGGCGTGCGCGTCCATGGACTGCTGCCAGACCGACGGGTCCGGGTTCTCGTAGGCGCTCTCGTCCTCGTAGATGAGGATCAGGTACTGGGCCATCGTGCGCTCCTTCGACAACGACAAAAGGCTGCTTCCACTCCTACGTCAAACAGACCGGCGCCGAATCGACAACAGGCCCGAATTTTTCTGATCCGGTACCGCGGATGCCACGAGTGGCTGAAATGCCGCACTCGGATAGATTCAAGCCATGACACGTCACGTGATCGGGGTAGCGGTCACCGAGGACATGCCGGTGTTCGAGCTCGCGGTGCCCTGCGAGGTGTTCGGCATCGACCGGCCGGATCTGGCCGATCCGTGGTACGAGTTGCGGTTCGCGGCGGCGACCCCGGGGCGGCAGGCGGCCCGGTCCGGGATCGGCGTCGACGCGCCGCACGCCTGGGCGACGCTTGCCGACTGCGACACGCTCATCCTGCCGGCGCTCGCGCGGGCCAAACAGCTGGAGCCGCCGGAGGAGCTCGTCGCCGTCGTGCGCAAGGCACACGACAGCGGGCGGCGCATCGTGGCGATCTGCACCGGCGCCTACGTCCTGGCCACGGCCGGGCTGCTCGACGGGCGGCGGGCGACCACGCACTGGATGAACGCGTTCGACTTCGAGCAGCGCTATCCGGCGGTCACCTTCGACCCGGACGTGCTCTACACCGAGGACGGCGAACTGTTCACCTCGGCGGGCACCGGCGCGGCGATCGACCTGTGCCTGCACCTGGTGCGGCTGGACCACGGCGCGGCGGTGGCCAACGAGGTGGCCCGGCGGATGGTGGTGCCGCCGCACCGCGACGGCGGGCAGTCACAGTTCGCCGGCCCGCGCGCACGGGGGCGGGTGCCGGACTTCCTGCACGACGCGCTGGACTGGGCGCGGCAGCGGCTCGATCAGCCGCTGACCGTCGCCGACCTGGCCCGGGAGGCAAGGCTGAGCCCCCGGACGTTCGCGCGGCGGTTCCGCGACAGCGTCGGGACGAGCCCGCTGCAGTGGCTGGTCGGGCAGCGGGTGCGCCTGGCACAGGAGTTGCTGGAGACGACCGACGACTCGATCGAGCGGATCGCGCACCGGACCGGCTTCGGCACTCCGGCCAACCTGCGCGTCCACTTCACCCGCCGGACCAGCGTCACGCCGAGCACGTACCGGCAGGTGTTCCACCCTCGATAGACACCGTCAGGTCCGCGGCCTCAGCAGGGGATCAGCTCCGATCGCCGGACGCGGACCCTGGTGCCGTCGGTCAGCGTCACCTCGACCCGGCCCACCTCGTCGGAGTCGCCGAACGCGTAGATCTCCTTGCCGTCGTGCTCCGCCAGTTCGGCGTGGTTGGCGCCACCCCGGTCCGGCCGCAGTACCCACTTCAATTCCGGCGATTTACGCATTTCGCCCACCCCCTCGTGGCAACCGTACGGCCCTCTGCGGCGCGCACGCGGCACCCACGCGGGGGCGGACACCCGTGTGAGTTACACCAGCTGAGCGCGCAGCGTGCGCAGGGCGCCCGTGAGCAGGCGCGACACGTGCATCTGGGAGATACCCAGCTGGGTGGCGATCTGCGACTGGGTCAGGTTGCCGTGGAAGCGCATCGCGATGATCTTCTGCTCGCGCTCCGTCAGCTTGGCCAGCAGCGGGCGC
>Ga0302322_100005502_pt1 | contig 11111 bp, 12 predicted proteins | sample Fen_T0_2_FD_203757 | JGI IMG/M metagenome (GOLD analysis project Ga0302322, IMG submission 203757) | Peat permafrost microbial communities from Stordalen Mire near Abisko, Sweden - Fen_T0_2 | ecosystem: Environmental > Terrestrial > Soil > Wetlands > Permafrost | place: Sweden: Abisko... | reverse complement strand
CGCGCCGGATTGAGATCGACGCCGATGATTCGGTCGGCGCCCGCCAGCCGCGCGCCCTGGACGACGTTGAGCCCGATGCCGCCCAAGCCGAACACCACGACGTTGGCGCCCGGCTCGACCTTCGCCGTGTTGATGACCGCGCCGATTCCCGTGGTGACGCCGCAGCCGATGTAGCAGACCTTGTCGAAGGGCGCGTCCTCGCGGATCTTCGCGACGGCGATCTCCGGCAGCACGGTGAAATTGGCGAATGTCGAGCAGCCCATGTAATGGTGCAGCGGCTTGCCCTGCAGCGAGAAGCGGCTCGTGCCGTCGGGCATCACGCCCTGGCCCTGCGTGGCGCGGATGGCCGTGCACAAGTTGGTCTTGCGCGACAGGCACGACTTGCACTGCCGGCATTCCGGAATATAGAGCGGGACCACGTGATCGCCACGACGAAGCCCGGTGACGCCCGGTCCGACGTCGACCACCACGCCCGCGCCCTCGTGGCCCAGGATCGCGGGGAAGAGCCCTTCGGGATCGGCCCCGGAGCGCGTGAACTCGTCGGTATGGCAGATACCGCTGGCCTTGATCTCGATCAGCACCTCGCCTGCCTTCGGCCCGTCGAGCTGTACCGTCTCGATGGTCAGCGCCGCCCCTGCCGCATGCGCCACCGCTGCGCGAACGTCCATGCATCCTCCCCGTTTCCCGGTCGCCCCCGCGACATTCTGCCTGCGTTTGCGCGCCGGATCGGCGATACTACGCGTTCCCAATCCTGCCGCACCCGCGGAACAATCCATGCCCCTGCTGATCGCCGGCCTCGTCGTGTTCCTCGGCATCCATCTGCTCCCAACGCTCCCGAAGCTGCGCCGCGGCCTGATCAAGCGCCTGGGCGAATCCCGCTACAAAGGCGCGTTCTCGCTGGCTTCCGTGGCCGGGTTGGTGCTGATCGTGGTCGGTTACCGCTCCGCACCCGTCGACGTGCGGCTCTTTGCGCCCTCCTCGGCCGCGCAGGCGGTGGCGCCTTTCGCGGTGACGCTCGCATTCATCCTGTTCGCCGCCGGCAACATGCGCGGCCACCTGCGCCACGCGCTGAAGCATCCGATGCTGCTCGGCCTGCTGATATTTTCCGGCGTGCATCTGCTGGCCAACGGCGATCTCCGCGGCACGGTGCTCTTCGGCGCGCTGCTGGCCTACGCTGTGATCGACCTCATCTCGGCGATCAGCCGGAATGCGGTCAAGTCCTTCGTCCCCCGCCGCAAGTTCGACATCATGGCGGTCACGGGCGGCGTCGTGCTCGCCGTCGGCGTCATGATCCTGCACCGGATGTTCTTCGGCGTGCCGGTCGTGGCATTCGGCGTATGACGGCTGCATCTTCCCCGTGTTCCGGACGACGGCACGCGACGATTGCGGCAACCGGCCCGCGCTTACTATAATTGCCTGCATCCGATCGCTTGCCGCCGTCGCATTCCCGAGAAAATTGATGAAGTACCGCTTCGCTGCAGGCCTCGTCGTGGCATCGCTGCTGGCCACGGGGACCTTCGCGGAGGAGAAGGAACTGGTCTTCGGCGTCACCCAGGGCGTCACCTACCAGGCGACGCCGAAGGAGATCCGCGACAAGTTCAATCCCCTCGCCGAATACATCGGCAAGGCCGTCGGACGGCGGGTCAAGGTCGTCGTCGTGCCGGCGTACAACGACGCGCGCGCCGGGATGGCCAAGCAGGAATACGACTTTGCCTTCATCCATCCGGCGCACGTCGCCATGGCCGAGATCAAGGCGGGACGTTACAAGGCGGTCGCCTGGACGTCGGGATTCACCGACTACGCGGTGTCGCTGATGGTGAATGCCGACGCCAAAGTCAAGTCGCTGGACGACCTGAAGGGCGGCACGCTGGTGACGCCCGACCCCGACTCGATCACCGCGATGATGGTGGGGGCGATGCTTCGCGCCGGCAAACTGCCGGCCACCACCGCCAAACCGGACGGGCGGAATGCCCGGGAACTCGCCTCCAGCGTGCGCATCATCACGACGCGCTATCAGGACGCCGTCCCGTTCTACATCGAAAACGGCTTCGCGCAGGCGGGCGCAACGGCCGCCAAGTCGGTCGTGAAGACATGGACCGACAAGGGCGGGAAAGTCCTCGTGCAATCGCGCGCCATCCCGATCAAACAGGTTCTGGTGGCGAGCACCATGCCGGCCGAGGAGCAGGAGCGAATCCGCGCTGCGCTGCTGGGCATGGCGCAGAGCAAGCCGGGCAAGGATGCACTGGACGCCATCGGCTACAAGGGCTTCGTCGCAACGAGTCCGGACGTCGAGGCGTCGACCATCGCGTGGCTCGGCCTGTAGCGCGGCGAATCGGCGCGGGCCGACGGGCGCTGCCCATCCTGCTCGTCGCCTGCGCGCTGGCTGCGGTTGCCGATGTCAGTGCCGCCAAGAGCAGCGGCCGGAATGCGGACGCGTCGCACCACTCGCCGCACAAGTCGAACTACGCGGCCGGCGTTCCGCGCGACGCGCACGGCCGCATCGCGCGCGATCCGCGCGCGCGCAACGAGTTCAAGCGGACGCATCCCTGTCCGGCGACGGGCCGGTCTTCCGGCTCCTGCCCGGGCTACGTCATCGATCACGTGCAGCCGCTAAAGCGTGGCGGCGCAGACACCGCGGCCAACATGCAGTGGCAGACCGAAGGCGCCGCCAAACTCAAGGACCGAACCGAATGACGACGCGAACGGCGCAACCCGCCCACCATGCCTGCGCCCTCCTGGCCACGGCCATGCTGCTTGCAGCCTGCTCACCCGCCCCGACGGCCACGACGCCGCTGCCGATCACGCCTCCGGGCGAGGCGGCGGGCGCGGCTGTCGTGCGCACGACGATCCCTGAGCCGGCCGCCGCGCCGGTGCCGGGGGCGCCCAACACCGCCGCGCCCGACATCGTCATCCCGCCCGGCGCGCTCTACGTCTGCGTCTCCGAAACCGCTGGCGTGCGCCAGACGACCGCGATCGAGTTTTCGCCCAAGGTCGGCGCGCTGTGCGCGAAGGACCCCGAAATGGGCCCCTGCCAGTACGAACGCAACGTCTGTCGGAAAAGCGGCGGCCGCGTCTATGCCGCCAACGGCGCCGAGATCACAATGGCGACGGAAGCGGAGTACGACAAGAAGGTGATGCGCGTGCGGCTCAAGTCGAACTAGGGTTCGCGTGTCTGCACCGACCCCAGCGCATCAATTTGCCTCCGTGACCGGGATGGCACGCACCGACAGCACACCGTCGATCGCCTGGATGGCGGCAATGGCCGCCGGCTGGATCGGGCTGTCGACGTCGACCAGCGTGTAGGCCATCTCGCCGTGCGACTTGTTGACCATGTTGTGGATGTTGAGGCCTGCGTGCGCCATCGCGGTCGAGATCTGGCCCAGCATGTTCGGCACGTTGGCGTTGGCGATTGCCATGCGGTACGGCGATTCGCGCGCCATGTCCACGTTCGGGAAATTGACGGCGTTGGCGATGCCGCCGTTCTCCAGGTACTCGCGCACCTGATCGACGACCATCACCGCGCAGTTCGCCTCAGCCTCTTCCGTCGATGCGCCCAGGTGCGGCAGCGCGACCACGCCAGGCTCGTGCAGCAGCGCCGGCGCCGGGAAGTCGCACAGGTAATACCTGAGGCGACGGGACCGCAGCGCCGCCACCACCGCTGCATCGTCGACCAGCGCGTCGCGCGCGAAGTTGAGCAGCACCGCCCCCGCTCTCATCTGCGCCAGACGCGATTCGTCGATCAGATTGCGCGTGGCCGGCAGCAAGGGCAGGTGCAGCGTGACGAAGTCCGCCTGCTTCAGGAGTTCCTCGATGCTGTTGGCGCGGCGGACGCCGGCCGGCAGCCGCCAAGCGGCATCGACCGTGATCTCGGGGTCGAATCCGGTGACGTTCATCCCGAGCTTGATGGCAGTGTCGGCGACGAGGCTGCCGATCGCGCCGAGGCCGATGATGCCCAGCGCGCGCTGCGGCAGTTCCACGCCGGCGAACTGCTTCTTGCCGTCCTCGACCTGCCTTTCGAGATCGGGCGCCGCCGCATCGAGGTCGGCCACGTAGCGCAACGCGGGAATCACGTTGCGCGCGGCCAGCAGCAGCGCCGCGAGCACCAGCTCCCTGACGGCATTGGCATTGGCGCCCGGCGCGTTGAACACCGGCACGCCGCGCCGCGACATCGCGGCGACCGGAATGTTGTTGGTCCCGGCGCCGGCCCGGCCGATCGCGCGCACGCTTGCGGGAATGTTCATCGCGTGCATGTCGTGCGAGCGGACGAGAATGGCGTCCGGATTCTCGATCGCCTTGCCCACCGTGTAACGTGCGGCGGGAAACCTGTGCAACCCCTGGCTCGCTATCTGATTGAGCGTCAGTATGCGGCTGCGGTCAGCCATGACGCTGCTCGAACTCGCGCATGTAGGCGACCAGCGCCTGCACGCCGGCCAGCGGCATGGCGTTGTAGATTGACGCGCGGACTCCGCCCACCGCGCGGTGGCCCTTCAGCTGTACCATCCCGCGCTGCGCGGCGCCCTTGACGAAGGCGTCGTCCTGAGCCTCGTCGGCCAGGCGGAACGTCACGTTCATCCGCGACCGGTCCGACTTGCGCACCGCGCTCCGGTAGAACGACGACTGGTCGAGGTAGTCGTAGAGCAGCGCTGCCTTGGCGATGTTCTTTTGCTCGATGGCGGCAAGCCCGCCCTGAGCCAGCAGCCATTCGAAGACCAGCCCGGCGATGTAGATGGCATAGGTCGGGGGCGTATTGAGCATCGAGTCCGCCGCCGCCTGCTCCTTCCAGTGGAACGCCGACGGCGTGATCGGCAGCGCGCGGTCGAGCAGGTCGCCACGGACGATGACGAGGGTCAGTCCCGCCGGCCCCATGTTCTTCTGCGCGCCGCCGTATATGACGCCGTAGCGGGCGACGTCCACGGGCCGCGACAGGATGTGCGACGACATGTCCGCCACCAGCGGGATGCCGCCGGTGTCCGGCGTCCAAGGGTACTCGACGCCGGCGATGGTTTCGTTCGTGCAGACGTGCACGTAGGCCGGATTGTCGGATAGCTTCCACTCGCGCTGCGCCGGAACGTAGGTGAAGTCATGGTCCTCGGACGACGCCGCGATGTGCACGGTGCAGTACTTCTTCGCCTCCTTGATCGACTTCTTCGACCACTCGCCGGTGTTGACGTAGTCCGCAGTCGTGCGACCGGCCAGCAGGTTCATCGGCACGATGGCGTTCTCCGCGATGGCACCGCCCTGCAGGAACAGCACCTTGTAGTCGTCGGGTATCGCGAGCAGCGTGCGTAAGGAGGCCTCGGCCTTGTCGGCGATGCTGATGAATTCCTTGCCGCGATGGCTCATTTCCATCACCGACATGCCGCTGCCATGCCAGTCGAGCATTTCGGCTGCCGCCTGCGCCAATACCGGTTCCGGAAGCACGGCGGGACCGGCGCTGAAGTTGAAGACTCGCATCGACTGTCTCGCTGATGGAGGAGAAGGCGTCGATTCTAGCGGATTCGAGCGCCTGCCCCGTCCCGAGTTGCGGCGAGGGCACGGAATTCCCCGATGGCGGATAATCGCGGCGGACCCGCCTCTTGCGAAGAACCGCAACCGTGATCGTCGTCGACCCTGCCGATATCGAATGGACCGCCATCCGCGCGCAAGGCGCCGGTGGACAGAACGTCAATAAGGTCGCAACGGCCGTGCACCTGCGCTTCGACATTCACGCCTCGTCGCTGCCCGCCGCCGTCAAGCTGCGACTCGCCGCGCTGCGCGATGCCCGCATCACCAGCGAGGGCGTGGTCATCGTCAAGGGACAGCGGTACCGCAGCCAGGACAAGAACCGGGACGACGCGCTGGCGCGGCTGCAGGAATTGGTCGACGCCGCCGCCGTCGTGCCGCGGGCGCGCAAGGCCACGAAGCCGACGCGCGGATCGCAGCGCCGCCGCGTCGACAGCAAGGTCAAGCGCGGCCAGGTGAAGGCGACGCGCGGCCGCGTCGTGGAATGATCGCCGGATCATGACAATGGATTCCCCGGACCCCGCGGCGGACACGCGCGCCACGCTGGAACACTACCGCCTGCGTGCGGACGCGTTTCGCGATGGCACCCGCGACCACGACGTCAGCCAGAACATCGCCGCGCTGCTGCAGGCAATCGAAGGTCCCCCTCCGTTGGCGATCCTGGACTTTGGCTGCGGACCGGGCCGCGACCTCGGAACCTTCACCGCCCTCGGCCACGCACCGGTTGGCCTGGACGGCAACGCGCCCTTCGTGGCGATGGCGCGCGCGGAAGGATACGAAGCGTGGCTGCAGGATTTCCTGGCGCTCGACCTGCCCGCCGAACGCTTCGACGGCATCTTCGCCAATGCGTCGCTGTTTCATGTGCCGACGAGCGCGCTGCCGCGCGTCTTGGGCGAGTTGCGGACGGCGTTGAAGCCGCGGGGCGTGCTGTTCAGTTCGAACCCGCGCGGCAACGACGAGGCAGGCTGGAACGGCGGACGCTATGGCGTCTATCACAGTCTCCCCGGCTGGCGCCGCTACATGACGGCTGCCGGGTTCGTCGAGATCGAGCACTACTACCGTCCGGCGGGCCAGCCCCGCGACCGGCAACCGTGGCTCGCGAGCGTGTGGCGCAGGTGACTGCGCACGGCGGGTACGGTCAGTCGTTGCTGCAATCCTTTGGCAGGAATCTCGCGGGAATGTCGACGGGGATGCATGTCCAGCGGATGTGCTGCGACGCGTCCACCGCCGGCGCGAGCAGGATGGACCGCCCGAACAGTTCCGGAATCGTTGGCCCAAGGCCGAGGCGCAGGCGGCCATTCGCCGGACGAAAACTCACTTCATCGAAGAACGCGGCCGCCGCCTGGACGCGCAGCGACTCGACATCGAGCATCCGCGGCACGGCGCGCACGCGGTCCCAGCTGTCCTCGACCTGCTGCTGCAGCGGCCGCACGCTCGCCAGCGCCGCCCCGATCTGCACCCGCACTTCGTGTTCGAACCAGGCCATCTGGACGCCGGGGGCGGCAAGGCTCGCCGCGAACGCGATCGCACCGCCTCCCAGCAGCAACCCTGCAGGAAGCGACGTCGGCTCGAGCCGCGCAAGCGCGCTGGCCACCTGCGACGGGCTGCCGGTGCTCGCCTCCGCCCGGGCCACCGTTTGCCGTATGCGCCGGTAGAGCAGCGAGTTCGCCGTCAGCGCGGGAATGACGCCGGGCAGGAACCAGATGACGACGACGGCGCCGACCAGCCAGGGGATCGACGCATGGTCGATGCGCGTCGCGAGCGCGGCAAAGGCAAACGCACCCGCCACCGGCAGCAACGCGAACAGGATTCCGGCCAGCCACAGCTTGCGGTAGAACGCCCACACGCTGGGCAGCAGGAACGACGGCCAGTGCCAGCCGGGCTTTGCGCGTCCGGCCTGTTCGTACTTCAGGAACCTCGGCGCGTAATAGTCGGCCGACGGACCCACCGCGACGCGGAACAGAACCGCCAGCGCCGGGCGGACAAACGTCTCGCGCGAATCTGCCGCCGACTCGCCGGGCAGCTGGATGGTGTCAAGGAAGATCGAAGCCGGCGCGTCGTTGGGGTCATTGCGGGCGGCGCCGACGCGGGCCCCGCAGCGGCTGCAACTCGCGGCGCCCATGCGCACGCGGTCACCACAGCGGCTGCAGGTCGTCCCGACGTTGGTCAATGGTTGCGCTCCATCGGCCGCATTCTACCAAGTCAGCGCCGGATGTCTTCCCTGCGCGCAATTGATTCGTTGCTTTCGGATGTCCTCCCGGCCGTTGCGCACCCCCAATGCCCTCAGTTCGCGACGTAGATTCCCGGAAACTGCGTCTTGAGATTGGCAAGCTTGGGCAGGTCGTTGAACACGATGTACGGCTGCGTCGGGTGCAGCGCCAGGTAATTCTGGTGGTAGGCCTCGGCGGGATAGAACGCGGGCAACGCAACGATCTCGGTCACGATCGGCTTCCCGAAGGCATTTGCGCGGTCCAGCTGCGCGACATACGCCTGCGCGACGCGCTTCTGCTCGTCGCCGTTCGTGTAGATCGCCGAACGGTATTGCGTGCCCCGATCAGGTCCCTGGCGATTGAGCTGCGTCGGGTCGTGCGCCACCGAAAAGAACACCATGAGCAGCTGGCCGTAGGATACCTTCGCCGGGTCATAGGTGACCTTGACCGACTCCGCGTGGCCCGTCGTGCCGCTGCCGACCCTCTCGTAGGTTGCGGTGTCGGCGTCCCCCCCCGCGTAGCCGGAAACGGCGCTGGACACGCCCTTCACGTGCCGGAACACCGCCTCGACGCCCCAGAAGCAGCCGCCGGCAAACACGGCGGTCTGCGGGCTCTGGGCGGTCGACGCCTTGATGTCGACTGCCGGTGGAGGGAGCGCGACGGCAGTCTCGGTTGCCGTGCAGGCCTGGACGCAGGCGAGAAGGCAGGGGCCGAGCAGGTTGCGAATGGGTTGCGGCAGAGCGTGGAACATGCGATGACTCCTGGTGCGGATGGGTCAAGCCGACCCGGTCTCCCGAGTTAGTCGCCTGAGCGGCCGGAAAATTTCATTGTGCCGGCGATTGCCCGCCCCGGCACCGGCGAATTCGCCGACGCGCGAGTACCCTGCGGCAAATCCGGCTAGGGATCCTTTGCCGGCGCGCCGGCGCGCGCCGCGACGGAACTGGGTTCGACGCCGATCAGCGCCGTCACGGGCACCGCAAGCCGGCGGTCCGCGACACCCTGCTGTCCCGGCGTCAGCACGGCGTACAGTTGCTTGCCGGCATCGACAATGTCCTCGATTGCGGTCAGCCGGTCGCGTGCAATGTCGCCCATGCGATCAAGTCGCTGCGGCGCCGACATGTCGCCGACGAGCGCCGTGCGCGCGGTCCGCTGCGCGTCTTCGGCCAGCTTGAGGACGCGATCGCGGTAATTGAGCCAGGCCTTCTGCTGCTCCGGTCGAATGCGCAGATCTTCCTCCAGGAGTTCCAGGCGGTATTGGACGGATGACTGGAGGGTGATCGGCACCGTGGCTTCCTGCGGGTTCTGCGACTTGGGTCGTGGTACATGCGACGTGTCCGGGCCGCCCGCGCCTCCGCCTCCGCCGCGCGCGGGCGTGCCGGTCATCTGCGCCGATGCGCTGCCCGCGGCCAGGACCCCTGCCGCAACCCATGCCGTCACCCTGCTCGCTACCATTCCCATCGCGTCGGCTCCTTGTTCATCCCGATGTTGTCTTGAATGCCGCGAATATCGCACACTCGCCGCCGCGACGTCATGCGGCGTCACCTTCCGGCAACGACGTCACGCCAGCAACGGACCCGCCACGCCGCCTGCGGGTCACGCGCACGACGTGGACGCTGCAGTGCGCATTCGCGGTGACGTTGGACGCCACCGAACGTAGCCAGGCGAGCTTCTTCTGCTTCGGCCACGGCGCGCCCAGCACGATCAGGTCGACGTTGTTTGCGCGCGCCAGCTGGAGCAGCGTGTCGCCGGCGCTCGCCGATTCGACCACGTGCAGCGACAGGCGGGAAGGCGGCAGCTTGAGCGGCTCGATCCACTGCCGCAGCCGCAGCACGTGCTCGAGGTTCCTTCCCGACGCCGTCTCGCCGGGCGACGCGCCCTCCCCGAGCGGCGCCGCGCTGATCACCGACACGCACAACAGGCGGAACTCGGGATTGAGCGACACGATCTGCCGCGTCGTCCATTGCAGCGCCGGATGCCGCTCGTCGTCCGGATGCATGGTGTCGACGGCGACCATGATCACCGGCGCCTCGATGCGGGCATGGCGCGACGTCGACAGGTTATCGCGGCGGCTGCGCCACCAGCGTCCGACGTTCCTGAAGACGCCCACGCCTGACGCGCGCGTCGCGCGGTCGGTCAGCGGGACCTGGTCGGGGTGGCGCAGGTCGAAGGCCAGGTGCGCTGCCGACTGGTAGCGGGCATCCGCGATGGGTTCCAGGCAGCGCAGGATGATCTCCTGCAGCCAGGGAGTCACTTCCGCCGCCATGCTGTTCGGGGGCGGCGGCATGCGCCACAGCCGATCGCGCATCCCGCCGTAGGTCTTCGGTTCGCCGAAAGGCTTCTCGCCCGTCGCGAGTTCGTACAGCAGCGCGCCCAGCGCGAAGAGATCGCTGCGCGGGTCGCTGCGGTCGTTGCGCAACTGCTCTGGCGAAACATAGGGGGCGGAACCGGCCGCGAAATGCTGCTCCTCCGCGAGCAGATCGGGATAGCGCGCGTGGTGCGCGAAGCCGAAGTCCAGCAGCACCGCGGTACCGTCGGGCCGCAGGATGAAGTTCTCGGGCTTCAAGTCGAGATGCACGACTTCCTGGGCGTGGATGCTGCTCACGGCGTCGGCCAGCGCCGCGCCAACGCGGACGACGTCGGCCAGTGGCAGCGGCGCGCGCTCGATGATCGCCGTCAGCGATTCTCCGTCCACCCATTCCATCGCGATGTACGGCGTCGCGGACAGATCCCCGGCGGCGACGAAGCGCGGCACGTGAATGCCCGTCAGCAACGGATGGATCATCTCCTCCATTTCGAAGCTGACGATGGCGATCGTGGGTTGCGCGCGGCCGATCGCGGGCGCCTTCATCACGACCGGAAAACCGGGGTCGCGGTCCGGCGGCGGCGTCACGCGGTAGATATAGCCGTTGCCGCCCGCGTGGATGCATTCCCCGATGAGGAAGCCGTCGATCAGCGAGCCGGACTGGAAGCGGTCGAGCATGAGAGTTCGTGCCGAAGGTTTCTGGTGATGGCGTCTGCGTGATGGTGCGGCGCGTCCGGCCTCAGATGCCCTGTTCAACGCGGTAGGCGAGGGATTCCGGAAGTCCGCACTTGCGGATCTTGTCGGCGGCGGCGCGCGCATCGTACGCCACCCGGTGGAACGTGATCTGCTGCCGTGCCCGGTCGAAGAGCGTATAGGCGGTCGCCGGATTGCGATCGCGCGGCTGGCCCACGGTGCCCACGATCGCCAGCCAGCGGCGATGGCCGCGGACCGGTATGGGCGTTCCGGGCGTCGGCCGGAACTCGCGCATGCGCCCTTGCCCGGCCTCGAAATACAGCGCCTGGTCGTGCAGGTGGCCGCAGAACGTCCAGGTCGCGTCCGTGGCGTCGATGCAGCGCTGCGCTTCGGTCCCGCTGTCG
>Ga0302322_100005501_pt1 | contig 11111 bp, 7 predicted proteins | sample Fen_T0_2_FD_203757 | JGI IMG/M metagenome (GOLD analysis project Ga0302322, IMG submission 203757) | Peat permafrost microbial communities from Stordalen Mire near Abisko, Sweden - Fen_T0_2 | ecosystem: Environmental > Terrestrial > Soil > Wetlands > Permafrost | place: Sweden: Abisko... | reverse complement strand
CGTTTACTGTTATGCTCGCTTCCTGCGAAAAAAACTATCAGCCGTTTACAGATACCCCGATAATTGAATCATACCTTTCCCCAGGCGCTCATCCTGTTATAAAAATCTACAGGCAAATCCCCTTTGAATCAGACGTTACATATTCATCAGACAATATTGATTCTCTTGCAGTCACGCTGAAATACAATGATAAAACAACGCTCCTGAAGCCCGTTGGGGACAGCTGTTATTCGGATACATCTCTCAGTATAGAGGAGAATACAAAGTACACACTCTCTTTTGAATTCAACTCCAGAAATGTTTCAGCATACACTTCAGTGCCTGCCAAGCCAGTTGATTATACCCAGTCGGTTACTGGTATAAGCCTTCAGAAAATGGACAGTACATTTACTCCGGGAGGATCATTTGAAATGCCTGATCCGGTTAAGCTTACATGGAAGAATGACGACACCTCATATTATATTGTTGTTGTTGAGAATATGGAGACGACCCTTGACCCTGTACGTGATTTTGGCACAACCACAGCCCCGCCCAATATGTTCAGGGAGAGACCTACTACAGCATCAGGACTTGAGCTCAGACCAATGGAGTTCAGGTATTTCGGAAAGCACAGGATTATTCTTTTTCATGTCCAGCCGGATTATGCTTCACTGTATGATAATAACAATACGTCAAGTTCCCAGAACCTCACAAATCCATCTACAAGCATTACAAATGGCTATGGGATTTTTACAGGGCTAAACTCCGATACACTTTACCTTGAGGTCACAAAGGCTTCAAAATAACATATCGCTGAACCCTTAAATCTGATAATAGCTTCCTGGAAATCAATAATTAATTTGCAAAAGTCCGGAGATATTTGAGAAGATATTTTCAGGAAGGACTATTTTTGTAATACAATTAATACCGGGGGCTATGTTCAGAACTGTATTTTTAATTGGCAGCGGAGGGTTTATTGGCAGTGTGGCCAGATACTATGTTTCAAGGCTAAATCTCACGTTGTCATTTCATTCAATTCCTGTAGGAACCCTGCTGGTAAATGTGCTTGGAAGCCTCATAATTGGCCTGCTTATGGGACTTTCCGAACGTTCTGCTGTAATTACTTCAGATGCACGACTTTTCCTTATGGTAGGAATTTGCGGGGGCTTCACCACTTTTTCTTCATTTACTCTCGAAAATCTGACGCTTCTTCATAATGGTCAGATTATCCAGTTATTAATTTATACTGCTTCAAGCCTTCTTTTTGGTTTTGGAGCTGTTTTTGCCGGTTATTCCCTCAGTAATCTCTTTTAAACCGATAATCATGTCACACAGTATCCTGAAGATCTATTCAAGCACCACCGATAAAGTGGATAATGACATTCTTTATGAGCATATTGTCTACCTTGCCAAGAGCAGGGGGATCTCCGGTGTTACAGTTTACAGGGGAATAATGGGCTACGGAATGAGCAGCGGACATATCAGTTCCACAAGGTTCTGGGAACTTACTGAGAAGCTGCCGGTAATGATAGAAATAATTGATGAAACTGATAAACTTGAAGAATTTTATAAAATAGTCGAACCTGAGCTTGTAAGCCTGCCTAAAGGGTGCCTGGTCTCTATGGAACCTGTAAGGATAATGCTTCAGAAATCCGGCAAAGAAAAAAAATAAAATGAAGAAGCTGTATTATTGTAATAACCTGGCTATTGCCCTGATACTTTTTATCTCAGTATCAGCAAGCGTCAGCGGACAGTCGCAAAAGGATATCGAAGCAAAGAGGATCCATTTGCCTAACGGATGGGATATAACTCCAGTCGGAAAGAGCCTTGGGCTTGGTGACCTGCCGCTGAACATTGCAATCTCAGAATCAAAAAAAATGTTCGCAGTTACGAATAATGGCGTAGGTATTCAGACCCTCCAGCTCTTTGATGCGGTAAATGAAAAGCTTCTTGACTCTGTTGTTCTTGCAAAAGCCTGGCTTGGACTGACATTCTCTTCCGATGATAAATATATTTATGCATCAGGCGGAAATGATAACACTATTCTGAGCTTTGCTATTAAGGACAATAAGCTGGTAGCTGCCGACACTATAGTTCTGGGAAAACCGTGGCCGGAAAAGATATCAGTTGCAGGAATAGCTGCCGATGATGGTAAACATCTTATCTATGCAGTTACAAAAGAGAATAATTCTCTATATGTGGCTGATACAAAAACCAGGAAGATCCTTAACAGATATCCGCTGGGCGGAGAAGGATATACCTGCATTCTTTCACCAGACAGGAAGACTCTCTATATTTCGTGCTGGGGGAGTAATAAGATCTTATTGTTCGACACTGAAAAGATGCAGTTCTCAGGGTCGATCCCAGTCGGGGATGACCCTAACGATATGTGCCTTACTAAAAATGGCAGATACCTGTATGTTGCAAATTCAAATGACAATTCAGTATCTGTGGCTGACCTTTCAAAAGGATATGTTACCGAGGTTCTGAACAGTTCACTCTTCGCCGGTTCCCCTTCCGGATCAACAACAAATGGGGTTGCCTTAAGCAGCGATGAGAAGACTCTTTACATTGCAAATGCCGACAACAACTGCCTTGCTGTTTTTGATGTCTCAGTCCCGGGTTCCTCAAGGAGCAAAGGATTTATCCCGTCGGGATGGTATCCGACCTGCGTGAGGGTAATAGGGAAAAAGATCCTTGTTGCCAATGGCAAGGGATACTCATCAATGGCAAATCCTGACGGCCCTTCACCTGTTATAAACCAGGTTGAATACCAGAACAGCGGTAAGAAAAACATAAAGAAGGAACAATATATTGGCTCTCTTTTTACAGGTACACTTAGCATTATTGATCAGCCCGACTCAAAGCAGCTTGCCATTTATTCAAAGGTGGTTTATAACAACTCACCCTATAACAGGCAGAAAGATTTTCTTTCTGAAGGAGAGGCAGGCAATCCGGTTCCGATGAAGGTAGGAGATGCATCACCGATAAAGCATGTTTTTTATATTATAAAGGAGAACAGAACATATGATCAGGTGCTTGGCGATATGAAGGAGGGAAACGGAGATACATCGCTTGTGCTTTTTGGGGAGAAAATAACACCGAATCACCATGCAGTTGCAAGGGAGTTTGTCCTGCTCGACAACTTCTATGTAAATGGTGAAGTGAGCGCTGACGGACATAACTGGAGCCTTGGAGGGTATGCAACTGACTATCTTGAAAAGACATGGCCAACGAGTTACGGTGGCAGGGGAGGTTCCTACGATTCAGAGGGAACAAGGGAAATTGCAAATAATATGAATGGTTTTATCTGGGATTTCTGCAAAAAATACGGGGTCTCCTACAGAACATATGGTGAATTTGCGGACGACTATAAACCCAATATTCCTGTTCTTAAGGATCATTTCTGCCCATATTATACAAGCTGGGACCAGACAGTACGCGACACAGTCCGTTTCAGGCAGTGGAGACATGAGTTCGATTCGCTTGTAAAGAACGATGCTCTTCCCCAGCTTAACACACTAAGGTTCATTAATGACCATACAGAGGGCATGACAAAAAACAGGCCCACTCCCTTTGTCCATGTTGCCGATAACGATCTTGCAGTCGGTCTTTTTATTGATTACCTGAGCCATAGCCCAGTGTGGAATGAGAGTGTAGTGTTCATTGTTGAGGATGATGCTCAGAACGGTCCCGACCATGTTGATGCACATCGCAGTGTGGCTCTTGTTGCAGGCGGATTTGTTAAAAAAGGTTTTGTCGACCATACAATGTATTCAACAACATCAATGCTTAGAACAATTGAATTGATCCTTGGCTTGCCGCCAATGAGCCAGTATGATGCATCAGCCACACCAATGTGGAGATGCTTTGATAAAACTGCAGGTCACGCCCCATATGTATTCAAACCTTGCAATATTGACCTTAACCTGAAAAACACGGCAGAGAATAAGTGGACAATAGTAAGTGAGACGCTGGATTTCAGTAAGGAGGACAGGGCCCCCGACGATCTTTTCAACAGGATCATCTGGGCTGCGGTAAAGGGAGAGGAAAGCACTTATCCTGCACCACGAAGAGCGGCTTTTTTCAGGGCCGGTGACAGTGAGAAATAGATACCCGGAAGAAGAATATAAATCGAATAATAGTAAGCTCTAAAATGAAAATTAAAGATATTTTACTGGCATTTGCAATAACAATTGCCTCATTGTCACTCAATGCCCAGGGAGGTAAAAATCTGGCAGAGATGCTTGGTTATCCGCATGACTCAAAACTCCTTATTATTCATGCTGATGATATGGGTCTGTCTCATTCTGTCAATATGGCCTGTATAAAGGCGTTCGACAGCAAGGGGATCACTTCGGGAAGCATTATGGTACCATGTCCATGGGCAAGGGAAATTTCGGGATATGTGAAATCTCATCCCGGGATGGATGTTGGAATTCACCTTACCATGACAGCAGAATGGGAAAACTATAAATGGGGAGGAGTTTCCTCCTCAGGTCAGATACCAAGCCTGCTCGACAGAGAGGGCTATTTTTATTCCACAGTTGAGGAGCTTGGAAAGGTAGGGAAGGGAGAAGAGGCCAGGAGAGAGTTGAAGGCACAGATCGATAAGGCAATTGCGTCAGGAGTGGTGCCTACGCATTTGGATACCCATATGGGAAGTGTCCTTGCAAATCCTGAACTTATAAAGGTTTACCTGGAGCTTTCCGGGGAATATAATTTGCCTGTTCTCTTTCCAAGGGCTTATGTAAGCATGCTCCCCCCTGATGTGGCAAAAATTTACGGATCAAAAATATTCCTTCTTGATAATCTGTTTATGCTCGATGGCGGAATGATTAAGGGCAAATGGATCGATCCTTACAGGACCGCCATAGAGGCAATGAAACCCGGGCTTAACCAGATGATAGTTCATCTTGGCATCGACAATGATGAGATGAAAGCCATCTGTTCCGGACATAAAGATTATGGTTCTGAATGGAGACAGAATGATCTTGACCTTGTTACAAGCAGGGAATTCATGGATCTTCTAAAGGCGAACAAGATCGTTCTTATTACCTGGAAACAGATAAAGGATCTTATGAACGCGCCAAGATAATCTATCTAAAAATCAGTAGAGGCATTCCCCTTTATCCTGAAGCTGTAAGTGAGCATAAAAATCGGCTGACCGAAAATTGACATCTGGTATCCGTTTACAACTCCGTCTTCTACTTTGAAGAATATTGAATATGGGTTTTTCCGCCCTAGTACATTATATACAGTAAATGTAAGTGACGAGTGGTTGAGTTTTTTTGCCCTGAGGTTACCATTAAGCGTGGCCGAAAAATCGAGTCTTAAATAATCGGGGATCCTGTATTCATTCCTTTCAGAATAGAATACCCTGTTTACATTAAGAAAATCATAATAAGCAACAGGGAAAGTTATCGGACGTCCGGTACTGTAAATAAAGTTTGATGTTACATTAAGGCGCCTCATCAGCTTCAGGTTTGCAACAACCTTCAGATCATTAGGCTTGTCGAAATTGGCAGGGAAGAAGTTCCCGGAGTTTATCTTCTCTTCCTCGTACAGGCCGTTCACCCTGTAAAATACTCTTGAATAAGTATAGCTTACCCAGCCCGATAATGTGCCATATTGCTTTTTAAGCATGAACTCAACTCCGTATGCCTTCCCGTCGCCATTCAGAATATCTGTCTCAAGATGCTCGTTCATTACGAGGTTTGCACCTCCCTTGTAATCAAGAACGTTTGTCATCTTCTTATAGTAACCCTCAACTGAAAATTCAAGAGCCTTTACATTTAAGTTTTTATAAAGCCCGATTGATGCCTGAACCGCTTTCTGTGGCTTTATATAATTATCACTCAGCTTCCAGATATCTGTAGGTGACATTGATGTAGTATTCGATATCATGTTCAGATACTGGTAATTGCTGCTGATACCTGCTTTGACAGACAGATCAGGTGTAATAATGAATCTCGATGAGAGCCTGTATTCAAGTCCGGGATAAGCCTTTACTACCTGTCCCTTGCCAAAGTAGACAGTATCGATCATGTTCTCGACCGACCTTGGCCCGCCTGGTGCATAGATGTATTCCGTCTTAGGCCCGAATGCTGTAAAGTAATTGAATCGCAGCCCGCCTGAGATAAGCAGTCTTGGGGTAACCTCGTACTCATCGCTTATATAGAGAGATGGTTCGATTGCCTGTTCTGACTCAAGTGTCTTTGCCTCAATATTCGAATATGCTCCATATGGAGTAAGTATACCGGGCGATAGGGAATAAACAGTAGCATTCAGCCCGAATTCAACTTTATGCTTTTCTCCGTTGTACCATGTGAAATCGGCTCTCAGGATCTTCTGGTCGAGCTTATACTTAAGTGAGTTTGCCTTTGTGGAATCATTTTTTGTGATGATCTCATAGTTATAGTTACTTACTATTGCTGATACAAGCGACGAAAGTCTCTGCCCGTATGAATGCTTCCATTTCAGTGTGGTGGAGAAGTTATTATAGTGAATGGCATTCTGACTATAGTAATCAAAATAGTCATTGCTGAGATAGCCGGAGAGCGCTACGGAATTCTTCTTGTTGAGGTCAAATGTAAAAAGCCCCTGGAGATCGTTGAAGTAGGCGCTGCTTTTCTTAAGCATAACATTATTAAGCATCTTCAGTATCCAGTCTGAATATGTCGATCTGCCGCTGAGTATCAGGGATCCTTTCTTTTTAAAGAGGGGTGTCTCAACCATCAGTCGGCCCATGTACGGACTTATTCCACCGCTGATATTTACTTTTTCCCTCGTTCCTTCCTTGAGAATTATATCCATTACAGATGATATCCTTCCTCCGTATTTTGCAGGGATACCGCTCTTGTAAAGTGTTACGTCCTGAATAATATCTGAATTGAATGCTGAGAAAAATCCGAAGAAATGGGAAGGATTTATTATCGGAGCGCCATCAAGAAGAATAAGGTTCTGGTCTGTAGATCCGCCACGGACGTTAAATCCGCTCGCCGCCTCACTTACTGTTGTTACTCCCGGCAGAAGCAAAGAGCTTTTCAGAAGATCCGACTCTCCCATACCCATTGGGATCTGTTTCATCATCTTCAGACTGATCTTTTCAATTCCTATCTTCTCGTTCCTTACATTATTTTCCCTGTTGGCAGAAACAACAACCTCGTTAAGGGCATTGGTGTTGCTGATCATCGTGAGGTTAAGGTTTCCGTTTGAATAAACAATTACATTTCTCCTTGTGGTTTTCATCCCTATCATCCTGAATTCAACCTGGCACTGTCCAACAGGGAGTTCAATGGAATAATATCCAACATTGTTTGTTATAGCACCTGCCTTGATCTTTTCTACATATACTATTACTCCAGGCAGGGCTTCTTTTGTTTCAAAATTTGAAATAACACCACTAAGAGTGGCAAACCCATTGTGGCTTGAGGCTGAGGGGGTACCAACCTTGAATACTTTGTACTCATCATTGATTGTTGTCTCTTCCGTCTTCTGGCTGGGAAGCACATATCTTGTTGTATCGGGTACATTAAGGCTCTTTTTAAGATACTCCCTGTACTCAGTGTTGAAATTGGTCTTTATAACGTATCCCTTTGAAAAGATAAGCTTGTTATCAGAGGTTATAATAAAATTGAGGCCCGAATTTGTGAGAGATTTTGTGAAGAGCCCGCTTAGCGAATCATTTTTTGAATCGATATTAAGATAAAGGCTGTCGACCCAGTTATTTGAATAATAAATTTTTACAGGAATTGTTTTCTCGACTGTATCTACGAGATCCCTGAACAGTATCTTCGAAAATGAGAGTGACAGGCTTTTATCCTGAGCGTTCAGGCTGCCTATGATAAAAATAAAAAGCAATATGCTGAGTGATCTTTTCATCAACCTCAATTCACTGGTTTGTCGGAATTATCAAAATATTTCAGAAGTTCCACGAGCTGTCCCTTACTTGCCTTTTGTACCTTGATTTTGGAGTTTCGTATAGCAGCACTCATCTCTTTCTCTTTTGAACCAAAAACTTTCATCAGACTTTTTTTAGAACTGATTTTTACCCAGGAGTCTCCCGAAAAAATATAATTTTCAGGAGCGTAGTCATACTTATCAAGGCCCTCCTTGTTGTAAAGCGACGACCTGTGTTTTATAAGAAACTGGCTTCGGCCATCATATGCGACTTCGTAGAAACCATCCTTCATCTTGTCAGAATATTTTGCAGAGAACCTGAAAAGTCTGAATTTCAAACTGTCGTAATCGAAATAAAGATTGAATCCCTTTATGTTATCCCTGTTCAGGGCGATACGGGCAAGCTGACCGTTTACAGTTCTTGTATTGTCGGTATATACAACTACATCGAGATAAGTATCATATTGAAGCGAAAGATTTCTTATCTCCATGTCTCTGAAGAAAAGAGTTGAAGTTCTGTTTCTGTTTACAAAGAGGAGCGGATTGGTACCGCTGCGCCAGTAATATGGTAAGTATTCCCTTCCGTTTATAAGCTCGTTTGTTGCAGTTACGGAGGTGAAGTATATCTTTTCAAGGTATCTTGTCTGCAGTTGAGGGAGATCTGAATTTAATACACTTGTATTCGTTGAATTATTCTTTATAGTACTGACACTTTGCGCCGACAGTTCTATCGACACCACAAGAAGAATAAAAATTAATGATGATTTAACCATTTATCAGAGGCCAGTTTTTACAATTACCGAAATAACGAATTTTTTCGCATCTGCAACTCTTAAATATTCTTAATTTTCATTAAAACCTGATCTTATATTGAAAGGAACCGTAACATATTGCTATTTTTGCTAAGGTGGTAAGCTTTTTGTAATAAATGCTGAGTATAATCACAATCTAATGTTGAAATCGGGAATCAAATCATTTTTAGTTTTTCTCATTCTCTTTACAGCATTAAAATGTATTGATCCATTCTATCCCAAGCTGAATGGCTATAAGCCATTGCTTGTTGTTGAAGGGCTTATTACAGACAGCAACAGCTCATATACTATAAGGCTTTCAAATACAAAACAGACCACAGCTGAAACAGCCCCGATGGTTTCCGATGCAGTAGTATCAATTATGGATGAGGTTGGAAATAAGACATCTTTGACTCCATCAGGCAACGGTATATATAAAACAGACAGCCTGACTTTCAGGGGTGAAGTAGGGAAAACATACAGGCTAAATATAAAAACAAGCGACGGTAATGAATATGAATCAGACTCTTGCACAATGATGCCAGTACCCGAAATAGACAGTATTTACTATGGACGTGAGGTCCAGCTTTCAGGAAATCAGAGTATTGCCAGACCTGGCTTATCTGTTTACCTCGAGACAAAGCCCGGCATTGACGATAAATATTTTCTTCGATGGGAATTTGAAGAAACCTGGAAATTCGGTATTCCTCTTCCAACGCTTTATAATTATATAAGTGAAAAAAATATACTGCAGATAAGTCCTGCATATGTGAAGCAATATTGCTATAAAAGTGCCAGATCAGGCGGGATCATAACAGGTGCTATTCTTACTGGACAATCAAATTTGAAAAAGCAGCCTGTTCAGTTTATATCTACTGAGTTATCAGACAGGCTGACAATCAGGTACAGTATACTTATCAAGCAATATTCAGTTTCACAGAAAGAGTATGATTACTGGAATGATCTGAGGCAGGTAAACGAGACTAATGGCGACATCTTTGGTCCGCAGCCTTTTTCAGTTGTAAGCAACATAAAAAATGTAAATGACCCAACTGAACAGGTGCTTGGATATTTCCAGGTTTCAGCAATGGAACAGAAAAGAAAATTTATAGACTACAACGAGACTTTACCGCTTGACCTGCCTAATTACAATTATGGTTGCCAGAGGATCTCAAAAGGACCGGTCGATTACTCGTTTGGCTTTTCTCCTCCACCTACCTTTGATGATGTCTATGAGATGTTTATGTCAAAAGGGATATATACTTTTATTGAACCAGTTCTCGATCAGTCGGGCGACTTGTTCAGACTCTCCTTTACAACAAATGAATGTGCAAACTGTGAAAAGACCGGTACATCAAAAAAACCCGATTTCTGGCAGGATAATTAGCATATAGGTCAAGGGCATTCAGATTCAGGACAACGGTGGATGAGATCAGATTAATGAACCGGCAGCTTATGCTGATATCTGTATCGGATTTCTTTTCACCTGCAACTATTAAATATTCTTAATTTTCATTAAAACCTGATCTTATTTTGAATGGAACTGAAGTATATTGCTATTTTTGCTATCCTGTAAACTTTTTTGTAATAAATGTTGGATTTAATTGAAACAGCTCATGTTGAAACCTGGGCTTAAGTCACTCTTCGTTATTCTGATTGTCTTTACAACTTTTACCTGTATAGACCCTTTTTATCCAAAGCTTGCCAGTTATGAGCCCTTGCTTGTTGCTGAAGGGCTTATTACAAATGATAACAGCTCATATGTAGTCAGGCTATCAAATACAAAACAGTCGGGAGATGCAACAACCCTGATGATTTCTGACGCAGCAGTATCAATTACTGATGAGACCGGAACAAGGACATCATTGACCCCATTCGGAAACGGTATATACAAAACAGACAGCCTGACTTTCCGGGGTGAAGTAGGGAAAACATACAGGCTTAATATCAAGACAAGCAACGGGAAAGAGTATGAATCGGACTCTTGCACTATGATGCCTGTTCCACCGATCGATAGTATTTACTTTGATAAAGATGTGAAACTGACAGATAATAACACTGTTACACGACAAGGGCTTTCCGTCTTTCTTGATTCAAAAGGCGGTGTTGACGACAAATATTTTATGCGCTGGGAATTTGAGGAAGCCTGGAAATTCAGCGTACCGCTGCCAAGGCTTTATATCTTCGTAAACGATACTACCTGGATCCAGCTGACAAATGATCAGATTAATGAATATTGCTGGAAAAGTGCCAGATCCTCAGGCATAACAACAGGAGCAATTCTCTCCGGTTCATCAGGCATGTTGAAAAAACAGCCGATCCAGTTTATATCTCCCGAACTAACTGACAGATTATCTATACGATACAGTATACTTGTAAAACAATATTCTGTTTCCCAGAAGGAGTACGACTACTGGAATAACCTTCAGCAGGTCAATG
>Ga0302322_100005500_pt1 | contig 11112 bp, 9 predicted proteins | sample Fen_T0_2_FD_203757 | JGI IMG/M metagenome (GOLD analysis project Ga0302322, IMG submission 203757) | Peat permafrost microbial communities from Stordalen Mire near Abisko, Sweden - Fen_T0_2 | ecosystem: Environmental > Terrestrial > Soil > Wetlands > Permafrost | place: Sweden: Abisko... | reverse complement strand
GCATGAAGGACCAGCTCAAGCAAGCCATCATCGACGGCAACGCCGACACGGCGACGGCGCTGACCAGCGCGCTCCTCGCCACCGGCGCCTCCGCGAGGGAGATCCTCGACGAGGCCCTGCTCCCCGGCATGGAGGTGGTCGGCGTGCGCATGCGCGACGGCGACTGCTTCATCCCCGAGGTGCTGCTCAGCGCGCGGGTCATGCAGAGCTGCCTCGACCTCTTGCGCCCGCACATGGCCGCCGGCGAGGAGGCCGGCGGCGGCGTGGTCGTGATCGGCACCGTCGAGGGCGACCTGCACGACATCGGCAAGAACCTCGTCGGCATGCTCCTCCAGGGCGCCGGCTTCGAGGTCGTCAACCTCGGCACCGGGGTGACCAGCGCCGACTTCGTCGCCGCGGTGAAGCAGCACCAGCCGAAGATCGTCGGCATGAGCGCCCTGCTCACGACGACGCTGCCGCACATGAGCGAGACCATCGCCGCTCTCAAGGACGAGGGCCTGCGCGACTCCGTCAAGATCATGGTCGGCGGCGCCCCCGTGACCGCCGCCTACGCCGACGAGATCGGCGCCGACGGCTACGGGGCCAACGCCGGCATGGCTGTGGAACGCGCGAAGGAGCTGGCGGGATAAGCCGGGAGCCATCAGGGCTCCGGAGGCATCCCTTCGGTACTGCTCGGGGATAGGACAGCCTAGTCGGCGCGCAGCGGCTGCCAGCCGCTCGGGTCCGACCCGGAGTCGGTGTGGGAGCGGGCGCGGCCCTCGAGCCCGGCGCCAGGCCCCGCTCGCGAGACCTCCACGTAGACGGTCCCGTGGAGCGAACCGTTGAAGCCATAGGGGGGCAGCGCATAGTTGCGGCCGGTCGCGTCGTCCACGAGGTCCAGCCTGCTCTCGCGGAACTTGTCGTCGGCCACGACCTGGACCGTCACTGTGGCGCCGGCGGCCACTCTGGGGACGACAGCGTGCGCCGCGCCGTCGACCTGGTCGAGGCTCAGGCTGTCGAGCGGAGCCGATCCGCCGTTGTGGACGGCCACCGTCACCTGCAGCGGCGGCGTGAAGCAGCCCTGGGCGCGGAGGACGAGGTAGGTCGCGAGCGCCGCCGCCACGACCAGGACGGCCGCGAATGCCCAGAGGCGCCGCCTCCGGCGGCGCCGGCTCAGCCTCTCAGGCACCCGCGCACGTGCGCGAGCGGCGGCACGATCGCGCACCTCGTCGCTCACGTAGTCACCCCGGCAAGCTCGGCGTCCGCCGCCGCCACGAGCCGCCGGAGCTCGTCGCGCACGTCGCGCGGAAGGGGCTCAGGCGCGTGGGACGCGAGGATCTCGCGCGCCCGTTCTTCCGCGTTCTCGAGCGCGCCCCGTCTGCCGCCGGCCAGCCAGGCTTCATACGACGTCCGGTCCCAGACGCCCGGGCGCCAGATCTCCGTCATGTGCGCCCGCGTGTGCTTCTCGGCCAGATACGTCCCGTTCGGCCCGACCTTGCGGATGACGTCCAGCGCAAGCGTCTCGTCGCTCACCTTGATGCCGCCGGCGACCTTCTGGACGATGCCGTAGATCTCCGCCTCCAGCAGCAGGTGCGCGTAGCTCAGGGTCTTCGAGCCGTCGAGCAGGCCGCAGCCGCTCATCATCTCGGCGCCCGCGGAGACGCTCGCCAGCGTGGAGAGCGCGTCGTCCACCGCGGCCTGCCAGCCCGGCTCCTTGGCGCCACTCGCCATCGTCCCCATGTTCATGGCGAAGCCGAAGCGATGCGCCAGTTGCGTCGCAGCGGCCGCCAGGACGTAGTCCTCCGGGCTGCCGCCGGTGTAGCCGCCGGTCTTGAGGTCCATGACAGAGGGCGCGCCTGCCAGGAAGACGGGCGCGCCCGGGTGCGCCAGCTGCAGCAGCACGATCCCGGCGAGCACCGCGGCCATGTTCACGACGAGGTTGCCAGCCATGGTCGCCGGAGCGGAGGCGCAGGCGAGCGTCAGCGAGAGGAAACCGACCGGGACGCCGGCCTCCGCACAGACCAGCGCGGCCTCGAGGCTCGCCGCCTCGTTGCTGAGCGGGTCGATGGGGCAGGCGATGAGGCTCATGGCGGGCCGGCGGCGGAGCGCTTCGGCACCGCCGGCCACCACGCGCGCCATCTCGACGGCGCGGCGGGCCATGTCCGCTCCCACGACGTCCACCGCCTGGAAGTGCTTGCTCGTGCTGGCGAAGACCGCCTCGAGCTCGTGCAACGGGCGCGTCTCGCGCGGCACGTCCTCCGCTGTCACGACCGGCCCCCAATAGAAGCTGACCTGCGGGACGGCGTCGACGAAGCGCGCGGAATCCGCCACGTCCTGCCAGGTGCTCGCCCGCAGCTCGCCCGAGCGCGGGTCGATGACGCGCACACCGCAGCCGTCGTTGCTCAGATGACAGGCCGACCCGTCGAGGACGATGTCGCAGCGCGGGTCGCGGGCGGCGAGGAGCGGCGCCATGGGCGCCGCCTGCAGCGCCGCCCGTACAACCCCCTCAGGCATGCGCGCGACCTGCGACGCGCGGTCGACGCGGCAGCCGCCGCGTTCGAGCGCGCCGAGCGCGCTCTCCAGCGGGAACCGCACGCCCACCTCGGCCAGCGTCTCGAAGATGGCAGCATCCAGCCGCCGGACGTCGGCCTCGCTCAACACGTCCCAGCGCAGGCGCGGCCTGATAGGGTCGATCCGCGCCGCTGGTCCCGCCATCGTTCCTCCTCGTCGCCGCGCACGATGTTATCGGGCCGGGCCGGGCTGCGTCATCCGGCACCCGGCGACGCCAGTGGGCCCGGCCCACTCGCTCCGAGTCCGCGGCGTTCGCTTCCTGACGCGGCGCCCTGCGCAAAAGGGGCGGGGGGGGGGGGAGCAGGCGCCCCCCCCCCCCGGGGGGCGGGAGCCCGCCCCCCCCCCCCCCCCCCCCCTCGGGTGCCGTTCACGGCCTCCCGGCCGGTCCCTTACAGGTTCTCGCCGCCCGGAGGCAGCGGCGTCTCGCCCATGGGGCCGCCCGATAGAGGGATCTCCGGAATGGCCGTGTCCTTGAAGTTGCCCTCGTCGAGCGCCGCACCGACCGCGCCCTGCGGCGGACCCTCGACGGCGTCCGGATCGGGCAGCTCCTGGTCGACCTCGACGATGCCGAGCTCCTTGGCGTGCTCGGGCTCCTTCTCCGGCAGGATGTGCCGCAGGAAGCGCTTGGTGCGGTCGTCCTTGGGGTGGAAGAAGACCTCGCTCGGCGGGCCCTGCTCGATGAAGTAGCCGTCGTCCATGTACACCACGCGGTCGGCCACGTCACGGCTGAAGCCCATCTCGTGGCTCACCACGATCATGGTCATGCCGCCCTCGGCGAGCTCCTTCATGACCTTGAGCACCTCGCCGATGAGCTCGGGGTCGAGGGCGCTGGTCGGCTCGTCGAAGAGCATGAGCACCGGGTCCATCGCCATGGCGCGGGCGATGGCGACGCGCTGCTTCTGGCCGCCGGAGAGCTGGCTGGGGAAGAAGTCCATGCGCTCGGCGAGGCCAACCTTCGTGAGCAGCGCCTGCGCCTTGCGGATGGCTTCCTCTTTCTTCAGGCCCTTCACCAGAATCGGACCTTCGGTCACGTTCTCGGTCGCGTCCTTGTGCGGGAAGAGGTTGAACTCCTGGAAGACCATGCCGCACTTCATGCGGATCTCGTGCACGTCCTTCTTGAACTTGCCGCCGTGGCTGCCGCACGTGACGTGCACGTCCCCCACCCTGATCTCCCCGATGGTGGGATCCTCGAGGAAGTTCAGACAACGAAGGAACGTGCTCTTGCCGGAGCCGGACGGCCCGATGAGCACCAGCACCTCGCCCTTGTAGACCTCGAGGTCGATGCCCTTGAGCACGTGGTTCTTGCCGAAGTACTTCTGCAGACCCTCGACCTTGACGACGAGCTCGCGGCCCTTGTCGTCAATGATCGTCTCGTGTGCGTACGTCTCTGTGCCCATGCTACTTCGCCTTCCCCTTCTCCTTCTCGCGGGCCTTGTCGCGCGCCATGCGCGTCTCGAGCTTGGCCTGCCAGAAGCTGAAGAAGATCGTGAGGGCCCAGTAGAACGCGGCCGCGACGATCAGTGTGGACATGAAGCTGAAGGTCGCCGCGCCGGCGAGCTGGGAGCGGCGCAGCAGCTCCTCTACGGTGATGACCGACACCAGCGAGGTGTCCTTGATCAGGGCGATGAAGTCGTTGCCCACTGCAGGGATGACGATCTTGAACGCCTGCGGAAGGATGACGCGCCGCTGTGTCTGCCAGCCGCTGAGGCCGATCGCCCAGGCCGCTTCGTTCTGGCCCTTGGGCACCGCCTGGATGCCGGCCCGGAACACTTCGGTGAGGTAGGCGCCGTAGTTGAGCGACAGCGCCGCGACGCCGGACCAGAACGCAGGCGGGTTGAGCGTGTTCGGCAGGCCGAAGGCCCGGATGATCTCCGGAGTCACCTGGTAGATGAAGATGATCTGCAGCAGAAGGGGCGTCCCTCGGAAGAGCGACGTGTAGAACGTCGCGACCCAGTACGGGATGCGACCGAGGACCATGCGCCACATATAGCCCCAGCTCTGGTACCGGTCCCACGCCTGCCTGAAGGTCATCTTCTTGGAGAGCCGGCCCAGCGAGCCGAACAGGGCAAGGATGCTGGCGAAGAGGATCGAGATGACGGTGAGCTCGACGGTGACGATGGCGCCCCTGGCGATGTACTTCCACCAGTTCTTGATGACGCTCCACTTGACCAACTGGCCGCCGGCCTGGCCCTGTGAGTCGTAGCTCCACTGCTTCTCTACGGAGACACCCTTGGTCGTGACCATCACGACCTTGAAGTCGTACTTGCCGCTGGTGTAGCTGCTCGAGAGTGAGAAGTGCAGCGTCGGCGTCGCCGGCGAGAGGTATTGGACGACGGGTGGGCCGGTCAGCTTCTGGAGAGCGCCGTTGATGAACACCTGGCACTTGGCGACGTCGATCCCGGCGTTCGGCAACTGCTTGCCGTTGGGACCGATGTCCGAGCCGTTCGGGGCGAAGTTGACCTCGACCACGTCGCCGTTCCACAGCTTGCCGTTACCTGAGGTGATCACAGCGTTCGGATCGGGGATCACGCCGACGGGGATTGGGGTGCCCTTGGGCGCCGTCGCGGCGGCGGCCGACGGCGACGCCGCGGGCGAGGCCGCCGACGCGACAGGCGTCAGCGCGGTCACCACCAGGACGAGCAGCGCCGCAACCAGCGCAATGCCCATAAGCCTTGACCGTGTTCGCATGAGGGAGAACCTTCCTGTCATAAAGGCCGCGGCGAGAGGCCTGCCCTGCAAGCCCCTCGCCGCGGTCCGCTCATGAGACGCGAGTGATCGCGTCATCCTGACGACGCGTGGAGCAGGTCGCTACTGCTTCACCGTCAGGTCCATGCCGTTGTACCACTGCTTGCTCATCGCGGTGAGCGAGCCGTCGGAATGCATCGTCTGGACGGTGTAGTTGAGCAGCGCCAGCCAGTCGGCCTCGCCCAGCTTGAGGGCCATGGCGAGGTCCTCGTAGTAGAGCGGCTTGCCGGAGAACTCGAACGGCTGACCGGAGAGGATCGCCTGCTGGCCCGTCGGGCCGGCGGTCATCACGAAGTCGAGGTTGCCGTTGGCGAGATCCGGGAACGCGTCGGCGTCGGTGGTGTAGGTCTTCACGACAGCCTTGGTGTTCTTCTTGAGGTAGTCGTAGTACGTCGTCGCGGCGCCCACGCCGACCTTCTTGCCGGCCAGGTCGGCCACGCCGGTGATCTGCGGGCCGCCCTTCTTCACGAAGATCTGGCCGGAGGTGTAGTAGTAAGGATCAGTGAAGGCCAGGACCTTCTGGCGCTCAGGCGTGATCGTCATCGAGCCGATGGAGACGTCGTACTTGCCCTGCTGGAGGCCGGCCGGGATGGTCTCCCAAGCCGGGTTCTTGAAGTCCACCTTGAGGCCGAGAAGCTCGCCCATCTTGTTGGCGACGTCGACGTCGAAGCCGACGAGCTTGCCGGTGGCCTGGTCGACCGAACTCTGCGGCGGGTAGTTGGCGTCGTTGGCGACGATGACCGAACCGCGATTGACGATCGTCGCGGCGAGGCCCGTCGGCGCGTGGCCGAGGATCTTCGTGGCGATGTCCATCGGGCTGGTGGCCGCGGCACTGGCGCTCGCACTGGTGCTCGAGCTACTGCTGCTGCTGCCACACGCGGCGGCGAAACCCGCGATCGCGACGATCGCGATCAGGAGTACCGCTGCCAGAATGTAGGTCTTGCCCTTTGTCATGCTTCTCCGTCCTTTCCGGCTGACTAATCCCGACGCCGCCGACCCACGGGCGTGGACTTGCGGATTGGCGGCCCCCACCGCCTGTCAGGAACGTACGGCGCCGCACTCCCCCAAGGCGACGTGTCGAGTTGGATTTATACAGCACCGCACCCAAAAGACAACCCTCTGCGAGGCTGGTGGCGCGGGGCGTTGACCCAGGTTGTGAGTATCTGCGCGCTCCACGTCTGTGGAGACGAGGCGGAGGCGGCGGCGGTTCAGCCGATCTGGGCGAGCCGCCGCAGCTCCGCGTCAACCGCCGGGTCGAGCGCCGGCGGCCGGTGACCGGCCACCACCTCGACGACGCGCTCGTGCGCGCGGTCGACAGCGGTCACGCGTCCGCCGGCCGTCCAGTGGCGGTGCGACAGGTCGGCGGTGAGGGGGGACGCGGCGGCGGGCGCAGCCTGCCCGCCGACCGAGCCACCGGCCGCCGTCAAGTCGACGCCCGACGCGATCATGCGCGCGTGCGCGAGCGTCTCGACGCCGAGCGCCATCTCTTCGTAGCTGAAGATCCGGCCGCCGGACACCATGCCCACCCCCGTGAGCATGTCGACCCCGGCGGCCAGGGACAGATACGTGGTCGTCGTGTCGTCCAGCGCCGACTGCCAGTTCGGCTCCTTGGCGCCGCTCGAGTTCACGCCGCACTGGGTCGGAAGGCCGTAGAAGTGGCCGACATCGCCCACAGCCGCGGCCATGATCGTGTCTTCGGGCGCGCCGCCGGTGAAGTCGCCGCTCTTGAGGTCCATGATGCTCGGGATGAAGCAGATGAAGACGGACGCGCCCGGGAAGGCGGCCTGGATGGCGCACACCGAGGCGAGCGCCTCGGCGATGCCGACGACCAGCGAGCCGGCCATCGTGATCGGCGTGGTGGAGCCGCCCATCGGCATGGTGACGAACCCGATGGGGACGCCGGCCTCGGCGAAGATCAGGCCGGCCTCCAGCGTGCCCTCGTCGTTGCCGAGCGGTGTGACGGTGCCGAGCAGGGCGCTGATCGGCGGCTCGGCGCGCAGCTTCTCCTCCGAGCCGCTCACCGCCAGCGCCATCTGCACCGCCACCCGCGCGAGCTCCGGCTCGACGACGGTCACCGTCTGCACGTGCTTGCCCGTGTTGGCGATCGCCAGGTAGAGCTCGTGCAGGCCGCGCACTGACGCCGGCCGGTCCTGCGCGCTTACGGCAGGCCAGCAGAAGTCCACCTCGGGCAGCGCGTCGACGACGCGGCTGATCGTCGCGACGTCGCCCGCCGTGGTGCCGCGCTTCTCACCAGACTCGAGGTCGTAGATCTCGACGCAACAGCCGTCGGTGGTGACGAGTGAGCGCGCGCCGGTGACGAGCGGCGCGCCGGCGCGAGCGCCAAGAGTCATGTGTGCCGGCGCCAGGTCCACCAGCCGGCGCACCAGCTCCGGCGGCATCGTGACACGAGAGCCGTCGGCGGTCGCGCCCTGCGCGACGAGCGCCGCGCGCGCGCACAGAGACGGGATCGCGACGCCGGTCTCGGCGAGCACGTCGAGCGCCGCTGCGTCTAACCGCTGCAGGTCCTCAGTCGAGAGGATGGCCAGTCGCCCGGCCGAGCCCATGCCATGGGTGAGGATCTGCGTCATCGTCGCGCTCTCCACTTCATCCGCTGGTGTCCACCTTAGACGGACCGTCGCTCGCCGTCCGTCGGCCCTGCTTCGCCTCGGCGCCCGCGCTCTCCGGTCCGCCGGTCACTGGCGCGCGGCGATCGGCAGCCCGCGTGGTTCGAGCAGCGCCGCGAGATCTGCACTGCGGATCCGAAGCATCGTCGTCGCGCCGCCGCCGCAATACACCACGGCGGGCGCGAACACGCCCGGGTCCGCGACCACCGGCACCTCCGTCGCCAGCGCGCACGGCGGCACCGCGCCCGGCTGATAGCCGGTGAGCTCCCTCACCTCGCGGCTTCGCGCGAGGCGGATCTGCGTCGCGCCCTCTTCGCGCGCGAGCGCGTCTGCGTCCACTGTCGCGTCGCCGGTCACGAGGGCCAGCACGGGTCGCGCGTCGTCCAGCATGAAGAGGAGCGACTTGACCACCTCAGCCATGGGCACGCCGAGTAACCCAGCTGCCAGTTGCGCCGTGTGCGAGGACGACGGAAGGTGCACCATCTCGTGCGCGACCCCCCGGGCGGTCAGGTCGTCGTGGAGATCGGTGGACGATCGCACGCGCGGCGCCTCCTCGGAAAAGGGGCGCCAGTCTAGCACGTTGTGGCGCCCCTCCCCGGCCGCGGGTACCATCGGGAGATGGACGAGAGCGAACTCAGCGTGGAGACGCCGGTTCCGGCCGGCGGGCGCGGCGGGAGATCACGCTGGCTGCGGCTCGCCGGCGACCTGCTGCTGATCGCCGGCGGCCTCGTGCTCTCTTATCCCTTCTGGTCGGCCGCCTACGCGCAGGTGCAGCAATCGCGTCTCGACTCCACGTATCGGCAGCAGAGCGCGGCCTTTGTCCAGAACCTCAGCGCAAACACCGACACGCGTCCCCGCGGCGTCTCCCAGGAGGAGTTCGTCCGCAGGCTGGCCGTCATCTACGGACGCGGGCTCAAGGCGGGTGACCCGGTCGGGCGCCTGCGCATCCCGCATATCGACCTCGACCGGCTCGTGCAGCAAGGCGTCGGCGGAAAGATGGCGCTCGACCCGCAGGGCGATACCTCCCTGCTGCGCAACGGCCCCGTCCACTACGCCGTCACGCCACTGCCGGGAGCCGGCGAGCCGTTCGCCGTCGCCGGCCACCGCACCACATACGGGGCGCCGTTCTACAAGCTCGACAAGCTGCGCCCGGGCGACCCGATCTACGTCGACACTCCGTACGCGAGGTTCCGCTACTCAGTCGCCAAGACGACCACCGTGGACCCGACGGACACCAGCGTGCTCAGCGACCGTGGCTACGGGCTCGTGCTGACCACCTGCACGCCGCCCTACAGCGCGGCCCACCGGCTCGTCGTATGGGCAAAGCTGGAGAAGATGCGGCCGCTCCAGAAGGCGCGCACCCGCTGACGCCGGCGCAGTCCGGGGCGCTGCGGTGCCGGCAGCGCGGCCTGGCGACGCTCCGCTGGCCGGGCCTCCGTCCGCAGTGGCCCCGGCCGCGCCTCAAGCCAAAGCAGCCATCCGCCCTGCCTCAGCGCTCTTCAGGGCCACTTGGGAACGGCGGGCGCTCTGCGGCGGTCCCGCCCAGGAGCATGACCATGAACTCGGCCCCGGCATCCGCGCCCGGGTACCGGGGCGGCACGAAGAACAGCCCTTCGGCGCCGGCCATCGAGCTGAGGATCCCCGAGCCCTGGGGTCCTGTCGTGGTGAAGCGGATCGCGCCGTCCTCGTGCGTGATCCGGCAGCGGCGCGCCTCGGTGCGCTCCTTGGTGCGCCGTACCGGCTCCGCCGCGGTCGCGTGGAACCACGGGCGGAACACGTCGGGCCGGCCCTGCAGGGCAAGGACGGCCGGCCGCACGTACATCTCGAAGCTCACCATCGAGGCGACGGGGTTGCCGGGCACGCCGAAGACCAGCGTGTCGCCACGCGTCCCGAAGGCGAGCGGCTTGCCCGGCTTGGTCGCGACGCCCCAGAACTTGCGCTCGACGCCGAGCTCGTCCTGCACCTGCTTGACGAAGTCGTAGTCGCCGACGGAGACCCCGCCTGAGGTGACGACTACGTCGTTCTCGAGGGCCGCGGCCAGCAGCCGGCGTGTCTCGTCGGGGTCGTCCCGGGCGATGCCCAGCAGAATGGGATCGGCGCCGGCGGCCAGGACTTGGCCGAAGGCGGTGAAGGAGTTCGAGTTGCGGATCTGCCCCGGCTCGAGTGGCAGGCCCGCCGCGACCAACTCGCTTCCTGTCGCGAGGATCGCCACCCGCGGACGCCGCGCCACGCGCACCCGCTCGACCCCGACGGCGGCGAGCAGGCCAACCTCGGCGGCGCCGAGGTGGGCGCCGCGCTCGAAGAGGACGTCGCCTACGGTGACGTCCTCGCCGGCGCGGCGCACGTTCGCGCCCGTCTTGGGCACCGTGACGACGGTCATGGTCTCCCCGGCGGCGGCCGTATGCTCGACCTGCACCACGGTGTCCGTGCCGGGCGGAATCGGCGCGCCGGTCATGATGCGCGCCGCGTCTCCGGGCGCCACCGGGTCCGACACGTAACGGCCAGCGGGGATGTCGACGGTCACGCGGAACTCCCGGCGGCCCGCCTCGAGCGCCGCTCCGGCGACGGCAAAGCCGTCCATGGCGGAGTTGGCGAAGGTCGGCACCTGCTCGGGCGAGACGATGCGCTCCGCCGCAGCGCGCCCGAACGCCTGCAATAGAGGTACTTCTTCCGACGGCAGCGGACTGACTGACTCGAGCACGGCGTCGAGCGCCTGGTGGATGGTGATCACGTGTCTCTCCCAAGTGGATTCATATCTGTGTACGCATCTTAGTAAACTCACCGGCCCCACGGCCCGATTCACTACCCAAGAGAGGACCAGGAGGAGGGTGTGGTGGCCAGAGATCAGCAGCAGAGTCGTGTTGATCGTGACCCCACCGGGTCGCGGGAGCGCCGGGTCAACGTCCTCAGGGACCTTGTCGCGGAGCGCGGCTACGACGTCCCGGGGGTAGACGTGGCGGCGAGCATCATCCGCGACGCGATCGTGATCGCGCCACCGCCGCGGCGACACTGAACACCGCAAGGCCGGCCGCGGCGCCGGCGACGTCGACGATGAAGTCGGCAAGCTGCGCGTCGCGGTAGGACAGCGGCCCCTGGATCAGCTCGATCGCCCCCCCGAGGGCCACCGCCAGCGCCAGCGCCAGCGCGAGACGACGCAAGTCGGTGCGCCATCCTCCGAGGGCCAGCCCGAGCA